>Ga0247815_10000713_pt1 | contig 26051 bp, 34 predicted proteins | sample UWRJL194509B1_FD_181014 | JGI IMG/M metagenome (GOLD analysis project Ga0247815, IMG submission 181014) | Plant litter microbial communities from Arlington Agricultural Research Station in Wisconsin, United States - UWRJ-L194-509B-1 | ecosystem: Environmental > Terrestrial > Plant litter >...
ACAGAGTCCTGATCACACGGGGTAACTCATCTGCAGCTAGATGACCTAAAGACATCTTGTCATTTGCATCCAGGCCCGCGGAAACTGTTTGGCCGGATGACGTTGAATGCGACCGGAAGCAAATTAGCAGATGAGTTTAGGTCATCCTCTCGTTCGCCATCTGTGTCTCCTGAGCCATCCCAAATCGACAAGGGCACTTTCCATGCCGCACTCGCCCAATGATGTCTTCTGCGCCTTGCGTCGAACGATCTTCATTTCAATATATCTCGCCCCGGCTCTTCATATACTGCCAACTCACGGACTAATCCTTTTTGGATCGCACCCTCGCTTCGTTACGCGTGCCTCCACTGGGCCCATCACGTAGCCCTAGCCTCCCGCCAGTTCGAGGTCTTGGTTAACCTGATCCTCCGGCGCAAGTTCCTCTTCTGGCTGGAAGTGCTAAGCATCACCGGTGGAATTGATCTTGCCGCCAATACTACTATATTATAGATATGACCTCCATTTCAAAATTCCTAATGGTCTTGACTTAATCCGTTCAAAAACTTTGATCCAAACGGGTCGTCTTGCGTGCTTTGTTCGACGAGCCCGGCACGGCTCCTGGCGGATCCGGCTGTGACCGTGACCGACCCGCACATCCTGCTAGGAACAATCCTGACTTTGTGCAAGCCACTCGCATGTATTCAAGAGTGAAGTCAGGAAGAGAGCAGGTCAAATAGTGAATCCGAGAAGTAGTGAGTGGGAGAGGCAGTGTATTTGCCAAAGCCGTGCGCTCTCTTGCTTCCCCTAGGCGAATCTGCTTGAGTCACCCACAACATGGAGGAGCCCACGATGATGAGACGACGGTAGAGCACAACATTCAAGTGAATTCAGAGTGCGTTGTCGAGATGCACGTCCATTGGAGTGTTGACCTATGCTTTGTGTGCATTGGAGCGCTGGCAACCGAAGAAATTCTGGCTGCCTGATATGGGTGGTCCAGCGGATGAGGCTCAAACAAATTACCCACGGCGACATTTGTGTTCTGGGAATCTGTTGAGGTTGATGCTTGCATCCGCAGGGACATGTTGGTTTACTCATCTCATCGTCTGTAGGGCTCAGATAAGGATAATTACCTACAGTGAGTGAATAATAATGTGTGATAGCAACGGAGAAAGGGATAAAGAGACCGGCCAAGTGGCGAGGCGAGCAATGGAACGGTGAGACGAGACACGAGAAGCGGCGCTAGCAGGTAGGAGACAAGACGAGACGGAGACGGGACACGGAAGAGGTAAATGCAGAGCCTATACGGACCAGCGAGAGACGATACACGAGACGAGATGAGAGAACGCGAGACGAGATCACTTAGAACAAGGCGGAAGTGAGGCGAAGAAAGTGACGAGTAGAAACGCGAGACAAGACGGGAGTGAGACGTGAGAACAAGGGACCACGATGTACCAATACGGGTGGAGGCCAAGGGGCGAGACACGGTGGTCTGAGCCGGGTGTGCGGCGTTCACGCGGCCACATTGAGAGCGAACAATCGGTCAGCCTTAGTGCCACTACCACATTCTTTCCCCGAAGCGAAGCGAGGGTCATCCTAGTCTACTCTATGCAGAAGCTTCAGTGGTATGCTTGCTTGTCCGGTTGTATCGATGCTTGTGCTGACTATGTGGTACAGTCGCGAGATACGGCCTTTTCAGAGTTCCTTTGGGATGTCATCTCGTCAGTCGAACCCGCTCGTGAAGCCATCGAGTTCAGCCCGGCCCACATCTACCTGTCGGCTCTGCCCTACTCATCCAGAGATTCTCTCGTTGTTCGCACTTTCTCCGCACACCTCACCGGTCTTGCAACTGTCTCCTTCTTCGGCGTTGCCTCCCATGACAATCGCAGAATCAATACCTTGGCCATTCGTTGCACACAGACAGTTCCATTATCGCATCGGCTTCCGGCGATCACTGCATTCAAGCATGGAATGCAGACACCTTCGAAGAGATCAGCACTGTGACACTCGACTCCGCACCCGAGGTCCTCGCAATGACCATTTATTCCAATGGAATCATTGCAACGGGATGTGTGGACAGTACTGTGCAGCTCTGGAACTCGGCCGAGCCAAATCTCATCATGCCGTCCCTTCGCGGGCACAGCAGCGGGGTCAGGGCCGTTGCCTTCTCTCCAAATGACACGCAACTGGTCTCCAGTTCCGATGACAGAACCATCCGTATCTAGGAGGTTAAGCCTGCACAGGTCATGATAGAGATGATCTCCACCTCTGCTTCTATCCCTTCCGTCGCATTCTCCGCCAACGGACGATTCATTGCAGCTGGCGACGCAGCAGGTGCCTTAAGAATGTACGATAAACAGCTCCGCAACGTGATTTTTAACTTCAACTGCGTTCGCGACGTCAGGTCTTTTGTCCTCGCACTTCATGGAGGGCACATCTTGGCGGCGTGTGGCAACAACATTGTCAGTATCGATCGCCAGGATGGATCACAGGTATCCACCTTGACTGGGCACATATCCAGGATTAACGCGATTGCATACTCTCCAGATCCTACATCCAACTCAGAGGAAGGGAATTTCACCAGCGCAGAGGAGAGTTTCTTTCGTTCAGCTTAAAAAGACGTTCTACCTTCGAACGAGCAACTCATCGTATCCGGTTCAAATGATGCCACCATCCGTCTATGGCATGCACAGACGAGAGAGCGTCACGGGCCTGTGCTTCGTGGTCATGTTGGAGCAGTTCTCGCGGTGGCCGTTTCGCCAGATGGCCGCGCTGTTGTCTCCGCAGGCGTCGATGGAACGGCACTCGTCTGGAACCTCGAGCGAGTCGGATTAATGGGAGACCAGCCTTGGCAGCGTTCCCTCCTTGTGAGCTCGCGCGAGGTGGACGGTTGGATTCTCACTCCATCCAACCAGCGGCTGTTATGGGTGCTACCCGAGTACCGCGGTCGTATCGAAGTCAGCGGTCAATCACAAATCATTGTCACACTGGAAGCACGCCGTTCTCGATGGAGATGATGTTCAGCTGCACCACGGCGATCAATGGACCAGTTGCTGGAATGTGGCAGGCAGCTAGCTGGCGCACTGTGCTAAGCCTGCGTGGCGTTGTGAGGAAGAAGAGGGGAAGAATACGGAGGCCATCACTTTGGCGCAGATATTCTGAATGGGAACACACGTGAACCTCTTCTTCTACCACGAGGACAAACGCGACTCTGGATTCGAGTTTGTGAGGAAGATGCAGCAGCGGGGGTGAAGCATGAGGTTCAGGCAAGACAAATCGCCAGACTCAGAGGGGCGCTCCATCTTGTGAAAGAGTTGCTCATGGGAAGAAGCAGTTGGTATGAGGTGAAATAGATGAAGGTATTTATATGGAATAAATTCGTGACACGTTGAAAGTGGCGAGAGGTAGTTACGGATAATGTTGCCGAGGATACTAATGAACGAGGAGCCAGGGCGTAAGTGGCATAGCATGAGACGAACAACTGAGGAACTCCACAAAACAAATATCGCATCTTAAGGAAGGTGCGATGAAGCAATACACTTCATCCGACCAGGTGGAAGCCAGAACGGGGTTGATGAACGAGCGAAACCGGAATAGGGGCAGTCGCCGAGGTTGTTCGTCTCGCACATAGCGCAAGGACATTGAATCCTATAGCTCTAAGCGTGCGAGAACTCGCTGGAAATCACGTCAAAGGTGAAGGGGGATGTTGACAGGGAGGTGATGGGTAGAACGAAAGAGGTTCGCGCGCTCATGCGCTCATGCTCTAGCCTGCACGCCAGTATGCGATTCATCGCAATCGCGCTCGTAATTTCAAGATAGCAGGTCATATTCGAAACCAGCAGAAGGCAATTGCACGAGGCGCGCCGTGTATGTGGGATGAATGGCAAGACGAACGGTGACACTGGATGTGAAGGAGCGATTGTCGCGCGCCACGCACCCAATCGCCAACGGCGTGAAGACCGCTGCCACGTGCAGTGGCATAAGGCCCACCGGCGCGATGCCTGGCGCAGCTGGAAGCCATCAAACGGCGGGATGGCGCTTGTCCAGCGGAATGGCGCGACGTGCACGCTTGTCTCATCAAGATTCTTGTCCTGCGCTGGGCGATCTACGACAGTAATATCTCGCAACGACCGTGTAGCTGTAGCGGCGCCATGGCATGAACGTACAAAGAGATTTGACTGCATCTGCTGCGGATGCGGGGTGCGGTTGCGCATTGTACGTGCCTACTTAGTGACGACATCGCGCAGTTGTGCGTGTTGCCACGCACCCAAACCGACAAAGGAGGGAGGCCACGTCAGACGAGGACATTCGAGGAGATTCTATCACGTTCGCGCGAGTGAGCCAATGCAGAAGAAACGAGAACAAGATAAAGGCACAATGCGCTCAAGGCCAAACTCCGCCACGCCCCTTGGTCTTACGCTACCCCACTTCCTTTACCCGAGCCATGCCTCTCGTGAGTCTACCATTTTGGTCTCGTCCCTTTCGCCAAGGTGCTGGCCTAATACTCCCACTTCCCATGCAGGACGTGACCAACAAAAATACCAACACGAACGGGTCATGGTGGTCATTCACCTGGGGTAACGTTGTGAACGACAACCCGATTCACAACAGGCTCCAAGACGGCAGCAAGGTCGTCAACGACAACTCGAACATCAACCAAGGGTTCCGAGTGGGAACCGTCAAGAACGGAAATCGCATCGACAATGTGGAGATCCAGCTAGCACATGTACAACAGGAGGAAGAGCGGGAAGAGCTCCTGGGATGAGAGAAGAAACCCCTCTCACGGCCCACGGGGCAGAGTCTTGGGAGCCTCCTTGCTTCACAGACTGAGCGAGCAGTCACGGCGGGACCCCACGACTATGTATCACATGTAACCCCGTATCCTCATGTATGAGTTGGAATGGAATCGGTCTATTGTTTCACTTTGAGTGCTGCATGCGCGGTCCAAGGCTCCAAGTCAGTGTATGCGTCAGCTCCGGCTTTCGGAGTTTGAAATGGCGTTTGGCATGGGCCTGAAAATTTGTTCGTCCGATGGAGTTCAGCTCATGCTCACAGTGGGTCGAATGCATCTTCATTTTGCGTTTGAGACCATTCTCGTGGGCAAGTTGCCGCTGGAAAACGTCTATACTTCGTTCAACGCGAGACTCGGCTCCGCAAGGCGACACGAGTCAGCGGCGAAATGAGTCAGTGGTACTTCAGTGGTAGGCCAAGAGCAATCATATTAAGACCACATCTACCAAAGGGACATGCGTGTGCGCCGCGAAGACCTTGGCTTCGCGAGAACAATACACAGCCGGGTAGGTAGCAGCAAGATGAGGAGACGGGGACAGGAAAGGAGAGGTGACCACCATAGAGGTCCAAAGAGAACCCTCCAATGTCAGTAGCATAGAACCGACCCCACGCACTCCAATGAAACGTACCAAGGCTTTGAGCAAGTTCACCGCTGTGTGACAATTATGAGTGGACTTTCGCGTCGATTGGGCCGGCCATGACGCAGCCTGCACGCTCGGTCAGACCATGCAGCCCCAAACCACCTACACGTACGCGGTTGAGGGTCTCGAGTGGTGGCTATAAAAGTATCTGACCCGCTGTTGTAGGCGGCTGGCCGACGAAGATGTGGCGCAGTAAGTGGTATGAGCAGCGTGGATTGCGTTGTCGGGCTAGGCGTTCGTGACGTTAACGACAGCGTACATGGCTTCGTAGGTAGAGTCTATCTTCGCGACAAGGGCGGCGATGGTGTATACCGGGACGTTGCTACCGGCGACGGCGGCGTATGTCGTGATGTCCATGAGCTAGGCGACGGCGACGGCGGCTGGGCTGGGCTGGTGGCAGATTTGGCGATGACCTGGTGAACAGCACGCAACGTAGGGCACGCCGGTAACGTCGAATGACATGGTGCCACCGAGCGGAGCCGTGGGCTCCGTACTCAATCGGTGGTACACCAGCAGCTGACTGGCCGACCAGATCTGGGGATGAAGGTAACGCAGAAGTGTGCGGCCAGGTGCGTGTAGTGAGCGCCATTATTAGTCGTGGCCCATTTTGCGCCGCTATTGTACGCGCTAGAGGTTGGTGTGACCCGCGCTGGAGGGAGGCAGCGTGCAAGCGCAACACGAGGAACCCGCACTGCGCGATCTGCGGCAGTCTGATCTCGCGACAACACTGTAGCTGCAATCATGCCCATTAACGCACGGAGAGACGCGTGGATAGAGCTGCTGTAAATTCGGGATGTGACTGCGCGTCGTGCGAGCCTGATGAGTGTCAATACCGCGCTGATGTGCGTGCTGCCAGACATCCAAACCGGCCGGGAAGGAAGGACACAGTACACAATAACGCTCGACATAGTCCGACAACGTTCGCGCGAGTGCAAGCCTAGTCACAATGCAATTGCTGCCGGACCCTATATAGCCTAGCGTGGTGGCTGCATGTTGGCCGCCCACAGCTTCATCTCCTCCATTTCCGACGCCAGACATGCCCTTCGTCAGTCTCCCACCCTTGCTTGACCTTCTCACTGGTGCTCTGGCTAACGCTCAGACTTCTATTGCAGGATATAACGAACGAAAATTCCAATACCAATACGAATGGGACCTGGCTCAGCTGGCTCTGGCCGTGGTCCGGGACCGGGGGCAGCATTACAAACCACAACCCCATCACCAACACAGTGTATGGTGATGGAAGGATCGTTAACAGAAACAGCAACTACAATCGAGGTTTTCGATCTGGAGCCACCATCATCAACCGAAATCCCATTGTCAATAGGGTAGGGCCTCAGCCTCAACGCGGCGAAGGCTCGTCACGACAGGAAGGCATACGAGAAGAGGGAGAAAGGGAACTATCGCCCGAGGGACATCAGTTCGGCCAGCCCGAGGCCGTCTTTTGGGGCATTGATCTGGTCTATTGGCTAGGCAGGCAGTTGCTGTGGAGGAACAGCCTCGCCTTCCCGAGCGAGGAAGCGACGCTTCGCAAGTCGACATGATGACTAAGACTTGGTTTTGAACCACGCAGTCCCGTGACGTTGAACTGTTACTGTAATCAAACTATTTGTTTCGGCTCGCGCGCTACGCGCGCGGTCCACCATCCAAATCACCGTACCCGTCAACTCCAACATCCGGGGCCTGATAGTCATGCGCTCTGCTGCCCTGTCATCATGTGTGACAGATCCAATCAGACATTTCCATTAGCCTTGCTGCCATTCTTCCGCTTTCGTAGAGAAGCCGAACTGTTCATAACGCCAGCCTGATGCCGAGTCGCGAGCCCGCGTAACTCTCTTGACCTTTTCATTTCCCACTTTCGCGTCATTCGCACCTTGGACACCGCTCATATGCCTGGCCATCACAGCTACTACTTTGTGTGCGCCTCACACAGACGCTTAAGTATGAGGTATGGCGCTGATGCCTTGTGTGCTTTTGCAGATTTGTAGCGGTTACTCTCTCGTCAGCGATGAATGCTCGCTATGAGTCTGATAGTGGGCTGAAGCAATGCTGAGGTGAATCTGCAGGCCAGCCATTCCCGCCGTTATAAGGCCACTGGGTCGCGCAATTTTTGTTCGACCGAGCGGACCTGATTTTCAGAAAAAACTTGCGATAGTCGGGTCTTACAATAAAGACAACAATGAACTCATAGACCCTCTCGAGACCGACAATTCATCAGACTCAGAGTTGCAAGCAAAGCTCTCTGCGCAGGATCTGCTCGTTGAAGTTCAGTATTTGAACAGTGTCGTCGCCGGCGGTGATCATCATGTCGGAGTCCGTCCAACTTAGAACATTGAGGTCACGAGACAGTACCCTTAAGCGTTAGCTGTGCATACATAAAAATATATGCCTCTTACATCTGCACAGCTAATATTCCTGTCGGTCTGCAGGGGCAACCTGATCCTTGGCTAGCGCAGCGCTCGACCAAGCCGGTGAGCTCCGCTCCCATCAATCGGTCCACCTGTAATTGTATCACAAATTGCTGACTTAATTTTTTTTGCCTTATTTCATTAATAAGTCACTGGTCAGTTGCGTCTTCAGTCTTTGTCGTTCGAGGCGACGATGTTCGGTCTTCGCCGACCAAATGCATAAACCCCACCACACTGATATTGTCAACCCGTACTGATTAAGCAAATGTATAGAAAGTGCATCGCACTGAAAGGCTCAAGCTCTGCAGTAACTGCGAAGCCTGGCTAGATCAGCAACCGGGCTGGGGTCATTTGATACCTGGCGTATGAATGACAAATTACATAGATACACACACAGAAAGTACCTCAAAAACAGCTAGATACACTGTCTAAATATCAGTGGCCGAATTAAATACTTGAATCACAAAGCAAAAAGTAAAGCAAAGGCCGTAGTTGATCGAACCCCGGCTCGGGCGGAACGTGAATTCTTCACAGACAGCACGTCTGAATATGAATGACGCATCGAAGCGCGGCTTCGAGTGCACCCTGAATCCACCCGTGTGAATAGCTCGCCTGCTCCCCCGCAAAGAGCACGTGGTTGTCCCAGTCGGGCTTGCACATCGTGGTCAGATATGCCGCCTTCTGTCTAGGCCCAAAGTAACAAAACGCGCTGCCACCTGAGACCTCATCAGCTGGAAACACCTGGGCGGTTGCCGCCTCAAGCAGCGCGAGGGATTTGGCAGCGGGGAACATCGCATCGATGCTGTGTGCGGCGAGTAGTACGCGACGGCCAGGAGCGAGCGAGCCGAGGATGGTCGCGTCTTGCTCAAAGGTGTACGCCGCCATGATTGCGCCGCGATTGGTATGCTTGAACTGCTCGACAGTCTCCCCGTTCTCGTCTACCTCCTTCGGAAACATGGTGTACCGGATTTGCAGGTCGCAAACAACACCACCGTCCGTCCCTTGGCCTTGCTGCTCGAACTGCGCCTTCCACCAGCGCTCTTTATACTGCAAGAGGATCTTGGTTACTTCAACGTTGCGAACGTTGCGAATAGCCATCTCCTGCTCGGGCATAAACGCGCGATTCTTGGCAATCGCCCGCTGTGCGGGATATGGGATGGCAAGGATGAGATAGTCAGATTCGACAGAGATCTCTTCGCCCGCACTGTAAAGTGTCTCTCAGTTGAAAATGTATTTCAATATAATAAGAACACTCACCGGCTGTCGTAGTAGCAGACCACTTTCTTCGCTTTCGTGAACCCGATCCGCTTCACCCTTGCTCCGAACGTGATGTTGTTGATCAGCGGATCATGGCTCATTGTGCCGCCGGGAGATAGCATCGCGAAAGCGTTAGGCACGGCGTCCATGCCCGACTGCAGCTGCTACATACCGGCCATGTCGCCACTCTCGTTGCTCGAGAGAAACGCGTCCTTGAAGGACTCGATGAATCCGTTGCCGAAAACGACGTGTGCGTTACCAAGGTCGTACAGGTTGATTGCATCTTCGCTCCACCCGGAGACCTCGGCGAGGTACGAGCGAAGGGTGTAATTGTCGTACTTTTCCGTAATCGCCTTGTATGCTGCGACGAGCGCTGTCACCTTGTACGGGGGCTTGGCGTTGGCTACACCGCCGTTGGCCTTAAAGGTGGAGAGCCAGAGATCTTTGACCGGCTGCACCGCAGCATCGAACAGCTGATCGACAGTTTTGCCACGTTCGTCAGGCTTGAGGCTTGGGAACAATGCCAGGAGTTCCGGGTCTTGACTACTGAGCCTGTTGTTGAAGTCGTCGTAGGTCAAGGTGCGCTTGCCTTCTGGGAGAGCTGAGAGATAGATGAACTTGTTTTTCATTTCGAACGGAATGAGCTGCTGGTTGAGACCAAATATCTCGAGGTAGCGGTGCAGGAGGTGATGGTCTCGTGGGATGCGCATCGCTCCACCTTCGACATGAAGTCCAGGTGCGAGCTCTGGGTCGCGGAATGTGATGACACGCCCGCCGACGCGTGAAGTTGCCTCGAGGACGTTGACCTCATAACAACGACGTTTGAGCTCGTACGCTGAGCAGAGGCCAGACACTCCTGCGCCGACAACGGTAACCTGTGTATGTGACGCTCGGTAAGACGCAAGCTAAGAGTCGGACTAACAGCACACAACTGACCGTTTTGTTCTGAGGTTTCGACATCACCTCCGCGTTGATAAGGCTGACAAATTGCTTATAGTTGATGAAGGACTCGTCGATAATTTCCGCTTGTGGTGTGGGCTGAGTGCTGAGCTTCGCATAGCCAGCGTTGCGCTTAATGTCAGTAAACAGACACCGCGTTGGCTCATCTGCCTTCTGGTCGCTCGTCTGCTCTGTAACGAGGTATTGGTGCAGAGGCGCGATAGAGCGCGAGGTCACCTCTCCAGCGTGATACATTTTGATCCTCATTTGCGGCGTGACTAGAAGGGGGAAGAAGAGATGTTGCTGCTGTTGAAACTTCCGTTTCTGCGTTCTTTATCCTGGTCGGTTCGCCGCGGCCCTCTTACATCTCATCTCCGCTCAAGTCGCCAAACATCACCACCACCCTGCAGGAAGTCTACTCATCACACCCATCCCATCTCGACCCACAACCCCTGGTATAGGCTCCAGCTGCTACATTCTGCATTCAGCAATTCTGGCAGTTCAGCACGCGTGTCCATTTTCTACTAGACCTACAGTAGGTTATAGCATAGTGCAAGTGCCTATACGAACGAACGGGCAGGCACGTGTGGTTTCACTTCGCAGAAGCCGCAGAGGCTCGCCGCGCCTCAAGGGCAACTGTACATCTGAATTCGGGATTGCAGGGAGGAGGCGGCAGTGGCAAATCAGCAGAGGAGCAACATGAGGCGCAGGCAAGTCAAGTATCCGGCGAGGTCGTCCCTTATGTGTGATAAGGCAAGTGTGAGATCAGGTGTACGAGCTAGCTTCCTCAATCCGTCTCGCCCAGTTCCAGGCCAGACTATTCGACACCGGTAGCTCATACTCGGTGTGATCTCGAGCTCGCATCGCTCGAAATTCTCGTGAGAACTAGCAGCCGATGAGAAGGGAGATATATAGGAGAGTGGGATGAGATAGATTCGTGACAAAGTGGCGAGCGGTAGTTGCAGCCAAGGAGAGTGATGAACGAGGACAGGGCATAAGTGAGATAGTATGAGACAACGGAGGGAATTCAGACGACTAATGACGTGTCTGAACTAAATTGCGGCAAAAGCCAAACGCTTCATTGCGCTAGGGAGATGCGAGGACGTAGGTTTATGAACGAACGGAGGAGAGTAGGATACGTCGCCGAGGCTTTTCGTCTCGCATGTAGAACAAGAATGTGAAAACCCGCAGCTCTGGGAGTCCAAAAACTGGCTGGCAATCAAGTTAAATCAGAGGGTGGGGTGTACAGGGAGGCGTTGGGTTGGGCAAACGAGGTTCGTGCGGTCATGCGCTCCTGCTCCAGCACGTACGCTGGTATGAGGCTCGTCGCAATCGCGCTTGTAATTCCAAAATGGCAGGGAACTGGTAGAAAGCAACTGCGCGAGATTCGCCGTGCATGTGGGATGAATGGCAGGACGAGGTGGGATGAGATGCGAAGGAGCGACTGTCACGTATCACGCACGCGAGCTTCAACGGTGTGAGGAGCACTACCACGTGTAGTAGCATGAGGCTCACCGGCGCAATCCCTGGCGTAGCTGGAAGCCATCGAACGGCGGCATGGCGCCTGTCCAGCGGAATGGCGCGACGTGCATGCTTGTCTCGTCAGGTTCACTGTCCTGTCCTGCGCTGCGCGATTTACGACAGTACGATCATGTAATCGTAATCTTTAACGTAATCAGAGATTGAACGCAACTGACGGGATTCGGGATGTGGCTGCACGCCCCGCGAGCCTATTGAGTGTTGATATCGCGCTGATGCGCGTGCTGCTAAGGATCCAACCCGACACAAGAGGGAGGATACGTCACACAACGGCATTCGACGAAGTTCGACAGCATTCGCGCGGGGGAGGCATGGAAGCAAGTCAGGCAGGAAAATTTGCTGCCGGACCCTTTATAACCTGACTCCGTGGCTGCATTTTGGCCGCCTGCCACTTTCTCTCCCAATTCCCGCAAGCATGCCCCTCGTTCGTCTTCCCTTTCGCCTTGACTTTATCACTGAGCCACTGACATGATATAATCCCTTCTAATGCAGGAAGTCATCAACGAGAATTCGAACACGAACAGTTCTTGGTATACGATATCGTGGGGAGACGTAATCAACGAGAACTGGACGTATAATGCGGTCAATGACGGAAGAGTGGTCAACAGGAACTTCAACATCGAACGTGGTTACAGATTTGGTCTCACCACCAACAGAAATCACAGTGAAGCTGTGAAGGTTCTCCCCATGCCTGGCGAAACCTTGATACGACAGGGAAGAGTCAATCCACCACGAGAAGCGCCATGGCCAGTCTCGTCCCGGGGACAAAAACTTGGCTCGACCAACTTTTGGCAGTGGCCTATCATTTGGTGGTTTGCGCTGATTAGTTGGCTAGCCAAGCCGAAGTTACCCTGGAGGAGCGACGCTATCCCGCGCGAGGTCGAGCCTATCCCGCGCGTCGTCCCGCAGCCCCTCGAGGCCCCGCAGCCCCTCAAGGTCCCGCAGCCCCGTAGGGTCCTGCGACCTCGCAAGTCGAAGGGGTGATCACAACCAGCCTTTATATTTTAAAATTTTGTAAACACTCGATCATTTGTTTCAGTTGTACGCGGTGTTCGCGGCACAGAAACTTCCAGTCAATCTACGCGTCAACTCCGACATTCGGGGTTTGAATGCCATTTAGCTCCGTTTCATGCCCTGCCATATCATGCGTGACAGATCCCATCAGACACTTCCATTAGCCATGCTGCCGCTCTCCCGCTTTCGTAGCGCGGCCACACTGCTCATCACGCTGTCTTGATGCCGAGTCGCGAGCCCGCGTGACGCTCTTGGCCGTACATTCCCCAATTTCGTGCCGCTCGCACCTCACAAACCTCACATATGCCAGGCCACCACAGCTACTGCTTTGTGCGCGCCTCACATAAAATTTTAAAAGCGAGGCACGGCGCTGATGCCTGTTGCGCTTTTGCAGATTTGTGGCGGTTACTCTCTCGTCAGCGACGAATTACGCTCCCTGTTCGACGAATGCTCGCGCGATGGATATGACAGTGGGCTAAATCGACGTTCGGGTAAACCTGCTGGTCCGCCATGCCCGCCGTTGAAAGACCGGCGCGTCGTGCAATTTTTGTTCGACCGAGCGGACGTGACGTTTCAGACGAAACTTGCGATAGTCGGGCCATACGATGAGGACAACAATGAGCTCATCGATCCCCTTGAGATCGATCATCCTCCAGACGCAGCAATGCAGGCGAAGCTCTCTGCGCTGGATCCTCTTGTTGACGTGCGGTACCTCAAAAACATCGTGGCCGGCAGCGACCATAGCCTCGGTAGCGTCCGCTTACTGCTCGATGACGGCGAGACAACAGACTTAAACATCAGCTCTGCCATCTACCCATTCGGGCATGCCTTGTGCTTTCGACTCATGCAAGGCTTCGTCCCGCGTCTCACGCCCAACATGTTCTGGGCGACGGTCTTTGCTGTCAATGGTACAAAGTACACGACTCTGATCGATGACGTCGACTATGGCGACATCAGTGACTGCCTTGATCAGTACATCGAGTTGTGGCATGGGTACAACTGGGTTGATCGGTGGGAACCGGTCAAAAGGTTGCCGCGCCGGTTGAGCGCTGCACTAGCCAAGAAACAAGTTGAACCTGCGGACCTACAAGACTATTGGCTGGGCAGAGGGAAGATGTATGTCTTCGTGCGGCCGGACAAGTGCGTTCTTCATCTGATGGAGTTGAGCTCATGCTCAAAGTCTGTCTGTTAAAGATTTCCCATTGAAGCGACCGAGGCCAACCCAGTCAACCTGGTCCATCTCCCGCCCCGACCAGTCTACAGTCTCTCACTTATCGAGCAACTCCCCGTCGAGCTCCTCATTTATATCGCCAACCTCGGAAGGCTGTCCAACACAATCACTATCCTTGCCGGAAGCACGACACTCCGCCAGGCATTGCTCCCTTCCGTCGAAATGTTGGCGAAACACCATCTCAGCCCATGGGCCGTTCCGACATCCCCGAAAGAATGGAAAAAGTGGAACAAACTACTCCGGTACGCGAGGACGACAGAAGATCAACTCAGCTGGCTGGCATATGCGAAGCAATGCACGCTGTCGCCATCGATGCGGAACAGAGAGAGGATATATGGGATTGTGAGGCAGTTGGAGGGAATGGCAGTGAAGCATGGTGTAATACCCTCTCTGTGATGTGGAGGACTTGGACGCGGAGGTTGATGTTGACTGCATGGTCAGGCTGTCGTGCCGCGTGGCTAGGAGCTCGAGCTGCACTTGGTCATGTATTCAGTCAATTAGAGTTTGTGTCTACATCTAATGGCAAACACCGGGTCAGGTGTCCATTGAGTTGTCGTAAGAACTCGGCTTTCGACTTCCCCGTGCACTCCACCCGAGGTCACACGACTCCCACCCCCTCCTTAGGTCAGGATTTGACACGTATTTTCGAGCACCTTCCAGCTGTCTCAGCCTCTCCAATTCAGTGATCCTGATTAGAAGGTTCTTAGTCGGATCCTGAGATGACGTGAGACGGTGTGTCAGCGCGATGGTCAGCGAGGATCGCCGTTTGCGACCACCCGGATAAGATGACGCGACCGAAGCGACTTGCGTTCCGCATCTTGTCCACCCACCCTTCAGACACCTCAGACAGCCCCTTTCCAACTCTCGCACTAAGCCATGTCTACCGACGTTAAGACCTTTGTCGATGTGCGTGCGAGCCCGTAAAGCGATTGCGTCGGCGCAGCTGATTATTTATACCGGTCGCCCTTGCCAGTCCACCATCGCCGAGAACGACATTGCGATTTTCGCAAAGTCTACGTGCCCTTACTGCCGCCGCGCGCGCGGTATCGTTTCCGAACTCAATACTGAGGGCAAGAAGGTGTCCATCTTGGACATCAACACGGACGGTCACGACGGCCCTGCTATCCAGGCATACCTCCTCGAGAAGACAGGCCAGAGGACCGTGCCAAACATCTTTATTGTATGTGGTCGTTCAGTCTGGCTTGTCGAGAATCTCGAATGCAGGAGGTCCTTGTGTGGTCGCAGCTTGATTGCTGATATCTCATGTCTTACTTTCAGCGCCAGAAGCATATCGGCGGATCGGATGACCTTGCGAAGAAGAAGGATGACGGAGTTCTGCAGCAGCTCGTCGATGGCACCGCGTGAGTCGCTGCAGACCCGCGATGTGGGTAGCGCACCAACCAATTGTAATTACTAGCTCGAAGTTGTGATGCAATAGTTTAGCCAAGAGCTAAATCAGTACGAGTGGCTCATAAGTTCAAACTGCTGCGAGTGCATATCTTCGTGGGTGGGAATTGGGCTGCGCAAACTTTGTCCAACGGCGCTCCTTGCACTCGATCAGCCAGCAAAAGAATGCTCAATGTCGGGAAGGTCGGGCCCTGAATATGCGAAGGCAATGTATTCATCTGAATGCGCATAGGCTGATTTACAGCAAGACGAGTGCAATGGTGCCAAGAGCAGATACACCGAGGACTGTGTAGCCCGTCGCATATGCGCCGCGAAGGGACAAGACTGTACACCATCATCAGCAACCAGCAACGAGCATTCACAGTGAAAATTAGGCAGCACTCACACTTGCCAGAGTCCCAGAGCAAGTGACGAACGCCGTTGAACGAGTGGAACGCGAACGGTGCGGCAAGAATCGTCTTGGCCGCATATTTTGACCATTCCGGCAGTTGGTGAACAAAGTCGACGATAGCTGCCGAGTCGAAAGGCATGCCTGCCCACGGAGCGGCGACGTATGCGATGCTAAAGCCGTAGAGCACTGTCGCATGTGATTCAGTCCGGCGAGGAGCGCATTGTAAAATAATAACACGCACGAACGGAAAGACCGACACCGGTCGCGCGGTTGGCAATAGATGCGATCCATGTGAGCTGAGGTTGGTAGATGGTAAAGTGCGGGGTGCTGGGCCGCTTGAGGCGTTGCTTGTTGAGAATGTCGTTCACCGCGGCCGGCGGCAGCGAGTCAACCTGAAGCAACCTATCAAATGAAAGACGACCCGGTAAGCAAGTGGCGCGCGAAGTAACAAGGTCGATTAAGAATACGGACCGTTTCTGAAGAACGCCGCGGAAGGCGACGGGATTGCGGGCCACTGGTAATGCATTTAATCAGCATGCTGTCCTGCGCAGCCACAAAAGACAGTGACGGACCTGCCCTGGATGCGAGCGTGGCGCGGTTGAGGGTGATACCGAGCCCGAGAGGTGCGCGCTGCATGACGAGAATGACAGAGTCTTGATTCGTCGTCGGCTCTTGCCGTCCTCACCTCGCGGCCAATTCATCTCCACAATCTTCGACAACTAATGTAGAATGACTTTTCTAGTTTATCCTCGCCGAAATTGATATCATGGCAAGGAGAAGCGGCTCAGATGCTTCCAACAAGTTCGTTGGGTTCTGGCGATCAATACTCTGCTGTGTGAGTGCGCGCGCGCTTGGGGAAGCTTTGGTAGTAATGAGCGCTGATATAATCCAGCCAAATGAAAGGAATAATCTCTGAAACTCTTTGAGTGCATAATCTATATTTGCGAGTCTTGAAGAAGAGAATCAGGAACGCTGGTGGCTGGAAAGCTTCATTTGTAAAGCCATCAGACTCGAGAGTACCGCGTCAGATTTTCTCCAAAATGGTTCTCGCGACCACGCACAGGCTGGCGCGGATGGCAGGTGTAGTCGACGCGCTAATCGTGGCACTCCAGCTAAGCAAGTCGAGGCGGTGCCACTCAGCCACTGCCTTGTGCCCAAACTGTTCAAGCATCCGCGCCTTAACAATCAATTCAATTGGTTCCTTACTTGCCACGCCAATGCAGTCAAGTTTCTATGCTGCGCCCACAAGTACAGAGGGCCGAGCTTGCAGTGTGAACCCCGTACAGTGTGTCTCAAAGTCGCAAACGGTGATTCCCGAGCTCCTCGGATCGCGGCACCGCACCGGGATCCACGACCTCTTCCCGAGCTCATCCGGACTTTGCTTACTTCACTCATCGTCTCCCGACTCCCTTGCTTCCGAGATAACGAGAATGAATTTTTCGTCCCAATGCGGACAATCTGTCATGACGACGCCAGCATGAATTGGGGGATGAGAAGACCCTTTACTGCGCAGCGGTTGGAGCGACACTCATCACCCATCTCTTGCTCTCCAAACAGCTCCCAGACACAGCGTCACGCGCCGACGTCGATTGTCAGACACGTGAGGTTAATCTCTCAGTGCAGCGCCCGAGCCTGCTGCCTTGGGCGATATAAATCAGCCTCGTGCATCCGCCGACACACCGACTCCACCTTTTCCCCATTTCACTGCTTTCCCTTGCGCCTTATTATCCACGCGATCTTTCAATCCCGCCTTTGCATTTATCTTTCACTCGCCCTCGCTCACGCTCGCAATGGGTGCAAACTCTTCGATCCCGTTGACGCCACAAGGCCAGCCTGGTTCCGCGCTTCAGCTCTGTCTGCAGACTGCTCTTCCTGCCAACGATATAACCTTTCCTCAGTTCAAGAACTACTTGTCTCAAGTTAACACGTGCGACGCCACTTAGCGCAACCCCTATGCGTGAAGGCTCACAGAAGTTTTAGGTACAACCGCGCCTACGCCTACTATCCTGCCGCGCTCGTCCGTCCCAACAGCACAGAAGGCGTCGCCGCCGCAGTACGATGCGCTGTAGAAGGTTAGTCAGACAATGACTCGTCGTCAACGTTCCCTGACACAACAGTTGGACACAGCCAACGTCAAAGTCCAACCTCGCTGCGGCGGCCACTCATTTGCCGACTACTCTATCGGCGGTCAGGACGGGTCCCTCGTTGTCGACCTCAAGCAGCTCCAGAAGTATGAAATCGATCAGACGACCTGGATCGCCAAGGTCGGCGGCGGCACATTGCTTGGCGACCTCACCAAACGTATGCACGACCGTGGCGGCCGCGCAATGTCCCATGGAACCTGTCCACAGGCGAGTGCTTTTGGCAGGTCCGAGCGTTTCGCCGCTGACGAAAATCCTGTCCATTCAAACAGGTCGGGATTGGAGGTCACGCTACAATGGGAGGCTTGGGTCCGACGTCGCGGCAGTTTGGTACTGCCCTGGATCATGTTGTTGAGGTGGAGGTTGTCCTCGCTAACGGCACCATCGCCCGCGCCAACGAGCAACTCAATCCCAGTCTCTTCTGGGCAATCAAAGGCGCGGGAGCGTCGTTTGGTATCGTCACAGAATTCGTCGTTCGCACAGAGCCAGAGCCCGCACACGTCGTCGAATACTCATACAACATCGTCTTCGGTGGGCCCAGGAGCGCTGCCAGCCACTTCAAGGCATGGCAGAAGGCCATCTCAGATCCGAATCTCGACCGACGACTGGCGACCATCGTCACAGTGACCGAGCTGGCAATGGTCATCTCAGGAACGTTCTTCGGCACAGAGGCAGAGTTCACGGCGACTGGGTTTGCAAAGGCGTTAGGCGACGCTGGGAAGATCACTGTCTTCGACGATTGGCTTGGGACAGTTGGCAGCTGGGCAGAACGCGAGTTCTTGTCGGCAGTCGGTGGTATTGTAAGTCGCTGCTCGAGCCTGCCAGTGAACGAGTTCGCTGACCTCGCCATCTTGCATCGTAGCCTGCCGCGTTCTATAGCAAGTCCCTCGACTTCCGCAACGATACTCTCATGTCGGACGCAACCATCGACGCGCTCTTCGCATACCTTGACGATACAGACAAAGGTACTCTGGTGAGTTGCCACCTGTCTGCGGCTTGCCGGCCTAATCCTGATCATGTTCCCTCGGCTTAGATCTGGACGGTCATTTTCGATCTTGCAGTCAGTCGCATCCGCCATCTGTGACTTTAGTCTTCTTGCTGACGGTTTGGTAACACAGGGCGGTGCGGTCAATGATGTTCCTGCCGACGGGACCGCCTACGGTCATCGCGACGCCTTGTACTACATGCAGACCTATGGCATCGGTCTCACCGGTTTGAATCCGAAGACCAGGACCTTCCTGAACGGAATCAACGATAATATTCGCAAGGCAATGCCAGGCGTGGACTTTGGGGCATACGCTGGCTATGTCGAGTAAGTTCGAACTTCTGCATATGAGTAGTAACTCCTGACACTCCTCCCCAACAGCCCTGGCCTCGGCGACGACGCAAATCGCCAATACTACAAGGGCAACTTGCCGCGTCTACAGCAGCTGAAATCGGAGTTCGACCCGACCGAGGTGTATTGGAACCCGCAAAGCATCAAGCCTATCTTATGACTCCCGGGCCCCGATTCTAACGACGATAACGACGATAACGCGCGTTGGTTGCTTCACGATCTATTGAACATGCGGTACGGTATCATTATTGCTTGTCTTTGGTTTGCCCTGCTGTGAGGCATTATACCGCTTGTTGTTTGTTGTAATCTGCGACCTTGTATGGAATCGTGCTTTTGCGTAAAATTCGCACAATGAAAGACTCGTTTATGATGCATCTTCTGGATACGGAGATTATGTTACACGACAGGCCACTGCTTGGAAGAGAACTGAATCTACAGGAAGGCCATTTTCGAGCGCTTGTACACCGGCTCAGAGTCGAAACTATTCTCGGGGCGCAGTCTCTTGCGAGAAATTGACATGTTCACGAGCGGTTCATCCGACATCGCTATCTCGGAACACCGAAGGGGTTCGTTTTCGTGTGAGGGAGGAAGGAAGAGTCCAAGCGCGCAGCCACCTCCCAAAGGCTGGTAACCCTGCATCGCGAGGACGACGACTTCCATCGCATCATGTCCCTGAGCAAAATTTCAGTGAGCTGCCGAACATTCTCCAACTTGGGACCAACCTCAAACAGCTTGTCGGTGTCTTCGGTGTCGTCGGTGTCTGGGTCAGCTGCGTAAAACTGCGACGTGCGATGTACTTCCGGACGGCGACTGCTACAGAGTTCGTCGAGTGGTGGCGTCCAAGGTCGCCATGCACCGCGGGGGCCCGGAGCTTTCGTATCACGAGCGTTTGTCGCAGAGCAGGTGACACTGCTTTGCGTAGCATGGCCGAGGGCGTCGCAAATGGCACAGTACCGTGTGGGTGAGCACGTATGAACGTGGTTGTTGGGGGCCTGCGAGGCATGTACACTTTTTGAAGCAAGCCAGGCGGTGGTGTGATGAGATGACTGACGCGTCTTGATACTGCCTGCGCTGTGCATAGAGCGTCGACAAAAACGACAGAGAAACGGGTAGAGGTCGTGGTCGGCCGCTGCGTAACAGAGGCGACGCACAAGGTCGTCGTAAGCACCGGCAGCAGCGAGAGTTGCCATGGTCGTGGGCTGGGATGAGTGTGGATGGTGTGGGAAGCTGGTCAAGTGTGGGATTTCACACGGCTTTCGGTCTGCTGGTGCCACCGGCCCAACCCGTACTCACCATACCAAACTTGGCCACGTGGGTCACACACATGACTCACGCTGATCGGACGCGTTGCAAGAACTGTGGGAAGTTGATGCTGCCTAATGCCACGTGTTGCTGTAAGGACGCGGTCGTAAGTTGGGAGCTGGCGGTTCGCGCAAAGCAGATCGAACTACTCATTCAACCCACCAGCTCTTGATTCCAGAGAGTCTTAAGTCTGATGTTTCTATTCAAAAATCATTAGGATGCGCGTTGATCAACTAAGGGTGAAGAAGGTGAGAGGTCTGTGAGTCGCTGTGAGGCTTCATATAGCATCATACGCCGCCATGATCTGCCCGGTCAAGGATTTGAGGTCAAAAGAGACGCCGTTCGAGTTCGAATTCGATCCTCTAATTTCTTAGAGATAAAAACGAGCCATATCAGCTCAGCAGAATAATGGTATATGGAGGTATGAACGGAAGCAGAGGTGCAGTCTACGCGAGTCGCGCAAAATCCCGAACATTCCGTGCCTTTCTCGCGTCAACTTGTGTTCGCTCGAACCGACGCGCACGCCGCCGCGCGTCCAAGGAACAATGTGTCAGCTGTACTGTGGGGCCTATATAAGTCCTATGCCGTGCCGAAGCGATCTAGGTCCATATCCTTCTTGGAATCTCTCGCTCTGTCTTCCGACATGCTCATCGTCACCTCGTTCTCATCCCAGCCTCCCTACCATCCCTACGCCGAGCAGCGCCGCAGCTATACGTACCATGATGTAGTGTCAGCTCGACAGTATCAAGACCGTTTGAACTACGGCCGCGTTACCTCTGCGGCCGTCGACATTGAGGAGCTGTTCGCAGGCCTGCATCATCAACGGGCTCATCGACAGCAGCTTCATAACGATTACTGTCGCCGACATAGCCTCGATCTTCTCGCGCAACAACAGCGCCAGCGTCAGCTTCAACTCGTTGCTCGACGTCGCCAGGAGCTCGCGCAAGAGTTCGAGCAGCGTCAACAGGCTGCCCTCGAAGCCCGCCGCCAGCAGTACCTACAGCGGCAGCGCCTCGGCCACGAGCTTACTGTGCTGGCACACGCAATGGAGGCCATGTTTTCACAAGCGCAACGCACGGAACAGGGGCCGCTCGCATCTGAGGTGTGCTTATTCATCAAATCTAGGACAATGACTCAGTATTCTGACTGGCTTCACCTTCAGGTTGCTGGGACCGTACCTTCAGAGCATAGTCTCAAGCGCTGCGGCGCCGTTCGCCGTGGTCGATGCGCTGAGTCTGCCCCTGCGCCTTCGCCTTCACCGGCGGTGCCTGGCGTACCCACTACTTCGACATCTGTCCCGCTGCAGGCTCAGTCCTCGCCACCAGTATTCTCAAGTCTCCCCGAACCAGTAGCCAGTGTCGTGGCAGAATCAGTTCGCATCCCCATCGTAGCCAGCGAGGACAAGGAGAAGGCGTCCTCGCACGTCGACATCAACAGCGCCACAACGTCGAGTGGGTCGCCCTCTGCAGTACATTCGACATTGCCTGCAGTAGCGGACGCGCAAGCAACACTCAACATACTCTCATCTGACCTCGACGGCTACCTCTCGTCGTCTCATGTCTGGCCCTCGCCAGCACATCGCATCCACGCCCTGAACCAACTCCTCGAACAGGTCGATGCGGTCGAGAGCGACGGCGAGGATGCGATCCGACAGGCGCGACGCGGGTTGGTGCTGAGGGTCGAGCAGGCTCTAGACGGCCAGCAAGAACTGGAAGCGGTGGAGACGAATAGCCCGATCACACAGAGGGCCGAAGTCGAAGTCGATCAAAGCGACGTCGCGCAATCCAGTAACGCAAGTCTGACCGAGCTAACCGGCTACGACGTCCCGGACGTCCATCATGATAGCCCTCTGGCGACATCGACTCCGGTTGGCTCTCCAGTCTCTTCGGGTGCGGCCCAACTTCAAGCTGCCGACTCAAACGTCCGTTCGGAGTGGACCACCTTTGACCCGACAGTGTCCCAGCCACTTGGATTGGAACCCGAGGAGGATGAGAACAGCACGCACATTGATGCCCCTGAGACGACGACATCCCTAGCCGCCAGCGTCATCCAAGACCAAATAGAACCGGTCGACACCTCGCTGAGTCATTCCATCCCGGTGCCTGACCCCGTTGCTGCAGCGGAGGACACTCCCAGCACACCACCGGCCCTCGATCTACAAGAACAACGGTTGGAGACAAAGGAACCCAGCCCGCTCGAGGTCGTTGCCGGAGCCCCTCTCGCTGCCTCAGAGACATCTTCTCCCACTGTGTCAAACCCCAGCGAGCAGGCAGATGCCGATCTTGCCGAATGGGATACAGACTCGGAATCTGGAGAGGACGTGGACGCGGACGCATTTGAACTCGTGTAACTTATTCCGTATATTGTTGCAGTTGGACTTGTCGATCTTGTCGTATTAGTAGTGTACATTTTCTCATAGCACGAATCTGATAATTTTTGACGTTTAAGCTGCATGCCACATAGCACCGGCCAATCCCGTCATGTCAATATAAACCCAGTGTCCAATGGCTTGCGGTCTCTGAAACATGTGGCTGTGCGAATATTGAGCCCCAAATATCCCACTGTCAAGTTATTTGCGTTTGAGACAACACGGATGCGGCGGCTAGTTGACTGGCACGTATGGGGTCACACAAAAATTGCTGCAAGACGGTTAGTCGCATATTTGACATGATTCGGCTGATAAATTAGATTGATACTTCTTGAATCTATATAGGTTATTTCTTGTAAGCGTGATGTGTCTAGATCACAAGTATATCGAGGTGAGAGTCGGCACACGCCGAACCGGCCGGACCTCCACCGCGATCACTTATCGAAGTTTCTGCCTTCTAGAGCACCGACACTTCTTCATAATCACGCGATCTATTTGCAATCGCTTAGATCACTGCCTTTGGCCATAATGGTGAGCGTTCACCTGTGTGGTTGCAGGACATCCACTGCGATGCTAAATACTGGCGCTCACTCTATGCGCTGAGCCCTTTGCCATGATGCCTTATGGTGCGAGGTCACGATTGATGATGGTCAGAGTCGAAAGGATGCGAGCGGGATCCGCGCGGTGGCGCTCTGCTTGCAAGCTCATCCTTTGCACTAGCGCACTCTTCATGTGCCACCCCAGAACCTGCGCCAATGATCCCGCTCTTCTAGAGAGACCGTTTTTTCATCCGAATGTTCCGTCTGAATCTCTGTCTCACACTCTCACGATATCGTGGAAACCCCCATTTCGCTATGCACTCGCTCCAGCGCACGCCGACCATCATGAGCCCAGCATACATGCAAATGGATATCGACAGCGACTCTAGCATGGTATGAACCAGTTCTTTGACTGGTGGATGCGGCTTTTTACCTCTATATCTCAGCAGGATCCTAGTGAGAACTTGCAGCGGCCCGTCAAGCGCCAGCGTGACACCGAAGTTACTGAGCTCATCGACCGCGCACCAAAGCGTACTCGAATCAGCATTGCGGATTTGATGAACTCTTCCGACACTCAAGTGGCTCAGGCTCCCATCCACCTGCCGTCGTTCAGTACTCTCGAGCATCCACTCTCCTATAACCGTGCCGACCTGCCGCCACCTCTCGAAGTCCCAACCGAGGACATCTACGCGAAGGAACCTCGCCAGACCCTCGTTGCGATCAACCCAGATACCTGGAAGAGACGCGAACTTGGAGAGCCTTGGTGGCGCGAGGCGAGAGCGGCAGGTGCAACCAGTCGTGAGTTGCTCGAGATGCAGACTGCCAGGTTCTTGGCCGAGCAGGGCGTTACCTCTCTATGGGACCCGCGTTTGGATCAACGTTACTAGATTAGAATTAGAATGCGTTTTCTCCCTCAGATGGCGTGCATTATGACTGCTACCAGCTGTTCCGTTCCACATGAAAACATTACAAGTAAGACGTGTCTGTTGCCCCAGAGTCTGTAAGCTTCGTCCATGCCTCCACGGGAATGTCCAAAGCGGACAGAATGCAGCGTGCTGTCAGTTCTGCCATCTCCATCCTAACTGGTGTTTCCGCTGAAGCACAGTGTGGTGTTACCACAACGCGATGGCGAAGGGATTCGTGAAGCAGTGGGTGATCGACTCCTACATCTACAAAAAGTACAGATGGTTAGTAGAAGAATAGCACAAGTGGGTACAAGTGACTCACTCGGTTCGCCTTCCACAACGTCGAGCGCCGCGCCGAGTATCTGACCGGTTTGCAGAGCGTCGACCAGGGCCGCTGTATCAACAACCGGTCCACGGGCCATATTTACCACGATGGCGTGTTTCTTCATCCGCGACAGGACATCTTTATTGATTGCATGGAATGTTGTCGGCGTCAAGGCGCAAAGACAGATGAGGACGTCGCTCTCCTCAGCGAGACGAAGAAGGTTGTGCTCGTTAGCGACTTCTACAGACTCGTATACGGCCGAGGTAACGCGATGAAGTCTCGGGAATGCATTTACGGTGAATGGTCGAGCGGTGGATGTCGAATAGATGATCCTACGTGGGCCAAGGGCCAGCAAACGTTCCGCTACCTTCTGTGCAATACGTCCGAACCCGAAGAATCCAACAGTGCGGCCAGCGAGATTCTGTCCTGTGAGATGCTAATTTATGAAAGTCAGACCTGCTCAGAAAACAGGGTTGAAACCACGTACCAACGGATGACTGGCGATAGCAAAGTGATACCCGGGCCAACCCCCACCCCGAACCAACTCGACATGCTCCAACGCACGGCGCATTACCATGAGAAGAAGCAGTAAAGTATGATTGGCTACTGCATCATCGCTGATATTCGGTGCTGCATGGGCATGCCTGAGCTAACGACCAGACACTAGGAAGATGACATCGACGCACTATTAGCAACCTTGACACCGCGCTTCGTGCACTCTGGCACATCGATATGATCAAATCCTACCGAGAAAGTTGTCACTACGCGCAAGCTAGGACCAGCGATTTCGAGCTCGTCCTTTCCAAACCGATGCACGTTGAGCGGGCCGATCATGGCAGCGCTGGCACCAGGAAGCTGATCCTTCAACCACGCGGCCACTTCGACGCTAGCCATGCTGCCTGTGGGTGGTGTTACATGCTGAATCAAGCCAGCCGCGTGCGCCGCACGGAGGAGCACCGAGGGGTGGTCGTGGAACGTGTTGACCACGCGCGGCACAACATCAGGGTCTGCAGGCATCGTCGAGTCGTGTTACTGTCGCTTCTTCGAGCAGGGTCACGTCAATCGGTGCAAGTGTGAGCGTGGTCGATTTGCGCGTCGCCCCGTGGGGAAGCTGGACAACGTGGCACTGCTGCGCCACCGTGACATCCGCCGGGGCGATCGATTACGCTGGTTGAGTAGTCATCGATATCTAGTCATCATCCGGTTCAACCTCAGCGGATGTGCTGGATTGACTAAATTTGGTGCCAGGATGGGAATCTGACGGTAGGTAGAGGTTGAGTGTCAGACTTCGAGCCGAGATTGACGGCGTGGCGTTGAGTGGCAGGTGGATAAACTCTCGAGTGTAAACTCCGCTGCTTCCTTTCCCTCTTATTTGCTCGCTGAAATGACTGCCCTCCTGGTAGATACTTCCTCGTCTACGAATATTGGTCGAACTCGCTCTTCGGCTTTCAGCGAAGCTAGATTTTCGTAGTAGACGCGGCAATCATCGATGCGTCATGCTTCTTGCCTTCTCGCTTGTACGATTGCTCGCAAACCGAGCTCTT
>Ga0247815_10000714_pt1 | contig 26047 bp, 26 predicted proteins | sample UWRJL194509B1_FD_181014 | JGI IMG/M metagenome (GOLD analysis project Ga0247815, IMG submission 181014) | Plant litter microbial communities from Arlington Agricultural Research Station in Wisconsin, United States - UWRJ-L194-509B-1 | ecosystem: Environmental > Terrestrial > Plant litter >...
TTTTTGTTCCCCGCCATATAACAACATTGCGATATTTGGGTGCAAACAAGCATAATCTACTTCAACAATTGGCTCGCCATCGATTTTTATCATTTCCCTAATCCAACGGGGCATTAAGGTAAAAGAATCAACAACTCGACCGCCTGATTTATGATCGCCAACGATTGGAATCATAATTCCATTACCGGTCAGATATTTATATAAGAGGATATTGTCCTCAATAAATGTTCTGTTTTCGTGATCCTTCCAGTATTCATTTTTGTGCCTGTTCCTCATGGTGTATTTTTTGCCTTTCTTGTTCTTTTTTTTTGCTTTGCAAAGTTCTTTTCCCCGTTTCCATATCTCTGATTCATCAGGGTAATCTATTTGAGTATATAATTCTATTAGATTAGCTGCTATGATATTATTATTAGCTAGTTTAAGGCTCTTGAATGCGTGCCTTTGTCGTTGCTGAATCAATTTAGGTGTCGTCAAGGAATAGGTTGTTAAACCTGCGTTATAATACGTATCGGTAATTTTAAACTTTCGTGATGTTACGCCTTGACTATAGGTTTCTCTGCCAAATTCGTTCTTCATTATTTCTATCATTGGCCCCTTTTCTTTCGTGCCGGATAATAGACAATCAATCACTTTGTTATAAATGTAATTGGATGCACTATTTTGCGTCTGTTTATGTAGGATCGTTGAATTCAATGCCTTCCATCGATCGTCAAAATATGTGGAGGAAAGATTGGAAATGACTATTAAGCACTTTTCGACAGCCACGGTCAAATCCCCATCGATTTCTCTTAGTAAAGATTTTGGTGTATATTTTTTTAGGTTGTAAACTATTTTGTTCGGTATATGGAGCAGAGAAGAACCGGCGAAAAATAGCGCAATCTGCGCACATTGATTTTCATCAGTACCTTCGGAAAGGTCTGTTATCAGCGGTTCTACATCAGTATTATTATCATAGTATTTAATAACATAGATGAGAGATGTATGGGATGATAGAGGTTTAAGTGATGATGATGATGATGATGATGATGATGATGATGATGATGATGATGATGATGATGATGATGATGTGGATGGGGTGGATGGGGTGGCATATAGTGGTTTGGATATGGTCGTGTTATGACTATACACATTTGGTACTGGTGTGCTGAATAGCTTATTTAATTTTGATTGGTCTTGGATGGATTTCTCCTTGTTTGTTAAGATCATTTTTATGCTGGATTATTTTTATGGTGCTGTTTTTTTTACTGAGGTCCAGCAGCCAGGGTAATTATTCCTGGCAACCTCATAAGTGTTATACAAATTTTTATGCAATTTGTTTCCTTATTACATATATTAATTTTAAAAACTGTCTTTTTGCTGCTTTTTAGTAGATGGTGTAGTGTTATGGATTCGATTGATCCAGCGAAACTGTAAAAGTGAATGTCAGTGAGACCCACCTTTCCTTGGTAGACAATAATAATAATCACCATATTATACATTCGATAAATTCCTTGACCTAAGTAAGGGTCAAAAAGGATATTTATCAGGCACATTCCTAATTAAATCTCTTTCATAGTCAGCAATTATGTAGTTAATGAAAATAGCTTATAGCACACCAACCTCGAAAGAATAGATCACCGTTATTCAATACGTTAAATTTGACGAGGTAATGTATAATGCTGACATTCACGATTATTTCAAACTTCATGGAAAATAGAGATATTAACTGGGAATATTTACTACCATGTATAGCAACTTAAACAAACCGAAATTAATGATGTTTTAAGCCACATAGAGCCATTATTTTTGCTTATCGTGTATTCTCTTTATATTATTCTCTTTACTTTTTTATCTATTTATCGATATCAGCTTTTGAATAATTGATTTAATTTCGGTCGACCCGCCACAAGGGTCGAACAGGATAATTGAAAATATCAAATATCCCGAAGGGATGTGTGTCGGACATATTATATACTAAAATGTAAGTTCCGCTTACATATTTATAGAGAGGTTGCGCGATTTGCCTTTTTGATCGGGTTGATATGCTGGTGCGGAACAGCAATCCTGTAAATGGACTTCCAGTTGCGATCCTGTCGCAGATAGCATATTTGCAACTAATTCTCAAGTACAGAATTATTTTGACGTTTGAATGACGGATTATTTAATGAGAAGGGCATTGAGAGTTTGATGTCAAAAATAAATGAGGGGATAAAATAAGGAATGCATATCTCTAATATGCTGCTCAATCATTGAAAAACAAATCCGGAATTTTTTGCCCTATCTCATTATTTTACGAAAAAATAGGCAGGAACTTTTTTAATGGTAATAAAGAACAGAAAGCATTTATAGTTAGCTGAGTATATTAGAGTATTGCTTTGAATAAAGCTGAATTTGCACTATTGATTTATTATAGTAATATCCAAAATTGTACAAAAATATAATATGCCAAAATATGTAGGAATAAACATATTTTTATGTTGATTTTTAATTTTTTGAAAAAATAATTCATCAAAAACTAAACTTTCTGTTCGAAAAATAGTATCAGTTTTATATTAAATTTAAAACGATTATGAAATTAAACAAAGAGTGGGACGAAAAGTACAATTATGATCTTATGACGCAGCAATTTAAAATTGAATTTGGAAACAACCCAAATTTTAATATTGATGTACATATTAAAGAGTTATTATCTTTAAAGAAAGACGAAATAAGGGCGATATCTTTTTCAGAAAGTATGGGCTACGGCGGTGAGGACGAAGATTTTGAACTGTACAAATATTACGGTAGAATAATAAGGTATTGGAAACGTTTCAAAAAAGAAATTGAAAGTAGCGATAAATAATTGAATTGTAAAAGGATTCACTTTACTGTAGCAAAAAGGATAGCAAAAAGGGCTATCCTTTTTGCTATCCTTATAAATAATTTACCCTATTTTGTCAAGTGAAATTCTAATTATCAGGTCTCTTATAAGGAAATGCAGCGAATACATTCATTTGTATCGCTAATTCTAACTTTATAATGTTGTAACACAAATCACAAGATTATTTCTTTATTGCATTTTGCTGTGCGCGAATCATTTTAATTTGATCTTTTACGTTTTCACTTATAGCATTGATCGAAAAACTGGCAGGATCCTGACTTGGAGGATAGCTAACAAACGATTCTAAAAACACCGCCCCTTTTTGGATACCTTCAGCAACAATGAACATTTTAGTCCCCCACCATTTTTCGTAGACAAAAGAAGTAATATCCGCTCTTTCGTAAGGATCCTGGCGTAGATTAAACAATTTGGGAACGCGAAGCGGAGTAAACGGATTTGCCCAGATACCAAAACCACCTTGAGTTCTTTGCTCCTGAAAAACAATTTTCCAATCGTTCATTCTCATTGATACCAGTTCCGCATCGTCGTTAAAATAGTAAAATTCAGTCCTTGCTGATTTTGGCTGTTGTCCTGTCAAGTATGGCAGTTGGTTGAATCCATCCAGATGCACTTTGAAGTTCGTGCCCTGTGATTTATAGCTGGTCAAAAGTTTTTCTTTTATAGTAGGTTCTCCCGCGGCGGCCAATACTGTTGGAAACCAATCCAGTCCTGAAACTATTTCATTGGATATTTTTCCCGAAGGTATATGACCCGGCCAGCGTACAAATGCAGGTACACGAAAAGCGCCTTCCCAATTGGAATCTTTTTCACTTCTAAAGGGTGACATTGCGGCATCGGGCCAGCTGAACATGTTTGGACCATTATCGGTCGTATAAATAACAATTGTATTTTCTGCAATTCCCAGATCATCGAGTGCTTTTAATAGTAATCCTACATCGGTGTCGTGTTCCAGCATACCGTCGGCATATTCATTGTCAGACATGCCGCTTTTTCCGCGCAGTGATTCCCTAACGTGCGTGAAGGCATGCATACGCGTTGCATTCATCCAGCAGAAGAATGGCTTTCCATCGGCATTTTGCCTTTTGATAAAATCTATTGCGGCTGCAAATGTTTCATCATCTATCGTTTCCATTCTCTTTTTAGTCAGAGGTCCGGAATCTTCGATGATTTGTTTGCCCACTTTTCCAAAACGCGGATCAACTGTTGGATCATCCCTATCTGTTGCTTTGCATTTTAATACCCCCCTTACCATGTATGATTTTACAAAAGCGGAGTCCTGATAAGGATAACTTGGGTCCTCAGGTTCTTCCTCTGCATTGAGATGGTATAGGTTTCCGAAGAATTCGTCAAAACCATGTACTGTTGGCAGATATTTATTTAAATCTCCCAAATGGTTTTTCCCGAACTGTCCTGTGGCGTATCCCAGAGGCTTGAGTGCCTGTGCAATGGTAATATCACGGGCTTGTAGGCCAATTGGGGCGCCTGGCATGCCGACTTTAGATAATCCTGTACGATAACAGCTTTGTCCGGTAATGAGTGTCGAGCGCCCGGCAGTACAGCTGTTTTCGGCATAGTAGTCGGTAAACATAGTTCCCTCTTTTCCCAAACGATCAATGTTTGGGGTTTGATACCCTACTAACCCATGCGTATAAGCACTAATATTGGACTGCCCGATATCATCGCCGAATATGATTAAAATGTTTGGTTTTTTAGTCGACTGAGCATTAGTTTGCAGAGGGATAACCTGTATATACAAAATTACTACTAATGCAAAAAATTTGCTGTACTTTTTAGTTGTATTGGTAGGTTTCATTTAGTAATTTTTTATAGTTAAAAATCAATTTAAAAAGTATTGAAATAAAAGAAAATATATTCGAACCTTAAAATTAGGGTTTATTGGCTGTAGCAGGTATTTAAATAACTTCAAATGTTGTTTCATTTTATAACTTGAAACAAAATTGCAAGTATTCACGTTCCTCATTAACAAAAACAGTCCAACTGAGTTTGAGTATCCTCTAGAATAAAATAGACAGGTACATCATTTTTTATGAAGCATAGAGTTGTTTAACCATAGAGCGTCAGAATTAAATTTTTTTTTATTTGTAGTTATGATGATCTCAAAGGAATGTAAACATCTAAATAATTGCGTTGTAAGAATGTATAAAATCAACCTGAGATGTGAAAGGTGTATAAATTTAAGGCATATTGTGAAATGTTGCAAAATTATGAATGGAAAACATTGACTTTGTGAGTGTATATTTTTGCTACCCTAAATTTAATACACTATATTAGCAGAAAATATATAGTAATATGGCAAAGGTCAAATACAACAGAATCTCAAGTCAAGAACAAAATAGCAGTCGTCAGGAAATAAATGCAAAGGATTTTGCAAAATTGTATTTAGATAAAATTTCCGGATCAACCAAATTTAGGGAACGAAAAGAAGCCAGAAAACTATTACGTGACATTGAAACTGGTTTTGTGACCGAAGTTCATGTGACTTCAATAGATCGTCTGGGTCGTAACATTTTGGATATACTCACAATGGTGGAATTCTTCAATGAGAAATCAATTAATTTATTTGTTGAGAATATAGGTATGTTTTCACTAATTGAAAATAAGCCGAATCCAAGCTTTAAAATGATCATAAGCGTCCTAGGAAACGTAGCTGAAATGGAGCGTCTAAATATGCTCGAAAGGCAACGGAGCGGTATTCAAGCCCGAAAAGCACTAGGATTATACAAGGGTAGGCTATACGGAACTACGATGACTAATGATGAAATTTTGGGTAAATATAAAACCGTAGTAAAAGAACTTAAAAAGGGTGAATCTCTTAGAAGAGCCGCTAAAATTGGTGGCTGTAGCCTAGGAACAGCGCAGAAAATCCAAAAAATAATAGCAAATCCTTAAGGAAATTTTATGCCTCGGATATTTTCCTGGTTTTATGTGCTTGCAGAGTTTAGAATCAAAAATAGAAATACGGATACTACAAGGATACGAGAATAACGATGACTATAAATCGTTGGAAGATTTTATAAACTGGATCACTATTGGAATCTAGTACATACAGATTTTAATCTTCATAGGAGCATTCCGCTTTACAGCAAAGACAAAAAAACAGTTGCTGGTAGCTACAACAACAGACTTGGGCGATATGCTTAATGGAAAAATGGTTTTGTATTTTGGATAATTTGGCAAATCCGAATAATGGGCTTAATTTAGTTCCAGATCGTATGTTGTACAAGAATGTTGCAGGTATCACAACCTAGAAAAGCAAAATAAAAAATGAAGTATATAATTGAATATTATAAAAACGAATTAGGAATAGATTTAAGAGATTTATCACATCCCTTATCGAAAAAAATTAGTTCGATAAGTGAATTTTCTGAAAAAGAAAAAGAGATTAAAAAACATCATTTAAGAGTTCTTGGATTAGCCTTGATGGAAATTAAAAACTACAACGAGGATATTTACAAAACATATTTAAAAAGAATTGTAAATAATAAAGACATTTCAATTCACGGACACATTTTTGAGATCAAGGAATGTGCACATTTTATAGAAACTTGTAGAAAAGAGAATTTAGATTTTAAATTTGGTAATGCAAATTTGAAAGAACCAGATTTTATTGTAAACAATTGTGGGTTTGAAATTACTTCAATCAGATTTTCAGAAGTAACAAGTGAAATAAATCCGGGGAATAAATTAATAAATACATTTAGAAATAAAAACGCTAAAAAATATGCTAATCCAAACTGTGCATTAATAATTGACATATCAGAAGCAACATATCAAACATTTGAAAAAAACATTCCTGTTTCTATGTCTCTAAAGGACGTAAAAGAAATAATGAAAAAAGAGATGAATTTTGGCGTAATTTTATGTTTAATAGAATGGATAGAAATTAACGAAGATAAAATGTATTTTAAAGGAACAGTCTATCCAGTTTATTCAGAAAGTTGTACAAAAGAATTGAAAGAAATTATCGAAGATAAATTTATAAAAGGTCAATTGAATGAATTTAACGGAGAAACGTTTCTCTCATCAAATTAAAAAAAGGATTTGCCAACAAATTCTATAAAGGATTTGACCAATTGGCCTAATTAGAAATTTAGTTTTGTATTTGGTCTAATAGCAAAACCCAAACAATAGTCTTATTGCTATCCCAAATGTGCGGTACTATCATGTCTTATAAGTAATTGTAAAATCTAAACCATGATTAAACTTTTTGATAAAACATCAGAATTTATAGAAGGACCAGCTTCTAATAATGAAAACTCTTTCAATTATTATCACAAAAGCAATCGTGTTGAATTCAAAATTATCCGTGTTACTTTGGAAAATTGGTTTTCAAAATATCCGGCAGGTGAAAAAAAAGAACTAAAAATTCGTTTTAAGAAGGATTTTGATTCTGCTTTTTTTGAACTATTCTTACACGAATTATTTAATAAATTAGGTTATGAAATAATAATACATCCTCAACTAAAAGATTCTAACAAACGACCAGATTTCCTAATTATCAAAAATGGTGAGCAAACTTATGTCGAAGCGAAAATATGTTTTGACAAAACTGAAGATGAAATGGCATTTGAACGCCTTCAAAATGAATTTTATGACCAGTTAAGTAAAGTTAAGATTAAAGGATTTGTTCTGGCAATTGAGGAAGTAAATTTCATAACTAAAAAACAACCCCGTGTTAAAGAATTAATTGCAAGAATCGAAAACGAAGTTTGCAAGCTTGATCCAATTCAAGTTTATAAAGATATTCAAAAATCTGGATTTGAAGAATGTCCGCGCATTGAATTTGAAAATAAAGACTTTAATATTATCGTCAAACCAATGCCATTAATTGAATCTAAAAAGGATACTATTAGTAAAAATCCAATTGGAATGTTTCCATTTGAAAGCTTTTGGGGTGGCGGGGAAGAATCACTTCGTCAATCAATTTTGAAAAAATCAAATCGATATGGAAAATTTGAAATCCCATATTTGATTTGTATAAATGCATTGGGAAGAAAAACATCAGGAAAGACTGATATTGAAAATTTAGTTTGGGGTTCATTACAATATACTTATTCAACAAATCCAAATGTCAGAGATGGAACGTTTACAAGAAAAAGAGATGGAATATTTTATAATTCTGGTAAATCGCAATTGCAAAATGTAAGTGGAATCATTTTTACAAAAATATTCCCATCGAACATTCCTAATGCAAAATATTGGATGTACAAAAATCCATTTGCAAACAATAATTTTAATTTTGATGATATCGATTTGGTTTATAGTTTTATCAAAGATGATCAAATAATTAGCGCAGAAGGAACAAATTTTGATCGAATTTTTGAAATTAGTAAAGATTGGCTAACTAAAGAAAGTTCTGAGTAGAACAGTTACTACAAACAGATTTGGATGCTAGACCTAATGGCAGAATTGTTTTGTATGTGGAATAATTTGGAAAATCGGATGAATAGATATAAATTAGTTCCTAACCAGCTGTAGTAGTACAACGTTATAACAGATTTAATATGACAAATGAAAGAATATTTACGGAAACACCTAAATCTGCTATATGGGACAGAATAGATATACTAACAACAATAAATGGAGCGAAGAAACAATTAGAATCAAGTTGCCAATCTTATCAGAGCGAAATTGAAGAAAATCTTCTTTTGAACAAAGCTAAAGGTGTTGCATTTTGTATCAGAAGCGCACGAGAACTTTTTAAACAATCTGATTCTAAAAATCTAACACCAAGTTTAACATCTTTATATTACGGGACCTATAATTTGTTAAGTGCTCTACTCATCGGTGATGTTAGAAATACTCTTACACTGGAAAATATTGAAGGATTTTCGAAAAATGGTGGTCATGGTTTGAAAACAATATATGGAACCAACACAGAAGGTATTGAAAATAATGAGTTTATTTATTGCTGCAATAATGGATTTTACAAAGAACTACTTTCAAATTTAAATCACGATGTTTCGGCAATTACAATGACCAAAAACTTTAGAAAAATTGATGAGATACCCAATGAAGAAAAGCATAAGCTTATTTCTCTTAAAGATTTATTGTCGAGAATTCCTGAACTGAAAAATATCTACGCAGAAATTTTCAAAGAACAACCTAATTATTTGAATTATCATAGCAGTAAATTGTATGGAAATGATAAGGGTTTTGTTAAAGTTGATGTGAGCGAGTTTCAAAATACTGAATATTTAAAAACTGAAGAAATTAACGTGATCTTAAATATCCCGGTTGAATACATTTTCGAATATAAGAAAGACCGTCCTGATTCAGTTTTGAAAGAAGAATATCGTTTAGATAGACTTCCAAATGAACTTTTATCAGACAATCCGCGATATCATTCACCAATTGCTGCAAATTGTACAATTAAGCCGATTTTGACAGTGGATGAACCATTATTACTTTATTTTAAGTTATTATATATACTGAGCATTTGGACAAGATACCGACCAAATTTATGGAGAGAAGTAACTGAAGGCAAATATGATGAATTTAGATCATTGTTTGGAATCTTTGCTGATGCCACTGAACGCGTTATTCCAAATGAGTTCTTAAATAAATTTTATAATAGAAATTTTGTATTTGCAAGTCATTCGTATTGGTCGTAAAATTACTTTGTCATAACATCTACTATCTAGAATTTTAAATTAGGCTTAATAGAAAGTTGGTTTTGTATTTGCGACGATTTGGAAAATCCGGATCATGGGCTTAATTTAGTCCCAAACTCGCTGTAGTCCCAAAAGGTTATATGCCATCTAATCGAACCAGATTATGAAAAGATTTACTAAAACAGAACGAATTGGCGTTAATGAAGTCGAAAGAATATTTCTTGATTTTGGATGGATTCCCCGCACAATTTACCAAACAGATGTGGGGATTGATATGGAGGTTGAAATTTGTGAAGATGGTGACCCTACTGGACAGTTAATTGCTGTACAAATCAAAACTGGAGAAAGCTATTTCAAAGAAGATGATTTTGGTGAAATAATCTACCGTGGAAAAAATGTCCATCTTAAATATTGGACAAAACATTCGTTACCAGTAATCTTAGTTTTGCATAATCCGAAGACTCAATGGACAATTTGGCAAAGAATTACGCCAGAAGGAATTATTAAAACAGATCAGAATTGGAAAATAGCAATTCCTAAACAGCAATCTCTCGATGAAAATAGTATAGACGAATTGAAGAAACTTAACAAACTTCCTATCTATTTTCAACGTTTACAAAGACTAGCAATACATAGCAAATTAATATCAAAAATAAATGCTGGAGATTTTTTAATCCTCGAAATTGAAGAATGGGTGAATAAACTTAGTGGTAAAGCACGAATTACCTTAAAAGAGATTAATTATAATGGTGATGAAATTATTTTAAGTGATGGTTATTACTTTCACTTCTACGGTGTAGAAAGCTTACAAACTTTATATCCATGGGCTAAATATGAAATTGATGACGATTATTATTATGATGATGAATATGACGAATTCATGAATAATTTTGGAGTTTGGGATTATGAAGAAAAAGAGTATGCTGGTACTAGGATAGATTTTAGAGAATATAGAGAAAATTTGCCAAAGATAAGAGCAATAGCCGATGGTAGTGGTGAGACTCAATTATTTCGGTTAATTATTAATTTAAATGATCTTGGATTGTCATTTTTTACCTTAAATAATTATCTTGAATATGGAATGCAACTTTCTATTAACCTAGACGGCACATAAAAGCTACAACGGATCTAGGCAATTGTCTCAATGGAATAATGGTTTTGTATTTGAAGGATTTGACAAATCCTAAGAATGGGCTTATTTTAGCGCAAAATCCTCTTAAGTCCAAGATATTACCGGTCATTAATTCAACTATGCAACATGCGATAGACATACTCGGAAAAAAGATTAGTCCTAGTTATTCTGGTGAAATTGCTTTTTGTGACTTTTGCAAAGAGAAAGTAATTGGAAAATGTGGCAAAATTTATATTTGGCATTGGCAACATGTTCATAATACAAATTGCGACTTATGGAAAGAAGGTGAAACTGATTGGCATCGGGCTTGGAAAAACAAATTCCCATATGACTGGCAGGAAAAAATTATAGAAAAAAATGGCGAAAAACACATCGCGGACATTTTTACACCAAATGGAATCGTAATAGAATTTCAAAACTCTAATATTTCTTCTTCAACTATAGCAGAGCGAGAAAGATTTTATGAAAAAATTATTTGGGTTATAAATGCACAAACATTTAAAAATAATTTGATTATTGAAAAAATATCAGATAAATTACTTGCAGAAATCGAGCATCGTTATTCGATAGAGCGAAGTTTGTTAAAAAGGCACAATTCTCTGGAATTACAAAATCTAAAGAAAAAACAGAAATATTTAACTTCCGAAATTCAATCTAGGGAAAGTGACTTAAAAGAGTTAGAAAGTGTCACTGGTATTTTTATTAGCTACGATAAAAATGCAGAAACATTTGCAGAGCGAATAATAAATATCTGGCAAAGCGAAAACCTACTTGTGGAACCATCTCTAATCGAGATTACGAATGACGATGCTATTATAACTAAAAAGCCATTTTTTAGGTTGCTTGGAGAATTGAAAAGGAATAAGCATTACTTGAATATTGCAATTGAAAATAGTACTGAAAGTCAAGGGCTTTACAATGAGCGTAACGAGATATTGAAAAAACTTGAAGATCTAAAACCTGTGTTAAGAGCGGAATTAAATTTTGTCGCTTCGCAAGTTTTAAATCTAGAAGAGGAAATTGCCCAGCTTAAAAGGGTTATTTCTTTTTTAAAAAATGCGAATGATGTAAGTGGTACCGAATATCAGAGTCTAAAAGCTTCAATCGACAACTACGTCACAACAAATTTGAAAAAATTAGAATTAACTTTTGACGAGGAACGAAATAAAATTATGAAAGATAAAGATAAACTGAACCTATTTTGGAAATACGAAAGGAAAAGTTGGGTTTCTGCTACCGCACCAATTTATTTCGATATTGGGGATGATAATTTGCTATACAAATATCCGGACAATAAGGTTTGCAAAGTAAAAGTTTCTGATTTTTTGAGTAAATATAATCGTGACGATAGCTATCCGATAAACTAATTTGCTGAATCTTTCATAAAAATGAAGTTTTGTTCTCACTAAGAAGCATTATCTTGGCAGTGAGAACCCATTCTGCTTTATCCGGTAACGTAGTGAAGTAGCCTAAAGTTAGTAGCAAATGCAACACAGATAACTTTTTTAGTAAGCAATGACAGAAGAGAAAGAAGAATATTACGTTTACGTTTACATTGATCCGAGAAATTTTGAAGAGTTTTACTACGGTAAGGGAAAAGGTAGCCGGAAGGAAGCACATCTAAAAGACGACAGTGACTCAGAAAAAGCAAACCGAATTAAAGCTATTCAAAAGGCAGGACTGAAACCGATAATAAAGGTTATAGCCAAAGATCTTACCGAAAGAGATGCTTTTCTAATAGAAAAAACGCTACTATGGAAACTAGGCAGGCTACTTTCAAATAAATCATCAGGGTATTTTGCTGACAAATTTCGTCCGCATTATACTCTTCATCAAGACTTATCCGGATTTGACTTTAAAAACGGACTTTATTATGTAAATGTTGGACAAGGCACACATCGTTGCTGGGATGATTGCCGTCAATTTAACTTTCTTTCTGCTGGACAAGATAAAAAATACAGCGACCCGCTGCGTACTTTAGAACCTGGAGATATAGTAGTTCCATATTTAAAAAAGCACGGTTATGTCGGGATTGGAGTAATAGAAGAAAAAGCAGTTCCAATTTCCAAATTTAGATACGATGGAAAATCTCTTCGAGACCTTCCGTTGAAAATTAATGCAATTTTTGAGAACCATGATAATGACAAAACAGAATATCTTATCAAAATAAAATGGATTAAAACGGTTGACAGCGCACAGGCTAAAAAAGCTTTGAGAAAAGATGGAATTTATTCTACTCAACTCATTAAATCCACATTACAAGGACAACCAAGGACAGTTGAATACTTAGAAAAAGAGTTTGAAATTAAGTTCGCTGACTTAATGTTAACCGAATAAGACGGTTGCTAATAGTAGCTGTTTTAAAAGATTACAAGATTATTTGACTACCAGATAATTGTTTTTTGATTATCTTGGACTACTGAGAGAGATTTGTAAAATTCTCATCCTTACATAAAAGCCACATATTTATTTCAGGTGGCTTTTTTTTATTTTTTACTGTTTACAAGTGCCTTAGCTGCTGTAGTAGCTGCTGACACAGGCTTAGGTGGTGCAAAACTACTAATTGGTGTACCAGTTTGTGGTTTTACCTGTACATTTTTAACGGTGACTGATCTTGTTAATCCTTTGTCATTTGCCATAATTTATTTTTTATTATAAAGTTTGTTCTTGTAAAACATTTGCTTGTTCTATCCTTACATCTTCGTTCAATGTTAAATAGACGGAAGATGTGCTATAAAGTTCTGTTCCTTCACTATAAAGATAAACAGTAACTTCTTCTAATACAACTTCTTTAACATTTTCCTTTTCAGAAAATGAAAATAATCTACCAAAATATGTTAGATTGTTTCTACTATCACGTACATATACAACCTCCACTTGAGGTTTCGAGAGATATGTTGTGAATAATGTTTCGTCCGTCTCCTTTTTTGTAATTTTTAAAAAAATACCGACCCTATTAATGACGTTCCGGGTATCCATTAATGCCAAAATACAAGCTATAAAAATACTAATAATGCTGGCATATATTACCTCGGTATAGGCAATGTCAGATTGAGAAATCGATTTAAAGGTTTGCAAACTTTCATATTCTACATGTTTACCGCAAATATTATTAGCCGCTGAAAATATAAGGATGATTACTTGAAGTCCTAAATAAGAGAGAGCACCTAAGAAAATTGCAATGCTTATAAACATTAAATCTGACCTCTTATTAGAACGAGAAGTAAGTCTTTTGTATATAAAATATGCCATTATTCCAGGAATTAAAATAATGATTAGTTTTACAGTTAAGCTAGATATATCCATATTTCAAATTTAACATAATTTTCTTTACTTTATCCGGGTCATAAAAAAATACCATAATTATGTAGGGTGGCTTTTTTAATATGGCAATTTTAATTATCACGCTTTACACAAATTTTATGGTAGGAAGTATCAAACATGTAGTAGTTATTCAGAGTTTAACACCAGGTGATAAAAAAACTGGTAAAGAATTATATGAGGATGTAATTAAAATGCGCATTAATTTTACACAGCCGCCAATTTTAAAAATGACGCACCAGTACCACGAAGTGTATAATAAAAATTCCTTCATCGAAATGCTTAAGTTTTACGGAATCAATTCCCAATATATGCATGGTGGAATTGTTATTCATTTGGAAATGCACGGATCGGATGACAAAAGCGGATTAGGTCTTAGTGATGGTACAATAATTCTTTGGGAAGAATTAGTAGACTTACTGCGAGTAATAAACATTAATACGAAGAATAATTTATATGTGACGATGGCAACTTGCTTTGGAAGATATATGTATCTTGGTGTCAGTGACGAGAAAAAATCACCATACAGTGCTTACATTTCAGCCAGTAAGAAGGTAATGCCTGATGAGATAATTACTGATTTTTCTATTGTATTTGAAACCTTGATTGCAAGTGGTAATTTAGTTTATTCTTATTTAGAACTAGAAAAACAAGGTTCTAATTTTTTTTATATGGATTCTGAAACAACATTTGAAGCGAATTTTAAAATATGGAAGCACGATCCGGTAGCAAGAAAGGAAATACTTGATAAAGCGTCGGAAAAAGTTAGAAAAAGAGGTAATGAGAAGCTAGATGATGACTTAATGAATGAAGTTTATGAGCGTCTTTTGAAAAAAATATATCGTGTTAGAAAGCAAAACTTTATATTTCCATGAGTAATAGTAATGTTACTTTATTCGAAATCAATAGGGTACTCAATCATCAATTAACAATAGGCAACTAAAATGCCTTTTATTGCTGATCCACGCTATTCGAATAGTAATAACAGACAATATAAGGTTCATGAGCAAATTAACGAAGACATCAGCATGACTTATAGGGAACAATATCCACAGGAACATGAAATTAATTTGCCAAGATTTCGAATGGTTAGCAGTTAACTGATTCTATTATCACTCATTTATAAATAAATAATTACTTAATTTTTGACCAAAACTTTTAAGATGTTGAATATCAGGTCTGGTATCTATGTAATTATAGAAAAGAATATGGTAATTCATATTTATTAGTTGGAAACGGAGAATGTACTAATTAACATTCCTTTATTTTAAATTTTGATTTAAGTGTTAATTCATATATTCGTAGAATGTTAATTAGATTTTAGGCCATTAGGCCAGCCAAATATTTAGGGGAGGAAGAGAAAAAATATCTTTAAGTGATATTTGATTTTCGTATAACTCTTAATGATCAGAGTTGACATCTCAGGAAAGATTACAAATCTGCTTAAAAGTTCTACCGACTAGGTTTTAATTACAAGGGTGATTTACTTATGAAGAATTTTAGTTGGCGCAAAACTAAATATCTTAAGATTAAATTCTTAAGAATCTTTTTCATGTAAAAAAAGATTCTTTTTAAAGACAAATTTATTTATAATAAAAGTAATAAGAAGTTCAATAAATAACATATATAATAATACCAAATGAAAAAAATAATATTATCAATATTAGTATGCCTAAGCTTTTCATGTAAAAATAAACCTGCTGCAGTTGTAATGGATAATGATATCGAACAAGAAACTCATAAGGCAGCAGCGGCTTTTATAGAAGATACAGCAACGGTAAAGGTCGTTCCTGAAGATATTGATGATTTTTCCATTAAGTTTAAGACTTTTGATATTAAGCAATTTGATAAGAAGTCTTTGAAAGACTTTCTTTTGAGTCACGTCGATAAAAATTCCGACTCCTATGATAATATTGAAAATGTGGTCGATTATGTAGAAAATACACCTTATTTTAGTACGACGTTAGTCATAAAGAATAATACTGCTAATAAAATGACATCATTCAAACTTAGCTATATTCTTAAAGCGGTTTATGCTGATGGTGAAACTGAATATTGGCCATATAAATCTAAGAATAGTGAGGAGAGTATGCTCGATAAGCATCTGTTTAATAAATTTGGTTCTGTAAATCAAGATAAAATTTGGAATCCAAAAGAAATTAGAGAATATTATTTAATAGGAGATGCTCTGAGTTGTGACATTCCAGGTACGTTTATTTCGAAAAAGGCCTTTGAGAGGACTCCAGTAAATTTCACATTAATAGTTAAATACAAAGGTATAAGTGTAAATGGAGAATATACACAAATACTTTCATATGATATTTTAGATTCATGGAAAGCGTATCAAAAGGAGTTAGGATTAAGGTAAGATTTTCAGAATTAGAAAAAAGAAATACTAATATTACTTAAAATATGAAAGTAAAGCAGAAACCACTTCAACAATTTGCATTTCTAAATAAATATTTGGAAGGAGATAATGAAGAGTTTTTTGAACTTGTAGCGCCCCAAATTGGATTCGTAGTTATAGACTTTAATCTCTTAGAAGAAAGATTGACTTCTTTTCTTTGCCTAATAATCAATTATCACAACGATGCAAAGGGATTAATAATTACAAGTGGAATGCCTTATTCCGCAAAAGTTGACTTACTTGACAGATTTTCATCATACACACAGATTGTGATGGAGAAGCCTATTGAAACACATAAACAATTTATAGATGATCTTAAAGAAAGTGGTCGACTAAGAAATATGGTCGTTCATGCAGAATGGGATTCAACAGATAAAGAAGGATACGCAATTGTGAAAATTAGACGAATAAAAAATGATTTGGTTCAAGAATTTGCACAATTAGATTATGACTCATTGATTGATGTTCGAAATAAAATAATTGAAACGCATAATTATTTTGACGAGTATGAAGAGTTTTATGCACAAATTGTAAGAATCTAGTTGGCATCCTGCAATAGCAATTTAGAATAATACAACTTTCCCTTAAGCGCAATTTCGATTTTCCAGATGAAAAATCTTAAATTAGCAAGTAATAAGCGTGTACGCATCAGCTACTGCGCCAAACTAGGTAAACATCAGCCGTAATATCTTAAGACATTATGTACTCAAATCACAAGTGGAAATTAATTGACGGATACGAAGAATGGAAAATTTATCCAGTTTATCAAGTATTTTACATTGAATGCATAAAATCATCGGCAGAATCCGCAATTTCGAGTTGGGAAAAGCTAAACAGTATTATATCAGATCCCGAATTATTAAAAACAGAAGGAATTACACTACTCGATTTATCTGAAAACATAGTTAATCAAGCTGGAATAATATCAAGATATTTTTTCCCTTCAAGAGATAACCGAAATGTTGAAAAAGACAGAATTCATCAACTTAGAAGCGAAAAATTGAAAGATTTATATCTGATAAATAATGATAATATTTTGACCAAAAGAAAATTTCGAAATCACATTGAGCATTTTGATGAAAATCTCGATAAGTTTTTGAATAATCCGGTTGTTGGTAATATTGTGCCTAAAACAATTTATTGGAGTTCAAGCGACATTAATCCTATTACTCATTTATTTAAAGCTTATGTTGTCGAAGAATTCAAATTTATATCTTTGAATCAAGAAATCGAACTACCAAAATTGATCGAAGAGATTTATAGAATATATAATTTGAGTATAGATTACTTAGCATAATAAATAACAACGCTTACAGATGGTAAAATGGTTTGGGCGTGTGGCTTGATAATAAGTTGGTTTTGTATCTGATTTTGAACAATTCGAAGATAGTGCTTAATCTAGTCCCAAATAAGTTTCAGTACAAACCATTACTAGACATTAATAGACGAAATTAGATAATGACAAACATGGAAAGATTTTCAAAACGACAAGGTCATTTTACTTTAAAGGAAAAAGAAATTACTATTCGTGAGGATGCGCCGCAAGGTCTTCGGGGATATATTAAAATGGCTTATTACGACTTAAATAAAGAGCCATCTGATCTTCGTGCCATTACTACTAGAGTTTTAAGAATTCCACCAGACCAAAATAATTGGTCTGAATTTCCGAATATAGATTACGAAGTTGGTGAACATTTGGAATCTTGTGAGTGGTATCTTGTTTATGATATTATTGAAACAATAATTCAAAAACTAAATCCTAAAGAGAAAGAAATCTTTACAAACGAAATTAATGCGTACTTCATTTCAAATGGAATTGGGTGGAAAATTGAAAAAGAACTTATAGAAACGCGCGGAGATGAAGTTTTTGAAACAGCGGTCAAGACGGTTGTTATTGTTCTAGAGGAAGCAAAACTTGAAACAGCCAAAACAGAAATAAGAGAAGCACTTAATGACTTGTCCAGACGACCGACACCTGATATAACGGGAGCGATTCAGCATTCACTTGCCTGTTTAGAATGTGTAACAAGAGAAGTTACAGGAGATTCTAAATCCACTCTTGGAGATTTAATGAAAAAATTTCCAGGAGTTATACCAACTCCGCTTGACCAAGCTGTTACAAAAATTTGGGGTTTTACTTCAGAACAAGGTAGACATTTAAGAGAGGGGCAAGCACCTGAATATTTAGAAGCTGAACTAGTCGTTGAAGTTACTTCTGCCATAGCAACATATTTAGGAAAAAAACTTGGTAGAACATAGAAAGAAGGTTTGGTTTTTTATCTCTAAAAATGCCACGTTAATAACTATACTTTGAATTTCGATTTTGCTTCAAAATAACAAATAAGCTATTTAAATAATAAAATTTGCGTCGAGAGGTATTTTGCCGGATTCTGTTTTTAGTTTAATTATTAATTTGATGCGCAGTTTGTGTAACAGAAAACATTCATTTTCAAATGTTCCCAAAGGTGTTACTGCAGTTGGAACATTAACTGTAACAATTACAAATATGACACATATCGATAGAGACAACCACACAGAACATCAGTTTAATGCCTATGTGGATTATTATTTAACTTTTCCGAGTTATTTGGCAAGCTACAAAAAGAGTTTTGATATTTTAATCAAAGATGTTTTAGATACAAAATCGCATGTTGATTACATAGCATATCCAATATTGTTTTTAGCAAGGCATTGTATGGAATTAGGTCTTAAAACAAACATTAGGTACTTTGCAAAATATTCAGAGAAAGATAACTTTGTTAAAGCGGGGACTCACAATCTTGAAGATTTATTTCATGCGTTCAAAATACATGTAGAAAAAACATTTGAAAACTTAAAAACAAAATACCAAATTGTAATTGAGAAAGATGATAAAAAAGCGTTTAGAGATTTGTGTGATGAAGTTGAAAAATTAAAGAATATTTTTCATGCTTTAGACAAAAACTCAGATGCTTTTAGATATCCAATCGACAAGCAACAAAATCCTTCTTTCAAAAAAGGTGAAAGGATAAGTATTCTCGATGTTAACGAGTTGCTGGAAAAAAGTATGACACTGTTTATTCATACTGCAAATGTTTTTGAAAAGTATACAGATTATGCCGACCAAATTGAAGATTATTATGAAGGACTCATGAGAGAGCAATACGAACAGAATTTACCCTACTAACATTTTAATCGAGCCAGCTAACGTTTGAGCGAGTGTATGATTTAGTGTAATTTTGGTTTCGCATCATACTCTAATTAGCTAAAAATTAAAGATTAAAAACCTACGCACCACATTAAAGCCGCATTACATTTTATGCAACGTTACATTAAAGCATTAAAAAACGATAAAATTCCAAATCAAGTTATATACTAAAAATAGAAATTAAAAAAATTAAAATGACAAATTGGCTAGAAATGGATTACAGAATTGAAAGTTTGAATTTAATAATAACTGGACTTGAAAATTCAATTCAAACAATTGTAAAGAAAAACAAAGAATTTGATTGGTATGATGGAATTTGGATGAGAGAAGAAAGCGAACCAATTTATGGACTAGCGTTTATTGCTTTTCAAAATTACATCAACGGCAGCATAAATGATTTATTTGACAAGCCTGAAAATAAAGTGCAATACTATAAAAAAGGCCATAAACATAAAGATTTTGAAAGAACTCAGATTGAATTAATAATCGGACTTGCTAATTATTACAAGCACAAAGATGCTAAATTTCATAAAGGAACCTCTGAAATATTAAAATCGTTTAATTTAGATATTAATAGTGAGAACGTTATAGATAATTCACCAATTTTCGAAGGTTTAGAAATTCTTAATTTTGAATGGAACCTTTTTGAAATCAAAAAAATAGTCACAGAATATAGAAAAAGCCTATTCGAAATAATAATGTAAAAAACAGTGTAAAGCATCAATTTCAAGTGATTTGAGAATTTATAGGTATTACCGTTTTTTTCATATTTTCGTTAATCTAAATAATCGTTATCAAAGCCCACAAATTGCTTTTAAACCGGATAATGAAAAATCAACAAGTATGAGTTTTGATTTTATTAATCATAAAGAAAATGAAAATATTATTCCTTGTTCTATTCAGAATAAGGCTGAGTATTATTTAGATTTGATGAACATTCAACAGAGTTTTACCAGTAGACTAGATGTTATGTTCTCAAATGACTTCTTCCGGGAAGCATCCCAATTAATTATTAACGCTATCAAATTGTATGAAGATGGATACTTTGATTGTGCTTTTTATTCCATAAGACAATCCTTGGAAATATCTACCACTATTGTCTACTTTGTAGATGATGATGAGGAAAATAGAAAAAAGGAACTTAAAAAATGGAGAAACGAAGAAAGATTTCCTCAACAAGGTCAAATGCTTAACCAACTTCAAAATAGAAAAAAGGAATTTTCTAACATAAAAGAAAAGATGTCTTTATATTTTGAAGAAGTGGAATTAATAAAAAATAAACTAAATAAGTATGTACATAAACAGGGTTTTGATAAATTCTACATACATAGAAAAAATCCTTTCGGAAAAAATTTTGAGGAAACTAAAATGCTCAAGGACTTTGAATCTTCAATAATCAAAAGTATTGGGGCAATTGCAGTTTTTAGACTTGCAATTGATCCAATGCCACTGTTATTGAATGATGAATCAATCTATAAAAGAACAATACAACTACTGACTGAAAGTTACAATGATAATTTTCTTGAAAAATATATTGGCATTAATCACATTAATGCTTATAAAGAAACCGAACTTTATAAAAGTCACTATAATCATTTCATAGAAAACGAGGAAATGTCACCAGCAGTAACTGATTTAGTAAAAAATAATTTTGTCGATAGAGATAAGATTCACGAAATTGTAAAGCAAAAACATTTATTAAATGGATATGAATTAGTGGCATTGGCATTGTTTTCATTCTCGAAAAAAATCTCTACAATTTATTGTATTGGTGGATTTTATTTTTACTTTTCGGACACAGATTCTACAAGAATCAGAGGTGGATGGGGTAGCGATGACTTTAAAGTATTTGAAAACGATCCACAAAAATTTAATAAAAAATTTGAAGAGGCATTTCTAAGTTTTTTTTCAAAATGGGATGAAGATTACTTTATTGAACATATTACAGAATTTAGCGAAGAAGAAATCAATATTATTAAAGAACTAGGTTCAACACATCACAATGGTTAAAAAACAACTTTAATTTCTTTAGCCACACGCAATTTTGCATAGGAAAATTTATATAGCATATAAAATAGACATTTGTGTAGCAGCTATTATTACAAGTTAATAAACATTACTTTAATTACAAAATTCAAAAATGAAACTACAAGGTCCAGATTCGGGTATTAGATGGAAAGATCATCAAATTTCAACACCAACATTTGACCTATCATCAATTGAGAAACCGGATTTTTCGCCTTTTTTGATACATATGACAGGTCGAAACGAGTTGCTAAGTATATTACGTGGTGAAAACTCGCCCGATGATATCGTAGTTAATGAAGGAAATGGTTTTTTGAAAGCATCAATTCCGGCCTACGAAGGTACTGCACAATATTACAATACTAGTGTTGTATGCTTTACAGAATCACCATTATTTGCATTAGACTTTTTTCGTCATCGCAGTTATACACGGTGGAGAAATGATCAACAATTCGGAATTGGATTTTCAAAAACAGATTTAGTTGTTCACCGTAATGTACGCCCAGTATTATATCTTGATTCACAAAGTAATAGAGAAGTTTTAAATTTATGTAATAATTTGATTTCTGAAAATTTCCAAATTATTGACGTAAATGGAAGAGTTCAAAATATGATAGCACTAGCTGAAAGACTTAAACCTCTTCTTTTTCCATTATTGGAAGATAAAGCTAGTCAAGGATTTATGTGGGAACGTGAATGGCGTTGTCCAAATTCTAACGGTATGGTTTTTCCATTAAGTGCTATCAAAGTAATTTGTTGTCCAAAAAATGAAAAGCAAGAGATTGCAGAAATTTTAAATGATTATTCTGATTCAATACAAATAGTTGAAAGTTGGCGTGAATATGATGATGTGACTTCTTACTTAAAACGTCGCGATCGAGATACTGAAAAGCCAACATCAGTTAAAATAGAACAAATTGGAGATATTGAAGTGCTACGTAATCTCAAGCAACAAAATGATCAAACATTAAATTCATTATCATCATATTATAGTGTATTTAGAGAAACTGTAAATAAATTAGAAGGAAGAAGTATTTCAGACACATTGGAAGATTTAAATAATACGTCAAAATTAATAGCGGATCGAATTTCGAAAGTTCTGATACAAATTGAATTAAGCGAGAAAGAAGCTAGGAAAAAAAAAGATAAATAAGCTATTATTAACAGCTGTAGCGTATTTGTAAGATGGGCCGAATGGGTTTATTTCATTTGATCCAACATATTACTTTTTCTACAATTTTGCTTACCACCAAGTTTAAGAAAATTACTAACGTAGCTTTAGTAGGCGGGGGCAGTTATCCGCAGCCGGGAGAAATTTCAATGGCACACAACGGCGTTTTGTTTTTAGATGAATTGCCGGAATTCAAGCGCGATGTTCTTGAAGTCATGCGTCAGCCTCTTGAAGATCGTGAAGTAACGATTTCACGTGCTAAATTCACCGTAACGTATCCGTCTTCTTTTATGCTGGTGGCGAGCATGAACCCGAGTCCGAGCGGATTTTTTAATGATCCAAGCATGCCCAATACTTCTTCGCCTCACGAAATGCAGCGTTATCTGAGCAAAATTTCGGGACCGCTTTTAGACCGAATTGACATTCATATAGAAGTAACGCCGGTACCTTTCGAGAAATTGGCCGACGACAGAAAAGCGGAAAGCAGTGTTGAAATCAGAAAACGTGTTACAGCAGCACGCGAAATTCAAACCAAACGCTTTGAAGAAATCGAAAACATACATTACAATGCACAAATGAGCAGTAAACTTATTCGTGAATATTGCGCGCTCGATGATCAGTCAAAAGAATTGCTGAAAACGGCAATGGAAAGATTGAACCTTTCTGCCAGGGCATACGATCGAATTTTGAAAGTTTCGCGCACAATCGCTGACTTAGATGGAGCTCCAGCTGTAATTTCGCATCACATTGCAGAAGCTATCCAATATCGAAGTTTAGATCGCGACGGATGGCTGGGATAGAATTTTATATTTTTGAATTTGCATTTTTTGGCTTATGAAAAATAGGGTTCTAACCTAGCCCTGATGGAAACGATATCCTTTTTCTGGCTCCTTTAGCCAGGAAAAGATATAGTGTACAGCGGGACTGATGGTCTGGAATAATACTGTTTGCTGCTTCATAAGATAAAAATTACGTTTATTTATATCTCGCAAAACCAAGTCTCATTCTTCAAACTTCAAACTAGCATTTCTGGACATTAAATAAGAAGTCAGCTTTTTGATTTTGCCATTTTCCATTTCAAAAACATCACAAAAAACGGCGTCGAGAATATTGCCGTTTTTCATGTTTCCCTGTACAGCGCCTTCAGCAATCACGATGTCATTTTCTTCAATCAATTTGATAATCTGAATTGTCGGACTGCCAACAAAATTTTCATTTTCGATTTCCTTATCAAACGCTTCTTTGCCGGTATGCTGATAAATTCCGGGCATTTCCCAAATAACATCATCTGTCAGGCAGGCAAGAACTCTTTTGTGATCGCTTACTCTGAAAGCGGCCATGTATTCGTTTACGGTTTGTTTATTTAATGTCATGTCTAAAATATTACGCGTTCTAAAAATTACTTCGTTACATGCTACTGTAATCTAAAATCCTTTTTCTTGTGTTTTTAAAAAGTATAAAATTCATAAATAAATCTTAACAAAAACAAAAAAGATACCCATTGTTTTTGTCTGTTTTTAAGAAGTTGACGCATAAAATTAGTGAATTTATTGTATCGGCACCTTAAAATAGAAGGCGAAAATTATTTTTTTGATTTATTTTAAAATATTAGTCTGTTAGTAATCAACTATTTAATTTGATTTGCTTTGATTTTTATTACAAAAATTCCACTATCTGATAAATATCATTAAAATGTAGGAATTAACCCTATAGTTTTGGTATAACAATTTAAGGGATATTATTATGATAAAGATTTTAAATTATTTATTGCCTCCACGCAAATGGGTGCCTTTTGTTATTGTAGCAATTGGAATAGGGACAGGATTATTTGCTTATTTATTATATGTATCTAACGCGGTATCCTATCTGTCAGATGAGCCAAAACATGTGTAAACTGCCACGTAATGACTCCATTTTATGCAACCTGGCAAAATAGCTCGCACGCAAGAGTAACCAACTGCAATGACTGCCACGTGCCTCACAATAATGTTTTTAATAAATATTTTTTTAAGGCAAAAGATGGTATTTATCACGCTACGGTATTTACCTGGAGAGCAGAACCTCAGGTAATTCATATTAAGGAAGCAGGAACAGATGTAGTGCAGAAAAACTGCCAGCGTTGTCATGGTGACCTTAATTCGAATGTTAAAACAACTGGGGTTACACTTGAAAGTAAGCAGCACGGTGAAGGGAAATTATGCTGGGACTGCCATCGTGAAGTTCCTCACGGGAAAGTAAACAGCTTGTCATCTGTACCGAATGCCAGAGTTCCGTTATTAGAATCGCCAGTTCCGGAATGGCTCAAAAAACAAACCGACAGCACAGCTGTTAAACAAGAAGAAAAGAATAAAACCAAATAACGAAAATCATTAATAAAATAACTAATACAGATATAATTATGGCACCTCTAAAAGATATTATAAAAAGTAAACCGTGGTTAGGATGGGTAATGTTTGGCGTTACGATGCTAGTTGTATTTATGCTGGGATTGCTCGTTAATAGCGTAATGGAACGCCGTACAGAAGCTTTATTTGTAAATAAAGTATTAGCTCCCGTGGGCCAATTCGAATCAAAAAATGAAGTTTGGGGAGAAAACTATCCTCGTGAATTCCAGACTTATTATCAAACAGCTGATACAACCTTCTCCAGTAAATACGGCGGAGGCAAAATGAGAGACATGCTGCATGAAGATCCGAGAATGGTCGTTCTTTGGGCCGGATATGCTTTTGCTAAAGATTATAATCAGGGTCGCGGACACTTTTATGCTTTAGAGGATATTTACAATACGTTACGAACAGGCGCTCCAAAGGGCCCGCAGGATGGCCCTCAGCCGGCAAGCTGCTGGGTATGTAAATCACCTGATGTACCACGTATGATGGATAAATTAGGTATCGATGAGTTTTATAAGCAAACCTGGGCTGCTTTAGGGCCAGAGATTGTAAATCCGATAGGATGCGCAGATTGTCATGATTCTAAAACTATGAATCTAAAAATTACCCGTCCGGCCTTAATTGAAGCGTTTAAAGAACAAGGAAAAGATATTACAAAGGCAACACACAATGAAATGCGTTCACTAGTTTGTGCTCAATGTCACGTTGAATATTACTTTGATAAAAAATCAGTTGAAGGTGCTGCCAGAGTAAAATTACCATGGAAAAACGGTATGGCTGTAGAAGATATGGAGAAATATTATGATGGTATTGAATTCTCAGATTTTACGCATGCATTGAGTAAAACCCCAATTCTTAAAGCACAGCATCCTGATTATGAAATTCATCAAATGGGGATTCACGGACAAAGAGGTGTTTC
>Ga0247815_10000715_pt1 | contig 25980 bp, 37 predicted proteins | sample UWRJL194509B1_FD_181014 | JGI IMG/M metagenome (GOLD analysis project Ga0247815, IMG submission 181014) | Plant litter microbial communities from Arlington Agricultural Research Station in Wisconsin, United States - UWRJ-L194-509B-1 | ecosystem: Environmental > Terrestrial > Plant litter >...
ACGAATCTCTTGGTGGGATGCAAGTACCGTACCCTGCGAGTGCAGCAACGGCGTACCACAAGTACCTCACGAACCCGCGCGACTTTGCCAATACGGAGCAGCTGCATGAGTTGATGTCGCGTGACGGACGCGCAGCACATGCACCCGCAGCACCGGCGAGTCCGCCTGGTTTCCACCGTACGCCGAACCGCGAGCAGAACTACCAGTACTTTGAGGCGTTTATGATCGTGGACGACTTGGATGGGTTTTATCGCGAGACGCCGCATATGCCTGCGGCGCTTGTGTCGCATGATGTGTTCCACGAGGACTGGATCAGGTTCATGCAGGTGCGTGTTTCCATCCCTCTATTGTTACACCTTAGAATTCTGCTGACGCTGAAATACTCAGGACCTCGCGTTCGCCTGGTCCGGCCGCACCCCCGCACCCGAACTTGGGCGCGATGGCCGTCCGCCGCATAACGGTGTCATCGTCGCCGATCTTGTCGACGTGTGGAACTCGCGCTTCTACCACCCACGTCGCGTCGAGCTGATCGTGTACCGTGGCCGCACACCTGTGTCAGCGCGCCGGTTCCTCGACGAGTACTTTGACCCGCGTGACAACACGGTCAAGTGGAGTCTCTGCCTGCGTTGCCTGGATTCGCCGACTATGTCGGGACGCAGGTAAAGCGCTGTAATTTGTTCGAATATGTCCCACCGTTTTCTGTTTTGTCACCCGGTATCTCTGTCTAAGTTGTCGATCTGCTCTCCCGTTCGTATATTCTTGATCTGTCTCAGTTATGTAGTAGTACGCTCTCATCCTGTTGGGTCGGATCGCTATCTTTGCTCTGTCTCCGGATCATGTCCTAGCTATCTCGTGTTCAATTTTTTGTGTAATGCAACATACAAGCTACGACTCCTCACAAGCATTTATCTCATAAACACGCGCTCTCGATCACTTCATTTCATGTCGACGACGCAGCGGATGCAGGTTCCAGCCTGTTGAAAACGTTCGTCAGTGCGCTCAAGCCTGTGATGGGTGCGAAGTGGCTTACATGCATGTCGTGGAAGCCCTCGTTGATCTCGGTCAGCGTGCGGTTGTGCGTCACGTATTCGTCAACCTTGAGCTTGCCGGCGAGGTAGTCTGTAACGCAAGTGAGCCGATGGGCAGAGCGAAGACTAGAAGGAGCGACATACCCTCAACAAGACCGGGAAGCTCAGTGCGACCCTTGACACCACCGAATGCGCTCCCGCGCCAGGTACGACCAGTGACGAGTTGGAATCTGCACATAGTTTCAGTCCAAATTCACAATGCGCTCTCTTAAACTTACGGGCGCGTCGCAATCTCGTGCCCTGCAGGTGCAACACCAATGACCGTGCTCACGCCCCACCCCTTATGGGACGCCTCCAGCGCCGCCCGCATCACCTGTACGTTCCCCGTGCAGTCGAACGTAAAGTCGAGCCCGCCGTCGGTGATGTCAACGAGGTGGTCCTGGATGCGCTTACCCTCCGGCAGCGCGAGTGGGTTGACGAAGTCGGTGGCACCGAACTTGGTCGCCCAGGACTCCTTGGCCGGGTTGGTGTCGACAGCAATGATACGCGAGGCGCCGACTTGCTTTGCGGTGTTGATGACGCCGAGACCAATTGCACCGACACCGAAGACGGCCACGGAGGAGTCCTCTGGGTGCCGAAGTGTGAGCGGATGGAAGGAGTAGGAAATGAGTAGGGACGCACTGATGCCAGGCAGCTTTGTTACTGCTCCCCAGGCGGTGGTGATGCCACAGCCAAGGAGACAGACGCGTTCCAGGGGAGCAGAGGAGTTGACCTTGACTACGGAGACGTCTGCGAGGACCGTGTACTGAGAGAAGGTTGAGGTTCCCATCTGTCAAGCGGCATGTCAACCCCACAGTTACCCTAGATCGCCAAAGACGTACGAAATGGAAGAGCTCCTTGCCCTTGCACTTGAAGCGGACGGTTCCGTCGGGCATTTGACCTTTGCCCTGAGTCGCGCGGACTAGAGGTCCAGCACCTCAGCACACTGAGGAATTCTCGCGAAAGAACAACACACCTTTGCCACACAGGTTGGTCTTGCCGCTTTTGCAGAACTTGCACTCGCGGCACTCGGCAGTGTAGAGGGGTACGACATGGTCTCCCTAATTAATGAATGTAATTAGTCAGTGCTGATCGACTGTAGTGAGGATTGAGCGTACCGGAGCGACGCTGGTGACACCCTCGCCGACCGATTCAACCTGCATGGGCGTGTCAGGGGCTCGTGCAACCTCTGTGCGTAGGGATTTGAATGTACAATGCCTCCACCCTCGTGGCCTATTAATACGGTGAGACTTTGCTAAAGTTGATTCAGGTAAAATGACAAATGCACTAACCGAGGATGACGGGGAAGATGCCCTGTAGTACGATGACATCGATGATCAGCAACGCATCTAATCTCTTTGGCTTCCAGTCAACGGACCTCCGGGTCTTTGCCAGAGCGTGTGTACTCGTCCGTGTGGCAGATACCCGTCGCTGTAGACGAGTTCAGCAGATCCTTCAGCAACGAAGTGACGTGAACCTTACCGTAAATGCGAACGCGAACCTCGCCAGCCTTTGGCGGTGCGACCTCGACATCCTCAATGACGAGTGGTTCGTTTGCGGCCCATGCAACAGCCGCCTTGCAAGTAATGGTCTTTCCAGCTGTGTCGCTCATCGTCGCAATGTAGAATCAGAGGAGTAAGAAGGATAACCGCAGGAAGATGGTTGCGGTATTTGAGCAACAAGCGCTCGAGAATCGCGGGCTGCCGGAGCGGGCTCGCGGACAGCCGTTCCGCTGCTCTCGCTCTTGGTCCGCGTTGGCATCGTCGCGAGCATCCAATCAATGGCGTCGGCGGCCGGTTCCTCGTCGTTCCCGAACGTATACTACAAGCGAGTGCGTCCGCAAGGTCTCCGCGATATCGACATGCCTGTTCACCTGCACCCACATGGCTCGTTCGCTGTTCATCCGTTTGGTCACACATCTCGCTTATCTGCAATATTTCGACGTCTGCGCTTTGTTCATCTGTAATCTTTGCGTGCTATCTTCTGTGCTGGGAACTGCTCGATCTCTGCATGCGTTCGAATCTTCGACAACCGCTGCAGGCGGTAGCGACGGCGAAAGCATGCTACGTTTGCAACAAACCGACGACTGTGGTTCTTGCAACTGTTCAAACAACGGACTTTCTCTACACTTGCGCAATGCACTTAGAAGACCGCGGCTTTGCGACCAAGATCACGGACGACGGCCCTGCAGCCTCACCGTCAGTTTCGGCTGAAGAGATTGCTCGCGTAAGGGAGGAGTACGAAGCGCGACAGAAACGCAAGGCCGAGGAAAAGGAGAAGAAAGCTGCTGAGGACAAGGAGAAGGAGAAGGATAAAGAGAAGGAGGCTAGTAAGAAGGATACGAAGGCGTCGTCCAAGCCGACCACACCAGCCCCAGCAACTCCGCCAACTCCAGCCACACCGAAGCACGAGAAGTACGCTCTGCACCGAGATATGTTCCTGATGCGACAGTCGGAGCATCGTAGACGACGTAATGCCGCTCAAGCGAAGGATGTCGCGCCACGAATTCCTGCAGCACCGCGCTCGACGCTCGACTAATCTGCGTTCTTTAAACTTCCTGACCTCCGTTCTTCATTGCGATGTATTATTACATAATCTTACATTCATCTACCGAATGTTCGATGCGATTCAAGAACTGCTACAACTCTCCCTCTGGAGTCGTTGCTGGAAAGCAATACAGGGCCATATCTACTGCGCCTGCGACAACGGGATCCACGCCAACGAGTTAGGCGGAATGATGCCTACCTCCGTCACCACCGCCGTGATACTTGTTGGTGGCGTCAAGTCGTATAACGGGCTCAACTGCAACAGATGCGACCCTTCCTGGTCACGATCCTCCCCATTCAGATTCTGAGGGGCGAGTTCGTTCATCGCAAAGCTGTCGAGCTGCACTGCGGGAGTGTACTTGTAGGTTTCGCAGAGGATGAGGAAGGGGATGCCATGTGCTTTTGCGAGCGTGGCAACGGCACCAGTTCCGGCGCGACTCGAGACGGCACCGTTCGCGTGCAGCGAGTGGGCACCAACGAAGATTTTGTCAACTTGAGAAATAACGGTACCGAGGGCGGGAAGAAGGCAGTATGTGCAGGGGACGCCTGCGGAAGAGAGCACTTGGAGAAGCTTTTTGCCTAAGTACTCGAATTAGCATGAGACACTGTAACGTGTAATCGAGACATACCTTCGAGCATGGGTCTCGAGTCGACGACTATGACGGAAAATATGCGACGCTCTGCGTGTGCTTCCAACAGCATCTTCTCAACAACAGAGGATCTACAAGTGGGTACTTGAGTTAAAAAGTCCGCCCCCTCCAGCATGAACTATCTCACCTGGCATATGTGAGGATGACGTCGCCGTCCTGAATCTTGGAAATGGCAGACGCAGTGATGACCTGGTCTGCTGTAATAATCTTTTCCGCGATGTAGTTGTCGATCTCTGCACAAAGCAGATCCTTTGCCTGTAATAGGAGTGGTGTGAGTCATAGTGACTACTGCCACCAGATACAACGTACATCTTGCTCGGGTGTATCGTGAGGGATGTTGCTGATATGTAGCTTGATGTGCCTGATGGCGTTACCCATACTGACGGACATGCCGCGTGCGGAGACGAGGTAGGTGATTTGAGGCGTAAGATGACGGATGAGGTCTCGGTTCAGAACCGCATCTTGCGGCGTGCTGTACTCTTGGATAACCTGCAAACGCGTCTTTAGAGAGATCCAACACGCAGCGAACTGTACTCACGATCTTCAGAGCCTGAAGCGTGGCCAACGTGCGCGCATTTGCGCCGGTCATCTTGAAGTCAGCGAACTGAAGACCAAGTTTAAGGATCGCAGGATGGATGTCTCCGAGATTCTTTATATGCGATCGCAAAGTGCCGGCATGTTTTGGTTGGCCAAAATGCTCGAATATCCGCGTGCCGCGGTCAGGTGCTGGTGCATATGCAGTTGGCGCAACGGGCGCGGGTTTCGCAGCCGCTGCCTGCTTCGCCCCCGGTTTAGCTGCGGGTTTTTGTTGCTGAGAGGGTGCACTTGAGCTTTGCTGCTGCTGAGATTGTGGTTTCGATTGTTGACCTTGTTGTTGCTGCTGTTGCTGCTGTGGTTTCTGAGGCTTTGGGGGTTTGGCGCCGGCAGGAGCGCCGCCAGCATTGGCAGCTTTTGCGGCTCGCTGGCGCTCTTGTAGCTCACGGCGCTCGGCCTTGGTCATTGTTTTCTGGCCTTGCTTGGGTGCACCATTTGGTGTGTTGTCGCCTGGTGCGGGTTCGGCCATGTCGGTCGTCACGGGTGGCAGAGTCAGAGTCAGAATGCGAATTAGCGGAGCTGGGATTCTCGAGCGCTAGCTCTTCCTCCTACCACGCGTTACTAACTACCGTCCGACTAAGGCGCACTTTACGACCATGGTTTGTTGCCTGCTGCTTATACTGCTCATTGAATCTGTGAAACTAACATTGCGCAGGGTGTCCCGGCGCTGTTCAGATGGCTAAGCAAGAAGTATCCTAAGATCGGTGAGCTGCGTTTGCAAAAGTGACTTGGCTGCGCGCTGACTGGCTCGTTTTGCGCGTACAGTTCTACCTGTCGTCGAAGAAGACGAGACGTCCGTCACTACCGAAGACGGTACTGTTCAAACCATCCCAGTCGATGCTTCCAGGCCCAACCCAAACGGCAAAGAGTTCGACAACCTCTACCTCGACTATAACGGCATTGTACGTTTCATTTCAACTTTATGCGCGAAATATTGTGTGCTGACTTGTGTTGCAGGTTCACGCGTGTACTCATCCCGAGGGCAAGGTTTGCAGCTCTGCGTCGTCATCGTGTTTCTACAGCTCACAACCGCTCAGCCTGCACCCCCGACCGAGCAAGACATGATGCTAGAAATCTTCTCGTACACAGACCGCATCTTCGACATGGTTCGCCCGCGCAAGTTGCTCTTTATTGCCATTGGTGAGTCTGCGCGCTGTCGGTGCCGAGCGCGCAAAGTGACTTGCATTGCAGACGGCGTCGCACCTCGTGCCAAGATGAACCAGCAACGGTCTCGTCGTTTCCGTGCAGCACAGGATGCTGCCATTGCAGCAAAAGAACTCGAGGAGTCGATTATCCTCTGGGAAAGTAAGTTGCTAGCTACTTGGACGTTCAGCTGCTCACCCACTATCAGGCATGGGCAAAGACTACACGCCAGGGCCAGCTCCATGGGACTCCAACGCCATCACCCCAGGTCGGGGTCATCGTTTGCGTCGTTGGTGCCTCGCTCACATATTTGCAGGCACGCCATTCATGGACCTCCTCTCCACTTCCGTCAAGTGGTGGATCACCAAGAAGTTGAACACGGACCCCGCGTGGAAGGATGTACGTGTGCTTAGCACGGCTTGGTCAAAACCACTGATGCCTCGAACAGGTTCAGGTGATCTTCTCTGACGCCAGCGTTCCAGGCGAGGGCGAGCACAAAATTATGGACTGGATCCGTCGCCAGCGGTCTAATGCTAACTATAACCCGAACACGGCGCATGTCATTTATGGGCTGGTCAGTGAACGGCCCACTTTGTCAAGGACATTTATACTTACTCGTTTTACAGGACGCTGATCTTATCATCTTATCCTTGGCTACCCACGAGCCTCACTTCCGCGTGCTTCGCGAGGACGTATTTGCCCAGGACAGCAGCTCTAACGCGTGCCGGAAATGTGGGGAGGATGGTCACTATGCTGCGCAATGCACGGCTGCACTCAACGGCCCCATCGTCAAGCCCAAGCCAACTGGTCCACCAGCCAAGAAACCTTTCATCTTCCTCGACGTACCCACCCTTCGCGAGTACCTCGAAATCGAACTCAACCTGCCTTACCTGCCATTCCCCTTCGATGTGGAACGCGCAATCGACGACTGGGTCCTACTTATTTTCTTCGTCGGCAACGACTTTTTGCCACACCTCCCGTCACTAGAGATCCGGGAAGGTGCCATCGACACATTGTTAAAAATTTGGAAGGACGAGCTCCCGCGGATGGGTGGCTATCTGACCAACAATGGTCGTCTTGAACTCGCCAGAGTTGAGCTCATGTTCCACGGCCTTGCGAGCCGCGAGGACGACATTTTCAGACGGAGGCGTGAAGGTTCGCTCAATTCCTTTCAGTTCAGTCGCTCGAGTTTCCGTCTTGTCGCCTGCGGGCATTCCGATTCCCTCTTCGCCTGCGGGCGTTCTCGGATCCTTTTCGCCTGCGGGCGCATCTCTACCCTGCTGTATTCGCCTGCGGGCCTTCACAGTTGCAAGTCTCTGGCGGCTCACATCGTTGCGAAGCCTGCGGGCTGTCTTTTGCGTGTGAAACTGTCGGCACTTGAGCCTGCGGGCCTTCTGGTTTTTCGTGAACGAGTGATCGACCCTTTTCGCGTCTGAGCAACCTGATATTGACGACCCTCTTATTACTCCCACTCTGCGGTGCCTCGTTCTTTGACAAAAGATGAGGAGCGTAGAGATCAGAATGCCAAGCGGCGCAAGCTCGACGACGAGGCCCGGACTCGTGCATCGGTACCTGCTGGTCGCGACACGCAGCCAAACGGTGCTGGCACCACCGTCAACCAAAACCCTTACTTGGATCAGGCGACTAAAGCGCTTGCGGGGTCCAACAGCGACGTCGTGGCGAACCGCGCGGCGATCCGGCTAGCGAACTTGAGCGCAGCTGACGCGATGCGTGCCGAGCTCATGCGAAGCAAGAACGGCGATGATGATGCTACATCATCGTCTGCGCCGGCCGCTGCGCCGCAGTTCTTTGCACCTGGGGCGTTCGCTCAGCCTGTGACACCGTCGACAGAGCAGCCGACACCGCAAGGCGCAACGCCTCTGTACACGCCTCCTTCGCTCGATATCCCACTGCCAACTGCCCCCTCCACTAGCGATGATATCGCTCCAGTAGAGTCCAGCCCTGCGGTTCAGACGAGCAACTCATCTGCGGATGTCGACGGCGACACTCTGATGGCTGATGGCGTGGCAGCTCCTGCCAATGGCGCCGAGCCGACAGAGGAAGTGCCACACGGCGTCAAGCGGACGCACGACGAGATGGAGAAGGAGCAGGGAGAGGACCAGCCGGAGGCAGAAGAGGATGAGGCAGCTGCACCTGTTCCCGACTCCACCGCCCGTGTCGTCCGGCCTGATGGTACCGTTGAGCAAGATGATAAGGTCCGCCTGTGGGAGCCTGGGTACAAGGAGCGATATTACCAGGACAAATTCCAACAGGCGCACAGTGACACCGAGTTCAGAAAGGAGTACGTCAATGTTTCGACCGCCTGATGGCGCACAGCGCCACAGCGTTCGGGATTTCTGGCGTTCTTGTTTGGCTGACGATTCGCGTTTGTTACAGACTTGCAAAGCATTACGTGCAGGGGATCGCCTGGGTGCTACTCTACTACTACCAGGGTGTACGCCGTGTTTCGAATCCCGCGATGCGCCGCGATGTGAAACTGACTTGTGTATTCTCACGAACGTCCAGACTCCCTCGTGGAAATGGTTCTACCCCTATCACTTCGCGCCGTTCGCCGGCGACTTTGAAGATGTCAAGTCCATGGGGGATGTGTATAATTTCAAAGCCGGCGAACCGTTCAAGCCGTTTGAGCAGTTGATGGGCGTCTTCCCGTCTCGCAGGTGCGTCCACTTGAGATTGTTAAGGTTTCGCGGCACATCACCTGACCTTTGATTGCTGCAGTCGGTCACATATTCCCAAGGTCTTCCATCATCTCATGCTAGAGGCCGACTCACCCATCATCGACTTTTACCCGGAAGAGTTCCAAATCGATATGAACGGCAAGAAGATGGCGTGGCAAGGCGTGGCGTTGCTTCCGTTCATTGAGGAAGAGCGTCTGCTCGGCGCGATGAAGCCGCACTATTCCCAAATCACTGAAGCCGAGACGATCCGCAACAAGTGGGGGACGAACGTCTTGTTCTTGGGCGAGCAGCACAAGCTGTTTGACAGCCTCTGCTTGCTCTACACCAAACGTCAAAAGCAGGAGGTGAGCCACATGAAACCATGTGGTGACATGCGTTTGGCCGATCGGTCCTTGTTAAACAATTACTGACATGCCCTCTCGCGTGGTCCGCGCTGCAGAAAAAGATGTTGTTGCCCATCGATACTCGTCTTTCGGGGGGCTTCTCGGGCTCGGTGTGTCCTGATCCGACATGCATTCCGGGGGCGACCTATCCTGCACCATTCGACCTGCTAGGTGTCTCGGATGTGTTCGATAATCGTGCCATTTCAGTCGTTTACTACTATCCAAAGCAGGAGACGCCACACCGCTCTGTCTTGCTTCCCGGGGCGAACAGACCTCCGCGCGTGTTGGGACAAGCAGATGCGGAGTATGTGAGGAACGGCGGTGGAAACCGCGGACGAGGACGGCACCATTCTGGTCGAGGCCGCGACGGGAATTATTCCTCTATCGGCGGTTACACTCCTCATGGAGGCACCGACGATATGTCGCAGATGCGCGGGTCTCCGTCGTGGGGAGGCGGTGGTGGACGCGGTGGGTACGGGCAAGGTCGAGGCGGAGGACGCTCCCCACCGGACAACTTCGGTTACGGAGGCGGCTCGTACACCGGAGGTTCCGGATATGGTGGAGGTGGCTATGGAGCCCAGGGAGGGCCTGGATACGGCAATTATGGGGGTCCGTACGGCGGAGGCCAGGCTGGAGGGCGGGGTTCGGCTCACGGCGGTTTCGGCCACTTGCATGGAAGCGCCCGAGGTGCATCGCCGCAGCAATTTGGCACTCCGCATCGTGGTCGTGGTCGTGGTCGGTAGTCTCCCTGTCAAGCCTTTTGTCCGATCCCTCGCCCTATCAACACTTTGGACAGCGATGTAGTAGTGCACACTTGCGATCGTCAATGTAATCTCGCTGAACGTCCTGTTTCACCGATCTGCCGTGATAGTCCACCATGCGCTTGATCAAGCGAGAGTCCGCTCGCGTTTTGACAGTCTGACATGCGACTCACCGCCTCTCTATCGGTGACCGAGCGATGGGAGAGCCGGGTGCGGTTTGAAACTTGACCGGTCACCGTACGGGGTTGAAGCACGTCAACGACAATCCCCAGCTGTCCCTGTGCACTCAATAGGATGTCGTATAAAGCCTTGTAGTCGCCTCCGAGCCACTAGGACGTCATCAGCTCTCTGGTTCATCGATCCTCCTCTTACTACTCGGTTCCTCCTGCTAATAGCCGCTTCCGACATGTCGCAGCACCCCCACCCGACTCGTGACCGGACTGTTCCGACCTTCAATAGCCCCGGAGGCGGACAGTATTGCGACACCACAAACAGCGCACAGATGTATCCTTGTTTTCCTGACGCGGGTGAGATCCATTTTCTGATGCGATGATCAGACGTCACTGATTTCAGACGCTCTTTCAGGCCACCCGACCGAAATATATAATGCCTCGAAGAGGCCACAGTTTAATGCTTCACATCCCCCTCCCTCCTCATCTCCGCACGGCTTCTACTCAATGTCCTCCAACATTCCTTCTCAATCGGGCGTTGCCGCCACGGTGTCGCCTCAATCGGATCCTCGAGCGGCGAAGCGTGTCAAAACCAACTCGCCACAGCCGGCAGGATTCTCGACATTTGCCATTCCCACGGCCCCCACGCCTCAGTCTCAGGCTGCTGATGCTGCTGCGGCTGAAGCGCATCGCCTGCGGATGGCCCAGGCAGCGGCGGGTGGCCAGAGTCTCCCCGGATTCAGTCACCCCCCAACCGAACTTCCGCCACGTCCCTACGACAGCCGTGCTAGCCCATTCACATCATCGAAGCCTCCGGGAAAGATCACAGGATCTCAAATGCAGTACCTTCCGGACATTGAGGCGCGCCTCAATCGGCTCGAGAGCGCGGTAGACAAGTATGTCGAACTGCGCGGTCAAAAGGCCGTCGAAAACTCGAAGCTACCTGGATCTGCTCAGCAGCAGCAACGCAATTAGTCTACCTATTTCTCGTGATAGGATACGCGCAACCCCCCTCATTTCATGCCACACTCGCTCTTTCTCGGATTCTCCTGGCTGCTTCTGTTTGATCTACTACTGTATCCATGTCCGCTCTCTCGTCCCGTTCCCTCCTCCCACTGTCTTTCGTAGCACTGTCTCTATCATTTCTCCGGTTCGCTCGTCTAGACGTCCCGTATCTCCATCGTTGTGGTCCTTGGTCTGTAGCATACACGCGCGCGCGACTCGGACGTTTCCGTCGAGGCTTGTCACTCACTTCCGCTCCTTTCTTCCTTGGACTTTTTGTTGAATTGGGCTTCTATTTTTACATTTTACATAGTACACTTACTTCCCTTTCTAACAATGCCGTTGGTCTCGCATAGTCGGACACAAGGCACAAGATCGGCATTTGACAGAATAGGCGGTGGCAGATACACTGGTACTGTCACCTCAAGATTCCCGCGTCGCGGCATTCCGGTGACTTCTACAGACCGTATGTCCCTGACTTATACGATTCCGAGGTCGGCAACGGCGCGACGTCAAACCACTCGATGCAAGCATGTTGACGGATCAGGCACGACCGCCGTTGAGAGTTTAGTATCAGCAGACTGAAATTCATTGATGAGAACTAGGAAACACGATGGCCCATGTCGAATGCCACCACTGCTACTACCAGGACACGCCAAAAGGCGAATTTTTACCGAAGCGAAAGCCCAAAGAGGATCGAACAAGTGAAGAGAGGAGGGAAGGGAAGGGAACAGGGGACATTGTGTGATGATACAGGACGTGGAGTAGAAACGCACGTATACCTGAATAAGCGAATTGAACAACATGGTAGCGGCGCGGACGTGTTGTACACAACACGAGCGCGTGAGCGTAGAGGTGTATACACGAAAGGACCATGTCTGCTGGGAAGTTCGAAAAGAAACGGATCACAAATGCGATCTCGGCAGCCCATGAGGTCGGGTCGGGAGATAATGGCATGACGGTCTTCGAGTCTGAATATGCGAGTCGCATGATGTAACTAGAGAGGGGGAAGCTCAAATATGAAATGAGCCGGCGATGAACGCGAGCTGCCGGTGAGAGGCAGTCGGGCACGTGGTGGCAAATCGGGGAGTGCGTCGTTTGTGTTGACAGGGAGTGGTAGCTCTCTTGGCGGCGCGTCGGCCCACGGGGAAGCCTGTAAATTGATTAAGAGAGCGTCGAACGAGTTGGGTCGGATTGAGCTAACTTGAGGTGTCGCGGGAGTGTTGAGGAACGAATTTGGCGTCTGAGGGAATGCCGATGCAATGGAGTAGCACGAAGACGCGCGGTTGCTGGACGGATCAGACGGGTTGGTCTGAGGAAAGTGACCAGTGTCGGCAACGAACGACAATTTCTCGAGGCCAACGTCAATGAAAAGCGTGCTGTCAGATTCCCAGCTACTGCTCATCGGAATCCGGTTGGCCTTGGTGGTAGAAGTAACGTTGCGGAACGAGCCCTTTTCGAGGTCCTTGCCGGAGAGATAGGAGTGAAACCCCTCAAGCGAACCCACCACGAACGTCTCCTCGCTGGGTCGCCTACTCGGTTTGAACTCTTTCATGGTCGTGAGTGCCGACAGAGAGTAGGTTGCGGTGCTGACTCGTTTGGATGCTGGTCTGCTGGTAGACACCCGCCGACGGCGCAAGAGAACAACAGCAGCAATGGGGATCGCGACAAGAACGCAGGCGGCGAAAACAGCGAAAACGACTGGTGAGAAATTCAGCAACGAGTCAGACGCGCCACACGACGTGCATACCAACTGCCGCATGAGAGGCGTACTTGTCGTACTCTGATCCACCGTCGAGACGCGTGGCGAGAGAAGTGCGGTCACTAGCCATGGAGGAGCTCGCCAGGAGCAGGGCATAGACGACGAGCACCACGATGTTCAGGTGGAACATGCTACGTCGGGTGCGTCTCTTGTTGGCGTCGAGCCAGACTGATACAACCTTCCTGGAAGCCAGATGGTCTTGGAGCAAGACGAAGAGAGCGCCCCTATTTCGATGCAGACTTTAAAGGCGGCCGCAATAAAGACTAGCAGATCCGACCAACGATCGCAGGCGCGAAATACAAGTCCGGAATGCAGATCTAGACCGGCAACCACACGAGCTGCAAAGGGCAGACCCTATTGAACGCGTGGGGATCGCAACATATAGCCAGCATGTTGCGTGCTGGCACGGCTGGCATTGACCTTTGACTGAGGACAGATGAATTCTGCGAGCTCAGTCACGCTGAGCGCAGCACACAAAGATAGCATGTTTAACAGTGTGCGTGACTATTGGAAGAAACAGTGCATCTGGGTGGCGAGTCATTGGGAGGGATCATGGACAAAGAGAGAAGACCGACTCGGATTCAATGTCCGTCCACACGTCTTCCCTTCTCGCAGTCTCGCCACCATGAGCCTCAATCGACTTTCTAGCTTTCGTCCCAAGACTGTCTTCATGAACTCAATCGCAGATAGCCCTAATGCTCTGTGGGTCGTGTTTCGTGACGGGTATCCGTTGACGGATCGAAACCACCAAGACGCGATCGTTAAATTACCAACCTCCTCTATCCGCTACTTGCTCGGCACAGAGCCCATCTTTGGTCACAGCTTGGCTGAAGGTGTTGTCGATAAGACTCGCGTCAGAAGTCTTTCCGCTTCTCGAATCCGCGGACCAGCAGTCGTGTTCCTCGGATGGGACGAATCTGAAGCCGCCATCACCAGTGGAACCTATACCAAACCTAAAAGCGCATCCGATCTCGATGGAAAATTTTACCTTGCGCTGTCTGTCGATAAAATTACTCGCAGCCAACTTTCTCAGATCATGGAGCCCAGTTTTCAGTTCTGCGAGGCTCGTAAGGCAGCAACTATGCAGAACCCTTTCGACATGTACATCCTTGCAACTGCTCGTAGCATGCTTGACTGGAACAATCGCATGAAGGTTAGCTCCGAGAGAGATAGCTTCAAACTCCTCCATTCAATGCCATCTCTGCAGTTCTGTCCGTCGTGTGGCACCGCATCGCATTCAACTTGGTCAGGTTGGCGCCGTTGCTGCTCTTCTCTGCTACCTGGCGTGGACAACACGGGACGCGAGTCATGCCCTTCAGAGTGAGATGCCCCAAGTATTTGTGGACGTCTCTGACTCCTGCATCGTTTAGAGCGGGTCTGCATAACACTGAGTTCCCTCGCACGGATGCGGTGGTCATCGTCGCAATAATCTCCACGACTGGAGACAAGATCCTACTTGGGTTAAAGGCGAGTACTGCAGCGTATTGATAAGTGATTGAACAGGCTAACGGGCGAAGCAGGGGCAGAATAGTTCGTCACTACGCTGACTCGGATAAATGACGATGCCCTACTCACAGACTGTTGCGTTGCCAGGCTACTGGTCTCTCGTGGCTGGTTTTATGGAGCCAGGAGAGACCGCCGCTCAGGCCGCCATCAGAGAGGTTTGGGAGGAGACGGGGGTGCGAGCCCAGATCGCCAGTCACGTCATGTCACAAGCTTGGGTGTGTAGACTCACGCTCGTCTGTCACAAGAGCTTCGACTGACTATGGCCCACAACAGCCATACCCATCAAATCTAATGCTTGGATATCGCGCCATTGCTGACGCGAGCCAGGTACCTCGTACAGACATTGACGATGAGTTGCAAGGTCTGTTCGAGCGTGTTGCCTCGTCCCCAACTGACCAGCATCGGCCCATTAGATGCGCGCTGGTTCACAAAGGAAGAGATCAAAGCTGTGCTCAATCACCCCACCAGTATTAATTCGCACAAGCGTCAAACTGCGATAGATATTGCTAGCCAACAGGGTGCTGCCACTGGGCCGGCTGACCCACCGTTCCTCCTGCCATGGAACACCTCCATCGCGGGTCAGCTGATCAGTGCCTGGGCATTCGAGTCAGAATAATGGATGAGACCATCAAATCATGTAGATGTATAGGCTGAAGCATGCTTTCTGAGTTGAGAAAGGCAAGCTTGACTTGACTTGCAGGGTCGGCGCTGCACCGTCACGCCCTGCTGCGAAGAGATAGGACGAGTTCGTCGACACTGTGAAACGCGGAAATAAGTTAAATGGCTCGACCGAGCGTGTTGTTGTTTATTGTTGTACCCGAACTAGTTCTGGTGGTCAAGTCCGTGTTTGTTTGGTGCGAGGAGCAAAGGCGGAAAGAGCGGTCGGTTGACACCGGTGCGTATACTGTCGCCTCCTGTTGCCACACACGCCCATCCCGCAGCCCGCCGCGCGACTACCCTCCTGCGCGCGCCGCACCCGCATTCTATCGAGATAAACTCGGAGTTTGCTGCTGCACACTCTGCGCGCTGGGCTGTCCAACCCACGCGTCAAAAATTGCGCTCGCCCCTGTCGCAGGCGCTCGGTCACTGTACAACACGCGCCGCGCCGCCTTCGTCGAGCGCATTGCAGCATGAACTCATCCTCTGCAACTCCGAGCAGCTCCTCGTCTTCTTTCGAGGATGAAGAGGTGCGCGCGTACTTGACACAGCCTGTACTGCAACTGACCACCCGAACGTGCCAGACCGAAACCTTCGACTCTTTCGAGACTCTGTGGTGTTCTATGCGTCTTCTGCAGCGTAACCCGCGGAAATGGCAGCGAGCTTATCAGGTGCAGCGAGGTCTGTCTGTGTGGCGACCGTGGGTTGCACATCACTCACCTATCCTGTCGCACAGGCTCTCCTCTTCACGCATCGCTTGCCGCACCAGCTCGAAAGTTCGTTGTTCCCGAGCGGCTCATCGCGCATCCAGAACCAGCAAGTACGTCGGTCAGCTGGGTCGACCGAACGTGACGCTGATGTCGGCCGCAGGTTCTTCGTCCTCTTCCGTTGACGGTCAGGTCACGTCGCGGGATCAGTTGGCCAAATCGTCGCAACGGCCACGGCTGCCCACCAGCATCCGCCTCAACCCACCTAAACCTCCGGTCGGAGGCTCTACGGTTAAAAAGATTATCCTACCACCGGTGAGTAGTCATCCTGGCTATACGTGTCGTCGACTGACCCCGACCAGTCATCAAGCAGGCGGAGTAACGGCGCCTTACCAGACGCAAGTGATGAGGATGAACCCAGCGATGCCTCTAATTACAACCCTGGGTCAAGGGGTGCTGTGAAGAGGAAGAAGATGCGGCAGCCACCTGGTGCTCCCAGTCCAAAGAAAAGCCGAGGCGTGCCACCCACCGACGAGTCGGATGCTGCGTCCAAGACTAAAGGGGAAGGCGGAAAAGACAAGGTCTCGCATGACCCATTCGAACGGTTCGGAGTGCGTTGCATCGCTCACGGCGTGACGTGCCACGTACTGATGACCACGAGTACAGGTTGCTGATCGCGGAGGGTACCTTGCTATATGCGAGGCTTTGGAGCATTTCAAAGCGCAACCTCCAGATGCGACGGCCGTAAAGGCGGCTCTCGTGGAGGCTAATAACATGGTCGATCGTAAGGGTCGGCTTTCGGTCCCGTCGACGGTGGCCCTCATCCTTGCGATTCGCCACAACGAGGCCGGCAAGGTCAAAAAGTGCCCTATCGAGTGGTGCGGCCGAACTCCCGACTCAGCAGTGATGCGTCACTTCCTGGGCGTGCACTCGCCGCTGCATTCACATTGCATTGCCCTGAACCGTGGCAAGCCCTGCGACGCGTTCATTAGCACCGTCCGACCCGATACCATCCGACGCCATCTCATCGAGCGCCACAGCTGGACAGAGACCATGCTGGCACAGCACGGGCTTGGGTTGGGAACTGGCGAGGTGAGTAACGATTCCGACCGTAGACCATGCTCCTCACTAACTGGAGCTCAGCACACCATTCGTCGACTCTTCGGCTGTTCAATCAAGCATTGACCCATGGAAAAGACCCCAATGTATTCTCATGTATGCTCCCTGTATGATTTCATGCTCTCTGGCTGTCGCTACGTCCACGCCACTGTTCTGATGGCCGCAGGCCGTCCTTGCTCCGTACTAGCTGTCGAACTTTCTGCTAAGATATCGGATTACCATACTCGATGTTTAAGAAGTGCGATCACTCTTGGTTGAGTGGTGTTGAGTGGAACAGGTACAGGTGGCGATGTTGATCCTCCCGCATGCGGGGACCGGTCAGCACGCGAGCCGAGCACCCAGAATCAGCTACATAACCACGGGACTCTTCCACCGCGGTTGGCCGCGCCTGCTCTCGCCCTCTGCTCTTTCTTTCAGCCCCCCATCTCCACTTCTCCACCGCCATGAGCAAGGTCTTCAACGTCGAGCACCAGGTGCGCTCTCTGCGCTTCTGGAAGATGTTCACTGTGAATCTTGACCCCTGACTGGTTTTCGCGTTCCCTCGTTCTGTTGTCTCGTTCGCCATCCCGACTGTAGCTCGTCTTCTACGGCGCATACCACAACAACAAAGTCAACTTTCTGATCCATGTTGTCGGTGTGCCAATGCTGCTGTGGTACGTTCAACAGGTCTCAGATCTCACGAGCCACTCCCCAACTCTGTCGGACCTCGTTTGTCTGAACTATGGTGCATCGCAGGAGTGGCGCTGTCTTCGCTTCATCTCTGCCATGGCCTCAAGCTTTCCCCCAAATCGCGCCGATCGAACTCACACCATACTTCACGGTCGCGGTCAACTGGTGTACCGTCCTGCTTTCGAGCTACTGGCTGTACTACTTTGCCCTTGAACCCCTCACTGCCGTGCGTGGTCTTCATAGGCCATCATGCAGCAAGTGTACTGAACTCGATCCTGCAGGTTCTCTTCATTCCGCAAGCCGTAATCACGTTCCTCACAGCAGAGTCTTTCGCTGCCAGGCCCGACGGTCTGCGTGACGCAGCCATCGTGCACGTCATCTCTTGGATCGCTCAATTCGCTGGACATGGCGTTTGGGAGGGCCGAGCGCCCGCACTGCTCGACAACTTGCTCGGTGGTGCGTTCTTTCGTGCTGACTTGCTTACAAGGCACTTGCTGACCTCCTATAGCCCTTGTTCTGGCACCGTTCTTCGTTCACCTGGAGCTTCTGTTCGCCGCTGGTTACAAGCCGGAGCTTCATCGCAAGATGATCAATGGTGTCGGTCGCGAGATCACCAAGTTCCGCACGGAACAGGCCGCAGCCAAGCGTGCTGAGGCGAAGAAGGACCTCTGAGCCGGTAGCTCCAGCCAACCGGCGTCTGTATTATGATTCCATGTGGACTGACTGCTCATCTTGTCTGTACTTTGGATCTTTGGAGTTCTAACAAAACCAGTATTTTGAAATTCTTTGTCTTATGGCTGTGCTAGTCGCGTTGTCACCGGCGCTAACACGTACAGGGTGGCACTGTTTATGATCAGTGGTGCGCAGTGGCGCGGAAACTAGGCGAGTACAAAACCGTCAACTGTCCGTCATGGCAGCCGCCAGTTCGCCCGCCCTCGCTCCTTTCGCTTCTACCGTCGTGTCGGGCGCATTCTAGACTAAGTACAAGATCATTACACCGAACATGCAAAGGCAACCTGTTATGTCGGCCGCAGCGCTGGTTCCTGCCAGCACCAGCCTGGCGGCTCTAGCACCTGCAGAGACACGCTTACCGACGTATATGGTGCCCATGGGGTCAGTCTGGCTCGAGCAGAGTCATTGCCGCTCATCCTGACAGTACAAAGTACGGACCCGAAGCGCGAATGCGTCGTAACCGGGATTGAGCGACCCGCGCTCGACATGGTGCCACAGGTTCGCACTGCACTTGCCACCAACCGTGACTACAACCCATCTCATAATCAATCTGGCAGGCCAATCCTCGTAGGAAAATAAGCGTGCTATTCTCCAACTGGTGGATTTCTTTCTGTCGAGCGTTCACGCGTCCAGTGAGCACTCAGCCCTACCCCAACCGCGGCCGAGTGCAAGTCTAACGAGCTGCTTATGCACAGGCGAAGCCCTCGCAGACCAATCGTCCTGTGATACATTGACTAAAGCATGCTTGTTAGTCGTCGGCTCTCGGGGACCCGCCTGAATGATTTCGAACGGTTCGCTTAGTGCCCAGGAAGCACTGTACAACATCGCTGTACTAGTACTGTAGATATGTTATGCGTTCATTCTCACGTTATCCCCGAGGTCAAGAGCCTGGGCACAGTGACCAGCGCGAGAGCCTGGAGAATCGAGATGCCCGTGCGCAAACTGTTTGAGCGCCATCATGCGCCAGCTCCACATTCGGCTGCAACGTTCAGGATCATCATTCTGTTTGAACGTGAACTCACGGTGTCAAAGTGCAAAATCGAGATAAAGATCGTCGGTGCAAACGGCCCGTGTCCGGCCGTGTTTAGTCTCTGTCTCTGCTCGTTATGAGCGTGCGGGCTACACACGGTGTACGCGTCGCTCAAGTCGCGTCAGCCGTCGCTTTCTCGTTAGTTTTCTCCTAATTTCAGAATAAGCCTCGAGTCTGACAGTGGCTTGCAGCGTTGCATGTTCAGGTGTGGTCTTTGGCTTCGCGGCGCTGAAGCCTGTCCTCGTCCGTCATGGTGCGCTCCCACCGCGCATTTCTCACGACCATCTCACACAACTGCTTCTAGGTGTTTATGCCGAGCTATGTCACGTGAAAAGCACACGAACACCGACTTGTGTAGAGCAGGTGCGTCTGGCGCCATTTATCAGCTACTTCGCTCACACGCGCTCCCCTGCGCAGGAGCTGCGCTTGAACTTTATATTCACGTATGCATCGCAGATAAGCTTATCAAATTTATCGTTGAACGCGTTTCAGGCTTGCAACTGTTATCTCTAATATAAGCGCACTCCCCATCGGATTCATCCTCGACGGAGCAGGCCCCCTCTTCACCTGCGTCCTGGGTGCGGTCCTATTCGCTTTGGGCAGCCTGTCTTTTGGTCTTGGCCGCTACACACCAGGTACGATTGCAGCCAATGCCTTCGGGGTGGCAGCAACACCTGACGATTACTTGCTTTACAGTCGACATGTATCAATTGTAAGTCAACACATTCAGCCTGCTTCTGCAACTGTTAATTCCTTGTTGACATGATTTCGTCACTGTTTAGTGGGTTCGTTCTATTCGCCACGGGCGGCCCGCTCATCTACATATCATCGTTCCACCTCGCCAACGCATTCCCACGCCGATCTGGACTCATAATGGGCTTACTCACGGGCGCATTCGACGTCTCCAGCGTCACGTTTGTTCTCTTCTACTGGCTTGACACGCAGTAAGTTCTCCAAGTGCGATTACTAGACTGAGTTACTGAGTGTTGCAGTCGAGCAGCCGGTATTCAGATTCGAACTTTCTTCTGGTACTACTGCATCGTCCCGGCGTTGTGAGTCCACATTCATTTCTCAGTTTCCAGGACTCCAACCTTGCCCAGAATCGTCGTACAGCAAGCCTTCTTTGGCCCCCGTACGCTATACAAGCCAACAACACAACTAGAAAATACAGCGCCAGCTGGCCTCGAGGGGATTCTCGTCACTCAAGAGATATACATACATTCCGACCTCGATCCAGTTGGTCACCAACGAACTCCATCCGACTTGGAGCATGGCAGCGAAGACGGTGACGATAATCGCGATGAAAATAACGACAACAAGCTGGTCGATCCATTACGTGGTGTCAATGCTGGAACGACGTTCAGGCAGCGAGTCACTAGTCGTTGGTTCTTGTTCGTTTGTGTCTGCCGCTCTCACGTACCAATGCTTAACAACTATGTGCAGAGCTCTGGCAATCTTTCTCTGCATTGAAGCGTGAGCCCAACTCGAGTATAAATCTTCCTTCGGTCGTTAAACGTCAGCATTATTATAGCGCGCGAATCAATTGGTTCATCCAGACTGCCAACTCGCAGCTTCGATGGTACCTTTCGCCACAGGTTGGTGACCGCATGTCGGAAGCGTTTTCCATCCTACTGCCGCTCGGCGGGGTTGCTTGTGAGCTCAAGCCTACCTTGCTTGCTTATATCGCTAATTGTCGGCCAATTTAGCGATTCCTGTCGCGGCTCACTTCTTAGACACACGAGGCTCGGACCAGACGCTGGTGTTACTGCTCATCCTCAGCACGACATACGGTCTCCTCGGCATCATGCCCTCTGTCCTTGCGCAGGTCATCTCTACGATGATCTTCGTGGTGTTCCGTCCCCTCATGTACACATTCGGTACGTCGGCAAATCGAGCCGCTTGTTCCTCCGCTGACATCACTCTGCAGTGAACGACTACAGTGCCAAGTGAGCGACTTTCCTCCAACAAAGTCACGCGATTCTGACACATGCTCGCAGAGTGTTTGGATTTGAGACCTTCGGCAGTGTCATCGGTCTCGCGTCGCTGCTCGCCGGGGTCTTTGGTTTTGTTCTCCGCCCACTAGACTTTGTGACGACGGGTCCCTTCCACGGCAGCTACACTCCGGTCAACCTCATTGGTGTCATCGCTGGTGCGGGGGCCTCGATTTTTCTCCTCCGTACTATCCGTGCGGCACACCCGGTGGCCGGATACGTACGCCTCGACTAACTTTTGGAGGAGAAGCGATCGTACAACTATTCTGCCAGTTCCGCCCGTTCCTCCGTGGCTTTCACCGGCGGCCCGGTGGCGGGAGACTTTCGTCAGGTGTTGCTCTCATTGGCTATGAGAGCGGACCGCGTCTGCTCCGACTCGCGGGCCCCATCGAGGATGAGGCTCGGGGGATCGCGGGGGTTCGATGCGGACATGTTCGGGATCCTTGGAACGCCGTGGCGGCAATACAGCTCACGTTTCACGCACGAGGGTGTGCCTTTGTGCAACGTGGCAATTGAATGCGAACATGAGAGGCAGGACATCGGATCGCTCACATGGCCATTGGCGCCATTTGCCCCAGATTTCGAAGCCGTAGAAGGCGCCAAACACTGTGACGAACCAAATCGACGTGCAAGTAGAGATTCGATATTGGTGTATTGTTTGACCGGCTTGCCTGCTTTGAATTACCTCCGTTCATGATCGCCACTCGCGTGGCTGCCGTGTGGCCGCGGACATACTGAGGACTCGCACGGCTGCATCTCGCCTCCCTTCGGCGAAGGTGGAAGCATTCGCCGAATTTATCCAGCTGTAGTATAAAAGCCTCACCATGGTGTAACTCTAAGGCAGTCGTTCATCGTCTCACAACCCCTTCATCGAGATGAAGACGGTTCTCCTCGCCCTTGTTGCGCTTGCGCCTCTTATTGCTGCACAGTCTCCTGCCTGGGGCCAATGCGGTTCGTTTCGCAGACCCTGTACGAGGATTCTCGCTCATTCGACATTACAGGTGGTCAAACCTGGACAGGAGCGACGACCTGTGTCTCTGTAAGCTGGCGTCTGTGGAGGTCCTCAAACTTCACTTCTCAACTTCTCTCAGGGTTATGTGTGCACATACTCCAACCCGTGGTACAGGTGAGGCCATCTTTCCGCTCTATTTGACCGAATCTCATCCACCTTTACCTCAGCCAATGTCTTCCTGGGTGAGTGATTTCAGTTGAAGTTTGATGAAGCTGTTTCCAACCTTCAAAATTCAAACTTCAGTACGGCGACATCGACGACTACGACCACCACCACGACCTCAACAACCACCACCACGACAACAACCACCACCACGCCGGGTGACCCGACAAGCACGACAACGAGCACGACAACGACAACCAGCGGGGGCACTACCCCCACGGGATGTCCTGCTATCCCAGGATCTGTCTCCTACTCGAACTCGAAGCTCCCAGATCCCTTTAAGTTCATTGGTACCGGAGCACGCACTTCCACGAAGGCCGAATTCGCCTGCCGTCAGCAGGAGATCAGCAAACTCTTCCAGCAGTACGAGCTGGGCACGCTGCCCCCGAAGCCTGCCAATGTCAGCGGCTCAATCTCTGGTGCATAGTTTTCCGCTCTAAAGCACAAGAGTATTCCTTTGGTTTGGCTCACGCGCGGCTCTGTAGGCACCACTCTCACCGTCAAGGTCACCGAGGCCGGGAAAAGCATCTCGTTCACTGTCAGCATCAAGTATCCAACCTCAGGGTCTGCTCCGTTCCCCGCCATCATCGGTCTCTCGGGTGCCTTTGTTCCTGTCCCCGCCACTGTGGCAACGATCACACTCCAAACCGACGATATTGCGAAACAAGAGGGTGGCAGTAGCCGCGGACAGGGCAACTTCTACACTATCTATGGCAGTGGCCACAGCGCTGGAGCACTCACCGCATGGGCTTGGGGTGAGCCAAATTTGCCTCTCTCTATCTCGCAACTGACGCGAGGAAGGTGTTGGTCGTGTTATTGACGTGCTCGAGCAACTGGGTTCCGGCGCGACGCGAATCGACCCAGCTCGTGTTGGCGTTACTGGCTGCTCCCGCTGGGGCAAGGTGCGTTGAAATATGATTACCTGAAGATTGACTCTAACACCGAGACTAGGGTGCCTTTGTTGTTGGAGCACTTGAGCCTCGCATTGCTCTGACGATTCCGCAAGAATCTGGCTCTGGTGGTGCTGCATGCTGGCGCCTATCCGACACGCAGAAGAATGCGGGTAAGAACGTCCAGACTTTGAGCCAGATTATTGGCGAGGTGAACTTGCAAAGTATCCCTGTTCGCCGTCCGCGCTGACGCAAATACGTGCAGAATGTCTGGTTCTCCACTGCTCTGAACGCCTTCTCCGGCAAGACCAACAGCCTGAGCGTCGACCACCACCTTCTCGCTGCACTCGTTGCCCCACGCCCTCTCCTGGTCATCGAAAATACCTCAATGGAGTGGCTCGGTAACGAGAGCACGAACGGTTGTATGCGCGCTGGCCGCAAGATCTACGAGGCGCTCGGCAGAACGGACTACATGGGTTACTCGCAGGTCGGCCACTCTGATCACTGTGGCTTCCCCTCCGCCCAGTCTCCGGAGCTCAACGCTTTCATCAACCGCTTCTTGCTTGGACAATCGGTCAACACCACCGTCCTGAAAACCGACGGCGGCTACTCGTTCTCAGAGTCCACGGCAAGTGACCTCTATCTCCATCGCTGTTCCATGCTGATTGTTTCTCGACCCACAGTGGATTGACTGGACCACACCGACTCTGACTTAAGAGGTTGGCCGAAATCATCGCTCTAGCTGTTCATGCACATCGTCCCGTATACATTCGTTTCTCGCACGAGCTACCATCCATGTGCTATCGCGAGTGCAAACGAGATGCAAAGACTACGGTCTCGACAAACGCAACAGGCAGTCTTGAGTTCGGAGTGAATGCGGTGCGAGTTCCTTGGGCATTTGATTACCTTCATTAACGGCTGAAGACTCGACTTGGGTTGCAGCAGCCGAGAGATTGTTGCCGCAGTTGATGTTGTGAGACAGGTTCGCCGCTCAACTCTCTTTGCATTTGGTAAGACCGGATCCACCAATCTGGGCCTTCTGGAAAGCTCTGGAGGCGCGTAATCGTTACGCTTTGTCCGCTCCAGAGGCTCAGGGAGTCTAATCTCCGCTCTAGTCGGCTCGGGGAGAGGTTGTTGCCAATGCCAGCCTCGTATTTGAGGGACACATCGTTCCGCAATTATCCCTACTGCTCCTCGACGCAGCTCGTCTCACAGACATGTCGACGTCTGAGTCCGGTCTCGTGTTGGAAGAAGCCCACACTCTCAAGTCAGCCATCTGGGCCAACCCTCATTCTGAACTGCCTGCGTTCTTTACGCGCTGCCTATCATAGGAACCAAGACGAATGAAGACAAGCCACCGAGTCAGTTTAAACCCCGCGACATCTCAACAACCTTCGCGAGTCTATTACATCGAGAACGTCAACTTCTCTCAGTCCCAATGATACAAGGTCTGCGACTTTAGACCCCAGGTCATTTGTCGCACATCCCATTGCGCATCTTCAGCCAGCAGCAGCATCTTCTCAAACTCGTGTGGTTCTCGGATCAACATGTCCACTCCGCAGAAGGTAAGCAGCTTCAACTGAGCAAGCGGGTATCGAAGGTGAGTCTGCACGAATGCAGTAACTGCAGCGGGTTCCAGTGTCGTCGGGGGACCCGCAGACGCTTCAACTGCTGGCGCAGCGATGGTCAAGTGTTTGAGCTGATTGCAAAGCAGCCTTCGGGAGGCGGAGTGGCTAACTCGAAGGTCGGTCTGCTCTGATAGTCTTTCGGCCTTCAATGCGCTAATATGCGCAGCAGAGAAAGTGCTGAACATGCTCGCTCTTGCGTGCTCCTCCTCACGCATGAGGAAGACCGTCAACTCCAGAAGCTGTGGGATGTGCACTGTCAACTGGGAGTATGGGTGCCAAGATGGGAAGACTTCCAAGTCGAACATCATTTCGCTGATGTATAGCCTGCGCAGGTGTACGAATATTAACGGCGGTAGGGTTGTGGCGTGTCCAAGATTGAGCATTACGCGCTCGCCAGGCGGAGGTTCGCGACGTTCATGGTCACGAATGTGATATCCACGAGGAACCAGAGCGTGCAGATCCACATCAACAGTGTATGCAAACACGTTGATGGATGTGGAGCTGGCGGCCTCGAGCGACAGCCCCAGAATTGGCGTCTGACCAGCGGCAAGGATGTCGTCAAGGACGTAGCCGTGGGAGTTAGATATCATGTGAGGGCAGACAACAACCCAGATTGACGGTACCAGGTGCCACTGAATACTTTCAAGGTACTGCTCAAGAATGAGAGTCCCTGCACTGAAGATGATGATCAGGCTCTGAAGCGTCGCAGGGAACTTGATAAGGGTACGCGACGACGAATGTAGATTATCAAATGCCTGTCTGTGTTCACTAAAATCAAGTGCCAAAACTTTGGCGTGAGCCACTGTAGGCATGAGACCCCGTAGGAGCTCGGTCGTAGGATCATTTATGCCAATAGGGCATATGAGTACTTCCAAAGCACCTAGCGGTCTGCTTTCACGTGGCTGGAGAGTACTTATGTCGCCAGCAAACTTGATCTGCTGAAGAGCGGGAGCACCATCGAAGACAGGCAGATTACTGTCAGTCGAGATGATCCCGTGGGGATCGATGATCGTGAGCTTTATGAGCAAGGGAGCAGACATTGACAAGGCATGGGCCACTGATGTACCAGCGATCCGAAGTTCGGCAGGTTGAGCAGCCCA
>Ga0247815_10000716_pt1 | contig 25974 bp, 18 predicted proteins | sample UWRJL194509B1_FD_181014 | JGI IMG/M metagenome (GOLD analysis project Ga0247815, IMG submission 181014) | Plant litter microbial communities from Arlington Agricultural Research Station in Wisconsin, United States - UWRJ-L194-509B-1 | ecosystem: Environmental > Terrestrial > Plant litter >...
TAATGTTACTTCAATATGGCAGTCAGGGCACATCAGGTAAAGATGATTTTTCTTCATCCTTTAAGTCGTTTTAAGCTAAAATCTGGGACATACTTATCCCGTTATGGCCAAGTAGGCCCTCAGATTTTAATTATTTAATGAAACGGATAGTTAAGAGATACTAATTCTACGATAGTTAAGGTTTAGGTTCTGCAGCTTGATCATCATTGGCATCAAGGCGGTAGATTTCCATAATATTTTTCAATAATTTTATAAAGTCGATATTAAGATCGATCAATTTTCCGGTGTGAATATCGAATACCCAGCCATGTATCGTAAGATTGCGCTCCCGTCTGGCTTGTTGAACTTCCGCAGTTTTTATAACATTGATACATTGTTCCTCAACATTCAATTCAACCAATCTTTTATAACGCAGGTCTTCGTCTTCAATATTATTTAGCTCGTCCTTATGCGTTCTGTATACATCACGGATGTTCCTCAACCAAGGATTCAATATGCCCAGGTCACCAGATTTCATTGCTGCCTGAACACCACCACAATAGTAATGTCCACAAACTACAATATGGTTTACCTTTAGGTGCATTACCGCATAATTAATCACTGACATTGCGCTTAAATCAGTATTTGGAACCATGTTGGCAATGTTTCTATGTACAAACACTTCACCGGGTGCTACGCCCATTAGCTCTTCTGCAGACACACGGCTATCAGAACAACCGATATAAAGAATATCTGGTGCCTGACCTTTCGACATGTTGCTAAAATAGTCTGATTGCAGGTCCAATTTCTTTTGAACCCAGCTTTCATTATTTGTAAAGATTTGTTTAATGTCCATGTTATTTAAGTATTGGTGCTAGATCGTAATTTTGTTGAGTATAAAACAGCGTTGCAAATTATTTGTTTGACCGTTTAACTTGGTAACGAACAAACAAGATATAAATTTCCCATATAGTTCCTATTCTTACAACCTGTGAGAATCACTACCCATTCTCTGTTTATTGTCCAGTTCTAAATTGCAATATGTTATTTTGTTTTTAAATTCTGTTAAAGGATATCAGTAAATTTATAAAAGAAAAAATTCCTGGATGAATTGGCAAAACGCAGACATCGCTATTGAATTGATAAAAATGGCTCAACATGACTTGAGTGTACGCGAGGAGCTCTTAAAAGAAGGTAAGCTTTCGCTTGGCTACAATCCTGACATGGAATGCGTTCATAAAAAGAATGCTGCTCGATTAGAGAAGATCATCAATTCCATTGGATACCCCACTAAGTCCAGGGTTGGCGAAGAAGCAAGCGACGCGGCATGGCTTATTATTCAGCATGCAATCAGCGAACCGGTTTTTATGAAAAGGTGCTTTGCGTTGTTATCTGAATCTGCTGGTAACGTGAACCCGCAAAACCTTGCTTATATGTACGACAGGATATGCTATTTTGAAGGGAGGCCCCAGAAATACGGTACCCAGTTTGACGATTCGGGTATATATCCGGTTGAAGATCTGGCAGAAATGGTTCGTCTTCGCAAAGAACTGCAGATGAATGAACTCGCAGAAGATCTTATCATCGAGTGTAAGGAATCAGATCCAAAAATTGATTTACATTCGGAAGATAAAAATTTTTATCGTTGGCGGAAGAAAGTTGGTTGGATCTGACTTCCGCTTAGAGCCATCCTATCATTTCCAGATTATCAAAAAGAACCGAGAAATCTTCCAGAAAAAGGAGTAATGGCAATTTGCCCGTCTTAATTTTGTTAGGCAGATAGCCGAAGTACTTCTTAAAAGCACTGCTAAAATGTGTAGCATATTTAAAGCCCATTTTCTCTGATACCTCTGCAATGGTAATGTCTTTTTCAACAAGCATACGCTTAGCGCGGGCCATTTTATACTGGTTTAAATAACCAAATACGGTAGTTCCAAAGGCGATTTTAAAATTTCGTTTGAGGTTAAATTCATTTGTACCCACCATATGGGCAAGGCTGCGAAGCGAAATTTGCAGGTTTAAATCGTCTGTGAGGATTTCTTTCGCCTTATGCATTTTGTCAAGCTCTACTTTTTTCAGCTGCTGTTTAGCATCACAGTCTTTTAACTGTTCAAATTGGGACAACTGAAGTACCAGCAGCTCGAGAATTTTGGATTCTAAAAATAACTTTTCGCAAAATCCGCTATGTGTAGATGTTCTTAACGCTTGAAGTATCTCGCTGATCTCCGGTGTGAGATAAAAATTATAACGCGAAAATAATGCGGGTTTGTTATCATCCATTCCGTTTTTAAGGTTGATATAACCCAGATGATCAAACGGTATGTATCTCGAGAGGAACGAGTGATCAATACATATCAGAATAATCTCGTGTACATCTGATTTTAGCCTCAATTGCAGATTTTCATTGCTAAGCAAAATATTGTGCTGCTGCTCAGTAAACTTAAGGGATGCTTTCTTGGAACCCGGGAGATACCCACTCAGGTCACCCTTTAACAGAAAAATCATTTGAAGTTTCAAAGCGCCAGAAGGTATTGTACAAGCCTCTTTTATACTATTAAATGAGTTTACACAATCAGAATAGTATATGGAGACCTCTCTCTTTAAGCTGAATAAATGGTCTTTACTTTCTCCTTTTAGCGTTATTACTTCTCCCGATTCCGTCATATGTTGCCTATATCTTTGCTGCGAAGTTATTCTTATTAAGATCGCTTCTAAAGACATATTCAAAAAGTTACATATACGAATGAAACGCTCCCTAATTATATTATCGCTTATTTTTTTACACACCCTTGTGTATTGTCAAACCGGTAGCCTGTCTGGAAAAGTAACAGCCCATGACGGATCATTAGTTCCAGGGGCCACAATAACCATCAAAAGTCTGAACAGGGTAGTTGCCACCGATGAAAACGGGAAGTACCATTTAGACAAGCTGAAATACGGCAGTTATATGCTTACTATCAGCTCGCTGGTAACAGAACTGAAAAATTTTGAGATAAAAGTGGCAGGGAGTAAAACGATTTTTAATGCCACAGTAAAAGCAGTACAAGATAAGGAGCTTAGACAGGTTACGGTTCAGGGGGCTACGGAGAAGCGAAAAATAGAAACCACAGGTTTTGCGGTTAAAGTGATAGATACAAAGGAAGCCGCGCTGAGAAATTTGCAGACCAACGAATTATTGGACCGTACAGTAGGGGTTAGGGTAAGGCAAAATGGTGGTTTTGGCTCAGAGGTAGAGTATAACCTAAACGGAATGACAGGAAGATCTGTCGGTATCTTCATTGATGGAATTGATATCTCCACTTATGGATCGTCATTTAATCTGAATAATATTCCTCCTGCGATGATTGAACGGATAGAGGTATATAAAGGAGTATTGCCATCTCATTTGTCTGGCGACTTACTTGGAGGTGCCATCAACATTGTAATGAAAAAGGGTGCTGGAAATAATAACATAGTGGTTTCTACCTCCTACGGTTCTTTTAATACCACACAATCTGATGTGAGCGGAATGTACCGCAATGCAAAAAACGGCCTCACTGCCAGGGCATCGGGTTTTTATGGATATTCTGATAACGACTATGAAATATGGGGTCAGTTTTCAAAAAATATAGAACCCAATGGGGTGGTGACCAGAAATCATAGGGCCAGGCGTTTCAATGACAGCTACAGGGCGCTTGGAGGACGTTTTGAACTAGGGTTTACTGACGTCAAGTGGGCAGATGCGTTTTTTATAGGTTATAATATCTCAGATTCGCACAAGGATATCCAACACGGACAAACGATGGGAACACCTTATAAAGGCAGGTTTTCTGACGCAAAGGCACATGTGCTGAACCTGACTTATAATAAAAAGAACCTCCTTACTAAAGGATTGAACCTGTCATTTAATGGTGTTTACAGTGAGCGAAATACCTACTTACAGGATACGGTAAGCTGGCTGTATAACTGGGATGGAAATATACGCAAAGACTTATACGGCAATCCAATGCGTACAAGAGAGGGGGCTCAGCAGGGGATCCCAACTATTACTTCTATTGACAGACAAATCACTACGATACGGTCAAACTTAAGTTATGATATATTTCAGGGGCATCGGGTTTCTTTGAACCATGTGTTTTATACCATTGACAGACAGGATGAGAACCTGCTGGTATATATAGGGGATAATCCGGTAAAAGGTTCAAATGACCTCTCAAAAAATGTGTTTTCATTAAACTATGAAGCACAATGGTTGAATAACCGACTAACTACCAACCTGTTTGCGAAGTCCTATCAGCAGAAAATTGGAAGAGTAAGCCCCGTGGTGACAGTAGTTAACGGGCAAAATGTGGTGAATATGCAAACAATTAGCGACAGCAGAACTGCCACTGGGTATGGCCTTGCCCTTTCTTATGCCTTAACTCCCAAAATGTTTCTGATTGGATCAACAGAGCGTGCGGTGAGGATGGCAGCAGATAATGAAATATTTGGTAGCCCTGATGAAAACATACAGGCCAACCCTACATTAAGACCCGAAATCAGCGATAACTATAACGCAGGATTCAAACTAGGAACTTTCGATTTCAGCGGACATAAATTCTCGCTATCAGGAAATGCTTTTTGGAGAAATATAAAAGACAGGATCATGCGCCAGGCAAACATGCTGCTCAATGACCAGGAGATTGAAGTTTCTCCATTTGTCAACCTTGGACGGGCGCAATCACGTGGGTTTGAGGGCGAGCTGTCTTACAGCTACAAAAAATTAAATATGATGTTCAATTTTTCGAAATTCAATTCATTGTATAAGATTCAGTTCGACCCGACCAGCGGAAATCAACTGGATTATTACAACAAGCAGATTCCGAACGAGCCGTTTTTTACGATGAATGGTAACGTGCAATACAGGCTCAATGATGTTATACAGAAGAAATCGTTAGTTAATCTCTACTATACCATTGGTTATGTGGCACCTTTCAGGACCATCTGGCCAGAATCTGAGTGGTATACCACGCCTGCACAATATGCCCAGAACCTGGGACTGAGTTATGGCTTTCCCAGCAAAAAGTTTGTTGCCAGTATAGACGCTAAAAATATATTTAACGCAGAAATCTACGACAACTTTGGTGTGCAAAAACCTGGCAGGGCAATCTATCTGAAGCTTAATTACACAATTAATAAATTTTAAAAACGAAAATACAATACCATGAACAAGAGATTTTTTACTACGATGATGTGCGGGGCTGCCGTACTAGCTTTTTCACTAACCAGCTGCAAAAAAGACAGCACTTCAGAAACTACTGATCCGGCACAGGAGGATCGCTGGATTACGGTATCCGGCGCATTGATGCAAGACGAACCCGGCGATGGTGATGGAGGAACAATGGTCTACAGCCTAACAGCTGCAGAGGCAAAAAATCCTAATACATCCATCAACGTTTTTGAGAACGGTATGCATGTTAAATCATCACGTACAGCCCGCTTGCAGGCTTCTGCAGATGGTAAGTATTTGTATAATATTCAATATACAGGAGATGATGGAGGTAACTTTAACAGATACCTGGTAAAAGGGGGGAAAGACTTTGCCATAGATGGTGCCGAAGTACAAACAAAGGATTATGTAACAACTTCACCAAGGTGGGTGAAAGCGGCTGAAGGAATAGGGGTGGCAGTGAACGTCTCTAGTGTAACCACTGTTTATGACGGAACCAGTCCCAATTTCAAATTTAAATATAGAAGAGGGATCGCCAGTGTATTGAGCCTCGATTTAAACAACCCTAAGATTTTGGCTACTACGATATTTCCTCTCTCGTTGTCTGCTGAAGATGAGGCCGCAGGTTATAACATAGGACGTCTTGATGCACCGGTGATTAATAAAGCGGGAAATAAGGTGTTTATCGGTGCGCAGGTAAGCAAGGTTAATCCTGCCAGATTTACCATTGGAGATACCGGCTTGCCTAACTTTACGGCAGATAATGTAACCCGTGGGGGATCGAAAACATTGGTTTTAGACTACCCTTCGCTTACGAATCCAAAACTGATCACTTCCACCCAGGCTGTGGGTAACACCAACGGATACCGTAGTACAATGTTATACCTGGGTACCGATGGTAATATTTATCAGGCAAGTCATGGTGAAGGTGTTGGCAAAGGCGGTTCTAAAATTTTAAGAATCAATTCAAGCACAAATGATTATGATAATTCATATGTGTTTAGCCTGGATCAGGCATTAAGTGTAACTGATAGCTATATAGAAACCTGGAGATATGTTGGTGACGGTATCGGTTACGTAATTTATAGTTTGGTAAACAGTGCAGGCAGCCGTACAGGCGGATACATTGCGAGGGTTGACCTAAATGCAAAAACCGCTACCAAGATGACTATTCCGAATGAGGAAACTTTAAGTTATAATCAGTATCAGAACATAGCGGTACATGAGGACGATGTAATGATTGTGGCTACCAGGGTTAGTCAGAACGGGCATATTTATATTTTTAACAGGAAAACTGGCGCGATGAGTGTTGGTGCTACTCTGATTAATAAAACAGGTAACCGTTATATCGGTATTTACTAGTCTACCAGCTGAATTATTAATAGGAGCAGATGCCGTATAATGCGGCATCTACTTTTGTATATAATCAAATGTTATAATGATGAAACCAGCATAAGATTACATTTACAAAAAGTAATGAAACTGAGCTTGCGAGCCATTAATTCAAATACAGATAATAGGAACTAATGGATAAATCATATGCAAGCTTCCTAATAACTCAATTATTTACTCATGAAAAAATTATTTTTTGCAATTTTAAGCTTAGTGAGCCTGGCGGCAAGCGCGCAGCAGAACACACTTTTAAGTTCGTCCTTTTGGCAGGGCAAACCAGGTATTGCTGCTATTAAAGCTGAAGTTGAAAAAGGGAACAGTCCGTCGCAGCTAAACGCAATGAGTTTTGATCCCGTTGTAATGGCAATAAATGCAGATGCATCAGCAGAGACAATAAAATATTTGCTATCTCAGCCAGGCAATGATGTAAATAAACTTACTCATGACAGCCGCAACTATTTGCATTGGGCTGCCAATAGGGGAAATACCGAAGCAGTGGAGTATTTGCTTGACAAGGGTGCCAAAATAGATAACGAAGATAGTCATGGTTTTACACCCGTACTTTTTGCAGCCGGAAGCGGTCAGCAAAATACGAAAGTGTATAACCTGTTAATCTCTCATGGTGTTAACCTGCAAAAGAGTGTGAATGCAGAGGGTGCAAACGCACTGCTAATTTCAATTGCCAATGACCCTGAACTGGTGCTTACGAGTTATTTCGTTTCAAAGGGTCTACAACTAAACAGTACAGATGCGGCAGGAAACAATGCTTTTAGCTATGCAGCAAAATCGGGAAATATTGAACTGCTGAAAAAGCTTTTGCAAAAAGGAATAAAACCAAACCAGAATGCGATGCTGATGGCGGCACAGGGCTCAAGGCGTGAAGCTACAAAGCTGGAAGTGTATCAATATCTGGAGAGCCTCAATTTGAAATCAACGCTGACCGGTAAAAACGGCGAAAATGTGTTGCATACGATTGTACGCAAGCCTAAACAGGATGAAGTTATTAAATATTTTCTTGCTAAAGGAGTTGATGTAAACCAGGCGGACGAAGAGGGGAATACCGTGCTGATGAATGCCGCAGCTTCAAACCGTGATACCGCAGTATTTACAGATTTATTGGCACGGGTGAAAAATATTAATCAGGTTAACCAAACAGGTGCGTCTGCATTAACACTTGCCGTCCGGGGTAATTCAGCTGAGGTAGTCAGTTTTCTGATCCGGCAGGGTGCTGATCTGAAAGTATTGGATAAAAAGGGCAATAGCCTGGCATATTATGCGATAGAATCTTACCGCTCGCAGGGTGGTCCTGGCTTTGGGGGTCGAACAGGTCAGGCACCAGCAAATGCCAAAACCGCGGGCGGAGAGCAAGCTGAGCGCAATGCTTCGAAACAGGATGATTTTGATACAAAGATTAAAACTTTGCAAAAAGCAGGTTTGGATATGGCTGCACCGCAAGAGAACGGCAACAACTTATATCACCTGGCCGTAGCCAAAAATAACCTTTCTCTGTTGAAACGCCTTGAACCGCTGGGACTGGATGTAAATGCCAGGAATAAAGATGGCATGACAGCTTTGCATAAAGCAGCTCTGATTGCTAAAGACGACACGTTAATGAAATACCTTTTATCTCTGGGTGCAAAAAAAGATGCAGTTACCAATTTTGACGAAACGGCATTTAGTTTAGCTTCTGAAAACGAGTCGCTTACCAAAAATAATGTCTCCGTTACTTTTCTTAAATAATTATGTCAAATTTATATAAAACAGCACTGCTAGTCGTTCTGATAATTTGCGCCAGGCCATTTATAGTACCTGCGCAAACTACAAATAAATACAAATGTATGATCCAGATGACCAATTATATGGGTGACGGGGCTTATGTTGTAATATCACTTATCAACAGCAAGGATGTCTATGAGAAAACCCTGTATGTAATGGGCGCAGATAAAAAATGGTACAAAACGATTAAAGAGTGGAATAAATTTTATCTGAAACAATCAAATATCAGTGCCATCACGGGTGCTTCTGTGACGGGTGGCGACCGCAGCGTTAATGTGATTGAAATTGATAAGTCGAAAATTAATGCCGGTTACAAATTGAGGTTTGAAAGCGCTGTAGAGGATAAAAAATATCATGTTAAAGATGTAGAGATACCGTTGACTACAGCGGCACTTGCTGCAAAAAGCGAAGGTACTGGATACATCCGGTACGTACGTTTTGCAGCTAATTAGTATCCCATATACCTATGGGGCTTCAGGTACAAGCAGCCAATAGCAAAGTATTGTAATGTAATGCTCTGCCATTGGATGCTTATACCTCTGTTCATTTTCGCGATCAGCGGAACTCAATAATCACTCTTCAGATTTGAATAGCAGATATAATCGCCCGATATTATCTGCCAGTCGAGATATCATTACAAATATTATTTAGTGCACATTATTTCTTGATAGTATTCGCTCCTGAAATAGCAAATTTTTACTGTTCGTTACTACAAAACGCCTGTTGGTGTATAATTTTTTATATATAGTAGAACGCTGCCTAATATTGTGCTGTAAATAAAAATAATGAAACATTTTTTTAATTATAGAACAGTATTAATTTTTGCTTTGCTCATGATTTCTCAAATTGTAAAAGGTCAGGAATATATCAATCCAGCTAAAAACCTGTCGTTAAGCCAATCAGGCGACACACTTGTTTTTAAAGATCTGAAAAGCAACTTTCTGATGTTTAAGGTTCGGGTAGACAAGGGAACTGCATCTAAATACGTAAAGTTCAGTCCGTCTGGTAATTTTTTGATTACCTCAGGAACAGCTGACGTGACAAAGTTGTATTTGGTTGATAAAGATAGAATAAGTTTGACGGCCACTTTGCCTGTATTAACTGAAGAAGCGGTTTTTAATGGTTCGGAAAAAGAACTGTTTCTTTTACATTCTAAATCTTTATTCACGACCAGCATTTCATCTTATAGTACAGTATCATGGGAAAAACTAGCTGAAACCAGTTTTCCATTTTCTGCTCAGGGTTTAACGATTAATGCCTCAGGTTCCTTATTGGGTTTTTGTGAAAGTACTAATCTACATACGCTGGAAACCTTAAACCTCAAAGAGGATAAGATGTATTGGCAGGGCAGCGTGCAGCGGTTGCTTGCTTTTAACCCTGTGATTGCGGATCAGGCTGCAAGTGTCAATAAAGAAAACCATATTCAGATCAGAGATATTAAAAAGGATACAGTGTTGATGGAGATTAAGGCACACGCAGCTACTATCGTTTGGCTTGGCTATGACCCGACAGGCGAACTGCTTGTGAGCCTCGACAATAAAGGATATCTTTTTACCTGGATGCCTGCTTTAAAAAAATCCGTGGCGCAATTTAAAGGCATGAGTGGTATACCCGTATTCCATCCAAATGGTACACTAAATTTATCTTCGGATGCCCATGGAGAAGAACCGGGCTTTGTTAAGCAAAGGAAAATTGCAGTTCGGGATAGTATGCATGGAAGAAGCTGTTCTATAGAGAATAAAATCGGGAAATCAGCTCCTAAGAGGATAGCAGTTCAATAGTGATTAAGTATTTAATCTGTAATACAGCTGGACGATTTCCGTTCCATAAATGATAGAAACTTTAATCGTCTAAGGGAAACTCGTGTAAATATGAAACTGAAAATCAAAATGTTAAGGTCTGTAGAGATAAAGTGGAAGAGTATCCTGGTGATTATGGGGATCTACACCATTTGGTGGCTGGCCGTCATTTTAACTGTAATTTCTCTCCAGGGAATAAATGCGGTCATGGAGCAATACGGATCGGTAAATCAGTTTTTTGGTGGCTTGTTACATAGCATAATCAAGAACACAATTACCTTTTATATCCTGATATTTATGCTGGCCATTCCCCTGATACGGAATAAAACGCGGAGAAAAGTTTTCATTCAATACTCAGTTTTTATTGTACTACTCACTGGCTATGATTATTTGTGGGATTACCATATAGGTGCAACCACGCCTGCTGTGAGGGATAAATTATCATTGGGATTTTTCCTGATATCCAATCTTATCCTGAATATTATAATGGCGGTTATCTCCATTTTTATAGCAACCTGGATCGAGTCAAATGACGCGCTTAAACGTGAGGGGGAACTGGAAAAGCAAAAACTAAACGCAGAGCTATCGGCCATCAGGTACCAGATTAATCCGCATTTTCTGTTCAACTCCTTAAGTTTTATTTATACAAAAACCGTCAGGCAGAATCCTGAAGCCGCACATGCGGTCCACCTGCTATCGGAGATTATGAGTTATGCCCTTGAAGAATGGGAAGATTTAGGCAGGGTGCCCCTAACGCTTGAAATCACCCACATGAAAAAAGTGATAGAGATGAACCGCATCCGTTTTAACAACAAACTTAATGTAGACTATCAGGAGGTAATTGAACAACATGGTGATACGGTACTCAATAGTGCTTATGTGCCCACATTAGTATTTATTACCCTGGTTGAAAATGCTTTTAAACACGGAGACCTGAACGACGATAATAATAAAGTAGTAATCAGATTAACCCTGGCTGAAAACACGATCCGTTTTACTGTCGGTAACAAAAAGAAAACAGGCACTAAAGAACCTTCTCATGGGATTGGATTAAGTAATGTACGTCAGCGTTTACAACTGATGTACGGTTCTAAACAGACATTTATTAATCGGGAAGATGAACAAACATATTTAACAGAAATCAAAATTAACCTGATGAAATCATGATTAATTGTATCATACTGGACGACGAAGAACATGCAATTGAATTACTGACATTGCATATCGAACAAACACCATTTTTGAAACTGGTAGGCAGCGCGACCGATTCTATAAAAGCATTGCAACTGCTGAATGCGGGGGATATAGACCTTCTTTTTCTGGACATTCAGATGCCAGGAATGACTGGACTGGAATTTATGCAGCTGCTGAACGGTAAATGCAAGGTGATCCTGACGACTGCTTATAGGGAATATGCCCTTGAAGGATTTGATCACAACGTGGTAGATTATCTCTTAAAACCAATCATCTTCTCCAGGTTTTTTAAAGCTGCACAGCGCGCGCAGGAGAGTATTCTTGCGTTGGGTAAGGAAACCGATGATTTTATACTGGTGAAGACTGAGTACAAGGGCAAACTAGTAAAGATCAAAATAAATGACATCATCTACATTGAAGGAATGGCTAAGTATGTACGCTTTCATATCCGGGATAGCGAACCCGTCATGGCCTTGCTTAATATCGGTGGTTTAGAAGATCGGTTAGCCGCAGACAGGTTTTTACGTATCCATAAATCATTTATTATAGCCATCCCATTCATTATCATGATTAATGGAAATATGGTACATCTTGAATTTACCAAAGAAACTATTCCCATTGGACACGCCTACCGCGATGCCTTCATGAAGCATATGAGCGAAAAAGTAATAACCAATAAACCCGGCAATACGAATGCTGAATAAGCTGTTCAATGCCAATACATTATCAAGTACAATCTTTGAAAACAATTAAAAAACAATATATAAAAACAATCACAATGAAAAAATCAACATTAATTCAACTTTTAGGAATCCTGTTTATAGCACTATCTTCTGCATGCGCTCCGTCCTATTTTGGGAAAACTTACACGCCAACCCAAAATGTAGATGTCTATTTGGACGCTGCCGATGTTAAAAAGGCCCACACCACTATGGGCAGCACTACTATTGACCAGGGATTTAAAGGTCTTGACGCTACGCAACAAAAAGTGATAGAGATGGGAAAAGCTAAGGGTGCAGATGGGGTAATAATGAAACTCTCTGAAGAAGTAGTCACTACCCAACAAAATGGTGTAGCTACTGTCAATAAGAAAACGAAAAACCCTATGGTCAACACTTCGTCGACAACAACGGACGTTAAGAAAAAGATGGTAACCGCAACATTTATCAAGTACAATTAGGCATTTAAGACTGAATAGTAATACCTTAATAGGTCTAATCAGAAAAATTGGTCGCGTTGGTCAGGGTAGCCATCCCTGCTCCAACGCGATCAATTTATATAGCCTGTTAAGATTATATAGCTACTACGGATTGAAACTGCTACGGCTTGAAACTACTACCATTTAAAGCTTATACAGATTAAAGCTACTATAAATTAAAGCAACTCGAGATTAAAGCAACTCGAGATTAAAGTTAATACAGAGTTGCTAATATGCAAGCCCCATAGTAACGCTAATCCTCTTCTTCGATATTCCTGTCTTCCCAGCTTAAATAATCGCGGTACCAGTCCGCACATTTTAGAAACACATCCTGAAGTTCCTGATCATTACTTAACGTGAAATGGACAGCAAACAAATGGTTCTCTATTGTGCCATAAATGTTCAGGTATTCAAACTGGTAAGTCTTAACATCGCTGTTAAAGTTTACGTTGTCAACGTCATCGAGATCAATTACTTCAAGTATGCTATGTGAATGATTATGTTGAATAATCGTTCTTCCCAATAAGTTGCTCTCTGTATGTTCGCTAGGTTCCAAAAAAACAATCTCGGGAAGGCTAAAATCTATAAATTCCATACCCAAAGATATTATTTCGATTTGTTATTCCTGTTGATAAGTACACCTATATAAATACTGTTATGGGCCTGGACCGGCATTTCAGATTTATAATGTGCACTTTGCCTGGCTACATCAAGGGCGTTACTCATATTTAAGCGCTTCAACAGGATTGGCTTTCGCCGCTTTGTAGGCTTGAAAGCTGACAGTTAAAAATGCAATTACTGCTGTTCCAATTATAGAGGTTAACACGATTGAAAGTGATATGTTGGTCCTGAACTCGAAATGGGTGAGCCATTTGTTCATGAGGTAGTAAGCTAACGGTACGCCAATACAGGTGGCTATTAAAACCATTTTAAGAAAAGAAACTGATAGCAATTTCATGATGTTGCCCACTGAGGCACCCAATACACGGCGTACGCCGCATTCCTTTGTCCGCTGCTCGGCAGTGTAAGTGGCCAGTCCGTGAAGCCCCATGCAGGAGATGAGTATGGCTATACCACCAAAAAGGTTCGCCAGAACGCCAAGTATCTGTTCTGACTTTAGTTTGCTGCTGTAAAGGTCTGTAGCCATTCTAACTTCTATGGGATACTCAGGGTTTATACTTTTCACAACGGCCGAAATCAATTCCACATTTTTACTCAGGCTATTTGCAGGATTTAGACGCATGTTGATGACCCCATCAGGATGTTTGTTAAAATTGATTACCATCTGGCGTCCGGAATGATAGGGCGAATCCCAAATAAAATCTTTAAACACACCAATAACTCTAAGCTTAGCTCCAAAAAGATCTACGTTTTTTCCAATAGGATCTATAAGCTGCATCACCTTCACTGCTGTACTGCTGAGTAATATTGCAGCTGTATCTGATGAAAAATCCCTTGAAAAATCCCGGCCAGCTACGAGTTCTACACCACTTGTTTTAACAAAATCATACTCCGTCTCAAGGCGGTTAAATACAATTTCTTTGCCTTTATCTTCCATGCCCGGCCATTTAAAGCCGTAAAACCAATTGCCTACATCGGTCATGCCACGGGACGACTTGTTGACTGCGGTAACAGCCCCGGTTTTCAGCAATTGCGTTTTAAATAATTCAAATTTACCTCCTAATTCACCATCCTGAGGAACCTCAGCAATGGAACCGATATGATAGCCTACGGGTCTGTTTCTGATATACTGCATTTGTTTGTAAATCACAAGTGTAGCAATGATCAGCACAGTAGTAAAGCAAAATTGTACTACTACGAGCACCTGCCTTAAGTTTACGGGTATAAGTTTAGCCCTTGCGGTTTTCTTTTGCAGAGATTGTACCGGGTTAAAAGACGACAAAAACAGTGCAGGATACACCCCAGACAATACACCTGTCAGCAGTGCCACTGTCAGGATGCCAAACCAGTAGCTGGAATTGGAGTAATCAATAGAAACATCGATAGCAAGCAAATTTCTGAATAGGGGTAGACTTGCCTCAACAATGCAGATTGCTATCAGTACGGCAACGATTGTCAGTACAATGGTTTCCGTCATAAATTGGGTCACTAACGAACCACGGCTTGCACCAATAGTTTTTCTGATACCTACTTCCTTTGCCCTGCGTTCTGATTTGGCAGTAGCCATGTTGATGAAATTAATACAGGCGACCAGTAAAATGCCAAAAGCCAATGCCAGAAAAAGATAGATCCGATCGATATCGCCGCCTACACTCTTGCCGTTTACAAACTCGCCATGCAAATGCAGGTCTGATAAAGGAAACAGAAAGTTTTCGTTCCTCTGATCTGTGTAATTTTCATTAAATAATTTTTTAACCTTTGAATTGATAATATCAATTTTAGTTGGATCATTTACCAGGGCTATTGCCAGGAAATTAAAGTTTCCCCAACTAGGATTTTTAACATATTCGTTAATGCTTTCAAAAAACGACCATGGCATTAAATAATCAAATCTGAGCGAGGTGTTTGCTGGAAGATTTTTAATTACGCCGGTGATTTTTAGATCCCTGGCGTTTTTATATCTCAGGGTTTTGTTGAGCACATCAGTAGTACCGAATAAAAGTTTTGCAGTTTCCTCTGTCAAGATAATGGCATTTGGTGTACTCAATGCAGTTTCTGGATTGCCAGCTATAAAATCATAAGTGAAAACTTTTAGGATATCGGGATCAGCAAACAGGTCTTTCTTTTTAAATCCTTTTTGTTTGTTCGCAATGAGCGACTGGTCACCACCGCCAATCCGTGTGATCACATCTACCTCGGGTATTTTTGATTTGATAGCCATCGCTATGCCGTCTCCAGGCGATCCTCCCGTATTTGTAATCCTGCCGGTAGCATCCTGAAAATTGGTCATAACCTGGTAGATCTTGCCTTCATTTTTAAAGTGACGGTCAAAATTCATTTCATAATTGACATACAAGAGCAATAGGAGGCATGCAGATAAACCAGCCGCCAATCCAACGATGTTAATTATTGAAGAAGTCCTGTTTCTCCAAAGGTTGCGCAAGGCGATTTTAAAATTGAGTCTGAACATGGCGGCAAGTGTTTTATTGATCCAACAATTACAATGTTTTGCAATTTACCAACTTTATGCCAGGACTAGATATTGTTTTAAATAGTTGTTATACAGCGAGTTATTTTTGGTGAAAAATGGGGCTGTTCATTATCGGACGGAAAATGTACACTCGTGAACAGTTATTATTTTCCTCATTTTTTGCAATCAAAACGTTGGTTATTGCTTTCTAAACAATAGTTTATTGAGCGAAATACAAAACGCTGGAAGCAACCAGGAATTTCGATTAAATGGCTGCTTCTTTCTCCAAAAGCTGAAGGGTACGTGTTAGCCCCTGAATATCTACAGTGATATCAACCTTGTTTGTGTCTTCGGTATCGCCTTTATTGAGATGGTAAAAATAGTTATGCCCCAACGCTGATGCCATGGAAAAATAACAATTGTTATGAGAATCACCCTCGTTTCTTAATTCAAGAATACTACCACCGCTTTGCATAAACAACATATTCGCTAACCCTGCACCGTGTAAACCGATCAGCGATTTGGTTTCACTCATTATCTTAATTTGCTTTTTAAGATCGTATTCTTCAAAGAAATGGATTTCGTAACCATGTGCTATTAGTAAGGGAATAATCTCAGCTTCATTTGTTATGCGTCTTTTAAGGGCCTTTTGTCTGCTAACAAAAATCTTTTTTTGGGGTGCAGTTAGCTTTTGAGGAAGTAATCTGTCCCTTAGATTATTGATAATCTTTTCATTATAGTTTCCGCTCTCCGCCGTATGGTTTGCTGTGTATAGTTGTTTTACGGCAAGCCTGAATTTACGGTTATAGTAATAAGGCTCAAAACTCAATAATTCAAGAGACTGTTGTACATAAGATATGTTTTGATAAGAATCCGGCAGTATTACTGGCTTTTTCCCGGTATGTTCTTCTACCGCCAGTAAACGCGGCAAAGCATCAGTCAGCCAATGAAAATATTCAGGACTGCGCTCGTCAGTAATCCAGATACCTGCATTGATTTTTCTGGAAGGGAGCAGAAAAAGTAACAGTTTTTTGGCAAGCTTTTTACTTTTCAGCGGAAAAACATGAGAAAATGATTTGTAAAATTTGAGGTTCCGCGATGTGAAAATAGTATCTTTCAGTATGCTTGCTTCCTCAAATTCGCTGACGTTTGTTGCGTTAATTTCAACAGAAAATTCATGCTCAAATAAACTGAGGTTTTCCCTTAAAAGATTGACAGGTTCCTTCCTCTGCGAAACATGAGCGCTATGCACGGTGTTGGTCAACTTCATATTAGCAAAAGTAACGAATTATTAACACTAAAGCATACTACTTCCTTATTGGGAAAACTGGGGGCTTTTTATCTAAGAACAGAAAAGTTTATGCTGTAATTCAAAATCGTATTTATATTTTGCATGCTTACTAGTGAAGCTGCAAAAGATTACTACTCAAAAATTGATAGAAAACTTTATGTAAGCTTCATGAAAATTAAAATTTAGGTATTTACAAAGGAAATTATATGGCTTCAGGTATTTTTGCGATTTTAGATGATATTGCTGCTTTGATGGATGACGTTGCAGTGGCAGCTAAAATAGCAACCAGAAAAACTGCGGGTATTTTAGGGGACGATTTAGCGGTAAACGCTGAAAAAGCCACCGGATTTCTGTCATCTCGTGAAATACCAGTACTCTGGGCAATTACAAAAGGTTCATTATTAAACAAGCTGATCATTGTTCCTATTGCCTTACTGCTAAATGCTTTTTTTCCGGTCGCTATTAAATTCATCCTTATTTTAGGAGGTGTATACCTGGCTTATGAGGGCGTTGAAAAAATAGTTGAATACTTTTTTCCGCATTCAGATGACGCTCATTCGGCCGTAGAAGAGGTAAAACAGGATGATAAGGAAGCGGAAAAAGCAAAAGTTAAATCGGCCGTAACCACAGATTTTATTCTTTCCGTAGAGATTGTGATTATTGCTCTCGGAACTGTTCTTGAAGATAGCCTGATGATACAGATCATCACGGTTTCGATAGTTGCAATGCTGGCAACAATTGGAGTTTATGGCATCGTTGCCATAATAGTAAGAATGGATGACACAGGCTTCAAGCTGATTAAACGCTATAATGATAAAGGTTTCTTTTCAGCTCTGGGGCATGTGCTGGTAAAAGCATTACCATTGATCATCAGGATTCTTGCTGTGGTTGGAACAATTGCATTAATCCTTGTTTCAGGTGGTATTTTTGTACATAACATAGAGTATTTCCATCATTTCCTTCCAAATATTCCATCAATGATAAAGGAGGCTGGCCTTGGCTTTGCTGCCGGGTTAATTGCCGTTGGATTGGCAACCGGCGTTAAAAAAATGATCTCATTATTTAAGTCATAACTCAGGACTACAAATGGTATATTGTCATAACTAAATATAAACGGTTATGCTCAATAAAATTCTACCGCTACTATTGATTGTGGTTGCTTTAATAACGCAGAACGTACAAAAGGTTTTTGCGCAGCTTGTTAAAGGTAAGCTCTTATTTGGTGTTGCCTATTATGACGAGTACATGCCTTATGATCGCTTAGATCAGGATATCAAAATGATGAAAGGGGCGGGAATCAATGTAGTCCGTATTGCGGAATCTACATGGAGTACGATGGAGCCACAAGAGGGTGTGTATGATTTTAGCCATATTGATAGGGTGCTCAGCGCAATGCATAAAGCAGGAATCAGTGTGATTATAGGTACGCCCACTTACGCGGTACCGACCTGGTTGGTAAAAAAACACCCTGATGTGCTTGCTATTACTGCTAAGGGGCCTAACCAATATGGTGTACGCCAGAATATGGATATTACCAACATACATTTCAGGACTCATGCTGAAGCGGCCATTCGCAAAATGCTTGAACATATTAAAAGCCACCCAGCTATTATCGGCTATCAGATAGATAATGAAACAAAGTCGTACGGAACCAGCGGCCCAAATGTGCAGGCACAATTTGTTTCTTACATGAAGTCGAGATACCCTTCCCTTGATAGCCTGAATAAGATTTTTGGGTTGGATTACTGGAGCAACCGTATCAACCAATGGGAAGATTTCCCCTCAGTCAACGGCAGCATCAATGCCAGTCTGAATGCTGAGTTTGCTAAATTCCAGCGTTTGCTGGTTACCGAATATCTGGGCTGGCAGGCTAAGATTGTGCGGGAGTATAAAAAGCCTACCCAATTTATTACGCATAATTTTGATTTTGAATGGCGTGGTTATTCTTATGGTATCCAAACAGAAGTTGACCATTTTGCTGCCGCAAGCGTACTTGATATTGCAGGGGTTGACATTTATCACCCTTCACAGGATCAACTTACTGGCGCAGAGATTTCTTTTGGTGGTGACGTGACCCGATCTATGAAGGGTGGTCAGAATTACCTGGTGATAGAAACAGAGGCCCAGGGATTTCCGCAATGGGTGCCATATCCTGGTCAGCTAAGGCTGCAGGCTTTTAGTCACCTCGCCTCAGGCGCAGATATGGTGTCTTACTGGCACTGGCACTCGATTCACAATTCTGCAGAAACGTATTGGAAAGGTTTGCTCAGTCATGATTTTGAGCCGAACCCTACATTTGAGGAAGCCAGGACTATTGGTGCCGATTTCAAAAAGCTAAGTCCGGAGCTTGCCAATTTGAGAAAGAAAAATGATGTTGCAATACTTTTTAGTAATGAAGCTTTAACGGCTTACAATTCCTTTGGACCTGGTAATTACAACAACATTCTGCGTCCGATTTATGACGTACTGTATAATATGAATGTCGGAGTGGATTTTGTTGACCCACCCATTAGGCAAATTGAAAAATATAAACTAATTATAGTACCAGCATTGTATGCCGCGCCAGATAGTTTATTGCGGCGACTGAACCAGTTTGTGAAAAACGGCGGACATGTTGTTTATACATTTAAAAGTGGCTTTGCTGATGAACATAATAAAGTGAGGACAGTAAAACAGCCAGGTATTATTAGTGAGGCGTGTGGTATCACATACAATGAGTTTACAGTGCCAGAGAAGGTTAGCCTGAAGGATGATCCTTTTGGCGCCGGGGCACAAAATACGGTAGAAAAATGGATGGAATTAATCACACCTACCACGGCCAAAGTCCTTGCTTATTATGACCACAAAGTATGGGGTAATTATGCTGCAATTACCCAAAATAAATATGGTAAAGGATTGGCTACTTATATTGGTTGCGGTACCAGTAATGCTATAACCGGAAAGATTTTTGAAGGCGTACTTAAAGGCGCGGGACTTTGGGGAAATGATCAGTTGCTAAAATTTCCATTGATCGTTAAATCTGGTGTCAATGAGCAAAATAAGGTAATACATTATTATTTTAATTACTCTGCTGAGCCGAAGTCATTCGTCTATCCTTATGTTAAAGGAAAGGGCTTACTAACGGGTGAGACAATCACGTCACAGGCGAAGGTTGTTTTGCCGGCATGGGGATTCAAAATCATCAGGGAACTTTAAATACATAAAAATTGCCTGTCCAATTTGGACAGGCAATTTTTATGTATGAAGATTTTCTTGCATCCAGATATTCTGGTTAGTTTTTATCCCACCATACTTTAGACAAGAATGAGTCGCCATTTGATAGCCGGCTGACAGCGGCTGTATAGTTGGCGTTATTTAGTTGTGCTTCACGGGTTGAATAAATGGCCCTGAGCGGTATGTTGCCATTTGTAGAACCTTGATTGCTTCCTGGTGTTAAAACCGGATAGCCGGTTCTGCGCCATTCAGCGAATGCTTCATAGTTTCTGCCAAATAAGTGAATCCATTTTTGCGTTTGGATTTTATCCATTTTCTGCGCATCAGACAGACCTGTAAAGCTGAGTGCCGATGCAGTATAAGCAGCTGGAAGGGTGTTTATGGAATACGGCGCGAGCTGAAATGCCGCGCTTACACCTGCTTTAAAAAACGTTTCGGCATCGGCAGTTGCTGCACCCCATCCTAAAAGAGCCGCTTCAGCTTTAAAAAAGCTCACCTCAGAATAAGTTAATGCATAGGCGGGTATCGGCGTAAATGTTGAACTAAACCATGTGCTTAAGGAGGCCGTTGAATAGTTATCCCTGATCACCTGGCCCAGTTGTGCATCTGTTAGAGCTACGCCCAGACCTACATAATCAGGAGTTCCTGCTCTAACGCTGCTTAATGTAGGTTGCGCCAATAGCGGCAGTCGAGGATCGTTGTACTCTTTTAGTTTACTCACTAAGGCAGCTCCCAGATACCGCAGATCAGAACTTCCTGTTAAGAACTGTCTTAACATTGGGTTTGCATTAACAGGCTGTGCATTGTTAAAAGTTGGAACAGCGGCGTTGTCGGCGTTGGCCGAAAACAATAATGCCGACTGACCCATAGCAGATTCAACGGTTGCGCGTGCTAGTGTTGGGTTAGCGTAACGAAGGCGGAATCCCAGGCGAAGCTTTAGGGAATTTCCAAATTTGCGCCATTTGGGAATACTACCCCCATAAAAGAAATCGGCTGTGCCATAACTTTCATCGCCATCGGTAAGCTGGCCCATTGCTGTGTTCAATTCATTGATCAGCGACGTATATATACTTTCCTGCGTATCAAATGCTGGCGTAACTTGTAATGCATCGGTAGTTTTGGTAACCTGTGAATATGGAATATCCCCAAAAAGATCGGTCATCCTTTGCCAGATGCTGATTTCATATATTTTGGCAATCGCAAGTTTTGAACGGCCTGAAGGATCACTTTCTCTGCCCCGTAGCTCGTAATTGATTTGCTTAAGGTCTTTAATCAGGGCATAGTGTGTTTCCCAGATCAGATCTTCAGAAGATTCAAGATACCTTGAAACCGGTACTACCTGTCCACCGGCCCAGTGCTGAACCCATGATCCAAATTTGTTGTTGGGTAATTCGCCCCCTTCTGCGAAGGTGCCGTCCCTTAAAACCCTTGAAAAAATAAGGACCGGGTCTATTGTTGTTACCGAAGTTGGCGGTGTGTTTAGTTTTTCAAAATCTTTAGTGCAGGAAGTAAGTACTATGGCCATCGAAATGCTGCAAAGTACTGTTTGTATAAATTTTTTCATTCTATTATATTTTTAAGCGCTGATGCGATTGTTTATTTAAAATGATAAGCTCAAATTAACACCTATGTTTCTTAACATTGGTAACGAAGTAGACTCTATACCAATAGAAGAGTTAGAAGTGTTGAAGGATGATGCTTCTGGCGAAAACCCATCAGTCTTACGCTGAAAATAGAACAGGTTTCTGCCGTAAAGGCCCACTGCAACATTCTTAATTTTGGAAGTAGGAATGTATTTGGCTGGAAGCTTATAACTTACACTGATTTCCCTCATTGCAATATAACTTGCATCATTCAGCATTTCTTCAGACACCATCACCTCCTTATCGCTCGCTACCATATTCCAGTAATCTTGTGCTTTTACAGATTTTGTATTAGCAACGCCGGTGCCCGACCAGCTACCGTCTGCATTTTTAGAGGCAACAATTCCCGATGCCACATAAGAACCGTCCCTTCCTTCAAGGGTTTTCTTCGTAGTACCAAAGATAATCTCTTCCCTGTTACTCTGAGAGAAGATCATTCCACCCTGACGAATATCAACCAGAGCATTAAGCGTGAAATTTTTGTAGCTGAAAGTATTAAAGAAGCCACCCAGCCATTTCGGCTGTGCATTTCCTATGGTCTGCACTACACGGCCATTGCTTCGTAAAGGGAGACCTGTATCCGGATCAATTAACCTGTTGCCATTCTCGTCTTTTATCCAGGCAAACTGTGTTCCTACCAATTCCCCAAACGGACGTCCAACCTGTGCCACTACATTGATACCCCTGTCCGATCCCATCAGAAAAGTTTCGATTCCCTGGGTAAGAGAGAGTACTTTGTTTGCATTTTTGTTGAAATTGAATGTAGTTTTCCATGTAAAGCCCGATGCCGTTTTGATTGGCGTAGCATTGAGTGAAAGCTCTATTCCGCGGTTGCGGATCTCGCCAGCATTGATCCTGTTTACACTGTACAAACTCGATGGTGCTATAGGAACATCAAGAATCTGGTTTTTAGTGGAAGCCTGGTAAGCGGTAAAACTAAAGCCAAGTCTTCCTCCCCAAAGTTCAAGATCTGATCCAAACTCAATTGATGTGGTCAGCTCATTTTTTAGGTTCTGATCAGGGATAATTGTTGTAAAAGTTGCCAATGGAACCCCACCATGTGAATATTGGTCGAGGCTATAGGTACCAGTAAGTTGGTATGGATTTCCAGAACTCCCTGCCTGTGCAATTGATCCCCTGAATTTCAAATACCTGATGGTGCTGCTTTGAAATTTGAATGCGTCCGATGCAATAAAACTTGCACTTGCCGATGGGTAAAAGAAAGAGTTGTTGTTGGCGGAAAGGGTAGACGACCAGTCGTTTCTGGCAGAAAGATCCAAAAACAAATAGTCTTTGTAACTAATTTGACCAGAACTATAAACAGAGTTAATCTGTGATTGAACGAGGTCAAATACGTAAGAGTTCGTAAGGGTATTATTAATTACGTAAAGATTTGGAACGATAAACTGGTTACCTGTATTTCCGGTTTGACGTAAAGAACGGTTAAGGTGACTGGCTCCAACATTGAGTGTGATATTAAAATCTTCCTTGATCTTAAAATTACTGTTCAATAAGGCGTCAAAATTGTCTTCACGTACGCGGATTACATTTTCACTCATGTCTCCTCTGCGGTTTAAACTCTGATACGTATTTACTGCACGGTATCTTAAACGCTGGTCAGTATAAAAGTCTGTACCACCAGTAGTGCTCAGTTTCAACCATGGTTTTATATCATAAGATAACCTCAGGAAACCTATTACACGGTCACGGTGGTCAGTATTCCTTGTCTCATTGATTGTCCAGAATGGGTTAGCTGTAGAACTGTTCGTGGCATAGGTTTTTTCCAGGCCAACAACCGGATTAGAATATCCAAGTTGTCTGGATACATCAGCTGCGGTCCATTTATACTGACTGAGTATATCCATTGGGATGCTTCTCGGCTGACTGATCAAAAGATAAGCTGGGTTGTCTGAGGCGTCAGACAAGGTTGGCCGGTTTGCTGCGTCCTGCATGATATAGTTCAACTTGGCGTCCAGGTGGAACTTATCTGTAATGGCTGCTTGTGTACGGAGATTAAAGTTATGCCTGTTGATGGTATTGGTTGGCACATAACCATCTACATATGTATTGTTGTATGAAAACCTATAGTTCACTTTCTCGTTCCCGCCATCTACGCTAAGGGTATTAACGTATTGTTTTTCAGTTTGGAAGAAACTACTGTAAGTATCAGGCTGTGGCGTGAAAGATAATACGTTTCCCCATGGATCTTCATAAGTCTGACCTTCCATTTTTGCCCCCCAGCTTGAGCGTGTCAGGCGGTCGCGCCCGCCACTTAGTTTCGGCATGCCGGTAAAGCCGCCTGCAATAGCCTGGGCCATAGTAACTATAGTTCCGTCAGATTTTCTGAAATTGGTAAAATCCCCATTTAATCCCTGTCCATACTCGTTTTGGAAGTCTGGAAGAACGAGTGCGGTTCCGACAGAAAAGTCAGATTTGAATTGAATATTCATTCCGCTTCCAGCTTTTCCGGATTTTGTGGTGATCAGGATAACCCCGTTACTTCCACGCTGTCCATACAATGCTGCGGCATTTGGGCCTTTCAAAACCGACATGGTTTCAATATCATCTGGGTTGATGTTTGAAATACCATCACCGTAATCTGTTCCCCCTGTACTGCTGGCGGCACCAATGTTCTGGTTGTCAATGGGTACACCGTCCACTACATATAGTGGCTGACTATTCCCAATTAATGAGTTATTACCTCTGATAACCACTTTTGAAGATCCGCCTGATCCTGAAGATGCACGGCTCACCTGCACACCAGACACTTTGCCAGAGAGCGCATTGGCTACATTGACTTCACTTCCCTGGGTAAGTTCATTACCTTTAAGTTCTGCCATGCTGTAACCTAAAGCTTTTTTATTTCGCTTAATTCCAAGGGCCGTGATCACTACATCGTTGAGTTTGGTTGCGTCCTCTTCAAGAGTGATTGCAATGGATACTTTGTCAAGCAGGTTAATGGTGTAGTTTTCCAATACTTTCGTTTTATAGCCGATTGAGCTGAAAGTAAAGGTATACCCTCCACCTTGTGGGATTCCCGCAGCGGAGAACAATCCTGAATTGTTTGTTGTGGTTGTACTGGTGAATGCTTTTGCCTTATTTTCAATTTTGACAGACACGCCCGGCAGGGTGCCGCCAGCCGCATCCTTAACAATTCCTGTTACGTAAGGTCCGGTTTGCCCGCTTGAAATTGCTGGAATAAGCATAAAAACGAAGCAGGAGAGGAGAAGTGTTCGAAATCCTCTTTTCGCAGTTTTAGATAGAATTTTTTTCATAGTTCATTTGATAAGTTTTGCATTGTTGGTTTAGTTAGTGTTGATTTTGTTATTTGTGGTGACTAGTGGTTCTTTTGATTTGTTTATTTGAAGATTTTAAATAGTAAATCTGATTATGCCGCGTAATTGTCAAGTCATTTAAAAGGGCAGTTTCTTCAATTATTTTGGTTGCAGCCAGACTGTCACGACTGAAAGTTCCTGTGAAATAGCGGTTGGAGATGTCCTTGCGTTGATAGTGGATCTCAGTACTGAATTCTTTTTCCAATAAGGAATAGATGCTATAGAGGCTTTGATTCCTGAAAACAATGGAAGATGCCGTAAGTTCTGTACTTCCCCTTTTTACCTTTTCAGATTTTGGTTGTATTTTATTTGTGATGGCAACTGAAGCCAGATAGGTGTTCTTATTAACTGACACTTGCTGACCTGGAATAAGATAGACGGCTTTCATCCTGGCAGACATCAACTGGTCTTCTGGCTTTACCACTACCTTTCCTTCGTGAAGAATAATCTTTGTATTGCTTTCATTTTGATAGGCAAAAACAGTGAAATCAGTCCCCAGTGCCGTAGTTTTTATTCCGCTGGCATATACATTAAATGGACGGCTAGGATCTTTTGCTACTTTAAACCTGGCACTGCCCTTTAAATAGAAGTTTCTTTCTTTACCTTTAAAATGTTCAGCATAACGAATTTCACTCCCTGTTTTTAATGTAATTAACGAGCCATCTTCAATTTTTAGTGAAAGATCATCTTTTCCGTAGTTTATCTTTACAAGGTTGTAAGACAGTTCTGTTTTTTTGGCTACAGGCTTGGTTACCCTTGTATTTAGTGTGCTGACAAAGCAAATTATTAGAATAGAGGCAGCGGCCGTCAGCCACCAGTAAGGCTGAGCTTTAACGTTTTGAAATTTAAGTGCAGACCAGATATTCTTGTGTAGT
>Ga0247815_10000718_pt1 | contig 25891 bp, 35 predicted proteins | sample UWRJL194509B1_FD_181014 | JGI IMG/M metagenome (GOLD analysis project Ga0247815, IMG submission 181014) | Plant litter microbial communities from Arlington Agricultural Research Station in Wisconsin, United States - UWRJ-L194-509B-1 | ecosystem: Environmental > Terrestrial > Plant litter >...
TAGTGTTCTTTGGGTCGATTCGCTACTCCTCGGCGACCAGTGCTGGTCGCCGCTCAGCATGCACAAGCAGTCTTCATCTGTGCATATGCCTGTGCTGGACGCGTTGTCGGCATCCACCCCAGGAGCTATTGCCTGGGGCAATGAGGCCAAATATATGGCGACTGAGCAGAACTCGTCAGCGCGGGCGGCTCGTTGTCTCTGGCGGCGTGCGCACCCTTGTCATCGGTGGCTGCACAACACAGGATGTTAGGTCAGCCTCGAATGTTAACCAGACAGAGTTAACGAACGCACAAGCTTGAGCGGCGCCGAAGTGCGTCGAGATCTCATGAAAAGTGGGCATGGTCGGGGAGAAGAGGCAGGGATCACAAGAGTCGAGGCGCTTTAAGCGTGTGCGGCAAAGCGAGTGAGGGCCCCGGCTCCTACGTCAAACACCTCGTGGCCGGGTGTGCTTGTTGGGGAAGAATCCCAACTTCTGCAGGTAGACTGAGTCGTCCGACCAGGCAGGAACTGACGTGCGGACAACCCTCGGCACGCTGCTAGCGCCCGTCAAAGCGGTGAGGAAGATTCCGAGAGCGGGAGTTGAACGACCCTGGCGCGGTCACATGCTGCCGGAGCGCAGCTTTTACCACTGCACACCATCGGTACAGCAATAAAAGGCTGTGGTATGATTAACTTTAGCGATGAAAGGGGTTCGCGAGTAGGATGAAAAACAACACCCGTTGACATGACAGTCAGCGTGTCGACTCCGACGTTTGGCACACGGGCGGCTCGGCCGCTCTCGCCGAACGACTCTAGCATCCTGCTCTTTGACTCACGCCTTTAGCCACTTCGCGTTATCTTTGTGGCACGCCAATCTCCTAGCACCTGTGGCGACTACGACTACTGCAATGTCCTCTTCTATGGCAGTCAGAGGCTCCAACCCAGCAAGTAAGCCAGGTGCGCAAGCTGGAGCTTGCACATGTTCGATTTGTTCAGCCTTGAGACTCATGCTCCACACAGCTGTCAAAGGCATAAGGGAGCGCATTCAAAACTTTCCACCGTCATGGTTCGCGATTACTATGGGGTGCGTAGCATGGATGCACCCTCGACAACTGCGCTCACAAAGTGCATATTGACAGGACCGGGGTTGTCTCGTCGCTCTTGCACGCATTTCCCTATGGGAATGGTTCCATAGTACTTCGCAGCTTTGCGCTCGCATTCGCCGCCTTGAATACTTCCTTGTTCTTCACTTTCTCTGTCATGTCGATGGCACGCTACGCCATATTTCCAGACATCTGGCGGCTTATGGTGCTGCACCCAGTACAATCGCTCTACCTAAGCTGCGTCCCCATGGGATTCGGAACCCTCATTGTGTCCGGCGCAATGATCGAGCGCGAGTACAGCATTGGAAAGTCATGGGTCTATGTATTGTGGACGGCGTGGTGGATCGATATCGTCTTCTCCGTGCTGGTCTGTCTCGGTCTGCTTCACATCATGTCAGTTCCTTCTATACCCGCTCATTCGACCCAAACTCAAGACAATACAGGATCACACGGCATCGACACTCGATCGAGCAAGCAACTGCGGCCTGGCTCCTGCCAGTTGTCGCGCCAATCGTCGCGTCGTCAGTGGGCCATGTCGTCGCGGACGTTCTCGCTCCTCATTCACAGTCCCACGCATTGCTCACATCGACCGTCTCGCTTTTTCTCGTCTTACTTGGCCTTGGCCTCGTCTTTATGATGCTGCCTTTGTATCTCTTCCGCCTGGTAACCCACGGGCTCCCAACAAGTGGACTCATCATCTCCTGCTTCCTCCCACTTGGTCCCTGCGGGCAGGGTGGATATTCGCTCCTCCTCGCTGCGGATCTATTTCCAATGCTCCTCCGCGGCACAGCATCGCCATTTTTTCGCGACGAGTGGGCCTTCACGTCGTTGCGCGTCGTTCTCATCGCCGGCGCGTTCTGCCTCTGGACGTTTGGAACCATGTGGCTCGTCATGGCGTGTGCTGCCGTCTACGAGATCGCCGCCCGAAATCACCTTGCATTTGCACTACCGTGGTGGGGAGTCGTGAGTTGGTTTGAGCTCTCGCAATAACACAGCTGACACCGAAGGCGTCAGGTGTTCCCGAACGGCGTTTACACGCTTCTCACCCTTCAACTAGGGAAAGCCCTGGACTCACCATTCTTTACGAACTTTGGGGTGGGCTGGGCAGTAGTCACAATGACCCTGTGGGTTCTCCTAGCCATTCCCACTGTTCGGTATGCATTCGAGGGGTCAATCTTCCACGCGCCTTGCTTGGCGCAGGCCGAACTCGCGCTCGCACCCCCGCAAACACCGGCACCTCCATGAGAGTCACACAGAATCGCATGCATTTTACGCGCACTCAATCAGGCGATTGCCTACCACGAAAACGACGCGGTGACCTCAGTGACAGCCTTCTTATGTCCGATTTGTTGTGCGAATCTGGCAGAGAAGTGGCGCAGCTCCTAACTGACACGGCGACGATGCGATTCTAGATCGCTTTGGGGGCTATCAAGCGCCGTTCAACACCGGAGATCACACAACCAGGGCCATGTGGCTGGTACACAACCTGTTGGAGAAGCAGGCTTCCACGCTGCCCGAGCCTCATCCACGGAAATTCTAGTCGATTTCAACCAAATAACAGCTCTCCTCGCAAATTCGCTGTCAGTGCTTGAGGTGCGGTAACTCACTGCTAGCAATGCCGCCCAGGAACTGGTGATGTATTTGAAGTGCGCCTTCTAGCTCCGACTCCTCGGGGGCAGACGGCGGTCCCCACCAATGTCCGCCGACCCTCTCTCCCTTGGCCCGCGGAGGGAGGCGATGCGCACGAACGCCGAGAGTGGCTGCAGATGAGCGTGGTGAATTGCTGAGAGTGCATGGAAGAGACGGGGAGAGGCAGACCGGACGGAACGCAAGACTTCAGCCACCTGAACTCTATCAACTTGTTTGCTGCATTACGCGTGTCAAAGCCGATCCGCGCACCGTCGCACCAGCCTCTTCAAAGCCATGATGAGCACACGGCAGGATCTAGCCTGCGGTCATCTCTCTTCCTTTCACTGTACTTCGTCGCTTTGTTTCAATGCAGTTCCCTCGCGCGCCCGTCCACGATGACGATGACGGCGACGATGGGGTGCTGTGTGTTCTCCCTCGCACTCCAACTCGACGCCAGAGCCCGTCTTTGCCATCCAGCCTGTACTCACCAGGTCTCCATTTCCAATACCAACAGGACATCGACGCATTCACCGCGCAGAGACCTCACCTCGGTTCGCTCGATCTCGCCTCGCCTACCCTTCGCCCGGTCTCCCGCCACGCCGTCCCCCGCCGCCTCCTCCACAAACATAGCATCGACAGCGTCCCACTCACTCCACCTCTAACCCCAGAGTCTGCATCGACTTCCAGCAGCATCGTCAGCCACCTCGACCTCTTCCGCTCGCCCCGTACTCTCCGAGACATCACACATGAAAGCGACCAGGACGATCACGATGAAGAGCCAGCCATCCCCTCCGCCATACCAATCAATCACTGGACGACCGCCGCCGATGCCACTGCCTTCACCGCCGATGACGAAGCGACCCTTGCTGCCTCGTTCGATGCTCTTGTCAGAGCCGCAGGCGCGGATAGCGGGATGAAGACAAGTCGCTTCCTACTGGTTCGCGCCTCAATTCGAGTACATCGATCTATTGCTCACCTGCGTTTACAGGTCTCCGGTATCCCATCAAACGTGCCCTCGCATGTAGTAAAGCCGGCATTCGAGGTACGTCGCTCCCCGATAGACCGCCGCGCCAGAAACTCAAGCTCTCCCCCTCTCCGCATACATACAGAACTGCGAAGAAGTCCGCGGTATCCATCTACGCTTCCTGGCCAGCCATGGCACCATCATCCTCGCCTTCTTCGATATCCGTCACTGTTCCAACACTTTGCAACGCATCCGCAACCAGCACTTCTTCGATGGACGCACTCTCAACGCGAGCTACATTGGCTCTCACCACCTTCGCGAGGTATGTCTTTCCGGACGAATGCTCGTCGCTTTCCTCACGATCGTTGTTTCAGAACGCGCTACCTCTCGACCTCGACTTTATTAGCAACGGCGAAGCCAGCCTACAGATCTTTGCGCACGGTAACATCGACCACAGCTGGCTACAACGGGTCCTCTCGGGATTCGGCGATCTGTGCAACTTCACTTGTGTGAACGAGTTTGGCAAAGTTCGTAGTTGACCATCTGGGTGACGTGCCTGTAAGATCTAACCAGCTGAATGGGGCTACTCACAGTTCCTCGTCGAGTTCTACGACTGCCGCTCCTCGATGGTCGCGTTTTCACAGTTACACAACCGCACAGTTGTCACTGAGAGCCGCATTCACGTTGCCTTTGTCGACCCGCAAGCGCAGGCCAGTGCTCTGAGTAGTCTCCCGTCTCCGCTGGTCATACACCCTCCCAGCGCTGAGCCATTCAACGCACGCCGTAGCGGAAACGGCGCGGCTCGTTCTCAGCAGAACATTCAGCTGCGCCTTGGGCTCCACCACACGGCCTCCGACAATAACCTCAAGGACCGCTTCCGTCCGTCATTCCACTCTGCAGCCATTGACCTCCGCTCCGGCGCGCACAACGCGGGCGATGTGCGCAAACAGGCGTCGATGTCGAACCTGAACGCGGGTCACCGCTTGGCAACCCGAACAGCAGCGCTCAACATGCCGATCAGCCCCTCGTCCATTGTGGCGTCGGAATCAACTACAGCTTCGTCTCACGATACCGCCGCGTCCTCGCCGGTTTCATCTGTGCACACTCCACTCCTCGAACCCGTTGTTCCCCATATGTCCCGGTTGCAAGGTCCTGACAAGCAGCACGACGACAACTTGCCGCCTCGCGTACTCCAGCACTCCTTTCCTGCAAACTTCGACTCACAGCGCTCCCTCCGCTACGAGGCGCCTCCGTTCATTCCAAACTCGTTCTCCTCGCGGATGTTTGCACAGATGCAGTGTTCGATGCCGGTCATCGAGTCGTACCCAGCCTCACGCCCACGCCTTCCTCACATTGATACTTCAACCTATGAGTCGTATTACCCTGGTCACTCCCCGGTCCATGCGATGAAGCCGATGGCACTCTCCCCTTCAAGTGCGAGCACCTTCACAATGACTCCGACTGAGTACAGTGCAACTCATAGGAAGGGTAATGAGTGCGACAATGCGATCGACTTGGAGAAGGTCGAACGCGGTGGCGACACGCGCACAACTGTCATGATCAAAAACATTCCGAACAAGGTAGTTCTTTCTCACACTTTCGCGCGTCTTTGGAGCGCTCATGTTAACTCCTTGATGCAGATGAGCGACAAGAACTTGCTCGACTTCATCAATGAAGTGTGCCCGCGCCGGATCGACTTCATGTACCTGAGGTTCGTCAAACACTGCCACGCAGCTCTCTTGTCGCTCATTAATACCTCAGGATGGACTTCATCAACAACTGCAACGTCGGATATGGTGCGTTCACTTCCCACGCAGGTAGTCTCAGTAATGTGGCAACTGACTTGCTATGCATATGCCAGCCTTCGTCAACTTCATCACTGTCCAAGATCTCATCACCTTCTGCAAAGCTCGCCTCGGCGTCAAGTGGAACATGTTTCAGTCTGAGAAGGTACTCAACGCGACATATGGCAACTACCAGGGCAAGGAGGCACTCGTCGAGAAGTTCAAAAATTCGTGCATCATGGACGAGCGGGAGAGCTGGCGCCCCAAGGTTCGTCGATGGTTTCAACCTTCATTGAGCCCAAATTCAACACGCTCTCCATCCAGATCTTCTTCTCATCTGGGCCAGAGCAGGGTCTGCCGGAGGTAAGTTTGGCGCTGATGAGGCAGCTACAGATGCTAATCCAATATGCTTTCAGCCGTTCCCTGCACCATCCCATCTCAAGCGCAAGGAGCGTTCGCAAGCAAACGCTCGCGAACGCGTCCTATTCGCGCATCAGAATCGACAACTTCGCGTGCGCGGCGATGCACGCGCTGTGGCAGGCCACGCGTGAGGCATCTCTGACCGTGCAGCATTAATATCATCGTCCCCCTCCCAATCCACTAGCTAAAAGCGCATCTAGTCGCACCTATCTCGCTGCATTTGCTACTATCTCTCTCCATCCACCTCGCCGTTTCCCTCGCGTAAAACCATGGACTCTGCTCGCCCTTGCATGAACGCTCTCTGTATGACTCTGCAGCTCTCGCTCCTCGGTGCATGTACCCTCTGTATTCGCGTCTTTAGATTCGCCTCCTGGTGTTGTTGTTTACCTCTCTCGCGTGCCGTCTGTCCGCCGTCAGTCTTTACTGGACTCTCATCGCTTTACCGCTCTTGCTCCCTACCGCCACAGCCAACGTTCGACCCTGACGAATGTCCTGCTGTTTCGGTGCCGTGTCATTATTCCTGTTATTCGCCATGCTCGCTGTCCTCCGCTGTCACACTAGCTGCAGTCACCCTGACACCCCTCAACAAAATGAATTCAAGTGTGCTCCAATTGACCATACTACACGGTGTGAAGGACGCGATCGAGGATTTCAAGATAATAGAGCCACGAGGGCGGCGGTTACAATGTATAAATGATACAACAATGCTATGTCCGAGCTTTCTGGTTAACGATGAAAGCGCCTTCGAGTGTCCTTTGGCCCGGTGTTACATGGGCTTTACTTGATAGGTGATCCTTCGGCTTACGCTTCACGCCAGTCTGTTTAGACAAGCGCGCCCCCGCCGCCATAGAGTTGATCTCATCTTCGCCTGGGGTTGTGGCAAGCTCCTTAATCGCCTCTCTGCTCAAGCAGTAGTCGACATGCGTATTCAGCCCGTCATTGTCTGTCTCGAGAGTAATGCCGCAAATTGGACACTCGTGCGTTTCCGATTCTCGCACTGGCGTCACCGCCTTCTTTGCAGATGACCGGCGATTGTCTTTGGGCTGATCCGTAGGACGCGGGATGGCTGAGAAGATAGGCACATTTCGGGGCGGCCCAGCAGTCGAAGCAGGCTTTTTACTAGATGAAGCTTCTGGTTGCGATCCAGATGGTTCGTGACTAGCTGCACGACGGAAGAGCAGGTCAGAGTTGTTCCCCATATCGAGGTCTGCTGTCGCGTCGAAGAAAGTAGAGTCATCTCCGTCGCTGGAGTCATCGATGACCACCACTTCTTGATTCGCCACAGGTTGGTCGTGTACAAGCTTCTGCTTCTTGCGGGGCGAGGTTGGCCCTGCCGCAAAGTACTGCAAAGCTCCGAGGTAAGCGATCTGTAGGCCAGCAAGCCGGAGCCGCCACGCACTCGCTTGATCCCTGTTTTGTCGGCAAGTTTGAGGTCTTTCAGGTTTGTTGCGCGCAAGCCCAACAGACGTATCCGCAGTGGCAATTCTGCAAGGAGAAGCTCCTGGCCAACCTGCGGGGCTGGCATCAGCGACAACGACAAAATAGGATCTTTGTCGCACCGCAAACAGGTCCTCCTTGGACGATATGTGCCTTGACAGACTCTTGGCACGCGTGAAGCTTTGAAACGTGTCCAGCTTATACTTGAGCGTAATAGTCTTGCCTGACCAGCCACCGTGCTGCATGTCGCCTTCAAGTGTCGTGGCAATTTCCTCGAGCTTTGCGATGAGAACGGAGTCCTCGCCGATGGGATCAAAGGTGCGCTCGACTCCGACGCTTTTTCGTTCTTCGCGAACGCCTGGCTGGACAACGGTTGAGCCAAGGCCAAGGTAAGCATGCAGCAGATATTCAACGGAGAAATGCTTGTTGAGTAGCTGGATTGTCGCTCGGTGTGGGAAGATGTCGCCGCAATTCTGGATGCCAACTGAGTCCAGGACCCGTTCCTGAACACGGCCAATGCCTGGAACCTGGTCTAGAGTTTCAGTACTGGAATGACGCACGAAAGTATGATTATTACCTTTCGAACCGATAGATCTTTCATGAACTCGCGAATTGCCTCGGGTTCGAACGGTAGATGGAACTGGCCGTTGGGTTTGTTCTTGTCCGAGCAGATCTTCGCCAGCATCTAAGATGGACGTTAGCTGAAATGGCGATGGTGAACCACTTGCTACGCGCCATGTTCGGTGCAATACCCGCCGACACCGTCAGCTGCGTAGCCTCGAAGACCTCCTGTCGTATTTTGGACACACAATCTCCGGGTTCAAGAGAGTTGAGCAAGCAGTACTCGGTGATGTCGAGGTAGCCTTCGTCGCAACCGGCCATGCACATGTCCGCGTCGTACTTGCGCCTGTCTCTCCGTCAGTAACCACCCAGCGCCACAGTAATGACGCATACATGATCTCTGCAACCTGCTTGGAGGCGGTGTTGTATGCGTCGAAGTGTGAATGAAGGCATATGAGTTGCGGACAGAGCTTCTTTGCGATCCAGGTGGCCATTCCACTGCGCACGCCAAAGGCCCGAGCGGCGTAGGACGCAGTGCTCACAACGGAGCCACCCACTACGAAGGCCTTTTCCTTCAAAGAGGGATTGCGCAGACATTCGACAGCAGCGAAGAAGGAGTCCATGTCGACTGCGTGACAGTGTCACTTGATAGCGATCGCAGGGTTGACGCGTTAAGCTGAGCGTACAATGAACGATGTAGTGCGAGAGGTCGCGCGAGGCTTCGAGCTCTGCAATGAGCTTATCAACTTGGTGCTCGATGCGCGCTGCAGGGGTACGTTGTCAGCCAACTGTGCGTATTTGGTCATACCAACAGCATAACACACAGATGTTGGCATGCTGGAGCAGTTCATCGCGCTCCTTGAGAATCTTGTTCACGCGTTCTGTAACTGCTTCGTCTTTGCGCTTCTCGTTCTGCACGCATGTGTCAGACTGAGGTCGCAGGTGTCTGAGGCGCGTACCCACTTCATAGAACTTTGAGCCTTTTGAAGCTTTCGCAATAATATCGTTGATGGCCCGTTGGTCCTTGGTAAGACCCGCTTTGGTGACAGAGGCCCCCGCTAGCCGTTTTACGAGCGTGTCGGTGGGCTGGGACATTGTCAGCGCCGCCACACGTTCAAGGTAGAATCCGAGTTTGGCAAGAGCGGCGATTGAATCTCATTATTGGTCACGAACGCATGCCCAGCTCCCAAATAGGATTGGCATCTTCTTTCTTACCCTCGTCGCTTTCATCTCGATGAAGTCCGCGCTTTCTGGGAAGAAGCGCGCCGGATCATCCTCAGTCGACCCGGCTTTGCTCGCACTACTGCCCGAAAATCTCGCCATCCTGTCTGCGACCTCGATTGCCACGCTCTGGTCATCCTACGGCCACATTTACCGCCTTTCCGCGCGAACAGATGATGATAAGACCAAGTCATTTGTGCTCAAGCACATTCATCCGCCAGATGTGCCCAGCGCGTCTGTCTCCCACGCCCGGAAGCTCACATCCTACGCCGTTGAGCAGTACTTCTACGAGCACCTCGCGCGTCGACTCCCACCATCTGTTGCCGTTGCGGGCTTTTACCCAACACGGTCTCGCGGTGCATTGCTCTTGGATGACCTCCGCGATGACTATCCACGAGCCGCGTGGGGAAGCCTCAACCTCGAGGACACACATTCTGTCCTGCGCTGGTTGGCCGGGTTCCACGCAACATTCTGGGGAGAGCGCGGTACTGTCCCACCGCCGATAGAAGGTCAAAATTCCAGTGTAGACGAAGCTGTAACGGGCGTATGGCAGCAAGGCTGTTACTTCTATCTCGAGACTCGACAGGAAGAGTTTGAAGCCATCGACGAGGACGGGGATCTCGCGTTTGTCACCAAGTGGGCACACAGAGTAAGCGCTTGCGAGTCTTAATTGGAGTCACTCTGACGGCGTAGTAGGTGAACGACGCATTGGCAGAGGAGCGCGATGCTGGTCGCTGCACATTGCTGCATGGTGATGCTAAAGGGGCCAATATTATGTTCTCTGCCACCGGTGGGTCTGCTTTCGTCGACTTCCAGTACGTCGGCAGCGGTGTTCCGACGCTAGATCTCGTGTATTTCCTTGGTACCAGCATCAGGAGCTCGTTGTTGCAGGGCAACGGCGAGGAAGAGCTGCTACGATTCTACCACGCCACCGTAACGGATAGGCTGCGACACCATCACCCAACAATTTCTTACCCATGGGATACATTCATGTGGCATTGGGAGCTCGCTATTGTGGACTGGCAAAGATTCATGGCTGGATGGGGATGCTGGGGTAACGATGTTTGGGTTGAACGGAGAACGCGCAGTGTCGTCAGCCGATGGTCTTCGCAGGGGTTCGCAATGCAGAGCCGCGAGTTTGGGCAATAACAGCAGTGTTTCTAACCCACATTAAGGGTCAAACGTGGGAGTCTGAGTGTATCAGAGTTTGGTGGTGCCGTGCGGCGATCCTCGGTGGCTGAAGGCATATCATCATCATCTGCGAACACCTCGCTCGTGACACCGCGTCAACTGCCGGGACTCGCTTCTCCCTCATGTTCTTCTCGACTGAGCTGCTCACCCGTCGTGACGGCGGGTTTGGTCTGCTCTGGTATGTCGGATCGACTGTCTTGACGGACAAGAAAAAGCTGACCACCGCGCCACCAGGCTGGCCGCCACACTCGGCGCAAATTCATCCTTCAATAAGCTGCCCAAGCGCAGCGTGCTCAATGCGGATATCTCGCAGCTCTGCTTGCTCATCTCGGAACCCAAGGAACCACTCTCACTCCGTCTCTCCTCAAATCTCTTGGTCGGCGCGGCTCGGTATGATTTCAATCGCGGTTATCGCATCGCTCAAACACTCACCCATTTCTACCCTACCTGTTGCTAGTGTGTATCGAGGTACGCTTCCCAACTTTGAGCTAACATACTTTCCCACTCACCCCGCTCTCAGTCAAGCACGAAATATTCGTAGCCGATGTCAACACTTGCTTCACTAGCTTGAAGAAGGCCGTCCAGGACATGCGCGCCGCCGGTGGTCAGTCGCTTGAGATGGCCAACCCAACCGCACGGTGCGAGCCATCTTCTGCAATTCTACACTTGTTCTCACCCGTATCGTCGTAGTCCGGGCACGCTGGACATCTCGTCCGACCCCGGCATCGGCCGCGCCGCACTCGACCTCGACCTCTTTGCTCCTGTTCGTTTGCAACTGATGAATCGCCGCGCTTGCACTGAAAGCTTTTCAGAATTGGGATGAATGGATCCCTCGCAGCGCCGATCAAGACATGCTCGTTGACGAAGAAGATGGCGACGACTACCAACCGAGCGGCGCCCGCGCCAAAGGCAAGGGCAAGAAAACTCAGCGTGGCCAACCCGCCCCTGTTGTTGCCAGTCCCGCCAATAGTCGCGCCCACACGCTCAACGAGGACCACCTGCATATTTTTGCCAACACGCTCGCGTCCTCCTCGCAGGACGGAAACGGCAGTCTTCATCTCGGTGGCCTTGGTGGTGCGGATACGACTTTCGGCAACGACGATGACCTATTTGGTCTAGAGCTTGGCGAGAACCCAGACCTTGGGCTCGATGGGCTCGAGGGTTGGGACTATCCCACACAGGCGACAATCGCACTGGATTCGGACCAACAACAGCATGCGGTCTCGCAGTCGTAAGTCTGATCCAGCGCACAGCAGTGGCATGAGTCGCTCATGCATCTCCGCATCTAGCTTCGACGCAAATTTTCCCATGGACATGGATCCAGGAATGCCCATGGATGATGATTTTCCTATGTTCGATCTCGGTAACGACGCTCTGGGTCCAGTCGGCGGTGGAGCCGCTGGAAATACGAGAGGAAAGAAACGAGTAAGCTACTGCCACTGCCGTCTCATGGAGCCATATTGAGCACAATTACTTTAGTCTCGTCCCGAAGATTTTGACAAGGGTATGAAGCGACATGGTTTTGCTGTATCGTCCCGGATCTGACGCTACCTGGGTAGAAAACGAGAGCGAGGACATGCACTCGCAGGGCACACCTGTCACTCCGGGCCGAGGCATCCTTCGTGGACAGGGTAACGCTGGACAGCATTCAGGCGACATGCACGTTCAAGGAGATCGACCAGCTGCCCCAAAGAAGAGCTTAAAGAAGGTTCGCTACGTCAAAGACGATGTGATTGAGCTCGACGAGAACGTGATGAAGGTACTCGTGATTAGTGGCACTAGTACTCAAAGGTTGATGCCAAGCGGTCAACAGGCAGCTCGCGACAAGTATCTCGAAGAACAAAACAAGCTTCGCGCGGCGGAAATACTGAAGCGCAACGAGAAGGAAGCGGCACGCCGAGTCGATGAGATGATTTGGGCACCGCCGCCACATTGCAAGTGCATTCTCCTCGGGCTGGTAGTCATGTTCTCAATCTTCTCGATCCTTAGTTTGTGCTCCAGAGTTGCTCGAGTTTTGGCACGGCGCTTTCAAGGCTCAAGTCGATGCACGCACCATTGGCTATACAATCGACGACGACGGTAGGTGGCGTGACGCGGCTGTGAGACGATGCACTCACTCTCTCTGCTTTCATTCTTTCAGGATTCAAGCGTCCTTTGAATCCTCCACGCAGTCGCAGTCGTACAGGTAGAGCGGCAAGCGACCAGGACGGCGACTTGCCTCTGCCCGGTGGTGAGAACGACTTCCAAACCTTCGACGATTTCGGCGCTGGTGATCACATGCCCGACGTATTCAACGATTACGACCGCTTGCGAGCTTCTGCTGTACGCCTTCCTTTGTTGTTAGCACTACTGGGTCACTCACTAGTTTCGTCAGACTCCCGAGCTCGCTCGCGCTGGATCCAAGCCGCCTTCGATCACCGGTAGCGGGGTAGGTCTTGAAGATGGCGCCGAGCATATCTACCACGGCCGTGACAATGGCTCAGCATTTCCCTTCCCGTGGGATGGGTTTGGCAGTGGCGGCGATGGCGACGGTGGCGGCGTCAGTTCCTCGGTTGCTGGCCCCGGAGGAAGTCAGCGTGGCAGCGTTCGCACCCCGAGCATCCAAGATATTGGGGAAGAGCGTCTCAGCTACTCACGCGGCGATTCCGCTTCGCGAGGTGGACTTGGTTTCGGCAGTCCTAGCGCCGCTAGCAATAGGATCTTACGAGGCTTGGACGACACCGGCGAACTCCCGGATTTAGAAGACTTCCAGCTTGATTGTGAGCTCTACTTTGACATATTTCGCTTATGCATCGATTGACGCCTAGTCTCAAGTTGGCGGCGGTGATAACTTCGGGGTCTCGCAGTCGCAGTCGCAGTCCCAATCGCAGTCTCAGCTTCATACCCTTTCACAGAGCATCGCTGCGCTCGAGCAGAACTCACGTAGCTTCCTAAGGTCTGTCGTGTTATCAATGCCCTAGGTGGCACCACTAACCGCATCCTTAGGTACTCGAAAGCCGAGTTCCATGGTTTACCTGAAGGCACTACGTCCATCAACTTCGACCAGCTAGTGCGCCCGGAAACTAGTACTCGCAGGGTTGCATCCACAGGCTTCTACAACTGCCTCCGTATGTCTTATGTTGGGTGATTCAGAGAGCAGCAGTGCGGTGCTCATTCTTGTCCAGTGCTCGCAACCAAGAACTTGATTCACGTTACGCAGGCGGAAGCTTTTGGTGAAATCAGTATCCAAATCTTGTAGAATCTTCAACCGTGATTGATGTTCTCTGCTTGCTGACTACTAATTCAATATGTTACTGACATCTTCGAGAATCGCGGTTCGGAAGTCCGACAGCACATCAACCCCTCTCTCACTTTTCCTTCGTGCATTGAATGCATCGGTGTCGCGCCGCTCTGCCGCGACCTGTGCGACCCGTAGCAGTATACAGGCGATATGGTTTACGGTTGGCACACACGACAGTCGACAGCCTGAGCCGCGTGATTCCAGTCCTGCATACGGTTGACGCGCTCGCAACTCGTGCGCTGCCTCCCGGCCAGCGTCTTGCCGCACTCACAAAACGGGCATTGAGAGATGCCATTGGCGCCATTGAACAGGGAGACACGCGTCCTGTACGCGTCGCTGGTGAGCCAAGCCTTGCAGCACGTCATTTCGAGACTCAGGCCTGCGTGTTGCTGCAGTTGGTGCACTCGACCCGTCAGCGCGCGCAAGGGACGTCGTCAGCGGCCTACTAGACGACCCTTTTTCGTCAAATGCACTATTCAGAGAAAGCTTGCGCGATCGTTGGCAGTCGCAAGAACCTGCTAGCAGCAGCGATGGCCTGCTATTGCGTTATGGGCCAACGGTCTCTCGCGCCGCTGAATTGTCATTACCTTCGCCATGGCTGAGGCGGACCGACTCGGAAATCCTGGAGGTTGTGGGCTCCGAAGACGATGTAATCCTCCAGCTCCTCGATGCAGACGTACCACTCGTCGTCCTCTCTGGCATGCATTCGACACGGCATCTGGACATGCTTTCGGGCCACCCAACAGCGCGCATCGTCTTTAACAACCCCTTATGTTCTTCTGCGGATGGCCGACGTCTCCTCCACGAGGTTCTACGGTTACCCGACGGCCTCCAGCGCGTGCACTTCGTCGACGCCAGCAGTACGCTCCGAGCTCTCGACATCTTTCAGAACACCCGCAAATCTGATGATGTTGAGGGATTTCAAGAACTCTACATGAACTCGCGGATTTCAAAGCTCGCGCGAGACTTGGAAGCGGAATTTGCTCTATCGTCGAGAGAGCGCAGGAGCGCAGCAGGCGTGTTCGTTGCCCAAAAGACTCTCGATGCGTGTCGACATGCCACGCAGGATGCTCTTCAACGGGCAGAAGAGACAAGGAGCGCGACTGCGCAACTGCGACAGCAGATTGCAATGGTTCAACGCGAGGCCGACGACGACGCTTCCTCTTCCGCCGGTCGACTGTCAGTCAGCGTGGAGATTGCGAAAGCGGAGGAGAGTCTGCGGCGTGTCATGGAGAGTCTCCGGTGGTGGCAATTGCCATTGCATCTCGACGACATCAGTTACATTGTACAGCGAGCGGTGGACAGCAGCTGGGGCATCGAATTAGAGAAGAAGGTACGTCTGGATGTCGCTCTTTACACTTCGTTGAGTCGCTCACCTATTTTCAGCTCGCCTTTGAGGCTGGAAGGCTACTTGGCCAACAGCAGGTTGCAGACAGAGCTGTTGATGAGGTTCAATCACGGGCAAGCTCCGAGTTCCTATCGCCAGTCTTGGCCAATGAGCTCGAACAGTGGCGGTCCGATCCGTCTGCAACAATCAGCCCGGCCACGCTCGCGGCACCGATATCTAGAAGAAGACATCTCATCAACATTCCGACATCGGTACTGCATCGGCGCGCGCAATCTCTTGTCCTGTCCACGACGGCACTTTCGTTCGCGTCTGCGGCGGCATCCTATGCAGCATGGGCGGCGCAAACTGTCGACGCTGCGACTGCGCTAGGTGCGGGCGCGTTGGTGTGTGTAGCTGGGCTTCGGTGGGCGATCTCGGGGTGGGAGCGGGCGCAACGACAGTGGTGGGCAGCGTGGGATCGCATTGGCCAAGGTCTCGCTCGAGACGTCCATGTATGTTGAGCAGGAATGTTCCTCATGGGCTGGAACTGACAATCTTGACAGGAGGAGCTGCGCCGAACTTTGAGCGAGAGGGTGTTGCCTGTTCCTCAGCGGTTGAGTGACCGCTTGGAGGCGGCAGTTGAGCAACGGACAGCGACGATTGAAGAAGTGAACCGCGACATCAAGAAGGCGCAGAATGCGGTCGACGGTCTCGCCACCAGTCTGGCACAGCCAGTGCCGATGCCGGTGCGGTTGAAGCCGTAGGCGCGGACAGTGCGTTGCCGGAGCCGACTTGGCAGCTAGGGGGATCGCCGTCAAGATTTCTGGCTGTTCGTAACACAACGAACGTAGCGTTAGACAGATGAGTTGTCTAGTATGTGCAGGCGGATCATTGTCCAGGACAAGTGGTCTTTGTTGGGACGAAGGCGGGAGTCTGGCTCAAGCGAGAAGGAATGCCCGCGTGGTGAGATCGACTAGCGAGATACTAGTCCCAGTTGTATCGCCGCCCTTGTCCTTATGTGGGTGTGTGTATTCGACCAACAGAAGCGCATGACCGGTTGCAATCTCTGCTTGTTTTCCTGCACTCTGCGATGTTGGACGCCGGCAGGAACGACGTGTGGTCGAGGTATGGAAGTGATACCGAGCCCGGGAGCACTCAAGGGCTTGGACTCCGCAACCACGCGCTTGAACAGCGCAGGGTCTCTTTCCGCGACCTGACCCTCTTGCGCACGCATTCTGGCCCAGCGCTGGCGATGACCAACGCGCTCGGCTCTGCGCGTCCACGGTCAGCATCTAGTGCGGTCCGTGCGTTTGGAGGTAAGAGCAGTCATACGGCGCGAATCCAGTAGGGCGCTGACCGCGTGCATGTGCCGTGTCGTTTCAGACTCTACTTCCACAGCCAACACTGTACGCAGCTGGGCACACTCTCTCCAGCCGTCCATGTCTTCCTCTACAAAGCGCAGCAGCTTCCTCGGCGCCCTCTCGCTGTCCAAGTTCACAAGCAGCGGCACAAGCAGAAGCACTAGCAGCAGCAAGAAACGTCCCAATGTCAACCAATCCTCTCATAATGACCTCTTTGACGACGTCCTCGAAATATCCGCTGGTCCGACTGCTGAGGAATTAGAACGAGAGCGCCTCAGGACCGCAGCAGCGCAAGCAGTGGGCTTGAAGCCATCCCCGCCTTCTCCACCCTCCCACACTGCGTCCCTGCCCCTGCATGCCTACCCAGTTCCGCCATTCCCGTCAACAGCAGCCCTGCTTGCACCCCGTGCAACCAAGACTGCTTCTATATCGAAACGGACAGCCAGCCCAAACTTCTTTGGTCGCAACCAGTGGAAGAATCGGCTCGCCATGCTCACTGCGCGGAATGTGCACGTGTTGGCTGGTCAGGAGGAAATCGAGCGGCTTGTTCTCGCACACGACACTGTCGCGTTCGTGGCCGACGATGAACCCGGTATGGGCGGGCGCCGAAGCGTGATTCGCCTTGGCACAGACGCGCTTTGGTGGACCATTCAGATGCGCGACGCCTCACAGATGCAAGAATGGCTGCAAGCCCTCAAATCCGCTATTTCGCAGCGGTCTGTACCTTTCATGCCTTGTTGTGGTCCATTGCCTGACCTGCTTCTTAGGCCCGCACCGTCGCCGGAGACGTTGCCTCCAATTGTCCATGTTGTGTCTTCAACATACGCGTCGGCTGCGTATCAGTCCGACACAGCCAGCTCTACTTCCTCGCCAACATCGTCTACAAGAATATCTCGCACCCACAGTGCTGTTGCCTCGTCTACAACGGCAGCGGCACTCAGCCGGCTGTTGAGCGCCCGGCGCTCGTCAGTCGGGCGACAACGTTCTCCGTCAGAACCTGGTTTCGCACCGTCCGTCTCGTCACTGTCCATGACTCCCATGCCGAGTCCTGTACAAAGCATGGCGATGACCATTGGACGGAAGATCATTGATACCGACGCGGACGCGGCGACTGAGGTTGCCTCTCTGTCATCCTTTCGGGATGTTCTTACCGATGGATCAACATCCACAACCAATTTCCAGTCGGGGCCAGCCACAAGCCTTCTCCCTCCGCCTCGACCTCGGCGGCGTGGACCTTCAACGCCTCCGCCAGAGCCTTCCATGCTGACCATTGATACGTCCGTCGACTCCGAGCAGACGACCAGCGCATCGCTGTCAACCCCTGTCAGTTCAGACACTGTGTTACCCGATCACTCGCCACTCAAGGAGAGGCCACACCGTGCCAGTACGCTATCCATCGAGAGCAACTTATCTGCGGATAGGTATGAGGTCGAGACCGGACCGACAATGAGGCATCCTTTCGGCGCTGCTGCGTCTATTGGGAAAAGCAAGCGGATGTCCACAAGTAGTGCTTTGAGTGCGGCAAGTGCTACGAGCGGAGGCAGCAGTAGTCTTCGGATTCTTGTGAGTGATTACATCGTGTATTTGCGGAACATCAAGCTGACAGGCGTTCACAGCGTACTGCATCGGGTGGTGTTCCTCCTCAACGACCGCCTCCAGTTGGTGCCCTACCTCCGACGCCTAGCGCCGGCCGGTCAACTAGCATGGGCCCATCTGGCCCGCTTCCAACCCCGCCCACCATGACTCCGATCACAACACCAACCATGGCGACTCGCGAACTAGACAGTCACTCAAGACACACATCACTGCCGCCAGGATCAATCTCGTCAACCGATATCCTGCAGCTTACTCCGACAACACCTTGGAGATCAGCTCGCATGTCCATGCCTGCCGGAACTGCTCTCCCGCGAACCTTGCCTCCTGCCGGACCACTACCTCTACCGCCGCTGACGAATGGACGACAGCGTGCAAGTGTCACATTTGCAGCAACCACTGAACATCCTGACCGCACTCGCCCGGGGGATAACGATGCTCTCCAACGTTCGCATTCTGCAGCAAAGCTCGCATCTGACGTGCCTGAGCGACCACTCACGGTGCTCGCCAATGGTGCACATCGGCGCAAGCGTGTCTCTCTCCGCATTAGGTTTTCAAAGTCTTCACCTCCGGCCGACGCGGACGCGGATATCCAAATATCTCAGCGCGACCAGGATAAGGAACCTCGCAGCCCCAGTTGGGAGCGTGGCGTCTCCTTCATCTCGCCTGATACCCCCAACGACGAGCTGCAGTCTTTCATGCAACACTGGTCGGCGTCTCCAATGCCATCTCCAAACATGCAGGATCTGTTCACCGTTCCGCCAATGATGCCTGGCGACCATTTCTCACGGCCGGGCCGTGCTCTCGCACCGCCGCCGCCACCCCTATTTCCTGCTCCCGAGCAGCCAAAGCACCAAAATGTTCTGCAGCCTAATCAGCTCTTCTCCAACGTGCTCGCCGCTAACGGCCGGGCTCGGGCATCCAGCGTCAGCACCCTCGATGTAGAGCCACCGGAACCCAGGAGCCTTAGCCCACCGCCACCTAGGCGTCCGGAGCGCAAGCGTGCTAGTACGGTCAGCGCGCACTCGAAGCGGGGCAGTATCGGAAGCGCCACCGGTTTTCGCAGGGCCAATGACCAGACTAGGAGCAGCGCCGAGAGCGCAGCTGCCATCCTTGAAACTGCTTCGCCCATAATACCACAGGGAGCCGCTGTCACGCAGGCTGCGACACCTCCGGCCGACCCTGCGGTGTGCAAGGACGACCCGCCTGCTCCAGCGCCGCTGGATGGCCAGCCCATTGTCAAGGACGAAAGCTCGCCTCCGCGCATCAGCATGGAGGGCGATATTATTCTTTGAGTTCGTGGTGATTTTGCCGGACGGATTTGTACACATAGCTGTACCGCGCTGGCTGTTTTTGTCTGTACCTATTGGCCTGTAGGCCACCGGCGCCTGTGATCTAGCCGTGTACGTTAGTCTGACTTCCCGCTGTACTCATCCGTCGTGCGTATACAACCGCCACCATCATCGGAGAGTCCAATAGGCCATCGAACAAAAATATGATGAGACGTGGGTCGCCCATCATCACCACTCCAATTGAGAATGAAAGGAAATAAGAGGCCGCATGCTGCAACTGACACCGGATTATCCCGCAGTGCCAATACTGTACCCGCGAAACCTAGGATGAAGGGAATCCCTTGACAACTGACATGGCTCTCGCGGGTGATTCCAAGCATCGGCGGCCGTGAGCAGCTTCGTCGAACGCATCGCGGAAAAACTCTGTACGACGAACACCTTGGCTTGGTCTGCATGTAGGTCGACCATGTTACTGCGGGTGCGGCCGAGTATCGGCGGCCGAGGGGGGACTTATAAGCCACTTCGGCGTATGCATGGAGAACCTAGATCATGACTCCTCCGTCGACGAAAGCACCGCGGAGAAATATAGCATTGAGAAAACGTTTGCTTGACCGCACATGACCGCCACGTGGGGAGCACATGTCTTGGTATACACTCCCCCACATAGACTAAACACGCTTCTCTGCTCCGCGGAGACTGGCCCTAGGCTTAGCAGTGCAAAGATATCATAGATCCACCTCTCCCAGAGTTTTTCCTCACTTTGAGAGTGCTACGTTGCGACCGATGTGCTGGCCACCGTCGACAAGTCTTTGAGAACAACTCATATAAATCGTCACGTTCTGAGCGATGCCGAGTATCTCATTCCCATCAGCTCCACTCACTTTGCTATTGGAAAACACGATGATGAAACTCGGCGTCGCATTACTGGCTTCGGCTGCGACTGTGACGGCACAGAGCTGCGCCCTGCCGTCAAGCTACCGCTGGAGCTCGAGTGGCGTGCTAGCGAACCCCAAAAGCGGCTGGGTCTCGCTCAAGGACTTCACTGTTGTTCCCTACAACGGTCAGCAACTTGTCTATGCGACGACTCACGACACTGGATCGTCCTGGGGCTCAATGGCCTTCAGCCCTGTCAGCGACCTGAGCCAGCTGGGCTCTGCGAGCCAGAATGGCATGAGTCAAGGCACCGTCGCGCCTACGATCTTCTACTTTGCACCGAAGAGCATTTGGATCCTTGCCCATCAATGGGGCCCGACTGCGTTCTCCTACAGGACATCAACAAATCCAACCAACGCGAACGGATGGTCGGGCGCGCAGACGCTCTCTACAGCATCCATCTCCGGCTCCGGCACTGGTCCCATTGACCAGACTGTCATTGGCGACAGCACGACCATGTACCTGTTCTTCGCAGGCGACAACGGCAAGATCTACCGGTCTAGCATGCCGATTGGCAACTTCCCGGGCAGCTTCGGCTCGTCGTACGTCACCGTCCTCAGTGACACGACCAACAACCTGTTCGAGGCGGTTCAGGTCTACAAGATCAAGGGACAGACCAAGTGGCTCATGCTTGTCGAGTCCATCGGTTCGGGCGGCCGGTACTTCCGCACGTACACGGCCACCAGTCTGGGTGGCTCGTGGACGGCGGACAAGACTAGCGAGAGCAACCCATTCGCCGGCAAGGCCAACAGCGGTGCCTCCTGGACCAACGACATCAGCCACGGCGAGCTGCTTCGCAGCACCAACGATCAGACGTTCGAGATCGACCCGTGCAACTTGAAGCTGCTGTACCAGGGACGCTCCCCCAGCTCTGGTGGCGACTACGGCCTGCTTCCCTACCGCCCTGGTCTTTTGACACTCACGAACCCAGGCGGTTCCACCGGTGGCGGCAGCAGCACCACCAACAATACGACGACGACCACTACTACTACCAGCAGCGGCGGAGGTGGATGCACCGTCCCGCTCTACGGACAGTACGTACTTCCTCACGTCAGAGCGTACAGCGCTGACAGACTTGCAGGTGTGGCGGCGCGACGTACACTGGGTGTAAGACCTGCGCGTCGGGTACCTGCACGTTCTCGAATGATTGTGAGCCTTCTGAGCCTTCACGGGTTGCTCACGCTGATACGGGTGTTTTTAGACTACTCGCAGTGCGTTTGAGCCGACAACTACGACCTTGTGTCATCGAGTATGAACGGGATCTGATCTCGTCGTTCTCGTGTTGTTGCCAAATGGACTTGAGTTCTGTCTCTGCTTTATTCGAGCATGTACCTACGCAGACACATGCCCTCGCGGCATGTGTGCGGAATATAAACTTACGCGGATTGATTTCAGGCTTTGTTACTAGCGCTGTGTAAGAAACCTCCGGAATCAATCCCACAGTGATTTACACATTGGCTCCCTTTGCAGCGCTGTTATTTACAGTTACCACGGTGAGAAACTGTGAGATTCGGCAATTTCCGAGTACCCTGCGGAGGACTCTTCTGGACTTTCAAGGCCCGGAACAGCGTGAGCATTTTAAAAGCAGTTATTACGTCTTTTAAGTTGTTATCCATATCGTAAACTCGGGCGACTTTGTGTTTACGGCGTTACGCCGGACGCGTCGGTAACCAATAGCCGTAGCGCCGGTTGTTTTATCTCCACATCTCGGCCTGTTTGCCACTGACCCTGTTTGCCACCAAAGTGCTGTGATGATTCAAAGTCGCTCCGCCGGCCGTCCAAACACACTTGCCCATTGCATCATCACGCATATCGGCCTTCAAGCTCACTCCTGAATTCTTACATGCTTCATGTCTCGCTTTATCAGCCAGTGACAAAGCATTTCAATGGTGGTTCTGCGATCGGAACGCGTTTGAGGTATTGCGGATTTGTAATCCCGCACGAAACATTGGCCGGCGTGAATCTTTAGTTTGGCAACCGTGTTGCCGCGGGTCTGGGCAATTGTGCTGCGTCAGCGAGGGCCTACGCCGTGTGCCGGTTCGTTCTTGTACTCTCTCCTCTCGTCTCCGACATGGGTCTCCTTGCGCTCGGCACTGCTTTGAGCTGGGAGGAGGCAAAGCAGCACGCAGACCATGTGCGCGAGCATGGTATTACGCAGCTACTTCATACGTGGGATCGTCTCAAGGATCGGTTTGGGGATGAATTGCTCTGGGGCGACGAGGTACGCGGCTCGCAGCCAGTTACCACGCGAATACTAAGCCAGAAGCTGCAAAGATCGAGTACATCATCGTCTCGCTCGACCGTGAGAACAAGAACGCTCTCCTCTCACTTCGTCAGTCCGAAATCTTGCCCAAGCTGGCTGCGTCGATGCAGGGGAGCGACCGTCCACCACCGAGCCCGATGTCTGTCTTCTTTCTGCAAATACTCAGCTAGTATGTTCTCTGACTACCACCTAGCTCGGTCAATCCCATTTTTCATCCAGAGTACGGGCGGTACATGGTTGAATCCACGCCTGGCGCACCGTACACGGGTGCACTCCCTGATCTGCTCTCTGTTGAGCGGAATATGCGCTACAGGTACGACGACGCGCTCAGGGTTCATTCTTGCGCCATCTGTTCCTAACAAGGGTTCTCCGGCATTATGCTAGGCGCTTCGTCCTGCGAAAACACCTCAATGAGAACGAGATCCCCATGGCCTTGACCTCCTTTCCGCGCCTCGGCGTGCCTGGCGTCTTCACAGACCCGTTCTACGACCCCGCAGAGGCACAGGCCAGTCACAGTCTGTTTTTGCCGGACGAGATCACGAACGCGCACGCTCGCTTCCCGTAAGATCCAGCGCCATCGGCCCGGACTGCTCCCGGTGGCTGACCCCTATCCACGACAGCACGCTCACTGCAAGCATTCGCAAGCGACGAGGTTCGAAGGTTGCCATCAACCTGCCCATCTTCTTCGACGAGAAGACACCGCGTCCATTCATTGACCCAACTATCCCTTGGGACCGGAACGTCTTCCCTGAGGATGCGGGTGAGAACGCTTTGCCGGCCCCGCGTCACTCGTGAGCTCATACGCTCCCAGAGGCGAAGAATGGCGCTGCGCTCCCGGACCATATCTACATGGACGCCATGGGCTTCGGCATGGGCTGTTGCTGCTTGCAGCTAACATTCCAAGCCTGCAATGTGGAGGAAGCCCGACGCGTTTACGACGCTCTGCTGCCCGTCAGCCCAATCATGGTTGGTCACGCTGCTATGCTGTCGGGATAAGGCCACTGACTATCCGCGTAGCTTGCTCTTACGGCAGCCAGCCCGGCGTGGCGTGGGTATCTCGCTGACGTAGACTGTCGGTGGAACGTGATCTCTGGCAGCGTCGACGATCGGACCCCAGAGGAGCGCGGATTGAAGGTATTGTCGTTTTCACAGAACTAATTGCGGGATTGACTCTTTGAATAGCCCCTGAAGGAGAGCAAATACGTTATTCCCAAGTCCCGATACGACAGCGTCGACAGCTATTTATCGCAAGACTGGATCAATCGTCCAGAGTATTCAGACGTTCCCTCGCCCATCAATGAACCCATTTACAAGCGTCTCATAGAACACGGTATGTGCATCGCAGCCCAACCTCCAACTTGCCTGACAGCAGTATCAGGACTGGACGATCGGCTGGCAAAGCATTTTGCACACTTGTTTATTCGCGACCCATTGGTTATCTTCTCCGAATCGATTGACCTGGACGACACCAAGAGCACGGATCATTTTGAGGTCAGCTTAAGCAGCTAATTTCGCACTCAGTACTGACATGTTACCACAGAATATCCAGTCTACGAACTGGCAGACTTTGCGATTCAAACCACCACCGCCCGGATCTTCTATCGGCTGGCGTGTCGAGTTTCGCCCGATGGAGGTGCAAACCACAGACTTCGAGAACGCAGCATTCTCGGCCTTCATCGTGCTCCTGTCGCGTGCGATCTTGTTCTTTGGGTTGAACTTTTATATTCCGATCTCGAAGGTGCGATAGTGGCGCCAAGGCTGTATCTTCTCAGACCGCTCACACTTAACCAGGTGGACGAGAACATGCGCCGAGCACACGTTCGCGGAGCAGCCACCAGTGGAAAGTTCTTCTTCCGGAAGAACGTCTTCCGTCGAGGCTCAGCGACATCGTCTGCCAACGGAGACACTGACCGCTCGCGCGGAGGCTCCGATTGCGGTGAATGTCGTAAGTGCGGAGAGGATGCTGCCAAAGCTGCGCCAACTTCGGGGGCTGCATCGGCGGCTACCTCGCCAACGACTGGCCTTAGCAGGACACCTTCCTCCTCGTCCCTATCTTCGGCAAACTCTGGGGCACCACTTCCCGGACCCGGTGCTGCGGCCCTTGAAGAGGCGAAGCTCGGCCGCAAGAAGGAAACGCGGCTGCGCAACTGCTTCCCCGTCGAGCCAGCGCCTTCGGAGGTCGAGAGGACAGCGCGGCAGCGGGTCCCTGTTGAGGAGGAGTACGACGAGATGTCGATGGAGGAGATCATGTGTGGCAAAGGTGACTTCCCGGGTTTGCTGGGACTTGTTCGGGCCTACGTCGACTCGTTGGACGTGGAAGCCAAGATCAAAGTGCGGCTGACGAAGTACCTCGATTTTGTCGAGAGGCGGGCAAACGGTGAGTCTTTTTGTCAGTCTCGAGACGAGAAACTCAGCTAGGATTATGTACTCTAGGTTCGTTGGTGACGACTGCGACCTGGATCCGCAACTTTGTGCGGAACCACCCCGCATACAAATTTGACTCTGTGGTGAGCCAAGAGATCAACTTCGACCTGATTTGTGCGCTGGACGAGATGTGAGTGCAGAGGTGGGCCCTGTCCGAAGCGTTATTTAACGAGTGCGCAGTGAACGCGGCGTTCGACCTGCTCCAGAGCTTCTCCCCGAGGACTACATGCCTGGAAGCGTAGAGGATTGGGAGCCGTGAGCGTGTGGCCAGGCTGGTCTATAGACCATCCATGCTAGCGAGGGCACATGAACGTACAGTTAGATCAATCATATCGCTTATACCTAAGAATCAAAATTGATTTGTGGATATGCGAGAAGTTCAAGGGGTGGGAGCTAGACATGCAGGGTTGGTTGTGCTTGGTCAGGAGGCGGAGGCGGACGGCCGGCACCAGCCATGGTTCTGACCTTGAACCGCTTCGATGTTTACCACGACAGTCGCTTACCAAAATGAGTGAAACGACTAAGTCAATCGTGGCCAGACTGGTGGACGAGGCCGAGACGCGTATTGCGTTACAATCGTTCAAGCGGCCTGCCTCAGTGGCTCAGTCAGAGCCGACTGACGCAGATATTGTGGACGACGATGCGCGGTTTTCGGTGGTGCCATTGTCCGCGACCTCTGAGGAAACCCCAATCCACTCAGCAATTGATGCGACCATGGATATCACTTCCAGTCTAATCGACGAGCTGGAACGCGCCAACGGCAAGCGACAGTCCGTGTCCAGTGACAGCGCTGCCCGTGACACACCAGCCGTCAATGGAGCACAACTGCCGCCTGTTCACCTCGAAACCCAACCCGAACCAGATGCGAAGGAGACAATACCGCTCACGGTCGACGTGGACCGCCAGCAGGACCCAGAGCGCGTCCAGACTGTACAGATATCACAATCCCAGCCGCCAGCGCAGATTGACTGGGGTACGTCCCCGACCTCAGTGTTCAGGCGTACAGACTACTTACGCCTACCAAAGATTTCTGGGGCGAAGTGGCTGGAGGTGCGCGCGCGCGGCATTCGCTTGAATATGTGTACAGACGCTCACCAGCCACCGTCAGATTACCAGAGGTTCGCAACAG
>Ga0247815_10000721_pt1 | contig 25855 bp, 27 predicted proteins | sample UWRJL194509B1_FD_181014 | JGI IMG/M metagenome (GOLD analysis project Ga0247815, IMG submission 181014) | Plant litter microbial communities from Arlington Agricultural Research Station in Wisconsin, United States - UWRJ-L194-509B-1 | ecosystem: Environmental > Terrestrial > Plant litter >...
GGTCGAGTACCTCAAAATTTAATCACAAGATTATGTCTGTAAAAATTAGATTACAAAGACACGGTAAAAAAGGAAAACCTTTTTACTGGGTTGTAGCTGCTGATGCACGCTCAAAAAGAGATGGTAAATACCTTGAAAAAATCGGTACTTACAATCCAAACACCAATCCTGCAACTATCGATTTGAACCTTGAAAGAGCCGTACAGTGGCTTCACAATGGTGCACAACCAACTGATACTGCAAAAGCAATCCTTTCTTACAAAGGTGCTTTATTGAAACACCACCTTGATGGAGGCGTTCGCAAAGGTGCTTTGACGCAAGAGCAAGCTGACGAGAAATTGACTAAATGGCTTGATGAAAAAGCTGGAAAAGTAGATGCTAAAAAATCTGGCCTTTCTACTACTAAAGCTGATGTAAAAGCAAAAGCACTTGAAGCTGAGAAAAAAGTAAACGCCGATCGTATCGCTGCTGCTAAAAAAGCTGAAGCCGATGCTATTGCTGCTGCAACTCCTGCTGTTGAAGAAGAAGCTACAGAAGAAGTTGTTGCTGAAACTGCAACTGAAGAAACTCCTGCTGTTGAAGAAACTCCTGCTGCAGAAGAAAACAATGAAGAAGCTCAGGCTTAATTTACTCTGCGATAATGCGTAAAGAAGATTGTTTCTATTTAGGTAAAATCGCAAAAAAATTTAGTTTTAAAGGAGAAGTCTTAATCTATTTGGATACGGACGAACCCGAGTTATATGAAGATATGGAATCAGTTTTTGTCGAATTCGGCAAAAATTTGATTCCATATTTTATTGAAAACAGTTCGCTGCACAAAAACGATTTCCTTCGCGTGCGTTTTGAAGATGTCAAAACCGAAGCCGAAGCCGACGAATTGCTCGGAAACGCAGTGTACCTTCCTTTGAAAATGCTGCCAAAACTCACCGGCAACAAATTTTATTTCCACGAAGTCATTGGGTTTGAAGTCGAAGACAAACGTTTGGGCATTGTCGGCGTCATTCAATCGATCAACGATTCTTCTGCGCAGCCGCTTTTTGAGGTATTGAAAGGCGACGTAGAAATCCTGATTCCAATGATCGACCATTTTTTAGTCGAAATTGACCGGAAAAATAAAAAGGTCAAAATGGATTTACCGGAAGGCTTAATTGAAATGTATCTATAAAATTAAAATTTTTATACCATTAAGGGATTAAGGAAATTAAGCTAAAACTTAATAAAACTTAATCCCTTAATGGTTTATAATAAAATAATGTTTTGACAAAATTCTCTTTTAAACAATTCAGTGTTGAGCAAGACAAGGCTGCGATGAAAATCGGGACAGATGGCGTATTGCTTGGCGCTTGGGCTCCGATCAACGAACAGACTTTTTCGATTTTGGATATTGGCAGCGGCACCGGAATTATTGCCCTGATGCTCGCGCAGCGCAGCGATGCCGACCAGATCGATGCTTTGGAAATTGATGAAAACGCGTATGAACAGGCCGTAGAAAATTTTGAAAATTCCCCGTGGAGTGACCGTTTGTTTTGCTACCACGCCGGATTGGATGAATTTATGGAAGAGCCTGAAGACGAATACGATCTGGTTGTTTCAAATCCGCCGTTTTATACAGAGAATTATTTTTCCGGTGACGAACAGCGCGATCAGGCGCGGTTTACGGAATCTTTGCCTTTTGAAGATTTGATCGAAGCCGCTGATTTATTATTGTCTGAAAATGGCGTTTTTGCAATCATTATTCCTTTTAAAGAAGAAGAAAAACTGATTGCATTGGCGCATGATTTTGATTTGTTTCCGATGAAAATTACGCGTGTGAAAGGAACGTCGACTACAGAAATCAAAAGAACATTGCTTGCTTTTAGCCGAAATACTACTGAAAATTTTCCGGTTGATGAATTGGTCATTGAAATCGGAAGGCACGAATACACTCCAGAATACATCAATCTTACAAAGGATTTTTATTTGAAGATGTAAGCCCGCAATAGGGATAGCAGCGAAAATCCTTTTTATTTTGTCATCCTGAGCGCAGTCGAAGGACAAAATAAAAAGATTGTAGCGGATAGCCCGGCGCGTTGCACTCAGAAATTTCTTCCTTAAAATACACTTTCCGCAACGCGAATTGCCAAAATTCAAATTATCAGCGAAATCGGTTTCGTTTATTTTGATTTCTCATAATTCTTTGCCTACTTTTGCCCCAGTTTTTAAAATTCATTGATATGAAACCAGATTTATTTCAGGCTCCGGATTATTACCTGTTGGACGATTTGCTGACAGAAGAACATAAATTAGTGCGCGATTCTGCGCGCGCGTGGGTGAAACGCGAAGTGTCGCCAATCATTGAAGAATATGCCCAAAAGGCTGAATTCCCGAAACAAATCATTAAAGGTTTGGGCGAAATCGGCGGTTTTGGCCCGTACATTCCTGTGGAATATGGCGGCGCCGGACTCGACCAAATTTCTTACGGACTCATCATGCAGGAAATTGAAAGAGGCGATTCGGGCGTGCGTTCGACGTCTTCTGTGCAATCTTCTCTTGTGATGTATCCGATCTGGAAATACGGAAACGAAGAACAAAGAATGAAATATTTGCCAAAACTCGCAACGGGTGAATTTATCGGTTGTTTCGGATTGACAGAGCCAAATTACGGTTCAGATCCGGGAAGCATGATCACCAATTTTAAAGATATGGGCGACCATTATTTACTCAATGGTGCGAAAATGTGGATTTCGAATGCACCGTTTGCCGACATTGCAGTCGTTTGGGCAAAAGACGAAACCGGACGCATTCACGGATTGATCGTAGAGCGCGGCATGGAAGGTTTTACGACCCCGGAAACGCACAACAAATGGTCGCTTCGTGCATCTGCAACGGGTGAATTGATCTTTGACAATGTAAAAGTACCGAAAGAAAATTTACTGCCGAACAAATCAGGTTTGGGTGCACCACTGGGCTGCCTCGATTCTGCGCGTTACGGCATTGCCTGGGGCGCGATTGGTGCTGCGATGGATTGCTACGACACGGCTTTGCGTTATGCAAAAGAGCGCGTACAATTTGACAAACCGATTGCCGGAACGCAATTGCAACAGAAAAAATTGGCTGAAATGATTACTGAAATCACAAAAGCACAATTGTTGACCTGGCGTTTGGGCGTTTTGAGAAATGAAGGCAAAGCGACTTCTGCACAAATTTCGATGGCGAAAAGAAACAACGTCAACATGGCCATTGAAATCGCCCGTGAAGCACGCCAGATTTTAGGCGGCATGGGAATTACCGGCGAATATTCGATCATGCGCCACATGATGAACCTGGAATCGGTGATTACTTATGAAGGCACGCACGACATCCATTTGCTGATTACCGGAATGGACATCACCGGAATTGCGGCTTTCAAATAGTCAACAGTTTATAAAATACTGATAAAATTTACAAAAAGCTTCCTGCAACCGGGAAGCTTTTTTACTTTTACGCAAAATACCACGCTATGAATACCATTACGATCAATGAAAAATTGCAGCCGTTGAAACAACAATTGCTGCAGCATCCGCTATACGAAAAAGTCAAGACGATTGAAGATTTACATACTTTTCTCGAGTGCCATGTGTATGCGGTTTGGGATTTTATGTCGCTGTTGAAAGCGCTTCAGCAGAAACTGACTTGCACGACTACGCCTTGGTTTGCGACTAAAAATCCGGAAACGCGTTATCTGATCAATGAAATTGTTCTGGCCGAAGAAAGCGATTTGACGATCGACGGAAAAAGGCTTAGCCATTTCGAAATGTATTTGAATGCGATGCAGGCTTGTGGTGCCGGTACTTCTGAAATCAATCATTTTATTGATGAAGTGCAATCGTTGCAGAATATTTTCGTCGCTATTAAACGCAGCAAATTGCATCCGGAGATTAAAGCCTTTTTAGATTTTACTTTCCGGGTCATCGAAGAAGGAAAACCGCACCAGATTGCCGCTGCTTTTACTTTTGGAAGAGAAGATCTGATTCCGTCGATGTTCACCGAAATCCTCAAAAACTTCCAGAACAACTTCCCGGAAACCGATTTGTCGGAACTGATTTATTATTTCGAACGCCACATCGAGCTTGACGCCGATGAACACGGGCCAATGGCGATGCAGATGATCGACGCTTTATGTGAAAACGATCCTCATAAATGGAACGAAGTGCAGCAAATTTCGATTCAGGCTTTGGAAAAACGCATTGGTTTGTGGAATGCGATCGAAGAAAAAATCATGATGAAAACGGAAATGGTGTAAACCTTTGCGTAATTTTCATCGTACATAAAACTTTAATCCAACAATGATGAAAATGATTTCCGGAATTTCTGTTTTATTTTGCAGTTTGCTTTTTAGCTTTTGCTCGAATTCGGATGAAACTGTCTTGCAGAATTCAACTGTAACCACGCCTCAAACTACTGTTGCAACGCCCGAAACACCTGAAAATCCCGGGAATCCGGAAAACCCAACTGCCACTTACAAGTACCTCGCACTCGGCGATAGCTATACGATTGGGCAAAACGTTTGTGAGACCTGCCGTTTTCCGGAACAATTAAAATCGAAATTGCAATCCGGAATTTCTGGAGCCGCGATCGATCTGAAGATTATTGCCGTTACCGGCTGGACGACAACCAACTTAAAATCGGCGATTGCAACACAAAATCCTTCAAATGACCAGGATCTGGTGACGCTTTTAATCGGCGTAAACAACCAATATCAAAACAAGCCTTTTTCTTTGTACGAGCAGGAATTTCCTGAATTGGTCAACAAATCCATTGATTTGGCGAAAGGCGACCCAAACAATGTGATCGTCGTTTCGATTCCGGATTATGCGTATACGCCTTATGGCAACGGAAGTTCGTCCATTTCGATGCAAATCGAACAGTACAACAATTTCGCAAAGAACTATTGTTTACAGCACAACATTGCTTTTGTAAACATTACCGATATCACGCAACAAGGTTTAAACCAGCCGTCATTAGTCGCTTCAGACGGTTTGCATCCTTCGGAATTGGCTTATGCCAGATTTGTCGAACGGCTTTATCCAATTGCCAGACAAATGTTGGTACCATAAAAAGCCGTTTCATCTAATAAGTTTGAAATCCTACACTGGTTTACCTCATAAAACAGGCTGTTTGTCGCAAATTTTTCTAACCTTGCCCTTTTATCTTTAGCTTTGTGGCAATTTAAAAAATCATGCCTTACAAACTGCGCTCAATCGTCCTGCACATCCTCGGAATCTTTGCTTTCCTGAGCATTCCGGTTTTGACTTCGCCCGATTTTAGCAGCAACCGTGACATGCTGATGGTTTCGGAATTCAGGAAAGATTTTTTCAGTTACTTTTTACTGCTGCTTTTTTTCTACGCCAATTTTTATTACTTCATTCCGAGATTTTATTTTCCGAAGAAACTGTTTTTATATTTTTCAGTGATCTTCATTTCTTACGCGATTATCGTTGGCTTGCCCGATTTCTTTTTCCCGTCCGGATTTCACGATATGGGTTCTCCAATGATGCAGCACGGAACGGACGACCATCCGATGCCGCCCAATCAGATGTTTTTCATGCCGCAGGGCGGTTCATTATTTCAGTTTTTGCTGGTGCTTTCCTTATCGTTTCTGATAAAGATCAACATTCAACTGACCGAAATCAACAGCGAAAAATTAAAAGCAGAAGTCTCGTATTTAAAAGCCCAGATCAATCCGCATTTTCTTTTCAATACTTTAAACAGTTTATACGCTTTGACGATTCAAAAATCAGATGCCGCGCCCGATGCCGTTTTAAAATTGTCCAACATGATGCGCTACGTCGTTTCGGAAAGCAGCAATGATTTCGTACCTTTAGAAAAAGAGATCAATTACATTAAAGATTATGTCGATTTGCAGCGGTTGCGGATTTCAGATGAATCGAACCTTGAATTTACAGTAACCGGAAGTGCAAAAGGCAAAAGAATTGCGCCGCTTGTCGTGATTCCGTTTATCGAAAATGCGTTTAAATACGGAATCAACAGCGAAGAAAACTGGCACATTGCCATTGCGATCGACCTTTCGGGTGATGATTTCCTGCTCGATGTTAAAAACAACCAGGTTCACGTGCACATTCCCGAGGAAGAAGCCAGCGAGCAAGGCATTGAAAACACGGCCAAACGCCTGGAGTTCATCTATCCTGGCGAGCATGAATTGCAAATTAACGACAACAAAGACCATTTTCACGTGCACCTTAAAATCAAACTGTCATGATTAAAGCCATTGCATTGGATGACGAACCGCTGGCCTTAAAAGTCATCGAAAGTTTCTGCGCACGCGTGGGTTTTATCCAGCTCGAAAAGACATTCACCAAAACTTCCGAAGCGCATAAATATTTGCGCAAGCAGCCTGTTGACCTGATTTTTCTCGACATTCAGATGCCCATGCAAAACGGAATGGAATTTTATGCCGAGATCGAACAGAACGTCATGGTGATTTTCACGACCGCTTACAGCGAATATGCCGTTGAAGGCTTCAATGTGAACGCCACAGATTACCTGCTGAAACCGTTTTCATTCGACCGCTTTTCGCAGGCCGCAGAAAAGGTCAAAGCCATTTATGAAACCAAAAACCAGATTTCGAACAGCGAACAGCAATACCTTTTCATCCGCGCCGATTACAGCCTCAACAAGATCCTGATCTCGGATATTTTATTCATTGAAGGTTTGGATGATTACCTTAAAATCCACATCGAAAACCAAAAAACGATCGTTGCACGGATGACGATGAAAGCGATTCTGGAGAAACTTCCGGCATCGGAATTTGTGCGTGTGCACCGCTCTTTTATCGTTCCGGTTTCCAAGATCGGTAAAGTACGGAATAAGGTCATTTACGTTGGAGCCGAAGAAATTCCGCTAAGCGCCAGTTATGAATCTGCATTCCTTTCCATTATAAGCTCGAAATAAACGTTGCTTTTTAAGATTTTTTTTAGACAAAAGACATCTTTACCTCTTAAAAAAACCTGTTGACCTCATAAATTTTTTCTTCAAAAAACGCCTTATTACTTTTATTCCGAACTTTAAAAAGAACAGTTATGGAAAGGAAAGATTTTTTAAAAGGTTTGGGCTTTTTTGGCCTTGGCGCAGTTGCTTTGCCCATTTTAGGCTCCTGCAGCAATGATGATGATACTGCTGCCACGAACACACTTGCAATAGGCGACTGTAGCACGACACCTTCGGAAACGGAAGGGCCATTTCCAACTCATTCCCCTTCGACTCTAGTTACCAGCGACATCCGAAGCGACAGAACCGGTGTAAACTTAGCCGTAAACATCACTGTTTTAAATGCCAATGCAAACGCTGCTGCGCTTTCCGGAGCGATCGTTGACATCTGGCACTGCGACAAAGACGGCAATTATTCTGAATACGGCGGAACCGGAATGCAGGCTACCAACTACACGAGCGTGCATTTCCTCCGCGGACGGCAAACGACAAATGCCGATGGAAGCGTCACTTTTACAACAATTTTCCCGGGTTGGTACAATGGCCGCGCGACGCACATTCACGTTCACATTTACAACGCGTCAGGCAGTTCGATATTGGTCACGCAAATCGCATTTCCGGAAGGCACAGACAGCGCTGTTGCCACTGTAAATGCTTCGTCGGCAAACGGCTACACGAAAGGAATGTCGGGCTATACTTACAATGCCGCCGACAATGTCTTTTCAGATTCGGCAGTTTGTGAGTTGGGAACTATTACAGGCAGCATCGCTGAAGGGTACAGCCTTCAAAGCGTGATCAACGTATCGGCATAAATTAAAGGTCATGGTATTGGAAAAACAGGCACAAATTTATAAAGCCGACCAGCGCGGTTGTTCTGAATCAGAAATTTTCAGGAGGTTATGCACTTTCAATTTTGATGATTACCGGGCAATTTCGCGCCATCCTTTCGGTGCTTTGCTTGCCCTGAATGATGAGACGCTCGCAGCGGGAAACAAGATTGTGCGCCATGTGGAAGAAAATTTCGACATCATCCTGCTGCCTTTGGTTGGCGGGATCGTTTACAAAGACAGCCTTGGAAACCAGGATATCATTGGAACGGAACAGATCAGGATCTTTTCTGCACACAAAGGCATGTCATATGAAATCACCAATCCGTATGAAGCAGATCTGGTCAATTACATCCAGGTCTGGCTTCGCCCGGACAAACCCTTTTTCGCCTCTCAATCGAGTCAACAGGATTTTAATTTGTCTGAAAGAAATATATTGATTCGGCTTTTTGAAGGAAATATTTCAGACAGCCCGGTTTTAAAAACCAATACGACAGCCGATGGTTTTATCGGGATTTTCGACGGCAGAAAGGAAGGAAAATACAAACTTAAAAATCCGGATAACGGTCTTTTTGCATTTGTGATCAACGGCGCATTTGAATTTGAAAACAGATTGATCGAATCGCGTGATGCCCTTTCAATCAGCGGCATATATGAAGCAGAATTTGAAGCTTTATCCGAAAACGCGATTCTCTTAATTCTTGAAATCCCGCTAAAACGGTAAGCTAAAATGCATTCACCTCAAAAAAATTCCCATTTACCTCATCTTTTTTTTAATCAAAAATAAGAGTCTTAGGTTTGGCTCAGATTTAATTTCAAAACTATGGAAAGGAAAGATTTTATCAAAAACGGACTCGGTTTTTTAGGCATGGCCGTTGCGGCACCAACGTTGTTGAGAAAACACCTGCCTGCTTCAAATGCTGTTGAAAATGCGGCTGCCTGTGGAAATACCAACAGCGAAACTGCAGGGCCATTCCCAACGCACACACCGTCATCGCTGGTGAATAGTAATATTGTCAGCGGTCGCAGCGGAATTCCGTTAACGATTAACCTGACCATTAACAATACCAATGCGGGTTGTGCTGCTTACGAAGGCGCGATTGTTGACATCTGGCATTGCGACAAAGATGGGAATTATTCTGAATATGGCGGTACCGGAATGCAGCCTACCAATTACACGACCGTGCATTTTTTGCGCGGAAGACAAACTGCAAACGCAAATGGTTTGGTAAGCTTTACCTCGGTTTTCCCGGGTTGGTACACTGGACGCGCCACGCACATCCACGTTCATGTTTACAATGCAGCCGGAACTTCGCTGCTGGTGACGCAAATCGCCTTTCCTGAAGGAACGAACAGCGCTGTAGTTTTGGTGAATGCATCAACGGCAAATGGGTATACGAAAGGAATGAACGGATATACGTACAATGCTTCGGATAATGTTTTTTCAGATGGCGTCACGAATGAACTGTCGTCAATCAGCGGTTCTGTAGCCGAAGGATTTACCCTGAGCCATACGATTTTTGCTGCCGGACCTACATTAGCGGTCAACAATGCGACTGCCGTTTTATCGCAATTGGGCCAGAATTATCCAAATCCTTTTCATGACAAAACGACGATTCCGTTGCAATTGCTGCTTGAGTCAAAAGTCACTTTACAGATTTATGACCTGAATGGACGAATCATTGGAAAACCGATCGAAAATCAATTTTCATCCGGAAACCAATCGATTGTATTGGAAAAATCGGCACTTAGCCTCAGCAGCGGCTATTATATTTACAAAGTCAAAGTAGAGAATGCCGATGGTATTTTCGAACAAAATAAAAAGATGTTAGTTGATTAAAAATTGTTTTTATTGGTTGGTTGTTGAAAAAAGAGGGAATCCGTTTCTCTCTTTTTTCTTTTTAAAATGACATTTATGAAACATGCAAAAATACGCCTTGCTTATAGGATTGTGATCGACAGCAATTCGGCTGTTGTCTGGGACAAATATGTTTTTGAAGATACGTATCGCGAATACAAAATGCAACAGCAATTGTTCAATGCTAAAGAAAATCCGAAATCCACTTTCAGGGAATTGCTTGCCGAAAATGAAAAGGCAGAACAATTGCATTACCTGACCGGAATTGCCGCCAACAATTACATCCAGCAACTCAAAGGAAAATGGCACCGCGTGGCAGATGTGCTTGGAAACCAGTTTTTCCCATTTGTGAATTACCGGCTGGATATTGTCAATTCAGATATCAATGACCTCAGCAAACACAAGATCGGAATTACTTTTTATTCGCCTTTGCTTACCTTGCTGGACATCGCAAACAACTGCTATCTGATCTCGGAAAATAGCGAAAATAGTCCTGGATTTGAAACGATGATGTTTCCGGTTCAGCCCAATCTTGCCATCTGTTATTACGAAAAAAATGAAGGTTGACCGCTAAAAAATTTACTTTCACCTCATTTAACTTTTTGTTTGTTGAAATTGGCAATTATTGGTTTAAATTCGCCCGCTATTAAAAATTAATATAAATAAATACCACGAATGAAATTTAATTTTACCCCAAAAGCAGCGTTGCTTTTATTCCTTCTGCCTTTGTTTTCTGTTGCACAAACAAAAAATACCACACGTACGATTTTCGGGCAAACCGTTCAAAGTGTCAACCCTAAAAACGGATTCATCCGGTGTGCTTCTACAGAATACGAACAATCTTTACTCGAAAAAAATCCGTCAAGAGCCAATACCGAAGCTTTTGAAAACTGGCTTGCGCCGAAAGTAGCCGCAGCAAAAGCAAACATCCAAAACAATAAGGTCAATGCCGTGGTGCAAATTCCAGTAGTCGTTCACGTCATCCACAATGGCGACGCGGTAGGAAGCAATGAAAATATTTCCGATGCCCGCGTGTTGTCCCAAATTACGGTTTTAAACCAGGATTTCAGAAAAATGACCGGAACTCCGGGGTACAACACGAATGCTGTTGGTGCCGATATGGAAATCGAATTTGTCATGGCCGTCAGAAAACCGGATGGCACTGCGACTAACGGAATCGACCGCATCAACCTCAACAGGGCGAGCTGGGCGTCTGAAACTTTGGTTGAAGGCACCTTGAAACCGCAAACGAGCTGGGATCCGACAAAATATTTCAACATTTGGGTTTGCGCATTCAGCGACAGTGAAAGCGCCGATTTGTATGGGACATTAGGCTACGCGCAGTTTCCAAGCAGTTCGGGCTTGGGCGGACTCGAAGTCAACGAAGGCGAAGCCAATACCGATGGGGTGATCATCGACTGGAGGTGTTTCGGATCTGCGACATATGCGCCGGGAACGTATTTTGACGATTATGACAAAGGAAGAACTGCAACGCATGAAATTGCACACTGTTTTGGTTTGAGGCACATTTGGGGCGACAATGCTTCTTGTGTGATCAATGCAACCGACAGCAGAAAAGATTACTGCCCGGATACGCCTGCAGCAACCGAAGAACATTACGATTGTGCACAGGTTTACAACACTTGTAGCGCTGCAGCCGGGAATGACATGACTGAAAACTACATGGATTACTCCAACGATACGTGCATGAATGTGTTTACTTTGGATCAAAAAGGAAGAATGATGGCCGTGTTGCTGAATTCCCCAAGAAGACTTGATCTTTTGACTTCAACTGTCGCACAAACATTGGCAACCGCTTCATTTGACAAATTATCAACGATCCGTTTGTACCCAAACCCGGCAAATATGGTTGTGAATATTTCTGCAAATGCTTCAAACCTACCCGATTCTTATGCGGTTTACAACAGCCTGGGGCAAATGGTAGCGCATTCAAAAGTGGCATCAATTTCCGACTTGACGATCAATACTTCAGCTTACAACAGCGGTGTCTATTTCATCAAAGTGTTGAAAGAAGACGCTGTAAAAACATTGCAATTTGTTAAGAATTAATTGCGGCACCAACAAACATTAAATAAAAAAGGCGGAACAAATGTTCTGCCTTTTTTTATTTGTAAAATATTTTTTGATGTACGATTTTATGAATCCAGCTCATGCAAATCGCGCGTCTGAAATCGTAAATTATTTTAATATTCCGGGGCGAGTTCTATTTCCAATCCTTCGAGATTTTCAGTGATTGGAATTTGGCAACCGAGCCTGCTGTTGGGTTTGACATAAAATGCTTCCGAAAGCATCGCTTCTTCCTCATCGCCCATTTCCGGTAAATCGAAATCGTTTAAAACATAACATTGGCACGAAGCGCACATGGCCATGCCGCCACAAACACCGATCGTTCCTTCGGGTGCGAGTTCGTAGGCACGGCAGACTTCCATAATCGTCATTGCCATGTCTGTTGGCGCCTGGATTTCGTGGATTACGCCTTCGCGGTCGGTGATTTTTATATTGACGTCCTGAGCCATTAGTCGATTGCTTTTACAACTGCTTTTTCGGCTTCTTTCCGGGTTCCGTCGAAACCGTCAACGCCAGCTACAGTCGTGTATTTCATTACATATTTTTTGCCCGGATTCATGCGTTGGTACACGCTTTGGCACATTAAAGTCGCTTCGTGGAAACCGCAAAGGATCAGTTTTAATTTTCCGGGATAGGTATTGACGTCGCCAATGGCGTAGATCCCGGGAATGTTGGTTTGATAGTCCAGGGAATTGTCGACTTTGATCGCATTCTTTTCGATTTCAAGTCCCCAGCTTCCGATGGGGCCGAGCTTTGGCGACAAGCCGAAAAGCGGGATGAAATAATCGGTTTCGATTTTGCGGTGTGCGCCGTTTTCTTCAATGTCGAGCGATTCGATGTGTTCCGAACCGTTGATTCCGATGACTTCTGCCGGTGTAACCAATTTGATTTTGCCTTCGTTTTTAAGTTCCTGTACCTTATCGACTGAATCGAGTGCACCGCGGAATTCATTTCTTCTGTGGATCAAAGTCACTTCGGAAGCGACATCGGCGAGAAAAACACTCCAGTCTAAAGCAGAATCGCCGCCTCCGGCAATGACGACGCGCTTGTTTCGGAATTCTTCAGGATCTTTGATGAAATATTTGACACCTTTGTCTTCGTAGAAATCGATGTCTTCAATGAGCGGTTTTCTCGGTTCGAAACTGCCGAGTCCGCCGGCAATTGCAATAGAATTGGCGTGGTGTTTTGTGCCTTTGTCTGTAGTGACGATAAAGGTTCCGTCTTCGAGTTTTTCGATCGTGTCGGCGCGTTCCCCGAGTGTAAATCCGGGTTGGAACTGTTTGATCTGTTCCATTAAATTGTGAACGAGATCACCGGCTAAAACTTCCGGAAAACCAGGAATGTCGAAAATGGGTTTTTTGGGGTACAATTCGGTTAACTGCCCGCCGGGTTGTGGCAAAGCATCAATGATGTGGCATTTTAATTTGAGCAGTCCGGCTTCAAAAACGGCGAAAAGTCCGGTTGGGCCGGCGCCGATAATTAAGATATCTGTTTCAATCATTTCTTTTATGCTAAGGTTTTCGAAGGCAAAATAACGCTTAAGAAAACATTCTTACTATGATAATTGTCAGTTTTGTGAAAGTGTTTATAAGTAGGTGCGTTAAGGATTGAGGCGGTATCCTTTTTATCGAGCCTGCAAGGCGAAAAATAAAAAGATAAAGCCGAAAGCCTGGCCCGTAGGGAAACGCCCAAAAACTGACGTGAATTTATGCGATGTTGACCACCGTTTCGATTTGTGGGGCGAATTTCTTGATCGTCGTTTCGACTCCTGCTTTGAGCGTCATTTGGTTGACACTGCACGAAATGCAGGCGCCTTCGAGGCGAACGGTGACGTGCTTGTCATCCTCAATCGAGATCAAAGTGATGTCGCCGCCGTCGGATTTTAGGAACGGGCGAATTTCTTCGAGCGCTTTTTCGACGTTGCTGGTTAATTCTTGTGTATCCATTTTATTTATATTTTGATTGAAAGATTTAAAAATTGAAAGATTCAAAGATTGCAGTTTGCGGAGAGAATCTTTGAATTTTAAATTTTTCAATCCTTTAATTTTTCTTTACTGCGGAACATCCGGCCATGGTTGTGATTTTGATGGCTTCGCTTGGCGGCAGGCTTTCGTTTCTGTTTACGGTTTCCTGAACGACATTTCTGGTGATTTCCTCGAAGACAGTTTCGATGACCGATGCGGTTTGCAACGCTGCCGGACGGCCGTAATCACCGGCTTCGCGGATCGATTGTACGAGCGGCACTTCGCCTAAAAATGGAACACCGAGATCTTCTGCCAGGTTTTTCGCGCCTTCTTTCCCGAAGATGTAATATTTGTTTTCCGGCAATTCTTCTGGTGTGAAATACGCCATGTTCTCGATAATTCCCAAAACGGGAACGTTGATGCTTTCTGACAAGAACATCGAAACGCCTTTTTTGGCATCGGCCAAAGCGACGGCTTGCGGCGTGCTTACGACAACGGCTCCGGTAATGGGCAGCGATTGCATAATCGATAAATGGATGTCGCCTGTTCCCGGAGGCAGGTCGATGAGCATGAAATCAAGTTCGCCCCAGTCGGCATCAAAGATCATTTGGTTCAAGGCTTTTGAAGCCATAGGTCCGCGCCAGATCACGGCTTGGCTTGGCGCTGTGAAAAATCCGATGGACAATATTTTGATTTCGAAACTTTCGATGGGCTTCATTTTCGATTTTCCGTCTACGGTGACTGAAATCGGTTTTTCGTTTTCGACGTCGAACATGATGGGCATCGATGGGCCGTAAATATCGGCATCAAGGATTCCGACTGCGAAACCCATTTTGGCTAAAGTGACTGCGATATTTGCGGTTACCGTAGATTTCCCAACACCGCCTTTTCCGGATGCGACCGCGATAATGTTTTTGATTCCGGGAATGGCTTTCCCTTTAATCTCGTTCGCTTTTTCGGGCGCTTCCACTTTGATGTTGACTTTTACTTTCGCATCGGGCGAGAATTTCTCGTGGATCAGTTTGCGAATGTCGTCCTCAGCACGTTTTTTAATGTGCATCGCCGGCGTGTGCAAAACCAAATCTACAATTGCTTCTTCCCCGAAAGTCACGACGTTTGTTACTGCGCCGCTTTCGACCATATTTTTTCCTTCTCCGGCGATCGAAATGGTTTCGAGCGCTTTAAGAATTTCTTTTCTGTCTAATTTCATAATGATTTTCTGTCTTAATTCAGACTGATTTTAGATTGCAAAGATAGCAGGAAAAGTTCAGATACTAAAGTGAATGGATTGAATTTATTGATGGTTGGATTTGCACTCGAACATCCATAAAAATAAAATCAGCAGAACAAAAATTGCCTGCTGATTTTATTGATTAATTGTAAAAAACCTATTCGTATTTAAGATATCTTAAAACGTCGATTCTTGTGGCCTGATACGCTTTTGTGAGTACGATAAGGATTGTTAGCGTGCAAAGCACTACAAATCCGATGAGGAAAGGAACGGCGGAAATAGCAATCCGATAAGCAAAATCTTCGAGCCATTTGCTGAGCACGAACCACGTGGGCACAAATGCGACTGCAAAACCGATGATGCAAAATACCAAATACTGCCTTGACAATTCTTTGAGCAGCGAACTGGTTTCTGCGCCAAGTGTTTTCCGGATCGCGATTTCTTTCATTCTTCTTTCGATCGAATACGAAGCGAGTGCGAACAATCCGAACAAAGCGATCAGGATTACAACGACATTCAACAACGAAAATAAGTTTTTCTGTTTGATAAAGGCTTCGTAACTGCGGGCGAAATTCTTATCGACAAATTCATATTTAAACGGATATTCGGTATCGACTTTTGACTTCCAGAATTTCTCGATTCCGGCAATGGTGCGTTCCATATTTTCGGGCGAAACTTTTACAAAAACATGGTTCATGTTGCCTTCCATCCAGAAAATGGTTTTGTAGTGAAAGAACACCATTGGCGGAATTTCTTCCTGCGGGCCGGTTAAATGAAACTGGTCGACAACACCAATGATCTTCAGCTTTTTGCTGTTCCAGTCGACTTCTTTTCCAATCGGGTTTTTCTCGTTCATCATTGCCAACGCCGCTTTGTTGACCAATATCGCACTGGTCGAATCGGAAGCGATTTTGGAAGAAAAATTACGCCCTTCGGAAATTTTCATGCCCATCATATCGATCATATTGAAATCGACACACATGTTTTTTGCCTGAATGTTGTTGCTGCCGTTGTATTGAAATCCGGATGAGGAATTCGATCCTTTTCCAAATGAAAAATTGCTCGCAGAAACATCCTGAACGCCTGGCATTTTCAATATTTCCTGTTTAATGGTCAGGTAACGATCGAATTTTCCTTCGTTTTCGCGGTGGCGGTAGGCAATATCAATGACCTGATTTCCTTTGAAACCCAGGTCTTTGGTACTCATAAATTCGACCTGCTTGTAAACAATATACGATCCGATGATGAAAAATGAAGCGATCGAAAATTGAAGGATCAGCATGCCGTTTCTAAGCCAGATGCCGCTTTTGCTGCGCCCGAAATTGCCTTTAAGCACTTTTAAAGATTCGAAATTCGACACATAAACTGCCGGGAAGATCCCCGCAACGACGATCACCACAATAAATATTGTCAGCAATTGCAAATAAAACTGGCTTCCGATCATGATCAGTTCCTTGTCTAGAAACTCATTGTAGTATGGCAGCGACAACTCGACAATCATCAGCGCCAACAGTATCGCAAAAATCGTCATGAATACGGTTTCGAATAAAAACTGGCGGACAATATTTCCTTTCGTCGCACCGATTATTTTTCGAACGCCGACTTCTTTCGCGCGCTTGACTGCATTGGCCGTAGCCAGATTGACATAATTTACGACCGACAAAATCAGGATCAAAACCGAAAGCCCGGCCATGATCAAAAGGAATTTGTAATTGCCCTGTCCTTCGGGATAACCGTTGACAACCGAATGCAATCGTGCTTTTTTTAACGGCTCGAGAATGATTTTCATCGAACCGTTTTTCTTTACGAATTCTTCGATTGAAATCCCAGAATCTTTTGCGTCCTGTTTTGTGCGGTAATTGTAAAAAATGTCTTCAATTTTTTTGGCAACAACGTCAGCGTTCGCTGGATCTTTAAGTTTTACGAGCAATCCGAAATTGAAATTTCCCCATTGGTCCATATTGTCCTCGAGTTTTTTATCGATCAGGTTCGTGACTGCCATCGGTTCGATCGAAGATTTTCCGGTAAGCCTGTAAACGCCTCGAACCACCAAGTTTCTGTTCGAATAAACCACTTGCTTGTCGATCGGGTCTTCATCGCCAAAAAGCTGTTTGGCCGTATCTTCTGAAAGTGCAATGCTGCTTTTGTCAACCAACGCATTTTTAGCGCTTCCTTTTACAAATTCGAATGGAAAATAACTGAAAAAGTCTTTTTGGGTATCGAAAATCTTATCAAAAACGACCTTTTTGCCTTTGTAATTGATGATTTCACCAAAATAAAAATTCTCGAAATAGCACAAACTTTCAAGTTCGGGAATACTTGCTTTCATGATCGGGCCAACAGGGGCGACATTGTGCGGCCAGACAATATTATTCCCGAGATCACAAATGACCTGGAACACTTTTTCATTTTCAGGATTCCAGTCGTTATACGAATGTTCTTCGTTCCAGTACAAAATCGCGAAGACAATTCCGGCAATCCCGATGCTTAAGCCCAATACATTTAAAATCGAAAACAGCAAATTCTGCTTTAATTGGTACACAAATATTTTTATCCAGTTTAAGATCATGACGGCTGGTTTTTTTTGTTGACGGAAAGCACCGGTTTGAATTCGTGTTTTACAGCTACCGAATCTAACACCGGGGTTGACATTTCGATTTTACTGCTGTCGATCGCGATTTTTGTATCGGTGTCGTAAACCTGGACCAGCAAGGACGCCAGTGCAGCGGTGATTTTGAAGACTACTTTTGTCATGGCCTTAGTTTTTAGCATCCATAAAAACGTCCATATTGCGCTGGTTTTTCTTTTCAGAAAAGATGATTCCGTCTTTCATGTGAATCGTGCGCTGTGAAAAAGATGCGTCATAATCGGAATGCGTGACCATTAAAATCGTCGCGCCTTTCGCATGCAGATCGGTCAATAATTCCATGACTTCGTTGCCGTTTTTACTGTCAAGATTTCCCGTGGGCTCATCGGCAAGGATGATTTTCGGATCGTTGACTAGCGCCCTTGCAACCGCAACCCTTTGCTGCTGCCCGCCTGAAAGCTGTTGCGGAAAATGTTTCAGGCGGTGTGTAATGCCGAGTTTTTCAGCAATGTCTTCGACTTTTTTCTTCCTTTCAGATGCTTTGACATTGTTGTAAATCAGCGGCAATTCGATGTTGTCAAACACCGACAATTCGTCAATTAAATTGAAATTCTGGAAGATGAATCCGATGTTTTCCTTGCGGACAGCAGCGCGGCTTTGCTCTTTGAGCCCGATCATTTCTTTGCCGGTGAGTTCGTAATTTCCGCCCGAAGCGCTGTCGAGCAGTCCGACAATATTTAACAATGTCGATTTTCCGCAGCCCGACGGCCCCATAATCGACAGGAAATCGCCTTCGTTAATTTGCAGGTTGATGCCGTTTAAAGCAGCCGTTTCGACTTCTTCTGTACGGAAAATTTTTGTGAGGTTTTTGATGGTGATCATGATATTCGTGTTTTTGATTGATGACTTTTTTTAATGGATAATGGATAATTGATAGTTGACAATTAGTTTGTTTGTCTATAATTTTTTGTGCCTTATTTAATTTCAACTGGTTTCAGTTCAGAAATGATTTCACTTACTTTCTGTTCGTATGTTTTTGTGAAATAGTCATTGTAATACCAAAATTCGAGCCTTTCGATGATTTGCGGAAGGTAAATAAAAGCCCTGTTTTTTACATTGTCGGCCAATAGCTTTTCTGCTTTTTCATTATCGCCGATCAGTTTTGCAATAATGACTTCATTCGCGCGGTCGAAATGTTCGTAAAGGCAAATTTTCCATTGGTTGTAGCCTTGTTCCGACATTTTATTTTTTATCGGCTCGAAAAGACTTTCGGTGGATTGAATGATGTTTTCACCGACTTTATCTACTGCCGGATTCACAAAGGAATGCCCGAATTCGTGGATACAAATCGTCCTTAAAGCCTTGCTGTTGCTGAATCCCAAATCAAGATTAAAAACGTCGTCAATATTTTCAGGTTTGCTGAAGCTCCCGAAAACATTCCCAATTGAATCTTCGCCACCCACGGCAAAACCCGTACTGAAAGGCATCGTCAGGCTTGGATGTAAATTGTAGTTCGCGACTTTTTTTCCGAAAAAATGCTCCATTTCGGTAATGAAATTTTCTTTCGGAATGCTTTGCGAAACTTCTGAAACCATTTTTTCATAATATGGCTGATAAGCTTCGAGGAACTTTTCAAAATGAATTTCGTTATAGAAATCGTTGAAAGCCGTTGTGAATTTTCGGGCATCTTCCAATGAAGCAAACTGGTTTAGGAATTTTGTTTCTGATGTTACCTTTGCATCCGGAAAACGATCTAAATTCAATACAAAATTGGAATAATGCAAATAGAATTCTTTGTCAAAATACGTTTTTATGATGTCAAGGCTTTTTGATTTCAGGTATGGCTTAAATTCATTTACAATTTGTAAATTCAGCGCATATAAAGATTTCACTTTGACTTCTTTTCCATCAATATTAAATACTTGGCTGTCCGGAATGCTTTCAAAATCATCATAATTGATCAGGAAATTACTCAAAGCCAATAATTCGATGTTGGAATTGTATGCCACCTGAATGCCTTTCACTTCACAAGTGTCGTATTTTAAGGCAAACGATCCGGTCGCTTTTTTTCCAATGATATCGAGTTTATAATCTTTATCCAACACGAATTTATTGTGATTTACAACGTGTGCATCCGAGATTTCCGAATGATTGCTTTTCAAAGAAAGTGCTCCTTTCGAATGTTCTAATTTTGAACTCAGGTAAACTACTTTCTTTTCCCGGGCTTTAAAATCTAAGGTTTCCTTTCCTGTAAAATCTTCAAAAGACGCTTTCCAAAGATCCTCAGCATGGGTGGCTTTTAAATTTTTATAAGACGTGCAGGAACTGAAAATGGCAATAACAAACAAGAGAGATTTTTTCATGCTGTTGATCTGATTGTTTTGATGATGATTGAAACTTTTTTATTTAAATTCCCTTGTTTGACTAAAACACTTTTGCCTTTCGACTAATTTTTCTCCAAATTCAAAACTTCCACATCTTTAAAATCTGCATACGAAGATGTGATAACTTTGTCGCCCGGTTTCAATCCGTTTAAAACTTCATAATAATCGGGATTTTCACGTCCGGTTTTGATTGTTTTTTTGATGGCTTCGTTTCCGTGGATCACAAAAATCCATTTGCCCGAAGTATCGCTGAAAAACTGCCCTTTTGGCAATACCAGAACTTTGTTTTTTTCAGAAAGTGTCAGCTTCACTCCGAAACTCAAGCCTTGCTGCAACACAAGCTGGTCTTTTCCGGTAAAAGCCAATTCGATTTGAAAACGCCCGTTTTTGACTTCCGGCAAAATTTTAACCACCGAAACCTCGAGTGGATTTCCTTTGTAATCAACTGTTCCTTTTTGCCCGACAGCAGCCTTTTCGAGGTAAAATTCGTCTACATCGGCAACAAGTTTGTAACCTTTCATCACGTCGATCTTTCCGATGCTTTCGCCGCCCTGATAGGTTTTTCCGAGAATCGGTTCAAACGACGTCAGGTTTCCCGAAGCCGGTGCGGTAATCAGGAAATTTTTCTTGTTGTTCCGCAGGATCTCAAGGCTTTTTTCCATCGTTTGGATCGAGCGGTTGATTTGTGAAATCTGGATCTGGTTCGTTTGTTTTTCCTTTTGGATGCTGAGCTGGATGTTGTTTTTGCGCTCTTGCTGAAACCGAAGGTTTTCCTGAATCGTATTCCAATCGTTTTTCGAAATGATCTCTTTTTCGTACAGTCTTTTGTTCATGTCAAACAACCTTTTTGCATCGTTATAATCGTGGTCGATGGCAAGCAAATCCTGGGTTAATGTCAATTCCTGGTTTCGGATGTTGAGCTTGCCGTTGTTCAGGTTGTTCATTTGTTCGATGATCGCCGTTTCCTGCGTCATGTAATTGAGTTCCGAATTCGGATTGTACATTTTGGCAAGCGCCTGTCCTTTTTCGACATGCGTTCCGTTTTCTGCAAAAATTTCCTGTACCGATCCGCCTTCTGTGATATTTACAAACATTGCATTCAGCGGTTCCACTCTGGCCTGGAATACCATAAAATCTTCAAAATATTCGTTAGAAACCGTTTTCACCAACAGTTCACTTTCATTGACATTGAGGCTTTTCTTTTTCGAAAAAGAGAAATAGGCCATCATTCCAAATGCCAAAAAAACAACGGCGGCTATGGTAGCATATTTAATTTTTTTACTTTTACTTTTGATAACGGTGTCCATGATTTATATCGATTTTCGAACGTACCTTTAGCAATATTGTGCCACAAAAAATAAAATGTTTAAGTTGTTGATTTTTAAATGTTTAAATTAAAGATTAAAAACGCCAACTGTCCGAAAATGAACACTATTGTCCGCAATCGGACAAAACAAATCACATGAGAAAAAAACAGGCTTGCATTGTAGTGGTCGATGACCAGGAAGAAATATTGTTTTCGGCCAAAATGGTGCTGAAAAAACATTTCGAAAACATTTTGACCACGAGCAATCCAAAAAAATTGTACGAATTTTTATCCGAAAATACCGTCGATGTCGTGATGCTCGACATGAATTACCGCATCGGTTTTGAAGACGGCCGCGAAGGCATTCATTGGCTAAAGGAAATTGTGTCGCATTCGCCGCATACCGCGATTATTTTGATGACCGCTTTCGGAAAAATCGAAACTGCAGTTGAAGGCATTAAAGTCGGCGCATTTGATTATGTATTAAAACCTTGGGAAAACGAAAAATTGCTGCAAACCGTCGAAAATGCGTTGGCCGAAAGCCGCAAAAGGCAGAAGAAACAAATCGCATTTTCATCTGAAAAACAATATTTCATCGGCACTTCGCCAAAAATAAAACAAGCATATTCGGTTGCTGAAAAAGTCGCCAAAACCGATGCCAACGTTTTGATTCTTGGCGAAAATGGCACCGGGAAATTCGTATTTGCGCATCACATTCATCAAAATTCATTGCGAAAAGACAAACCTTTTGTGCATGTTGATTTGGGTTCGTTGAGCGAAAATTTATTCGAAAGCGAACTATTTGGTTATGCGCGCGGTGCTTTTACCGATGCCAAAACCGACACGCCAGGACGTTTTGAGACGGCTTCGGGCGGAACCATTTTCCTTGATGAAATCGGGAATATTCCGTTGCATTTGCAATCCAAACTGCTGCATGTTTTGCAAACCAAAACCGTCACGCGGCTCGGCGAAAGCAAACCGCGGCCGCTCAATGTCAGGATCATAACCGCGACAAATATTGACATTCAGAACGAAGTCAGAAAGAAAAATTTCCGTGAAGATTTATTTTACCGCATCAATACAATGGAAATCGTGATTCCGTCGTTGCGCGAACGACAAGGCGATATTTTGAAAATGGCTGAATTCTTATTGCAGCAAACCGGTGAAAAATACAACAATTCGAAACTTGAATTCGATCCGCACAATCTGCATTGGCTTGAAAAATATTCGTGGCCGGGAAACATTCGCGAGATGGAAAACAAGATTGAACGCGCGGTGATTTTGTCTGATGAGCCTAAAATTTCGGTGACGCAATTGGATATTTTAGATTTCAATCCGACAGAAAACAATGTCGCCGAAGACAATCCGTTATCCGAAATGGAAAAATCAGTCATCGAAAAATCACTGGCAAAATTCAGCGGAAACATCAGCAAAACCGCAGAAGAACTCGGATTGTCCCGCGCCGCTTTGTACCGCCGCATGGAAAAATACGACCTTAAAGACAAAACATGAAATTTCACAACGCGCTTTTTATCAGGATTTTCTTCTTGCTCGTATTGATTTCGGGAACTTTTTTCCTGTTGTTTAAACGATTGCCATACAGTTCGATTCTGGTTGGATTTATGGTTATTTTATTCTGTATCGAATTGTACTTTTTCGTCCGGAACCGCATGTTGTTTTACGACAAAACCATTCTTTCGATCTTGCACAACGATTATTCATCGAATTTTCCGCAGCATTTAAAAACTGGGAATTACAGCAATTTGTATCGTTTATATGACAGCTTAAAAACCAGGCAATTTGATCAGGCGTCGCTCGAACAGGTGTACACTTCGATTTTAAACAACATCGACACAGCGGTGATTATCCTTAAAAAATCCGGTGCCGACTGGGATATTTTTTTGATGAACGATTATTTTTCGACTTTATTCAGTGTGCCGAAGTTTCGCCATTGGAAAAACTTAAAAGACAAATTGCCGGCTTTTTGCGCTGAAATTGAAAACGGCAATTTTGACGAGATGAAAACGTCTGTTGAAATCCGGATTGACGAACAGGAATTGCAGACGTATTCGATCCAAACGTCAAAAACGCAATCTTTCGGGCAGGAATATTATGTGATCTTGCTCGACAGCATCCAGAAAGTCATCGAGAAAAAAGAAAAACAGGCCTGGATCAATTTGATGAAAGTGATTTCGCATGAATTAATGAATTCATTGACGCCAATCCGGTCGCTGTCGCAGAGCCTGCACGAAATCGTGAGCCAGGACGAAATCGATTCGGAGGACTTAAACGACATCCGCGAAAGCCTTGCTACGATTGTAAACCGCAGCAACCATTTGCAGTTTTTTGTAGAAAATTACCGCAAGCTGACGATGCTGCCGACGCCTGAAAAACATCCTGAAAACATCAATGAATTGATAAAGGAATGTTTGCTTGTCATGCATCCGTTATTGAAACAGGAAGAAATTGACATCAGCAATGAAATCGATGTTCCGATGGCTTTGAATGTGGATAAAAAGCAAATTGAGCAAGTGATCATCAACCTCATCACAAACAGCATTTACGCACTCAAAGAAAAAGAAGAACGCCATATTTTCCTGGCTTCATCAATAGAAAACAACCGCGTTTTTATTACGATTTCCGATACCGGAAAAGGCATTGAAAAAGAAATCCGCGATAAGATTTTCCTTCCTTTTTTCACGACGCGAAAAGACGGCGCGGGAATCGGGCTTACACTATCCAAAAATATCATTGAAGCACACGGCGGTTATTTGAGTTATGCTGCAGATGAAGGGAAAACGCAGTTTGTGATCGCGCTTCTGGTTTGATTTTTTTTGAAGTTAGAACTGTGGCCGCGTTAGGGATTAAAGCGGAAATCCTTTTATTTTATGCAGCGCAGCGGAAAAAATAAAAGATTGCAGCGGAAAGCCCGGCCGCAGGCAACGCCCAAATAAATATTGAATTATTCTTCAAATCCGGGATTCCAGAAGTGCTTTTCGAAATCGACGATTTGGTTGTTGACGACTTTGATGCCTTCATTTTCGAGCAATTGCTGCATTAGATTGGTTCCTTCAAAGTGGTGTTTTCCGGTCAATAATCCTTTGCGGTTGACGACGCGGTGCGCCGGAACATCTTCGTGCTTTCCTGAAGAATTCATTGCCCAGCCGACCATTCTTGCCGAGCGGGCGCTTCCTAAAACTTTTGCGATCGCACCGTAAGAGGTGACTTTTCCGTACGGAATTTGCTTTGCGATGTCATACACGCGTTCGAAGAAATTGTCATTTTCTGCCATTATTTCCAGTAAAATTGGATGATGTTGATCGCGGTTAAAACCGACACCAGTCCGGTCACCGAACCGATAATGTAATTCATGTTTTTCAGGATGAAAGTCGTTTGTTCTTCCATCTTTTTGAAAAAGGCGATGTAGCAGTAAAAGGCGAAAAACGATCCGATTCCGGAACCCAGAACGAACGTATATATGAAAGATTTTTCAAACACAAAATAATTGTATGACGCCAGTGTGATGCTGACAAAAACGTAAAACGGAATCGGGAAAAAATTCAGCGCCGACAGCAGCATTCCCATAAAAAAACGGCTGCGTTTGCTGTGCATTTTGACCTCTTTCTTTTTGGGTTTTACCTTTTTTGCCGCAACGAAAAAATAGACGGTCAGCGCTGAAAAAACAGCGAGGCCCACTTCGCGAAGCATGATCACGATCTGCGGATTGTCATCGATATAATGGGCAAAAACCACCGCGATCAAAGTCTGAAAAAGCACCACAATGGAAGCGCCTGAAGCAAAAACCAGTGCGCGTGTCCGGCCTTCCTTTAAGCTCACTTTTGCCGCTGTCATGTTGATCAGCCCCGGCGGAATGATTCCGAAAGTCGACGTGAAAAACCCTAAAACCAGCGGCAAGGCAAAAGCCATATTATTTTATTTTGAAACGAATGTACGTAATCGCTTTGTTAATATCCAAATATTGTTTTTCGTAAAACGTCTGGATTCCAGTGACTTCCGGAGGCGCGCCGGCATTGTTGTAGATGTTGTGGTTGGCATACAAGACTTCGTGCCCTTCGCCGTGCAGCAATCCTAAAGTATAGCCGTGCATGAATTCGCTGTCGGTTTTGAGGTTCATGACGCCATCGTTTTTGAGGATTTTTTTGTACAACTGCAGGAATTCGGTATTCGTCATCCGGTGTTTGGTGCGCTTGTATTTGATTTGCGGATCGGGAAAAGTGATCCAGATCTCGTCGACTTCGTTTTCGGCAAAAATATGGTTAATCAGTTCGATTTGGGTGCGGATGAAAGCGACATTGTTCAATCCGTCTTCTACAGCCGTTTTCGCGCCACGCCAGAATCGCGCGCCTTTGATGTCAATCCCGATGAAATTTTTATTCGGATATTGTTCGGCCAGGCCAACAGAATATTCGCCTTTTCCACAGCCGAGTTCCAATACGAGCGGATTTTCATTTTTGAAAAAATCAGCGTTCCATTTGCCCCTGAGGGGAAAACTTCCTGAAACCACTTCTTCCCTTGTTGGCTGAAAAACGTTTGTAAATGTTTCGTTTTCCTTAAATCTTTTTAACTTATTTTTACTTCCCACGACTTAAATTAATGTTTTGGCAAAATTACGGAAATATATAA
>Ga0247815_10000723_pt1 | contig 25836 bp, 37 predicted proteins | sample UWRJL194509B1_FD_181014 | JGI IMG/M metagenome (GOLD analysis project Ga0247815, IMG submission 181014) | Plant litter microbial communities from Arlington Agricultural Research Station in Wisconsin, United States - UWRJ-L194-509B-1 | ecosystem: Environmental > Terrestrial > Plant litter >...
AGTACGGGTTCGACAGCACCGAGATGAACCGGCTTGACGGCAACTTGTCTGGCACCAGCACGACCAGCGACGCAATGCGTAACACAGACGACAAGGTACGAATGTCGCTGCTCTTGAGGCCGAACATGTTTGCGAGAGATTGCCGATATGCACGGTTTCCTAGAATTTGACAAACGCCGAGGCCGGCGTGCCCAGAACGACTAAGCTGAACGAGGGCGTCAAGGTCGAGCGAGTCGCAAATAATTGATAAGAGCTCCGCGGGAAGCATGCAAAGCGCACTGCGTTGTTGTAATCGCATGGCTACGAGCTCGGATGCTTGAGGTCCAGCCGACATTGTGGGAGGAGGAAGAGTCGCGGGAACAGCCGCGGCAGCGCGCATGCATTTGCGCAAGTTGCTGATAGCGTGCAATGGGGAACCCGAGCAGACACTGCTCACCACTTGTTGTGATTCTCAATTCTCTATCCTGTTGATGCTTCATAACTGACTGCCGCAGTTTCGAACGAGTTGCACGAGCGAGTAGCCCGGAAGTCTGGTACATATGAAACTGATTGGAGAAGCTGTCAAGCGAAGTCGTCCTGGATGTAAATAAAGCCGCACTAATTCTCTGTCTGAGGCGCTGAAATGTGCGGAAATAACAACGGTGACGGCGGGATGTCCGCCTTGAGTCCGATGTGGATGAGACAGGCAGTCATCATCGTGCGAATAGTCTTCGATGAAACGTAACGGAAGAAGCACTAGCAGCGCCAGGCGAAAAGAAGAAATAATGAATGAAGAAAATGAAGATTGAGCGAGGCCGAGAGGGTAGTCGTACTTCGGAGATCGTGGCTGAGTTGCTGCGTGAAGGCAAGGTCAGTCGAGTCGCAATATCGAATGTCTTAGGTCACCTCGAGTAAGTCGTCGACTCAGACATGCCTGCCGCCCTCGCCGCCAATTCTGACAACCAGCTAAGAGCCCTTACGGTGCTTGACGTGGTGTGTATGCTATAAAAAATCGGTGTCAATCGAAAGTAACTACTGGTACTTTACTTGTACAGACTGCTTATCGCCATGCCGAACCATCTCCGCATCTTCTATCCCAGCTCATGACCTCTTGAGCGACTACCTCCCGGAGTCGCTGCCGAGCTTCCGGTAAAAGATGGAACCGTTGCTGGTGGATGTTGTGTTGGTCTTATCGCAGTCATCCCTCGCGTCGGGGGCCGGGGGTAGAGGTGAGAGGGCAAGCGATCCATGGTAAATAACTGACGGACAACTTAGCTTTATACCTTCAGATAACTAGTAGCACTACGAGTAGATTCTTCATATGTCCATATTCGGCTGGCTTCCAGGCTAGTCCGAGAGCCGGGCTGCGTGAAAACGTGCGAAGAGGATTGTAGGCCGTCGCAGGATGTCAGCCTTTGTCGTACAAGCATGAATGAGTCCTCTCGATATGACGGGTCAGCGGGTCTTCGTGGAGCATGAGCTACGATAACTCAGCTGGTCACGAGGCAGTTGTGAATCTCAATGAACACATCGATTTGGACAATCAAGAGGGTGTGTCATGGTGCACGAATGTTCGAGGGACGGCGCTGCGATTAGCGGATCTTCGCTGGAGTCGCCATTGCGGCGGTTTGGCAGCTGAACCCAAGAAGGCTGTAGTAATCAATGTAGAATATCCGAAGACAATCACGAGGATGTCGAGGTGAAAGAAAGTCCTACACACACCGAGCCGCTGAGTGACTGTCAGAGTTGATACGCGCTTGAATCTCCGATTATCGTCACGCACTGGCGCATCGCCCAACACAATAAACCATGCAAGTGTCACCAGGCTGCTTTAGAGGTCCTCAAATGATTGAACCGCGAGCAATCAAGGATCCATGCGCTGTCATGTGAAGTACGACGAGCGTTCAAGTGAGTTGGGTGTCTTCCGCCTGCTCACCCGGCTGTATTCGAACTCCACAAACAGCCCTCGATCGAGGTGAGAGTATGCCCAACATTTGATGAGGCTCTGTGTTTGCGTCCTGCTGCACGTCGGGGCTCGCTGCATTCCACCAGTCAGATTATCTTCCCGATTCAACCAAAACTGTACCTGAAGCGTGCAGCGCACAAGCACAGAGTGCAGACGTAGCATTCTGAAAGTCAATGGCTGTGGCTGTGAGGCTGTATTGTAACTCAGGGTACTGGCAATATCGTTTGAAAATCGCACGTTTTGCGCGGGTGTGTTGTACGTTGCGGATGCGTATTCTATAAAGAAACCCCTGGAAAAGGTCAGTAGTTGCAGTCATGAGGTCATTAGCTCAAATTAATATTGCGAATCAAAAGCAGAAGCTGAGGATGGATTGTCGTCTGGCGTGGTCGCGCAGAATGAGCAATTGATCGCGCGAGGCGTCGGCCTCATCCTGCGTCATGGCCGGCTTCATAGACCACACTGACTCTGTAACTGAAATGCAATTTGAAATTAAAGACCTTGTGGATGCACATGGGGTGGCCCTTATGTGATGTAGACCTTGATCTTGAGTATTGAATGCGAGGAACACAGTCACGCCTCGGCATTCGCGCCTCGTGAGATTTGCACGCCGGCACTTGCATGTCCCTGTGAAAAACAATGCGCGTGTTCCACGCTGAGCTCGAAGCCGCGACCAACCATTGATTTCTAGGCGGTGAACACATGAACGTTGAGTGCTGCGAATCTACGTGCAAGGGTGATGCCCGTAGTCAGTGTGTCTGTCACGTGCTTTGCGCTGTCGCCCTTGCGTCGTACCCACACACGCCACCTTGATCTGCGGCAACGAGAGAACAGGAACACAATGCCAGCGTTCCGAGAGTACGCGAGGGTCAAAGGACAAGAACCAGCTCAAGCGCCACGCTCTTTGTCGATCACGCATCAGCCGACATTGGAGTCTGTGCCGTACCATACTCCTACCCCGTGGGATCTACCTCAGTTGTGGGTAGGAGTATGGCGCCGTACCCGTAATCATTCTGTGCATATGATAAGGGCAGCGGGCTGGCAGTAATTATAAATATCTGTGCGCCACCCGTTGCAACAGGCGTTCAGCGTTCAGCACGATCTCCTCTACAGACAAGGAGAGCTCTGATACTGAGTTCAATCGTCTGTGTACTGTGCCGTCCGAAGTGACAGTGGCAGAGTAGCATTCGGCCGGACCGTTGCGGCGAACAGTTGTTCGAAACGAGTTTTAGGAACAACCAGCAAAGTTTTGTTCCCACGCTTGGATATAAAGCGATGTCTGCAGGTGTAAATGCAGGATGGAAGAAGATGAGAAACCGTGTCGACGCTGTATAAATTGTGCGTCTGAGTCACCGTACGCGAGATCAGTACACGCCTGAGACCTCTCGCGCTAAGACACGGACTGTAGATATCCCAAAGCACATTTTGGTCATCTTCAAGGGCGCTACAGATAACGCCTGTTGTAGGGGTAAGGTTGAGAGCAGATTAGCGCAAGCGAGAGGCGTACAATGTGCGGTGGCAAGAGTTGGCATGAGCTCATATCCCAGAGCTCGAATCGCGGCCGCATCCAGCTCGCGGATGTCCGTTCCATGCTGAACGATTCCGAGCTGTACGAACCATGTCAAGATAACCTGCTGCAGAACTGGTGGAACGTGTGTGTGTCGAGATCACGGAGGCATTTGAAGGTTTTGTCAGGGGCCTCATAGATGTCGAGCCAGAGACCAAGTTTGACCCGCAGGATAACATCTACTTGGCATATCGTCAGATGGTGAGATTGAAGTGTTCATTCACACACACCAGTAGAGCGAGTCTCATCTGTTGGATAAGTCTGCGAGGCGAACCACTGAACGATATCAAGTACGTTGAAGAGCTTCTGGGGCGAGTATTGGTCCATCCATGCGGCGTGATGATCGAACATAAATCGCACCGCAGTATTGTACGTCAGAAATGATAGCAGATGATGAGAGTGTGTGAAAGAGCAGATTTGTATCATGATGCTGGACATTGTCAAGGTTCCTGTGCTTTTATCGTGATGCTGCATTGTTTATACATGATTTACCTGAATGCAGCTGACTTGCATCTCTTGATAGGTCATAGGCTCTATTCTTCTTTCTGAATCTTTTAGACCATCGACATCGGTGTTTGGCACTTTCAATCCAATCAATCTTGCGAGTTTTCAAGTCACAGTCTTCCATCCGCGAAAAGCTCCGACATTGGTGTGTGACCGCCTCCATGTAACAAGACTGTTTTCCCGCCTCTCCCAGCAAGCTCTCGATGATTCTTAGATGTTACATACAGCCTTGTAAATATGGTATATAAAGCTAATGTCAAAACGCAGACAAGAGACAGCCTTCCTTGGCTTCCTCTCTGCACCTTTCGCTCACACAAAAACTTACACGGTTCGACTGACACAGGCCTGTACGCACCTGCGGCTCGCTATAGAGCTTGTTATGTTGTTCTCGTCTCGCTCCTCGTTCCCGTTTCCTTCCCGTCTCGTTTCTGTTTCGTTCTCGCTTCGTTCCCGTCTCACTCTCGCCTCGTTCCCGTCTCACCTCTCTCTGCACTGTTTCTCTTCTTGTTTCATCTCTTATCTCGCGCATTTTTTCCCGTCTCCTCTCGCTTTCTTTCTCGTGCCGATCGCATCCCTATCTCAGTTCGCATAGCCTTTCATTGTAGGTATCCCCGGACCCTTACACTCCGACTCGGAGTCGGTAGTGCAGATCCGACGCTTTACCATAGTTCTGCCATAGATAAAGCGCCCTATTACGATGTATGTAGTTCTGAGTATAATGTCGACTGGATGAGTGTTCTGCCCTTCTCAATGAATGCCGAATTATGATCATTTTCTCAAGAGCTGCTGTGACGAGAGAAGCCCCTTCAGAAGTCTGAAATAATGTAATCTGTTTTGTTGACGAATGGTCCCAGTCAAAGGCGCTGCAAAGGTCTGCTCCTTCGGATTGGAGCGAGGTGCGAGGCATGAGGGGAGGAGAGGCAGGATGAATGTTTACATGACTGAAGCGAGCACTACATTATGAAGTTCTGGAATTTGTGTGTGCATGTGTGTGCAGGAAACAATCCTGATCTTTTTATGTGACGATGTGGCTATATCAATTGCCCATTCTCTGCTACCACGCCAGACGACAATCCATCCTCTACTTCCGCTTTTGATTTGTAAGATTAATTCTGACTATTGACCTTCGAATTGCAACTACTGATCGTTGAGATGGGTCTCTTTATAGTATACACATCCGCAATGTGCAACACACGCCGCGCAAGATGTGCGATTTTCAACGATAACGCCAGTGCCTAGAGTGCCGACGCCCCCTCTCAGGCGCAGCTATGTGCTCCTAAAATAAGCAATATAAGCTCTGTGCTTGTGCACTGCACGATTCGAGTACGCTATTGGGTGCGCAAGAAAGTTGGCCGTGACTCGCCTGGCACCGGAAGGTGGAGAGTTTTAATATGCGGCAGGACGTAGGCGCAGTCTTGTTAAACGCCTGATCATCTTTCGCTCCGAGTGAGTTCTGGCTGGGAAGTTCAATTACAGCTTGACCAGCAGGTGCAGATGTTCATTTCGCATGGTAGAAGACACCTAACTCACTTGGACGCTAGTTGCACTTTGCATGTCGGCGTATAAATGCTTTATTGCTCGTATAATCTACAGTTGGTGGCCTCTTAATGAGTCTGGGGACACCTTCAGGGCTTGTTGTGTTGAGTGGTGCGCCAATGCTTGACGAGGATCGGACATTCAAACGCGTGTCAACTCCGACAATCGCTTGGCGGTTCGGTGCGTCTCTGAGCGTCTCGGACTTTCGTTCACCTCAATAACCCGTTCGTTGTCTCGCAAGCTTCCATATTAATACCAAGACACACCTCTTAATGATCCAAATCGTTATGCTTATTACGGTCCACAACCTGCTCGTGCACAGCTGAGCTATCGTAGCTCATACTCCACGAAGGCCCGCTAACATGGACTCCCTCGTCTCGCCAAAGTTTGAGCCGGACGAACTCGTACCCCATCGGGAAGGTGATATATCGATAGTTTGCATTAAGGAATTTGCAGAAGACGACATTGAGAAGCACGTTCGTCCGTCTGCATTGCTGCCCGACCTGACCGAAGGGGGCGAAGTTGACATCATTTGTTACTGCCTTGCAATGCGAGCAGCCTCCGTGTTCGCCGACTACATGCTCGACCAATGCCGCTTAGCTGTTCTGCATGTCTGCACTGTCATGGAGCACCAGCGTGCGATCAAGGCCGGCACCGTGAACAAGAACCAGACGCGTCATAACGCCAGGCTGCACATGGCCCAGATGTACAAGACAAGACAGCCGCCGAACCAGCCGCAGGTGAATCATCACAATTAAGTAGCTCAGACCATCTTCTACGCAACTCTGCGGCGCAAGTGGGTGCCACCTCCAGTGATGCTGTTGTAGATATCTATCCCGTCTCATCCCGTACCATTCCGATTCGTTCACTCTCAACATCGTTGTTTTGCCTTTTCTCATCATGTAGTGTTACCTCATTTGCCCTCGTGTATCCCATGTATCGAACCAGCGTCTCTGCTGCGCACTTGCGGACCCTCTCCATCGGATATCCTAGAGAAGCAGTACCGAATGACGCCGAATTCGTCCTCCTTCGTCACGGTGAGCAGCGAGTTGGATAGGAGGCCACGTCTTGGCACGTCGCTTTCGGCGTCCAACATGACAAGATCGCCATCGCCATCGTGTTCAGGAGCGAGCTCAACCGGCTCGAGTTTCGGCGAGACGGGAAAGCCCATCGAGGCGAGCTGAGGCAGTAACGACCTTGATGTGTAAAACGAAGGCGCGATCGACGAAGTTTACGTCTTTCCCGCCTCGGAGACAGCGAGACTCTCAAAGATGGCAACAATCTGCGCAACTCGGGGGTTGTCTCGAGGTTCGCGGACATTCAGGAGCATCTCGGATGTACTGGACGGCGCGAATGATGGCATGATCAGGCTTGCGGGAGCGCCACTTTTGGATCCTCCGGATCCTCGATCTCCAGTTCAAACTTGAAACTGGGGTCACGTTTTGTCAGTCTAGAACGCGCTACTCGTGTGCACGCGCAATGCTTACCGCTTCGACTTTGGTGACGACAGGACGTCTGCGAGCCGCTTGTGACGCTCGTCGGTGCCTGTATGCTCGACGGGCTCGCTGCGCAGTCATATCAGACTCATGAAGCTCACCGTGGGCACCAGGACACACACCTATCGATGACGATCAGCTCGGTTCTGCTTGTACCCGGAGAGTTCTTGCCGGTCGTCGGGGTGCTGTAGGTCATGGAAATAAGTCGCTCGTACTCGCACTCGCAAAACCGCCAGTGCACGTACCTCTTCGAGCTGGCTGAGCTGGAAGACGCAAAGGCGGGCGGCATCGACAGTGATTTGAATGCGTCGTGCTTGCGACACAAGTCGCTGCTCGTCAAGATGAGTCTCAACACGTCGAACACGACAGCGGTGATGACGTACAAATAGCACTGCATAGGGTTAGGTTCGCCAGAAGGAACCTTGGTGCTGAAATGGACGGCGAACTCGTGAAACCGCTTGCGGATTAGAAGTCCCTGATCAGCAAGCCGGTCCACGATGTCCCTCCAGTTGCCTTTGCGACACTGAATGTCCGCCAGAATGTCGAAGACGGTAGCGTAGTTGGTAGCCGTCTAGTGTCGTCGACCTGTTGCTGCACCAGAACACGGCATAAGACAGCGAAGGGTCAATCAGGCTGCCCGCTCTCGGGGAGTAGTAGGAATGATAGTAGATGATGAGAGTGTGCGGCGAGCGAGCTGGGTTGCATCATGCTAGACATCGCCAACCGCAGGTTCCTGTGCTTTTATCACGATGCTGCATTCTTCGTGCATTGTTTACCTGGATGAGGCCGTATTGCATTTCGTGTTAGATCATGGACTTGAATCTTTCTGCAATCGCTCCCTACCTGGACACGGTTCGGTGGGTCGTATTGGTGCAGTCCTAAGAGAGAGAAGTACTATGCTAATCAAGATTATAATAGTGTGTGGTTCAGACCCACGCAGCGTACGAATCGAGCATATAGGTGCACTACGATACAATGACCCGGCCGGTGGTGGAGGCAATGGTGGAAACACGGCATCACGACACCTCCGCCACCGAAACCTGTTTCAACTACGACTAATACTACCCGATCCGACTACGCAGACACCCGAAAACGAACCGAAATTGTTATTAACCGGCTAATATCACGGCTTAACGCACGCCATCGCCTGGGTCGCGCTCCGAGGAGTTCACCTGGCGCGGTGCGTGCCGCTGTCGCCACAACGGCAATATATTGCCATATGGATAGCGCAGCTCTGCTGCTACGCACGCTGCCACGTTCAGAATGTATATATACAATTGATATATATACTGTATATACTAGAATCCGCTCCGTTACGACGCAACCCGATTCTCCTCGACACCCAGTCGAGTACCCCCTCCCATTATCTCTATTTCGATCTCTCCTTTCTCACATCCCAAATCCGATCAAAAGCAGCTCTATCCGGCCATCCGACTCGACGTACAAACGCCATACGACGGTAGGCGGGTACATCAACTATAAACACGACGGTTTATCCCTACACCCCCGAGCTCCACCCGAACGCCGCACCCACTCACTTGAGTGTACATAGTAGAACCTCCAATGACCCATAATTCTCGGCAGCCTCATTACCAGCGATTTCTGAGGACTTTCAAGCAGCTCAGACTTTTAAATCATAGTTAAGGTCTCAATTTGTGTCCGTCACGGGAGACCTTTCCCGCGGGATCCGCACGCTGGGTCGCTCAAATCATTCCCCCACCTGTGATGTCAGAAGCAATCCATCACTTCGGGACGGTAGACTACAATGGTAAGCACATTGCTTGCTTGCTGACCTTTGGCCAGTAAGGGAATGTCAAGAAGCTTCGCGATGCGGGAGTTACCGACGCCGAAATGGGGTTATCCGGCGGAGCCGCAGGCTTAAGGTTCCGGGGGGGGGGGCGGCACGCCGAGCCGGCTTCATTTCACGGGTAGAGGGACCTTGACAAGCAAGGTAATTACCGTATGAGTTTGTGGATTGGACGCTCGGTGGACGTACCAGCACCAGAGCCGATTTGGGTCGTATCCGGAAACAAGACCTCACTCGATTCTCTGCAGAACCCACGCCCAAAACCTTGCGACGAACAGTCTGCTCGCACACTCCGAACATATGCAGTCTTCGCGAATGTTCAGCGAGGGCAAATTCCAAGTTTGCTGGGCAAAGGCGTCTGGCTGATCGCAGGGTTCGTGACGACGTGAGGCAAGTCGACGAGCTCCTGAATCAATGTCGCGATCGACAGCCCAACTGTGTGGAATGCGGGCACTTGACCAATTTGCGGTTGAAGCTGCTTCGCTGAAGATGAAACGGCACTCGGATCGTTGTTTGCGGCGCTTGGTCCGACGCTTGGCGTAGTGAGATGAGGGTGGAGAGCGGCGATGTGTGCATATGCGTCACGGTTGGGATCCTCCAGAAAGCAAGTGACCCGCGCTTGAAGATACAGAGATGCTTGGAGATGTGCGGGCAAGATAAGCGACGGCGCAAACCCGTGTTGACGCTGCATAAACTGTGTGTCTGAGTCACCGTACAGCAGATCAGTACACGCCTGAGACCTCTCGCGCTAAGACACTGACTGTGGATATCCCAGAGCACGTTTTGGTCATCTTCAAGGGAGCGAGTTTCACCTGTTTGATATGTCTGGGAGTCGAACCACTGAACGATGTCAAGTACGTTGAAGAGCTTCGGGGGCGAGTATTGGTCCATCCATGTGGTGTGATGATCGAACGCGAATCGAGCCGCAGCATTTTATACCGAGAATGATGGCAGATGATGAGAATGAGTCAGTGAGCTAGTTTGTATCATGATGTTGGACATTGTCAAGGTTCCTATGCTTTTATCGTGATGCTGCATTGTTTATACATGATTTACCTGAATGCAGCTGACTTGCATCTCTTGATAGGTCATAGGCTCTATTCTTCTTTCTGAATCTTTTAGACCATCAACATCGGCGTTTCGCTCTTTCAATCCAATCAATCTTGCGAGTTTTCAAGTCACAGTCCTCCATCCGCGAAAAGCTCCGACAGCTACGTAGACATGTCAATTCAGGTGTGCGACGCCCTCGGTTATGCAGATCCGACGCACTGCCAAGGTTCTTCCAGAGATGCAGCACCTTATTCTGAAGTATGTAGCTCTCAGAGTAATGTCGAAAAGTCTGAATCGACAAGTGTTATGCCCTTCGTACGTGACGATGTGGCTTATCATGCAACTTCGTAACACTCTCAACATCGTCCTCACTGTCATTGCGGACTGAAATCAGGGCGTTCTGAATGCTCGCGACAACATTATTTCCCTGCTAGGCTATCTTCTAGTGTGATCATGTGGTGGGTGATCTGGCATTCATAGTGTTGGTCATGATGAAACTCTGCGCTTGGTGACAGTGCAAAATACTACGGGTGTGTTCTCGCGTAATGTAGGTTGTGTTGGTCGCTCTCAGGGAGTAGCAGGAAGTATGGCAGATGATGAGAGTGTGCGGCGAGCGAGTTGGTTTGCATCATGCTAGACCACCGTCAACCGCGCTCTGTGCTTTTATCACGATGCTGCATTCTCCGTGCATTTTTTACCTGAATGAGGCCATAATTCACTTCTTGTTAAGTCATAAAATCTCTCATTCTAACCCATACACATCTCCAGCATCTGACCATCGTTCAGCCGTCGTACAATTTCTCCTGTGCTGATCTGATGCAGCGGTGTTCACGCTCGTTTTATCGAACTCTTCAGGGATCAACCTTGCACGTAGTAGCGATATCATACAGATTCGTTAAAAATGTTTGAGAGGTGAAATGATCTTCTGGTTTCACAGGGAGCCCAAATACACTGCGCGGGCTAACGAGGAGTGTAAGTGACGTGATGGAGGTACTGATCAATTCTGAACACATGAGCAGGAATTGTTGGTGAAATGTTGGTGCACAGTCCTCATTCAACTCTCAATCCGAACTCGGCAGAGCCTGTGTTTAGTTTGAAGATTGAGAACTGAACGCAAGTTTATTGAGAATTGAGTAACGAGAATTGGCAACTGTCATTTCACAACGAATCCTGATTCAAGTTTTCAGGATTGATGGTCTTGGGTCTCATTCATGTCTGTAACACTCCACTTTAGCCCAGTGATAGCTATGCCTCAGATTATATGCTCTGTTATCTTTATCATTTTGATCAAGCGAGATAAAGCCGGACCCTCTGATGGTTGAAATGTATCTGTATACAGTTTTGATGTACAATTCGGCCCAGATATAAAGTTTATACCAATGCAAGAGGCTCCAAGTTGAACGTGATTAGACATTTGTCTGCGTTGGGCACCAATACGCCAGTATCCATACCTCTGAAAACGCCGTCAGTCACCACAGGTTCGGGCGATGTGGAAGATCCGGAAATGACCCACCGCATCGAATCTTCTGTTGTGCTCTCGTGGAGGCCAAGCCGGAAGTTTCTAACAAGAGTAGAAATAACTAAAAGAATCTCCATCTCGGCAATTGGACGGCCGGCGCAGGAACGAGGGCCTTGACCTTTGAACAATGTCGTCAGTTGACCCGCTGTAACACGAGAACCCGAGATCTTACTAAAGGGGAACCAAGCCGCATGCATCGCCGAGGCTGCCTCATCCGTACGCTTGGACCACAGCGCGGTCTCAGTGTCCCATTGAAGCCAGCGCTCGGGTATCAACTCGTGCGGTTTCGGGAAGATCGACTCGTTCAAGTGCGAATTTAACGCCAACCCGCCAACTTTCTACAGCAATAAAAATAAGCATCAGATTGAGAGACACGTGAGAAATGCTTTTCTGTACCGTCCCACCGGGTAAGAAGTAACCCGCCAGTAAGGCGCCTTCTTCGGGGACGACGCGTTCGATGTAGACATTTCCAGAACCATGAATGCGGAGAACTTCCTAAGGACAGAGAAGCTGGTTCAGTGAACGGATAGGAGTTTTAAAGCGAGCCTTAATAACCTTAATGAAGGCGTTGAAGTATGGTAGTGAGCGGAGAATGTCGATGTCGAACTGCTCTTCTGAGGGCATGGTGGACAACTCGGCACGCAGCGCATGCCAAACGTCGGGTCGCTTCGCCAGCTCATACGTCATATATGTGAGAGCATGGCCAGTTCCGTCAGTACCTTCATGACAGATAATTACTCAATAAGTGCACGTCTGAGCGGTTGCATGAAGTTCGCCCACCCGCTAGGACAAATAGGGCGACTTCGCCGACAACGATATCCTTGGGAGCCGGAGCCTTGGTTTCGGGATCGCGGTACGATTTGCATGTTGTCTGCAATGTGGAATCGTCTGCGTCAGCAATGTACAACATGCGCAGCTCATAAGAATCGCACCAGAATGTTGGCAGCTTTCTCTGGATCTCTCTCGCCATGAGCCGCATCAAACAAATCTGCGACAATCTATGATCGGGGGATAAAATACTACGGTCAGCCTGGCGTCATTGAAGTGGGCGAACAGGGCATCGTGGCAAATAGCGGCGAGGCGGAAGTGTCAGACGAAGCATACGTACGGCACAGAAGTTCCGATCTGCTTCAAAAATCTGGCGCAGGCGCTTTATAGGTAGTGTCCTCAGGATGCTGTACACGAACGGCGGCAGAACGGATTTCTACGAGCGGACATCCGCAGCAATCAGATCAGCCCCGCCACTCAACTTTGAGTAACCAAGTCGACGCACCAAAGCTTTATCAAGCCACCAGTCGTCAGTGTACTGCAATTGTTGGTCAGTGTCAGTGTATATTGCACGAGGACAAAAAATTGCGAAACAGAGAAAGAAACACTAACGCCGGTGAGTTTATGGTTCTGGCCGCTCGCAATCTGGTTGAACGGTGTTCCCAAGATTGTAAGCCCCAACCTGATGAGAGAAACTTAGTTCAGCTTCTTGTGGTACGGAGCGGTGGCTACACGGAGACTTACACGTCGAGAGAAACAAGACGAAATAGTCGTAAAACATTGACGGCTGCGCCACCTTGCGAGTCGTGCAAGATGCGCCGAACCAAAGCGCCCATCTCCCCTTCGAGGGCGCGACCGGCTGCGCGCAAGTTGTCGCCACGGAAAGCAGGGGCAGTCCAACGACGGAGTCGATCGTGGAAGGCAGGGTCACTGAGTTTCACAAGCGAGTAATGGTCAGAAATAAGCGTGTTGAGGGGGTGGCGCTCACAGACAATGACGTACGATGTATTCCAGCTGTTTTCCGCACCACCGAACGTGAGCGCCGAGTACGCCTCGCCTTTGCGAAAGTTGTGTGTACGATAGATCTCGAGAACGGATGCAGGGTCGGCGACTGCGACGCGGTTAGGCCCGATGCGCACGACAGGACCATATTTCTGGCAATACTTGTGGTCAGCCACTCGAAGCTCTCACCAAACTCATCACATGTACGCACTTGAAACAGGTGATGAATCGCGTAGACACGATTTCGTCTGAGGGCTTGATAGTCGAACCAAACATCACTGGCCGCTGCAATCGTCGGCCCAGGGATATTCGATCGTGAGAGAGACGACAGCCACAAGCTCCACGCCGCCTTAGCGGTCACAGATATCATGAGCGCCACAGTGATACCGAAACTGATGAGAAGCGGACTGAAATCGTAGAGTATAGTCATGGTAGGCAAGAGCTGAAGTCGTTCAGAAGCTGGGGAGGGCGAGCCAGATGAAAGAGCTGCTGCGTGCACTCTAGGTCTCCGGTGCGATACGGCTCGAGACTTGAAGTAGACCGCACAACATGAACAAGAGGAGAAAGCGCGTCAAGTGGCGCCGCGCGGTGGGCCGGTGGCGGCCTGCCGACACAACTGCAGGATGAGGGTCACGGGGGGAATAACCCGAGCAGCGCTCGATCCGACGTGACAGACATGGACACAAGAGTGGGACCTGATTGTCAGTGACGCGCCTCCCTTCCGCTCGGGGAGCTGCGGCCGTCAAAGAGACTTCTAGCTTGTGCCGCGGGGCAGTGAAGCAAAGAAACAGACCGCAGAACGGCTTAGCCCGGCGCTCCAAACCTGCACCAAACGCAGCGCGATAGCAGTTTATGTTTGACAACCGTTAGGGTTGATTCAAGTCACAGTGTGATTGGTGCAGTTACAAAGTGATTGGTCACGGAGATACTCGCCGCGGCCCGGATCGACGCACTCCTGACATCTGCCACGCCGCCACCGTGCTGCGCGCTGAGCTGTCAATAACTGTCATTCGTCGGGTTCACAACGCCTCGAGTGCCGCGGAGCTTTCGGGGGCAGGATTAACAAGACGCTCGTGCAGCTTTGCATTGTGCCGACGAGCGTGTTGCCCGCGAGATGGCGGGACTCAGGGGAGCGCGCCTGCACAAAGTGTGCAACTCGTTGTGTCGGCGGCAATTCATCCCAGGGTCATTGAAGCGAATGAAAGCCATCGGCGTGCGCTTGCGACCTTGACGCAAGTCATCCATGGACCACCTCCAGAGTCTACCAGACGCCGCGACAACCGTACGCGTGTTGATCGCTGTAGCAGTTACCATTTGGCTTATGAGGCGCAACCCCGGCATTACCCTCCCACTCTGTTCACCGGTACACTCTCGCGCTCAATCTAGCGCGCTCTTTGCCTAACTCGTGTAGCCTGGTGCAGGATGGCTCTTGGGACATGAACACGCAATGTTTACTGAGCCAACGGGCAACTTCTGCCTTCGGTGGTTTGAAGAGTATGGGCCAGCGATGAAGCTTTGTATGACGGTCTTCTCGTTGTCACTCCTGGGTGCGTACTGATTTACGTGCCTGCGCAGATACAGCAGTGGACGTACGTTTCAATGAATTCTCGCTGCTTGACTTCTGTTGATTGCCTATTTTGTTGTTGATCAGAGGAAGGAAGTTGTGGGTTTTTCCGACTGTGAATGGTGCTCGACGGCGTTTGCTGAACATGACTGCAGCTCCTCACTGTCGACCCATCGGCACTTCATCACATTTTCATCAAGAAGGTACGACCTTCCGCCTTGGTAACTACTCTTGTGCTAAGTCCGTTGTAACAGGCATACTCGTACCGTCAGTGTTTGCGGCAATCCGATTTCGCCTATGCTCATACCGTGTGCTCAGCAACATCCGAGTACATGATCTCAATGTTGAAGCTGCTTACAGGGTCAAGTCTCTTTTGGGGTAGGTAATTTTTCGGCCTGAATTTTCATGCACTGATGGTCTACAGCCCAAGGCAGCAATCACATCGCACAACGCCGGTTTCTCAACCCGTCATTTTCGTATGCATGGAATTCACACGTTTGAAAGAACACCTGCTTACATTACTCGCAGGTCTGAACGTGTCAAACAGTTCGCGGACGATATCATTGAGTGTTACCAGCGGGCAAGTAATGTACCGAGTAGCGGTCGGTTCGAAGCTTACACGTTCCTCTGACAGTTTGAGCTTAAGACAATAGCGCTCGTCAGTGGTAATGGAGGCAAGATTGTTGTCAATGCCCCTCGCTGGTTCAGGTCACTAGGGTAAATTTTTGTTGGTGTGGTACTGGAGCATGTTGCTCACACCTCGATGTAGACTCGACATCATTGGTCGAACGGTGATTATATCCCTCTTAACCACTAGAGTGCTCTGATATGTTGCGGTAGAGCTTTGACTACGACTTCGGATGTGGTGAAACTGCACAGGCCAAGGATTTGTGGAGGAGATGGGACACTGCGATCGCGGACAGTCTTGCGACTGCATCGTCTTTGGTGCGTGCTCTTCATCGGCACATGGACCTCTGCATTTAATAAGCGATAAAACTTCGCGTAGGTCGCAACGGTTCCTCGTCTCTTTCCTTGGATCATCCACCTCCCCATCCCGGCACTCAAGGCGATAAGTCGCACCAGAGTTGTGACGCACGTACGCATTATTACACTTCTTTCCGCTCCCAATCGCTGAGACACAGTCAGCGTCTCGGTCGTGAGATGCTAGCTCGCGAGAAAACCGCCGCAAGTAATAGTGTCTTGAGGTCGCTCATGCAGCAGAACGGCAACGAGGTCACCGACGAGATGCTTGATCATATCACGACATTGCTCGTTGCGGCACAGGAGACGGTCCCTATGATCACGAGCAACATTCTTTGGGAGCTAGCGAGGAATCAGAAAGCGCAGGACAAGCTACGCGAGGAAGTCATGTCGTTCGGAGGCATGCCATCGTACGACGACCTCATGGGGTCGAAGCTACCGTGGCTGGACGCTGTATTCAAGGAGAGGTAAGTGCATTCAAACTCACACTGAGGCAATCAGAGCTGAGGTTGGTGCTCTTGTTGCAGCCTCCGCCTGCACCCCGGCAGCGGCCACTTCGAGCGAGTCGCCACCGAGGATGACAACATCCCGCTTCGATTCCCCGTGCGCACGCCGTCAGGTGATATGATCACTTCAATCCCTATCAAAGCGGGCCAAATGATCTACATCCCTGGCGCCGCTGCAGACCGTCTGAAGTGCGTCTGGGGACCGGACGCAGAAGTCTGGCGACCTGAGCGATGGCTCGAGGAAGGTGGGCTCCCAGAGAGCAGCCACATGAACGCAGGTTATGCGCGTCTGTTTGCATTCAGCCAGGGGCCGAGGGCGTGCATCGGAGTGCGGCTGGCTGTCTACCAGGTCAAGGTGTGTGTTGCCTGTAGCAAGGTGGTCCGAGGTCGTGGCAACTGCGCGAGCTGACCAAGATCGCACCACTCTAGTTCACCATATTTCGCATGATTCGCACGTTCAAAGTGAACGACACTGGCGTAGACATCGTACGCAGAACCACTCAAGTGATCCTAGCCCCGCAGCCGCTTGTTCGGGGTCGTGAGGCGGAGAATGCGCTCATCCCCGTCGAACTTGTTTTGCTGGAATGAGTTTCGAGATTTTGACTAGACAGGCGAGTGCTGTGAGTTGCATTTGTATATCGGCTGACGCGTTTTCTGCCGGTAATAACGGCGCTTGTCACCCTTAGCGCTCTTCAGCGCCTACTGTTCCACGACGGCTATTCGTTGGCACATCTGCCTTCATTCATCCAAGTAAATGTTAGATGGTTACTGCATATAACATGCGCGGTATCGCGCTTCTGTTTCCTACAGCCACTTCTAAATCGAGAGTATTGAGATTCAGTATGGCTCGCCAGCCATGCCCTTGAGAACTTGGAACTCTTCTTTACCCGCCGCCTTGCACAGCGCGTGGAACTTGCTCGTCGAATCGGCGAGTAGGACTGCCGGTCGGTCGAACTCAACGATACGCCTACAAGCATAAGTGAGATGGCGTCCGACGTATTATACGCGCGGTGCTCACCCGTTGTCGAGAAGCATGACGCGGTTGTAGTCGACGACGGTTCGCAGACGATGCGCAATGGTGACAATCGTACTGTCTGCGAACTCTCTGTAACAATCCATGAGTGTCATCACATCGTAGACGAACTTGAGACGCACTCTCGGATGGTTTTCCCGATAAGCTCGTCGGTGGCGTAGTCGACGCTGTGAACGTGTCAGCACGGATGTGTTGGAACGACCGGAAGCATCCAACCTTGCCGTCGCTTCGTCCATGAACAGCACTTTGGTCCGCTTTAGGATTGCACGTGCCATGCTACAGATCAGTCAGTCTCTCAGTCCAATCACCAAGCCAAATTGATGTACCAGATAAGCTGTTTCTCGCTGCAAGCCGTAGGTCAGCCAGGCCGAACATTCAAAGCGCACGGTGTTTGCGGACGTACCCTGAAGAAAAGTTTTCGCCGCCTTCGCTGACAGGCGAGTCAAGGTTACGGAAGACGTTTTCATTGAGGGTACTCGTGTCCGCAAGGTCAGCGTCGTCCGACGGGATCAGGTGAACCCGGCGCAGCGCCTCGTACTTTGAGAGCTGTCAGCTGCACGCGCAAGCCGTTGGAACATCGTTGGCTCACGATCTCCTGGTCCTCGTACTCGTCGAAAACGTCGAGGGTCGACCGAAGTGTACCGCTCAGGATCGTCGGATCCTCTGTTCAACACGTCAGTCGCTGCACCTGTGCCGAAGTCAAAATATTCATACGCGGGATGATGGTCAACCTGCTGCGAAGATCCGTCAGGCCGACTTTCGTGACGTCGAGGCCGTCGATGAGGATTCGTCCTTCGGTCGGTTCGACGAAGCGGAAGAATGACAATGCCAGCGTGCTCTTGCCGCTGCCGGTACGGCCAAGTACGCCGACCTTCTCGCCGGGGAAGATCTCGAAATTGAGGCCATGAAGTACGTTAGGGAGGTCAGGCTACGAAGAAGAGTCTGAGCAACAAATCCAGTAGCAAGAGGCAAAAGAAATGACTGACGGCATAACGGATACTCAAGTCCTCGACAACGATAGAACCTTCGTGCGGCCAGGCTGCCGGTGGCCGTGGTTCGAGGAACTCAGGTGGCTCGCGTTCTACCTCCGAGAACTCCTTTACTCGTTCGACGGCGACCATGCTCTGTTCGAGACCAACGAACCGGCGGACAAGGAAGAGGAGGTCGCCGGTGATAGTGGACGCGAATGCCAAAGCAAAACCAGCAAGTGCAGCATCGACGCCAGGTGTGAGCATAGCCGTGACACCGGTGATTCCGAGCACAACACTCGAGAGGAGGTTGAAGCGGGCCGAGAGCCATCGGTTGACAGACCACATCCACCAGAACGGGTTCATGTTCTGTACAACTGGAGTTTAGCTGTAGTTCACTGAGAGATTTGAACGGACTGACAGTGTCGACGCAACGCAACATGTCGCGCAGGAACTTGGAGCCAGCGCCGAATGCACGGATGACCGCGACACCTGTGAGTATAGATTCAGCACCAATCTACACGAGACTCGGCGAGGGCTGACCTGATATCGTCTCGCCGTAGATGGAGTACAGCGGGGACCGAGAGACCGAGTCTGCGACCTCTTCGTTAGCAACAGTTGTGAAGTCAGAACAAACGACTCACCGAGACGACGCATATCGCGAGATGTTTGTCCGTAAATCTTGGCCACTGAAGAGATCGTCAGACGGAGTAAAATGACAACAATTTTGAACTGACCGTTCCAGTAGACGACACCAACGAGTGCCGCAGCGACGAGGAAAGAGAATCCGCCGACGTACGTGACGGAGCAGACAGTCGTGACGACGGACAGCGCACTGGAAATGCTCATCAGTGATAATGTCACTCATAGTGGAGTCAGAACGTACTTGATGATGCTACGACCAAAGTTATCGCTCAAGCTGCTGTCAATGCCTACGACGACTTTCAGCATATGCACACAAGGGAATCACGCCCATCTGACCCTCAAAGTCCTTTCCGAAACGGTTGAGAAGTCGACCGCGGTTGATGGTGTCGTGGAAGCGGATGTTGGCAAACAGAACGCGTTCGAGAAGACCTGTGAGGACATTAGCGAGGACCAGCCACATCAATAGCAGTAATGCATACGAGCATATAGCACCCGTGACGCTTCGAGCGAGCCGTAGTCTGTCGGATGGGCGTCAGCAGACATCGCGACCAGGTACCACCAAATACGCACAGAGGACGAACCACCGCCAAGTCGTCAAGACGAGACCAGTGCAAGTGATCTGCAACCGTCCAGAGTTGAGCTACCAAATCCAACCAGGCCAAAATGATAACCACCACTTACCACCGCATACACCGTAATATAAAACTCCGGCCCGCGCGTCGTCCCCTTCTGCACCGAGCCACTCCAAATCTTGATCCAACCGTTCTCAAGCACAGGCGTCAACGCCGCGACCACCATGCTCAGCCCAAACGCGATCCAAAACACCGGCCCACCGCACGCGTGGATGTACCAGTTCCACACCGCCTGACCGATCCGTCCTACTGCGCGCTTCTCCTCTTCGATGAACTTGCGCGGGGCTTTGGCAGGTTTGGGTGGTCCGCTGGAGAGAATGGCGTCGGGTTCGGACGGCTGGACGGCTGTGTCGCTTCCTGTCACAGACTCGACCTCGGCGTCAATATCTGTGGCGAGCTTCTCGATCTCTTCCTCTGCGCATGTTGGCGCGTCGGTGGTTTGCTCTGGTGCCGGGACTTGTGCTGACTGGACGAGGCTTGCCATGATGGCGGAGCCGATAAACTCGCTGGTAGGCCCTTCGAATTGGAGACGACCGTTGTCGAGTGCGACGATATATGCCGCTCCGTTAGTGCAGAGCTGAACATGATGCGATACGAGGATGACAGTGCGGCCCTTCATGATGTCGCCTTTGATGCATTGCTCGAAGAGGTGGTCTGCAGTGTGCGCGTCGACAGCTGAAAGAACGTCGTCGAGGAGAAGGACCGAGGCGCGAGAGTAGACGGCGCGAGCGAGCGAGACGCGAGCCTTTTGGCCGCCGGACAGGTTGACCTGCGCGAGGCGTGAGTATACATCAAAGTTGCAACCGGCAATCACGAACACCGCGCTCGCCGATCTCGCTCTCGTCTCCATCCTCGAGGATCTGGAAGTCGCTGACCAAAGCGCAAGCTTCAATGACCTTCCGGTACCGAGTCTCATCGTAAGGCAGGTGGAACAAGATATTCTCTGCGAAGCCGTCAGATTCACGCGCGTCCAAAAATAGAGACGGCATGAACATACCACGAATGGTGGCGTTCTGGAGCCAAGAGACCTGAGGAACGTAGGCGCATACACCCGGGACGACCCATTCCGCTTCGCTGGGTACTGACCCTGCCGCCACCGACGCGATGAAGTCAGGCGGCGACCTTGGACAGATAACCTGACCCGCAAGCGTGTCCGCCTCGCCAAGCAGCGCTGTGCCGTACTATCAGCACAACTACCCAAGAGCCGACAAACCCGCGCAATGACTCACAAAGCAACAACAACGACTTGCCCGATCCCAGTTTACCACAAACGAGCGTCAACTCCCCACTCGGGAACCTCAAGTTGAGATCAATCAACACGAATCGTTTCCCGGGCGTACTCATCACGCTCCCACCCGCACTCGCACTCCCGCTCCCGCCCGCGCGTTCCTGCGGCCAACTAACCGTCGCAGAGTTGAACGCAATCGCCAGATTCTGTTCTCCGAGCGGTGCAACGGGTGTGACTTCAGCGAGGGCGAGGTACTTTTCGATACGGCGGGCGCTGACGAAGGATTGGAGGATGTTTATGAAGGTTTCGGGCAGGGCGTTGAGGGCGAAGCGCATTTCGCTGAAGACGGAGATGGAGGTGAAGGCGACAGATGGGGTGAGGGGGACGCCGCGCCAGACGGTGTAGTGCCAGAAGGAGACGAGCGTGACGAGGAGTGGTGAACCGTTCCAGATGGCGTTGCTGCGTCATGGTCAGTTAGAGGGTCGGCGAAGTTCAGAAGGGTATACTCACAAGCAAGTCTGGAGAGATGTCAGCGCTGGAAATGGATAGGGAGGTGAAGTAGATACATACCTCGATAATATAGTTGAGCCGCTGGTACTTGAGCTCCTTGTTGCGGACAGCCATGACACGCTTCTCGAAGCTGCGCTCCCAGGCCATAAACTATTTGCGATGTTAGATGCCGAGGACATCGATGCTAGTATCAGCGTACCTTGAGCATGCGGATGCCACCAAGGATCTCGTTCATAAGAGCAACGCGCTCATCACGAGTCTTCATGAGATTATCCTGCGCACGAACAACGATCTTGCTCGCGTAGTGGTTGACAGGCAAGAACACTGAAAGCTGTCAGCGAATGTCCCAAATGCAGGTGAATCGCACAACGTACAGCAAGTCACCGCCAGACCAATGAACGCCGAGCTACCGAGCATGGTGTAGAGGAAGAACGTGCCGATTAAAATTTCGATGGGCGAGTCGACCAGCGGGAACAGGTACCAGCCCATTTGGCTGACCCGGTCGACGTCGGTCGTCATGAGCGTCATAACCTGTTGCTTGCTGCTAAACTCCTCCTCGTCTTCGTCTTTCTTCGAGTCCCCAGTGACCGACCCATCCTCGGAAGGCGCAGCGCTCTTGCTCCCCGAGCTGGAAGCGACATCCTTACGGATGAGCGTTTTGGCGAAGAGCAGGGAATTTAATTGAGCGCGCATGCTCGCCTGCAGGGTCGTCGTGCTAACACTCCAAAGTTGACCAGTCAAAAGGTACGTGACCGCGTTCGCACCGAACAGGCCCGCACAATAGAACCATCCCCAAGCGCGTTCCGGCTGGTCCGGTGTCCCGTCCAACTCGAGGAACCGAACGAGTCGCTGAAGGAAGAACGCAGGCGAGTAGAACAAGACGGCGCAGACGGCCGCCAGGGCAAACACGAGGCCCAACATCCCAGCATTGAACACGCCGAAACGGTAGAGCAATCCCCAGCCGCTGCCGACGGCTGGCTTGAAGTTGCGCGGAAGCTTGATGCGGCGCATGGCGCGGCGGAAGTCTTGGTAGATGGTCGTGGCGCGCATGTCGGCGGGGACAATGGGCAGGTCGCCGATCTCGAGCGACTCGGAGGTGTAGCCGAGCATGACGACTTTGGTGGTGTAGCTGAAGAGGAAGATGTCCCAGACCGAGGCGCTGGGAAGACCGCAGACGTTGTCGAGAACGCGGGTCGTGGTGTTGGACATGGTCTTTTCGGAGTAGATGCGGCTGCTGGGGAAGTGCAGTTGTGGGCCGCGGGGTACGGTTATGCAAATCATTGTAGACAGTGCACTGAGCGCAAGGGTGGTGTACCACAGGCCACGCAGAATTGGACCATATGTCGCCGAAGAGAAGGTCGAAGGAGCAGGCGAGTCTGGCAGGAATGCCGTAACAAGGAGAAGCGCAAATTCGAGCGCCGCGAGTGTCGAAAGATGAACTGTTGTTGGCCAATGTGTGTCGACTTCATTCTGGGAGACCCAAGAAATAGCCACGGCAAGGAGATAGATCGAAAATATAGTGCGCAAGAGGAATGCAACTGCGTCCGCAGTAGGAACATCCCCTGCAGCCAAAGACCATCCGAACGCCGTAGCACTGAGCGCAACGCTGACCAACAACGTAGCGCACACCACGACTTTGCGTAGCCTCATCTGAGTTGTAATGTCAAAACAGTGAACTTGATCCGAAGACTACACAAGACAAACCAGCTTCCAGAATCTTTCTTCGTCAATGGGTGTGCCGTCAATGGTGTCCTCAGGCTCTGTCACATCGAACGGGTCCTTCTCGCCAGCCAGTTCTGGTTGTTCGTCATCATCTTCGCGTAATGAGATCTTGCCTGTCTTGGTGTTGTATAGCGCAAAAGTGGCGGCACTGGCGACAGCGCCTACGAGCACCGTCACCCCAATTTCGAGCTGATATCGCGGCATGACTCGTGCACTGAGTCGAGCGTCGCGCAGGTATTTGTATGGGCGCGCAAGGCGACGATGCGGGTCCGCGGAGTGCTGACTCGACCGTCGGCTCTCGTCCAGGAGGCAGAGCGCGTGGACGGGCGGAGTTCCGTTTCCCAAAACGCGTGGATTTGCGGATAGGGGCCAGTATCAATTCAAATGGTGACACAATCCGTCAATGGCGACGCTGGCACTTGCAAGAGAGCTCAAATGAGTACAAGAGAGTGACTGCGGAGGCAGAATAATGAGGTTCAATGTTAGTCAGAAGCACAAGCGGCGTCGTGCCTGACAAACAAACAGGAAGCCTTTGTTTCACTAGTGTCAACGAACCTGAACTTCCAAAGACATATATGAGTCGGTTCTTAGCATCAACACTCCCTTCCTTGTTCAAGTTGAAGTATCTTGGGACGGTGATTGATCTCACACATGGCTTTAACTACCAAGAGCAAGAAGTTTGCACTCCGACAAAGACTTTTGTGCATACATGCAAGAAAATTGGTAACTCGCGTAGCTGACTCGATTACCGTTCATCCAATGAAAGCGTAGATGTAGCCAGATTGCGCTCGATACAGACTTCAATTCCTGCCGGGCACCACCAATTCCCAACGCTGGTACGTTGCATTCGTAACGTGCGAAAAGAGAACGATCGACCTTCCATTTCCTCCTTGAGTCATCTGGAGGCACCAGTGGGGGTGATCCATTCGTGCGATGCTACAAAGGTTCATCAGCTCAGAGACTGTTGTTCTCGTCTCTTTGTTGTCGTACGTACCGGAAAGTGTTTGCCTTGGCAGGCTGTACAGTCCAAATAACTCGATCCTTCTCACCAACTAGAACGAGCCGACTGTTGTCAGACCAGTCGTTGGGGGAGAGACCAAGGTAGCGCCGGAGACCCTCAGCGGGTGGATCGACCGCATGGGTCGCGATCGCATATCCGCTGCCTGCTGGCTCGAAGATCCACTGCTGGTTCCTCCCACCGTGCAGTCCGTGGCCGAGGACGATATCATCTTTCCAGTAATCAATAACATTATTGTGTTGGTTGCTCACGATCTGTCGGTGCGATTCAGTTCGGTCACGTTGGGTTGAGCTCTGACGAGGAAGGCGTACGTGCACAGGATCAGTAGGCACGTCAGCCCTAGTCTGCGGGCTGTGCGATGATTTGCCTTCATACTCCATGATCCAGCGCTGCCGTTTTGCGTTCTCGGCATGGTCCCAAAGCTTGACCTTCGTGCAATTCATGTTTCCGGTGTGTTTATCGAGCTCGAGGTTCTTGTTGCGCAGCCTGTCGCTCCTCAAATGTCGCTGCTTTGAGTGCAGTGCCAATCTAATTACGCAGGGTTAGTGTAGTAGTCGACGACTATAGTGACGTTGGACGAACCGCACGGTGTTGTTCGCGGATGGCTGCACTTCCCAGATGAGACGACGCGCATAATCCACACAGGCCGCCTCCTGCCCATTGCTGTACGAGTTGTCGTAACGCAGTCCAAGATACATCCCCGGGCAGCGCTTGCTACGAATGATCCATCCGCCGCCTTCCTGCTCAAAGATCCACTGCAATGCCCGTGTCAGCCATCCGCCCCCCTATCAGTCTCTAATATTACTCTCTGATTGTTACCGTCATGCGGTTCATGACCAATAACTCCGTCTGTATCGCCGCGATGATCTAAGACGGTACCAAATGCCTCGTTCTTGAGCTTGTATATGCCCGAGTTCGCTGGGACCTGCATGTGATCCTGCCACCAGATCAGCAGAGGCTCTTGCTTGACGCAACTAGTTATCGCACCACAATCGCTTGCGTGGATGTGTTCTCGGCGGAATTTGAGGACATGGTCGGCTTGATTCTGGTCGCAGGAGCGGCGGACACGGATCGATCGACCTAGGAGGCAAAATGATTGCGCCTTATACGTGGTCGATGTTTGGAAGCTCTGAATGGCACGTGCCGGAGGGAAAAGAAGCCAGCAAACCCCGTACTGAGGTGTGACCTGGACAGCTTGCAGGGTTTCAATTGACTCAAATGAAGCCGCACTGCAACAACTCCTGAGCGATTACATACGGAAGAGACCCACGGTTTAAAGTCAACGAGACATCTAATTAGAGCGCAAACAAAGATATACCATGCGAGACATGAGCCGGTGAAGCAGGTGGGAGGAACAATAAACGGGTGAAGTCCAAGCGAGCGACCTCACACTCTCACGTCACGCAAACTGAACTTCTCAACTGTGCCGGTCCAGATGGCGGTTGCCTGTTTGTCACTGCAGTTGCGGCGTCGCAATCAAGGTTCAAGGGTCGTCTAATTCTGTGGGCAGAATCCGTCAATGGCGGAATTGGCACTTGTGAGAGAATGCAAATGAGAACGTGAGAGTGACTGCGGAGGCGAGATGGCGAGTTTCGGTCTTGGACGGGGGCACACGTAGTGTTGTGTCCGATACACTAACAGCAAACCCTCGTTCCGACGGACATGTCAACTGTAACGAGATACGATCACAAGCAGAACCTGAACTACGACGGGGGAGCAAAGTGTTGATTACCTTGACATAGACTTTTGTGCATACACGCAGCGCGTTTTGATATTCGTAAGTTGTCTGAAGCGACCGTTAATCTGAAAAGGCTGGTGGAGGCAGCCAAATTGCGCGA
>Ga0247815_10000724_pt1 | contig 25833 bp, 57 predicted proteins | sample UWRJL194509B1_FD_181014 | JGI IMG/M metagenome (GOLD analysis project Ga0247815, IMG submission 181014) | Plant litter microbial communities from Arlington Agricultural Research Station in Wisconsin, United States - UWRJ-L194-509B-1 | ecosystem: Environmental > Terrestrial > Plant litter >...
GCTCACTGAACTTCGTGTAGTATCTCCCGGTATTGAGGGATCGATCCACCACTATCATTCGTGCACCCAGTCTGCGTCAAGTCCTTGCGCCCCATACCACTTAGCATAGATGCGTGTCAACTCTCCCTCGATCTCGTCTGAACCGAAGAAGTACCAGATACCCACGGTGCTGCTCACGCGCTCGCCATTCCAAGACAGGGCTGTTTTAGAGATATGCAGACTATAGGGTTTCGCAGAGAGAGACGATGTGGTATAGCTCATCACCAGGGTTATATCTACCGGCGAAAACTCCTCGCTCAGGGTCACAGACACGGATGAGTAGTCGTTGTTCGAGGTTCCACGGGTGAACTTCACCATGGGCAGCAGATACGGCAGGAACGTGAGCAGACCACCGGGGAGTAGCTTCATCGCATCGGGTAGGAGTTCAGGTTCCGTAAGTTCGAACCAGATTCCCCCATCCATCCGTGGCTTCTGTGTGATCATGTCTCCACACTACACCTCGAACGCCGGAAACGCAAGAACCCCCGAAGCGAAGCTTCGAGGGTTCTTTTGTAGCATTTTTGGAATATAGCAAATCCGTCCTGATGTCAAGTCTAGCTTACGTCAGCCGAATTGTCAACCTTTGATCTCTCAGGATCACGGATGCGGAACATTTCCCAGTGTCGGCGTCGAGTACGAGAACACTGCGCGCACGAGCACCACGGCCACGTGTTTGACTTAGCACTGTTGCATCCCCTGCACGCCATGTTGATGTTCCAGCGGATGTCGAGTCCGCCCATAGCGCGAGGTACGATGTGCTCCTTCGTTCTAGTGAGAACGGTGAGCTTCTTGTGACAGAGGTGACAGGTGAAGTCATCCGTGACACACTCGTCCTCTGGACTGAGTATTCTACCCACGGCTCTCACCTGCTCTCCTCCTGTTCATGAGACCAGACTACACCAATTACCCGTCCGTGTCTAGAAGCTAGCAGGATTCAGGAACGTGGTTGCGACCTTACGTCGGTGATTCCACAGCATCCACACCATGATAGAGCGCTGTTCCTCAGACGGGTCTTTGATCTTCGCGAGGTACGACTGGAAGTCAGCCGTCAGCGATCCGTTCAAGAAAGACACGCGATTCATGGCATCCTCGTACTCGGTGAAGTACCCCTCATCATGCTTTACGACAAGCTCAGCCTTCCCACCATCCAGGATATGAATCTCGTTGATGAGCCAGATCACTGGACTACCCCCACTGGCATGACAGCGTACGTGGCCTTAGAGTAGATACCTACCCACTCCTCGAACGAGAGTTCTCGGTAGGCAGTTGGAGCATGAGGCTTGTGTGCGAAGAATCCTCCAGCGGTCAAGTACTCGTACTTGCGCAGGTCCTCGATGTACCGAAGCTCTTCTCGTTCGTTCTGCGCCGTGTTGTTCGCAACACCTCGCGCATATGCCGTCTCAACCTCCTCGTTGAGTTCGTGCATCTTGGCAATCGCGGCTTCTTCCGTCAGGAAGACGCCGTGATCGATTTCGATCTCGACCCTCGGTACCTGAGACCACTCGCGGTTCGTGCTTTCGATCATGTAGACGTTATCCATACCTGAATACTACCACCTCTCTACGCTCGACGCAACACCTTCACCGAGTACACCGGCTCCATGTTGGCAATCACCCAGTCAGCCCAATCCATCGGATTGTAGGGCTGGTAGATGTTCTCTCGTCGGTTAGCCTTCCAGTCTGCGAATGCTCCGACCTGATAGCTGTTCCACTTCTCGTGGACACGTGCGTTCAACTGCTGGCACATCTTCTCCGCGCCTCGTGCCGTCCAGAAGAACCCGAAGCGCTCCTCAATGGTCACGTGCTCGTACTCGTGCAACTGATCATCGAGTAGCTGATACGTGGTCTCAATGACACACACTCGCACTAGAGGAGACCACCCAGTGCCGCTCCACCCCAGACCAGAATCCCGAGGATCGTGCCAGGAACCGTGAAGTCCCACCACGAGATCGCCTGACCGTGATAGGCCTTAGCCGCGAACACCCCCATGATCTGAATCACGAAGATGGCAGCAAACGAGAAGAGAAGAATCGATAGGAAGCTCATGCCCACAGCTTACAGGAAACCCCCGACCAGTGCAAGCTCTGCCGGGGGTTTTGTTCGCGAATGCCAACTCTACGAGTCTAGTGCATCCGGCTTGTTTTTTCCCATCTTGCGCTGACTCATGCATGCCGGGACTTCCAGCCCAATGTTCCGGATATCCCTTGCAAGCTGTCGTTGCTGATTCTCATCCGAGGGTGTCAGATGAAACGCTAGTGACCCACCCGAACAGAAGACGATATAGCCCTTCTTCGTGCGCTTGACCTTGGCCCCTTGCGCCTCCAACTCATCGGCTACGCGAGAGAGTTCCCTCGTGCTAAGCGCCACGAGTCGGTGCCCACTTCAACGACACCATGCCAGACTCCGGGTAGTTCTTTACCCACCACGCGTTAGACACGCTCGTCCACGTGTTCATCCCGTTCCACATTTCACCGAACGTGGCAAGCTCCACCGACGCCTCATCCTCCGCATGGATCGACAGCTTGAACAGTGCCATCTTCTTCACCGTTTGATACGGCTCCGGCATCATCAGCATGTTCATTAGCTCAAGGTGCGGCAGCGTGTGCATAGGCACCGCTCTCACATCGATGTCGTCCGTCTTGACCCGGACCTCTAGCTTTGGTCCCGTCTCCCATGCGCCGACCTCAATCGGCTCCACAGGTCCAAGACCCTCTTCATGTTGTTCGCTCATGTGGTTAATCATACATCATAGACTCTAGCTTGGACCTCGCCCGGTGTCAACCAGCGCTGACCCTTGAGCGTTCGATCCAGAACGTCTCGATGTCCAGCCTCGATCAGCATGGCACGGATATTGAACCCATCCGTCCCGTAGCCAGACTTCGCCTCTTCGATTGCCACGAGTCCAGTAGCGTGAGCGATTAGCATTATATGAGCGATGTACTCCTCGTCATACCAGTTGTGACCCTTCGGTGGATTCACACACTGTGCATCCGCCCACTTATATAGCGCCTCACGCAACACCTCGTAGGCACCCTCGCCCAGCTTCTCGCCGCTAGGGTACAGATAGTAGCGCCCTTCGACTAGGATCACACGGTCTCCGAGTCGCGCTGGAATCTCTACGCGCTTCATGCGAACAGCGTCCCGGCTCGCAAGGCAGCAAGGCACTCACCGCAGAGAAGCATATTGACCTCTCCCGGTCGCTGTACTTCCTGACGCGCAAGACTGATCGGCACGGGACCAACCGTCTTACCCTCTGCTGCACCCTGGCCGCACGCCTTGCACGTCCACACTCCAATCGGAGCTACAGCCTTACCGCGTTCCTGTGCTGCGATGATGCCCTTGTTGAGAGCGTGGTCGTTGCCCTGTCCCGTGGTCTTGAAAATGAAGATTCGAACGTCAGCGCACGTAGCCACCGCTTCGAACTGTGTGCACGGGCAGGCCTGTCGTCCAGCCGAGCACATTTCCTTGCCTCGTGACTGGAACAGGTCATAACCGAATCCTGATACGGCTTGAGAGCCGTGTGAGCGTGCGTTGTGTCCACAGATGCAGATGCGCGGATCACTGCTGCGCTTAGCCTTCTCTGTTGCCAGAGACTTCTTGACCGCTACTGGGTCGAGGTCCATATTGAATGTCATGTCCACATCCTATCACATAAATGTCTATAAGTGTTATAAGTCTAACTGGTCAGTCTGGGTGTTCAGCTAAATAAACGCATCAAATCTGAGCTCGTTGGGTGACTAGTTAAACTTATATACTTATAACAGTATACCCCACTTTTTGCCCATCTTTGCAAGTTTTCGACCTCCATTTTTCTATATACCACATTCTGTCTCCGACGCAACCAATTTATAGCACTTATATCCGACCATATTATAGGACTTATCCATTTATAACAGGCCAATCTATAGCACTTATAGACTTATAACGCCCAAACCACAGTTGGACTTATAGCATTGCTACGTACACAACCCAGAATTTTTGTACTTTGACGCCCGAAAGGGGCCTCCCCGCCGCCCCCGCCGCACTAAGGGAACTACTCTCATCGTGCAACCAAAAGTAGCGCTACCCGTAAAATACGGAATAGCGCTACTTAGTGAAATGATTTACCTGGAACTATTAACTTTACTTTGCGGCAGGATTATCTGCCAACTTCTGGTGCTTGACTAGGCCTAGCATGGACGATGCGCCGACACGGAGTGTCGGTGTATCTACCGGCAACCCCAAGTCCCGAAGCACAGTAGCCGCCTTCTCCACCGCCATATCCAGAATCTCATCCTCATCCAGCAGTTGCGTCATAGTTCCATAGAACTGACGGAACGCGGCGAGCACGACCTCGGCAGGCACCATGATGCCGGTGTCCTCACCGTTGCTAGGGGTGGTGAACGCGATGCTGTGATTGAACGAGTCGATGCTGCCCTTCACAGGCCACGTGTACATCTGGATCGTCCACGTAGTACCCCGGTACTCTGCGGTGATCTTGCGCTCAGGGAAGGAGTCCTCCCCCATCTTCGCCAAGTCCTTGCGAATGCCAGCCACTAGCCCCCCAGACGCATCGGAGGGTAGTTTCCGACCAGACGTGCCTCGGCAGCACGCTTGTCTTCCAGAGCGCGCTTCTCCGCTGCGGCCTTCTCATCCCACATCAGTCTCTCCGCACGCGCCTTGATGACGCGCTGCGCAGACTCCAGGATTGCCGCCTCCGTCAGGTCCACGTTATAGCGCGGCGCAATACTGCGCGACACGTTAGGAGTCAGGTGCTCCACCGTCTCAGGGGTGTACGTGTAGATGGCGTCATAGATGATTTCGATATCGGGCTTGCGCTTTTTGCCCGACTTCTGCATAATCAACAGCTTGTACGGCGCGCACTCTTGGACGAATGTCATGCTGTCCCGAGGGTACCACGCCTCAGGGTAATGCCCACGCGGAGACACCTTCCAGTACTGCCCGTCAGGGAGTTCCGGCAGTCCGGTTGCTTGATTGAGTAGGGTCACGCTCAGCCTCCTAGGGTCTTTGGTGGATACTTCCCGACAATAGCTGCACGGCGAAGGCGGGTTGCGTAGTTGTCCAGCACCTTGAGAGCAGCAGCGTACAGAGCCTCGTCCGTGTCATCCGAGGACGCAGAGCCGATGAACTCGGTGGACTTGAACCACAACCACTTACCGTCTCGGAGGAGGTAGACCTCCATCGGGTAGGGCGCTGCGTAATACTCACTGCTATTGCTCGCGTGCTTGATCTGCCAGTACATTCCCTCTTCGGGCACGGGCGGGAACCCGGTTACCTTCTTAGCCATTACTTTCCGATCTTCTTGGGTGGATAGGTGCCGTGATAGGAGCGCGAGTGCTCTTTTCTGGATTTCGCATCAACGATACGCATGGAAGTTTTGCGAATGTCATATTCATTCGGGTCCGCGAACCCGTAGCCGACAGTTACCGAGAACCCTGGAAATACTCGTCGCTTGAGCTTGATGATCAGGCGTCCGACTCCGGTGCCCGAACTCTTGATCTTCCAGAAGTACTTGTCTCCGACAGGGTAAAGCCCCGTCTTCTCATCAAAAGCCATTACGCACCCAGCTTCTTGGGCGGGTAGTCGCCCTCGTAGACCGCGAGACGTGCCTCTTCGGCAGCAGCCTCCGCACGAGCGATTGCACCTCTCGCCTCTTCCAAGAGAATGTCCTGAGCCTTGATGCGAATAAGCTCCGGGCGAGTCTCGGTGTCAACCACTCGGAACTGAATGCTTTGCTCGCTCTCGTACGTCTTGATCACCGAATAGGGTGCCCACTCAGCTAGCTTGGTTTCGGCCTCCTCCTGAGCATCAGACACCTTCTTGGCCCACCCCGGGCTGTGAGTGACAAGCCCGTGCACGTCCTCGGTTGCCTCTTTGTCATACTCAGAGTAGAACTCCGAACGTTCGATGTCGCGCGCGTTGATACGCTTGTCGCTCTTACCCTCCTTCAAGTAGGCAGGTCGGGCAAGATCAGCCCACCACGTCTTGAAGCTGCGGTCACGCTTACGCATGAGAACAAGGCGGTGCGTGGCTCCCATGCGCCCTCTGTAGTCCAGACGCTCTACGCGCCAGAACTGGTCAGCAGGGAGGGCCGGAAGGCCAGTGGTTGTGTTGATTTCGTTTGTCATGATGTCCTTAGATGTTGAGTGTATTGGGTGGGTAATCGCCAAACATGGTTGTGGTAACGTCACCCTTTCGCATGAGGGTATCGATGATAAACATCGCAGCCTCCTGGACCTTCTCAGGCGTGGTGTCTTCGGCCTCCACAGGATGCCAATCAACCACGAATGATTTGGTCTTCGGCTTGATCCACAGGAAACCGCTGGTTACGTAAGTCTGATGGAGTGATACGTGGCTCCAGTACTTGTCGTGACGACTTACGCGCCAGAACTGATCCTCCGGTATCGAAGGCATATTGGTCTCCGAGTCCATGCGGATGGTCGTCCCATAGGTGAAGGGATTCTTCTGGTTGTAGTTCATCGCTGCTTCCCCAATTTCTTAGGCGGGTAGTCTCCGAAGTACCCCTCGGCCTCGTTGGTGCGGTTCTCGCGCAGGCCACGCTTATGGATGACGTAGATGGCCGACTCCAAAAGGTTCGGACGCACGTCTCGGTTCTTGTCGATAGGGTGACTCGCGATAGAGATGCTGAGTCCCCAGAAGAGTCGCTTGCGAAGCTGGATCGAGTTGTATGGACCCATGTTCTTTTTGAATCGCCAGAACTGATCTTCCTGCACTACTGGTAGGTCAGTTGCATCATCGATCTCAACGTACTCCATGTAGTTGTAGGGGTTCGCTACTTTGTATGTCATGCTCTTATCCTACTCGTTCGGTAGCGAAGACGCAAGTACCCACGACAGGCGGTAGTACTGATTAGTCTTGATGTACAGTCCCGGCATGAAGCTGCGAGTGCAGAGCACGATCTGGAGAGCCGTCTCGGTCTCCTTGTGCAGTCGTTCGAAGTCTGCGTGACGGAAGGTGCGACCGTCACGAGCCTCGACGCGCACGATATCCCCGTCAGCGTTGTAGAGCATGTAGTCGTCTCGGTAGTTGCGCTTAGGCAGAGGCCAGTCGGCCACGATCTCAGCGATATCCCCGAAAACATCACTGTTCCCGTAAGGGCGCTTGATACCGACCGCAGGTGCACCCTCATACCCGTCATCACCCCACTGGATGTACATGTGGTTGAGAAGCTTGAGGTGATCCTCCGTGAGTTGGAATGTCTCCACCGTCTTTAGGTTTTCGATCACTTCTTGTACCCGTTCTGCTTGCGCGCCAGACGGCGGTACTTGCCCTCCGTGGCTAGAATGGACTGCTTGATCGACTCGTCCATGAATCCGAACATGCCGGACATGATGCTCTGCGTGTAGTCCAGACGCTCGTCTCCGGTAAGGAGACGGTTCATCGTCAGAAGGGTCGTTCGTTCGTGCTTGAGCGCCCGAGAGAAGGGCGTGAAGGGGATATGCCACACTCCGGCAGGTCCGTACTTTGCAGTCTCGATACCCTTTCGGATGCGCTTGGCCTTGAATGTGTTCATGCTTCCACCCTACTAGACCGAAGGGCTGATGTCAACATTGCGTCGAAGGAGTTCGAGTTCGCAATCGGTGGCGACTTTGAGGGCATCGTGCTTATCCACCTTGGCGAGTCCGTAGCTCAACTCATTGCCTGCTCGGTAGTAGTGAATCTTGTCCTGCTCAGCGCGCAGGGCCTTGCGGCGCGCACGAAAGTAGACGCGGAGGAGCTTGCGGGTGCTGTAGTCCTGTACGTTCTTGCTCATCGACCCATCGCCTTGAATTCGGCGTCCGTGAGGATGCGGAAGTCTCCGATGTAGAATCCATCCTCGGCAGGGTAGAAGAGTACCCACGTGTTCGGACGCAGGTGTGCCACCGTACCATCAAGGTAGATGGTTTCCTGGCCGTGGTCCCACAGATAGGGGATACCCCACTTGTCGAGCCAGCGTACGATCTCCAAACCGCTGGTCTCGGTGCCGCTCCAGTATGCGGCCTTGGCCTTCTTGTTCTTGTCCATGCCTAGAGCTTACTTGCCCTTGGCCTGCTTTGTCAAGAAGATGTAGTCAGACAGAGGAATGTCGTAGACCTGAGACCCGTCAGGCGAGCCGACCGTAATCATTTCATCTTCGCCCAAAAGCGCGCGAATATCTAGCACGATCTTGGCTACATGCGTGTTGATTAGGTGGCCCGCCTCACGGACTTCCTCAGGAGAGTTTACGATATCCACGAACAGGATTTCGTTATCGATGTAGTGGCGGATTAGTGCCAGTGTCTCGATAGGGTTTGGCTCGGACTCAGCCATCAGGTTGCCAACTGGAAGATCGCGATACCCTCAGCGATAATGTTGACAATCGCGATGATCTCCCACAACACAATCAGTCCGACACCGAGGAGGCCGATGATCACACCGGCCACAGCCGACTTATCGAACACCGTAATGGTCGTGAAGAATACGACAATTCCAAGGCCAACGGTCACAAAGTGACGAAGCACGAAGAATACAACGAACATGATGATTGCGCCTAGTAGAGGGTCCATCCTGCGAGTCTACTACACTTCGCTCTTGCTGTGCAATACCCACTCTACATTGGTCTGAGAGTAACCGACCTCCTCCAGGAGTTCCACCATTCCATCCAAATGTGCGGCACCCCAGAGCATCGATACGTTGCTAGCCTCAGCCAGCGCAGCGTCTACGGCAACCTTATTGCGACCATGCAGGATACTTTCGTGCCCATCGATAGGCTGGTCCATAGAGGCGAAGAGCATTTCGGGAGCGTTCTGGAAAATGAACACTACAACTTTGCCTAGGACTATGGATACCACGTAGGACTGGAGAGCCTGTCGAAGACTCAGGGTGCCTAGGGATGTGGTCACGTCCGTGTCGTGATTCTTCCACGCATCCTTGTAGTCGATCATCTTGCGCTGGCTCAACCAGCCTGCGGCCTCGCCCAGCATGCTCAGGCGTCGGGCCGAGGAGATAAACAGATACTCCTTGAGTCCTTTGAACCCCTTGCTCTGGACCTTGTTCTTACGTACCATTTCGTAATGAATGGCATCCCCTCGCGCTTCTGAGCGACCGAGGATATTGTTGATCTTTGTCCAGTAAGGCTTGGGGCCGACATGCATGACCCCGATAATGGTGATCACCTTACCGGATGTTGGTTCTGTTAGTTCTACCGTTGCGATTTCGTTACGGCCATTTGTACTGCGAAGGTACTCTTTTGTCATTGCTAAGGGGTATCTCTTGTTCGGTCAATCTCGATACGTCTGCCGTCTACTCTCCAGTGGTGGTCACTGAGTTTATAGAAATTGCCTACGTCTTTGTACTGCTCTGCTGCCAATTTACATGCGTCATTATAGCTCTCTGCCTTGTAGAAACCTAGGGACACGCGCTCACGTGTGTAGGTCGCTGCAAGGAAGAGAGTATACGTCTTATGCAAGCGCGGCAAAATAGCGCCAGTCGTCTTCTCCGACCCACGCCACCCACCCGAAGAACTCGCCGCCCTCAGGATCATACAGGCGTACAGCATCGAAGTAGGCCTTGCCGCCTCTCTCGGTGGAAGTTTGATGCAGAGTGGTTACCCACTCGATTGTCTTAGCAGCCTGCTCAAGCTGATCGATGGTGAGGCCAATAGCGACCTCAGTCACGTTCTCTCCGGTCTCGTCCACTAGGCGACCGCCGCCTTGAGTTCAGCCGCGACCTGAGCCTCAGCGAGCTTACGGCTACGCGCCTTGATCTTGGCCTTGACTTCGAGGTTGCCGATCTTCTGGGTGACGGTGAACTCGCGCTCACGTCCGGGGATGTTCAGGTGGTCCGCGAGAGCGTCGTACTGAGAGCAATAGCCCTTCTGCTCTGCGAACGTTCCGGCGTCATCCCAGAGCCACTGGAGACGCGGATCGTCAGGGGAGATCATGCCCTCAGGCGTCTCACCCAGCTTGCGCGGCTTCGGCGCGTCAGGGTCCACGACATGAGGCGTAACACCGATCTTATCGACCCAGATGGAGCCTTCCTGAGGATCGGTGGTCCAGCTTACACGGATAGGTACGCGGATCAGGAGCTTCTTCGTGGTGATCTGTCGAACCTCACCCACGGTCCCGACCGGAAACGACTGAGTGCCGTAGGAGTTGACAGGTTCAGCGCGGACCTGAGTGGTGAGGGTGACAAGATCACCCTTGACGTATGTGGTTGGAGTAGTCATAGGAACAGCCTACGCCCCCTTGCTTTCGCTGTCAACACCCTGGTATTCTTTGCCTTCTCGAATGTATTCGAGCTTGCTCGCGTACTTCTGAAACGCAGACATGATCAGGTCATAGGACGCATCGGCTCGCGAGTTGAAGTCGTCCATCGGCAGAACCATGAACGGGAGGTGATGCTTCTCAGCGAATGCGATCCACCATTCGTCCGAAAGCTCGCGCTTATCAACGCCGTAGCGAAGCTGGTCCGGCTCGAATGGGATGTTGGAACGCGTGATGATGTAGAGGTCGCTCATGTGCGTACGTGCATCGGATGCCAGCATAGCCCCGGGCGTGCTCGGCTTGCCTTTGTTCTCGATGCTCCACGTGTTGGCTTCCCAGTACCCCAGCGTGGAATACAGGTCGGTATCCTGAACAATGACAGGCTTATCTACAGCCAGCTTCTCGGCGCTCATCTGTAGAGCGCGCTGTCCGGTGTGTATATTCTGCATCTTGTCGTGCGTGATCTCAGGCCCCACCGTCTCAAGATACGGACGCGCCCACTCGGGCAGGAACAAGCCACCCAAGTCCTCAGCAAGAGCACGTGCGAGCGTGGTCTTGCCAGTGCTCTCGGCACCGAAGATCGTCACACGGACGCGGAGGTACTTCTGGAATTCTGGGATGATCTGGTCGAAATGATCGAAGGGCATTTCCCGTACCAGCGTGGCTTTTGTATGCACCACGTCACGATCCATGTCGAATGGGATGAACGTAGACCCGGTGATCTTGGCAAGCTCCTTGCCGTAGCCCTCGGACGCCACGATGTAGTCATCCTCGGTGATTCCCCAGTCGTGGAGGAATCCCGCCCACATGTCCCAGAACATGGATTCGGTTTCCTCGTCCGGCTCTTGAGGCAGGGTCTTGTGCATGCGATGGATGCTGACCGTGCTCATATGGCGCGTAGCTTCCACGAGTGCAGAGTAGCGCTCCTGGATGAACGGCTCTCCCGGCTGGGTCTGGAGGTATACCTCGACAGACTCACCAACCCTGGCGGCAAACTCGATCAGTGCGATGTGCCCCTTCGTAGGAGGCATTGCGGTCATTACTACGTATGCGCGGTTCATAGGATCACCCGCAGCATGATCGACCCGTCGTACTTGCCATCGATCCACCACGTGGTGTAGGCGCAGTACTGCCGTGGGTAGCGGTTGGGGGCGACCCACTTCTCCGGATAGAGAACTATGTTCTCTTCTGTCTGCACTCTGCGGTTTGTTCTCATAGTCCGAGACTACCAGACCTCCTCCACGAAGTCAATTCCGTCACTGATCTCTTCCGCGAACTCCATGCCACGGTCGAGAGCCTTACCTGTCCCGCCCCACACAACACCATGCTTGCTGTCGGTGATAGACATCAGCCCGTTGGCAAGCTGCAACTCCGAAGGCGGATGCGTGAACTGAACACGGACGAGACGGCGGAATGGGATGCGCGTCTTATAAACACGGATAGAACCCTTGTTTACCGATGTCTCGCCTCCGAAGAGTACCTGAATTTCCAGCTTCACGGCTTGTACCACACACTCTCAATTTCGGAAGGGTTCAACACCAGTGGGCGGTACCCCTCTTCGATGCACTCCCACGAGTAGACACCATCGGTTATCGCAAATTCGTAGACATCAAAGGTCTCCGAGCGTCCCGACTTGTAGTTGACGGTGACAGTGAACTTTTTGCGTGCCATACGCTCAGCCTATCACAGGGTTAGGGAACTCCGCAAGAGGGGTCTCGGTAACCACGAATTGCTGGTCACTGTCGATGAACACTGTCAGGTCTTCGCCGGGGTTAATGATCTGAGCGTGGGACAGCTTGCCCTCAACCAGCACGTAGAGGTAGCGGGTGACATCAGAAGCCTCGATGTGCTTCGTCTCGCCCACTCCCTCCGAGACAGTGTGCTCGAAGGTGTAGGAGGGGTATGCCTCTGTCGACTCCCGCGCTATTGAAACAATAGCCATGGAGACGGCGAAGATAGCCGTAGCCCCTAGAAAGCCGATAGCAATGGCGGCTGCGGTAGGAATCTGCTTGCGAGTCTGTGTGGTCATAGCTCTATCATACAGGCTTCACTACCAGAGCGCAACACAAAGAGGGGGCCAGTTTCCTGACCCCCTCTACTAGCGCTTGAGAAGCTAGTTACTGCGCCGCCTGGAGACGAGGTACGTCGATGGCGATGGGTTCCGTGCTGATGATGTAGTCGAGAGAGGTCTCAACCATGATGCCCTCAGGCGTGAAGAAGAAGATGCCGGGGTCACCCTCGCCGTACGAGCCGTCATCCTTGGCCGAGTCTACGGTGTAGCGCTCGGTGCTGGACTCGTAGAGCTTGATGAGGTCCTGCTCAGGGGCGATCTGCGAGGCAGACGATGAGACCTTGCCCTCAGCCACGTAGTAGCCGAAGATGGTGCCGTAGTTCAGCAGGTAGACGTAACGAACGGCGGTCGGGTCGTTCTCCTGATCAACCTTCTTCTTGAGGTTGTCGAGTTCGAGCGAGTCCTTGCGGTTCTGGTCCTGAGCGGTGTCACGACCCTGGAGGTCTTCGCTCTCGGTGAGGCAGGCGCTCAGCGAACCCATGATGAGGGCGGAGCCGACGACTGCGGCGATGATCTTGGTTGTCTTTTTCATGATGTCTCTCGTTTCTACTGCGCGGCGCAGTCGGTTGCGGTGTCGTACTGGTCGATTTCGGATGGGAGGTCGGCACTGCGGAAGTCTTCGGAGAGGAACTTGCGCGCCTCCGCGTTGTACTCACCGACTGCACTGAGGCAGTGGTTGGTGATGCCCGTGAGGTTGGTCTGGAGTGTGCGGTCTTCTGGCTTCGCAGCGAGGGCAGCGGTAGCAACACCGATCTGCTTATCAGAGACGGTGATGTCCTGATACTTCTCCTCGAAGAAGGCTTGAGCCTTGATCCAGTTGTCGGCGCTGTTCTTCTGGATGACTGCATCACCCTGACCCTTGATGCTGGAGGTGGCAACGTTGAAGCCCCACACTGCAATACCAAGAATAGCGATTACAGCGAGTATGACGAATACCCACCCGAGACCGAAACGGCCTCCTCGATTTACGTCTCGACGCGCTTCGCGCCATTCGTTGTTGTCCATGTCTCTAGCGTACACGCCAAGGATACAGCTTGTCAAGCATCTTCTGCATCCCGAGTAGACCGAAGTAGATGGCGGCTGCACTGACAGGGAGGAACAGCAACCACCAGCCGTTGCCCTGATCCATAGCTACCAAGGGGAACGAGATCAGGGTGCCGATGCCGATCACCAACAGCATCGCGAATGCGATACCACCAGCGTTGTAGAGCGTGTCTTTACTGAGTCGAAGTTTCATAGCTCTAACCTACCCTATGCCGATCCGAAAAGCAACACACAGGCGTAGAACGCTGCCGAAAAAAGAAACAGAAGGATGATCAGCACAGGTATAATCAACAGGTTTCCGGTAGCAACCAGAACCATAAACCCAGAAACTATACCCAATCCGAAGAAAATCACCAGTGCGAAGCAGATGATGAATGCGAACACCCCGAGGGTGCCCCAAAGGAATTCGCGCATTAGTTCCCCTTCACCTTCTCGACAACGGGCTTGAGCCAGACACCACGGGAAACCATGATATCCAGCAGTTCGCGGTAATCGGCCAGCAGTAGCATGGTGCCCACCGTGTCGAACGCGAACGCCTTGGTCATTTCTTCGCGAATACGTTCGGTGCTGGTGGCAGTCATCCACCCCAGAACCTCTTCGTTTTGCATGGCGTAGTGGAGATCGTGCTCGATTCGCATACCCTTGGTCACCGCAAAGCGGATCGCACGGAAAGCACGCAGAGGGTCTTCACGCAGGCGATCAAGAGGGTTGCCAACAGCAACCAGAATGCCCGCGTCGAGGTGCTTCTCACCTTGGAACATGTCGATGATGTTACCGTCATCGTCTCGCGCCATAGCGTTGATCGTGAAGTCTCGACGGCGCAGGTCGTCCTCCAGCGAGCCAACGTTCACCCAGTCAGGGTGACGGTGATCCGAGTAGGGACCTTCCTTACGCGCCAGCATGAAGTCAGCGACATCACCATCCTTACGAGCCTTGATGAGACCGAAGTCTTCCTTCTCGTGAATGATGGTGAGTCGCTGATCTTCCAGCCAGAACTTCATAGCGGCGTAGCTGGGTGCAACCACGGTGTAGTCCATGTCGTGAGGCGTGAGGCCTAACAGAATGTCGCGCACTGCGCCGCCTACGAGGTAGGACTTGATGTATGGATCGGTCATACCCATAGCTTACAAGGCTAGTCCTCGGTTGTCAAACTCTCCGGGTCAACCCATGTGACTACGTAGACCTGCTCGACCTTGCGAGCGACCTCCTTCACGCTGTTGCTATAGAACTCACGTTCTCCCGAATTCTCGGTGAGAGGCTGGTCGTACTCGAAGGAGTAGAACGCCTCCGATGGTCCCTGGAGGATGACCTGAACACCCTTAGACCAACGGCGGTCATCACCGTCAATGGTGTCGATGACGGTAAAGCCGTTGACTTCTTCGCCCTTGTAGGTCAAGTCCTGCCAGTTGTAGTAGCCGGAGTCGCCCTGCTCTTCTGCCAGCATCGTCTTTAGGTCGTCTAGTTCACTCAATTGGTTCTTCTTTCTGTCCTTGTTTTAGCACCAGTGCCACGATGGCATTGGCAAGAGTCGGCCACGTCTTGTGTAGCTCGCTCATCTTGTGGTAATGGTAGTCCGGAGCATGCCCCGAATCTACCCACGCCTTCACTACGGCGTCTACCTCTTTATCTGTGTTCACCATTATTCTACCCCTTCGATGACCGCCATAGCATCTTTCATGCCGTTCAGGGTGTCGATAGGTGCAGTCGAGACCTTTTGCTTAAAGTCGTAGAAAAGCTTGCTCTTTACTTCTTCCAGCGCCGACTGTCGGCCCGCCTCGAAGGCATCCTCCTTGGTGGCGGTCATCGGAAGGAGACGAACGAAGGGCACATCTTTCATTTCCTGCTGGAATTGACGATGCGTGAAAAGCTGCCCGTCTGCGTGCCAGAAGCTTCCATCGAAGTAGGATACGCCACCGGACGGATGCTGGATTACAGCATCAGGGTCCCATGGAAGCACCTGTGGTTTGTTGCTCATGCTGTCACCGGCTTGAAAGAGTTCTGAATCGCTTCCAGATTCACGGTTGTCTTGGCGATTCGGATGTGGCGTGAACCGCCGTACTCGTTCTCGGCCTTAGCGATCTCCTCCAGCCAGCCGTCATAGCTCTCGGACACAGAGTCGGCATCCCATGCCGTCACCAGCCAGACAGTTTCGGCTGGGTCCGCTGGGTCTGTTGCCCAGATCATCCAGATTTCCATGATTACTTGTTCTCCTCGATATCTCGGATTACGTCGAACGGCTGGGTAGCCAGTCCCGTCATGTAGGTATCTGCTCCGGGCACCGAGGTCGGGGTGCCCTCAGCAAGGGTGTATCTCTTCGGAACAGATGAGTCAGACTCGGGCAAGCTGGCGAGCCATTCGCGGTTGCTGGGCTGAACCACACCGGTCAGCGCTGCGGGCTGCATCGACTTGCGCCACGCGAGGAAGCCCCACAGGTTGGCGATACCGAAGATGAGTTGCTGCATGGCGGCGAAGTGCAGGTCGGCCTGGAAGTAGAGGATAACACCCACGACGTTGACGGCGGTCCATACGATCCACGTCTGGAGAACCTTCTGGTCGAGAAGAAGCTGCGCGAGGAGGGTCAGCACGAGAATAGCTGCATCCCAGAAGGCGAACGATCCACCGAGAGCCTGAATGGCAAGCGCTGCTCCGTAGTAGAGGGCGGCTGTCGCTACGAGATACACGGGGAGCCATCGCCACTGGAGGTTGTGTACAGGGCGGGGGTCCGTGTCCTTGCCCCAACGGAAGAAGCCGTAGAACAGGGTGATCGTGAGGTAGAGGCTCAGGATGACAGAGGCGAAGAGGCCTGCACTACCGTACACGAGAGCGTAGATACCAGAGGCACCGACACCCAGCATGTAGCTGGCACGACGCTGGCGGATCGTGAGATAGGTCGCGCCGTAGTTGATTGCGGCTGCGATGACTTCACCCCAGTTGAGGGTGTCGAAGGTTGTCCACTCGAAGGCGAGTGCTACGAGGTAGGTGGCAACCGTGGCGATAGCCGCGATTGCGAGTGCAACGATGTAGTCGTTGCTCCGAGCCGAGAGGCTACCGAAAGGCTTGGCGAATGAGAATGTCTTCATATCTATAACCTAGCGGTAGCCCCTCAAGATGTCAAGCTTAGACTGCGCGTCTTTTGTAGATTGTCCAGAGGTTGAGCGCAGACTTGCGCATCCCCGAAACGAACGCCACGTGTAGCTTGATCTCCTCCACCGTAGCGGTGGGCTTATTGATCGTTTCGTACGTTTTATCGATGTGATCAGCCTGCTCACGCAAAAGCTGCACTGCTTCTGCCAGACCATCTTGCTTACCTCGGTCGTATTCCGAGCGTTCTGCAATCTTCTCGATGGAATTCTTCTTGCTAGCGCTTGGCATTTTTCTTTCCTGTTTCATAGAGTGCGATTGCCGCACCTAGTACAAACCAGAATACACCGAGAGACCCGAGAGCAATGACTGCTCCCAAAGTATCTCCGATAATTGCAGTAAATACCCAGCCAATCATGATGCCAACGGATAGCGAGGAGAAGATTCCGCCCCAGACCATGGACCACTTGGCAAAGGATATGTCACTGCCCTCTTCCGGAATCTTACCGGATATGGCCATAATGACCAGAATCGGCAGAACAATGATCCAACTCAATGGAACTTCACCTTCTTGTCCTCCGCAATGGCCGCTTCCAGTCCAGCGATGAATTGCTCAGTGCGCCCACGATCCGAGAACTTACGGTCGTAGCTGGAAGCTTCCGAGAGCTTGGGCAGCAACTCTTTGAGTCGCTTCACGATCTTCTTCGCCTGCTTCGGCTTGATGTAGCCGTCACAGTCCGAGTGCCAGAGTAGGTAGATCAGGGGTTCGTCAAGCTCGCGCTTCCACTTTCCCTGGACTTCATCATTAGTGAGATCATCATTCCACTCAGGGATGTCGTAGTCGGTGTAGGTGTACCCCGTCGAGTCTTTGCGGAGAATTGTCTCGTAACCCGCAGCCTTGACCAGCGCTTCGCGCCAGCGTGAGAATGATCCGTACGGTCCGTGCCATGCGTTGTGTGTTGTATCTAGTCCCATGGTGTCAGTCTAGCCCTTTGCGCGCAGCGTGTCAATGACTCGGATGTTGGAGACATCCTCCCCGGCGTGTTCGATACGCTGGGCACCCTCAGGTCCGTACTCGTGAGCGGTAATCCACCAACCATGGCCGTTGTTGTACGCCACAATATTGTGCCACACTCCGTAGAGTGTCACCTCCGCCTTTGTACCGACCGTGTATTCACCCACAGAGTCCGGGGCGACAAGCTTCAAAACTCGGCGCAGGGCTTCAACGTGGGGCTTATTGACCGTGACGGGCACACCATCCTTGAGACCACGGTAGGCGCGTACGAGGTCTTCGTCTGAGAGGTTAGTAGGCATTTGTGAAATCATCATGCATAGCCTTGAAAGCGACACCGATGCCGAAGAGGATGTATACGCCGAAGAAGGTCCAGATGACTGCCCCAAGTACGTCAGGCGACTGGGCTAGCAGTCCGAAGATTCCAACCGTCACAGAGATAACGAAGGCGATGATGGATACGACGACGAGAGACTTCATTAGAACTCCCACCCTCTCGCGATCCATGCCACCGTGGCGTAGCAGATGCCGATAAGGGCCATCACAATGCCAATCGGCAGAGAGAGGAAGAAGACGGGCACGGAGAGGACGATGAAGATGCCTGCGAGAATAATCAGCAGCAGGGCGTCTGAGGCGTTTCGGATGAATTCCATATCTCTAACCTACACTCTCGTGCGTGCGTTGTCAACCCAGATGAGAGTAAAGCGGGCATCAAACTCTCCGCCGTTGTATGCGATGCAGCACTTACCGCACGCCGTGGGTGCCTTGTTCTTGCGGCTCCGCTGAGATTTCTTGCCGCAGTTGGGGCAGGTTACTGTCCACTTCTGGTTGGGTAGTTTGGCACCATGCGTGCGGCTGGCGTTGCAGCCGATGCTCAGCGCCTTGCGCTGCCACACCGGGCCGTGGCCTGCCTTGAACCCCACAAGCGCATGAGCGATCTCGTGGAGGATAACATCCCGCACTTCGCTCTCTTCATTGAGTTCAGTGAGCTTGCGACTGAGGCTGATGTTCCGCTTGCTGTGCTGGCACAGACCGAAACGTACTATGGCGTTGTCGAACTGAAAGGCCCAGTCGTAGAGGCCGTGCTCATTCATGAGCTTGCGAGCGAGGCGGTGTGCGTCGTTGGTGTCCATATAGCAAGACTACAGCACTACCGCCTCGCTGTCAAGCTACGTCTGGGTTGTTTAGATCAGGGTGAGGACGCTGACTGATATAGTCGGTCAATTCCTCCACAATCTTGGCCATTTCCGGGTCCGCCTCTTCCAGCGCCTTGCGGTCCACTTGACTGGCGGCACCGAGGTGGTTTCGCTGTACGCGCAGGTTGTCTACATCGACAAACGCAGAGTTACGCCACGCCGTTCGGATGCGGTCTAGTTCTTCTTCGGTGTACTTATCCATGAGTCTAGCTTAGTCTCTCTAAAGGCCCCATGTCAAACAAAAGAGGCGGCACACTTTCGTGTACCGCCTCAGTTGCCCTTTACGGAGGTTGTTAGAGCTTGTAGCCCAAGTTTTCCGCTGCCTGAGCGAACTCAGCGCGTCGTCCAGCCGTGATGCGCTTGGAGCGGTAACGCTTGAGGTTGGTGTTCGGATCGGCCTGGAGGAGGCGAACGATGAGCGTCTGATACTCAGCGACACGCGAACCGGCGTTGGCGACCGGAGGCAGACCAGCGATGGCGTCTTCGACTTCGACAGCCGCAGGGTCCTCGTTGTTGATCTCTTCTTCGATGATCTCTTCGAACTCCTTGACAACCTCTACCGGAGCGCCGGGAAGCGGATCGGTGTTCAAATTGATCGAGTGCCCGATGTGTTCCAGCTTGCCCTCGTTCTCGCCCACGACCTGATAACGATTCACTCTGATCTTGGCGCTAGACGCGTCGTGAGGGACCGACACAACGTCACGCGGGTTCACGATGACGTTCCACAGCTTGCGAGAATACGTAGACGCGTAGGAGAACGCACCGACATGCAGACCCGTGGAGCAGGATGCGTGACGGTTCTCGTCTACCATGCGGCGAGGAATCTCCACGATGGAGCCAACCGCGTTGGGGATACGGTTGTGCGCGTAGACGGTGCTCTCTCCGTCTTCGGTCGTGACGATGCCGTAACCCGCGTAGGTGGAGGTTCCGTCAAGGTTCGTGCTCTTGTAGAGCAGGAGGTAGCCCTCGTCGGTGATCGTCAGGCCGTGGTGAGCAGCGAAGTCGAACAGGTGCTCCTTGGAAGCCTCGGACGGGTTGTCCTGTAGGTTTTCGAAGAACTTCACGACGTTCTGGTAGCCCTTGGTGCGCTCCTCTTCGTCGTCCGAGTTGAGAACGCGAACGAGGTGCTGGCTGAGCGAGTTGTCGATGGGGTCACCATCGAACAGGACTGCACCACCCTGCACGAACAGGCGGTCCGAGAGACGGCGCAGCGAGTTGTCGAGAACCTTGATCGGCTTGATGAGAGCGAGAAGAACATCCTCGTCCGGGGTCTGGTCCGAGTTCACGAGGATGTCGTTGATTTCGGAGAACTTCGGATGGTCGGTGCTGATGGGATAAGGCTCCCCCTCGATGAGCACGGTAATACCCGTGAACTCCTCGCTAGAGGTCTTACTGAAAAATACGGTCATACTGTCTTCCTTACTTTGTCGGATGGATGGGTGAGTTATGCGTTATGTAGAGACTACCAGTGGGGGAACCCAATGTCAAGGATTCCCCCTCACCGGTTAGATTCGCCCGGAAGCGGCATCCACCAGATTGATGTACTCCGCTACCAGCATGGCGTTGGTGCGGTACACGTTGAGGTCTTCCAGCAGAGGGTAGTTTCCCTTGGGAGAGGGGACCGTAGACGTGATTTCTGCGGCACTCGGAGAGATATCGAAGTACGCGGCAGACTTGGTAATCATCTTGAGGAAGCTGTCATCTACCGTGCCCTGCTCCTGCACGGCCACAACCCACTCGCGGGTCTCCTTGTTCAGAATGGTGTCGATAGCTTCGGTCGAGAGTCGCATTGCCCAGTCTACATCACCACGGTTACGGTCGAGAATCGCACGCTTCTGGAGTTCAGACTTCTGGCCGACCAAGCCCTTAGCGATGCTTTCCAGCATCTTAGGCAGGTCCCCAGCCATAATCAGGTTCGGAACCTCCTTGATGTATTTGTCCATTTTCACAGACTTTGTAGCATACAGGAAGGTGAAGTTCTGGTGCTTTTCAAGGTAAGTGAACATGACGTGCTGCTGGTTGCGGGCACCACGAATAGTCATCAATGCGCTGATTAGCTGATCAGCGAGGTCACTGGCACCGATCTGGATCATGACATGCTTGTGAGTGGGGTCAAGCTGATCTGCGGTGATTTCTGAGAAATCACTACGACCACCCTCACGAAGGCGTACAACACGTACCGGGAGACCGACCTGCACAGCCTTGGGGACTGCGTTCGCTTTGCGCACGGCTGCGGCCTCAGCGGCACGCTCCTTGCGCACAATGGTGACAGTCTCCATGAACTCATCCGCGCTCATGACACGGGCGAACATGCTCTTGAACCACGTCGGCAGCTTCTTCTTATCGAGAGAAGTGAACGAGAATTCGTAGGCATCCACGCTAGGAGTTTTCACCTCCGGGTGGCCCTCGTTTTCCGCAGCCAGACGCGCGGAGTCATACTCTGCGAACGCCGTAGAACCGTTAGATTCCACGTGAAGCGTGCGGTTACGTACCTCCTGAGGGTCCTTCGATCCATAAACCAGAATCGAGTGAGTTATAGGGCGAGTGATCTGCTCGTGACGGTAATCCACCACCGTCTTGAACGAGTAGAGCGTCTTGCTCGCTTGGAGGCCCGAGTTTGAGTTTCCGCCATAATCCACGGAAGAGTAGGTAACAGGCACCGAAGCCAGAGGGTGGCCACTGCTGACGTGAGTCTTGATAGCCTTACCCTTCCACAGGTACTCAGCGCGGAAGCCGAAGCTCGTAGCCTTGCGCTGTAGCTGTACGGCATCGCGGTAGGTCGGAGCGTTGGCAACGTCGAACTGGTACTGCTTGGTGGCGTAGCTGAGGACTTCCTTGAGCTTCTGGTTGAGTACAGCCGTAGTGGTCTTCGAGTAGACCAGCGACTCACGCGAACGCTGGATTTCAATATCACCGTTGTTGATCTCTACGATAATCTCGGACAGGAACCCAGTGTGAGCACTGTATCCCATGTCTCGTGCGATTTCGCGCCAGTTGACAGTGTAGCTGACACCGTGAACCAGCGCCACGCCACCCACGTTGTGCTGTGCGCCCTTGGCACGACGCCAGCCGAGGCCGTTACCGATCTCTTCGAACTGCGCCGGGTTGTGAACCGAGTAGGTCGGAGCCTTGCCGTCGATGAGGATAGTACCCGGAGCGAATCCGAGGAAGAAGTTGCTGCTCAGCGCCTCCTGGAACTTGCGGTACTCCATCGTCGGGATGGTGATCTTCACGCCGTTCGGCAGGTCGGTAGGCTCACCGGGGTAGGCAAGCTCGATGAGTTCGCGCTCCTCTTCGGTAGCGTCCTCGGGGAAGTCAGGGCCGTTCAGGAACCCCATCTGAGGGTTGCTGGCCTCGTCACGACCGATGATGACCGTGTTGACGTAGCCATCCTTGACGGCGCGTACGGTGTACTGAGACGCGAACGCGAGACCGACCTTGGAGCCGAGACCGTAGCCACCGATGTTGTCGTTGTCCTCGCGCTTGGTGGAGAATCCGAACTGGCCGTAGTCAGCGAGTCCGGCTCGATCCATACCCACGCCGAAGTCTTCTACCACGAAGACAGGCGACAGCCCAGAGGGAAGAGACACCTCGATAGGCCGGGTGGGGTTGCAGTTGTGGTGAGAGTCCCACGCGTTGGAGGTGTACTCTCGGAGAGCCGCGACGTAGGGATTCGAGTAGATTCGAATCAGCGAGTCGAGGATGATGCCGAATGACTGGGCATCGATACCCATTGGGATCACCTTGGAGAAGGTGATGTTTCCCGTCATTTCGGTGGGGGTCTTAGTCAGAATCAAGGTCAGTCCTTATGTCGTTGGCGGGGTATCTCCCCTTGTGTCTATAACCTACCAGTAGAGGAGACACCCTGTCAACAACGGATACTGATTATTCTTCTGTGATCGCCGCTTGCACCTCTGCGGCTACCGTGCTATTGTTCTTTTGACGGACACCCATAAGGTTGTCCACGGTCTCGTACAGAGCTTCGAGGCTGGAATCATTCTTGATAACTACAGAGAAGTCCTCCTCCTTGACGCTAGTCTCGGATGCGTGACCGCTGAGGTCGCCCTCTTCGAGTTCAGGTCGAACCGTGTACCACGTTTCACCATTCTCGTACTTATTGACCAAAGTAATCTCGTTGGGGAAACGAACACCCGTCAGGATGACGTTCTTCCCTTCGAGAAGTAGGTCGTAGATCATCTGATCTGCGACATTTACCCATGTGTCCTCGCCCAAAAGCTCACGACCGACTTCGGTCCCTAGGGTCATTAGGTTACGGCGCACATCTTCGATGGTCTTCGCCTCTACATAGCTGATCTTCTTGCGAATGTCAACATACTGCAAGAACTTGAGACTCTTGGTCTTATTCAGAGGCTCACCCGGCTTGATGCGGATGTAGGGGTTCTGACGCTGTAGAGCTACGTCGAGAGGGTCGCTCATTCCGAGCTTCACCCACCCATAGTTCTCTACGAGGTAGTCGGCAACCGTATCCTTACCGGATCGTAGCTTGCCGCCAATGCCGATCAGACGAATCTCGTGATGATCGATGTTGCTGTCCCAGGAAATCTTCGATCCCGGCATGAGGTCTGTCACACTCATAGTGTCCACTCCTGTCCGTTGCCCGGTGTGATCTCGATGTGAATCCACCCGGGACTAATTATGTGCAGCTTACCATCTTTTGTCTTGATTCGGTGATTTCCCGACTCAGACACAAACAGTTCAGTCACATCATAGAGAGTAAACGCCCCATCAGAGAACTGATATCTGCGAGTCTTCTCGTTTAGTGGGGTGGTTATCGGGTTAGCACCCGGTAGAACGGCAGGCTTGATCTTATGGATGCTGCCGTCTTGGATGTCGTCATAACTCATGCGATACTTCTCCAATCCGCCCAGTTATCGAGGCGGCGCTTGTCTGTTCGTTCCGCGTTGTACGGCTGGGTGAAGTACACGTGCTCCCACATTGGCTTGTAGAAGCCGGAGATATCTGGTTTGTCATCAATCAGGATGTCACCCATAACCTTAGTCTTATCGCGAGTAATGATCGCTCGTGCGCCCCAACCCTTGCCTAGGTGCTTTTCGAACGAGTCAAGCTTGTCCTGTGCACAGGTGATGTTGGTGAGCCACGGCGAGGTGACGATAGTGACTTCGTGACCTTCTGCGATCATTTCGTTGAGCGCCTTAGCAGCGCCCTCGATTGGCTCAAGCTCGGCGTAGAAGCCGGACATGTTCATGATCTCGTTGATTTTCTCACGAGCCTCAGCAGAAGCACCTTCGTAAAGATCGAAAGTCTTCTGGTTGTGTGTCAGGGTCAGACCGAGGTGCGCATGCTCAGAGGCATACTTATCCCAATTCTTTCCCCAGTTGAATAGGACTCCATCGGAGTCAACTAGGAAGTGCATATATGTCTTTCTGTCAGAATGAGTCGCGCAAGAAGAACGCCATAATCACAATAAGCAGTACAAGCCATACTGCCCCTCCCCAGAACACCCCTAGTGGGGATGCTGCGAGGAGGAACAGTACAGCTACGAAAGCTAGTGAACCTAGCAGAACTCCGAACCCGACAGCCAGTGCTCGAAGGAATCCCATTAGACCTGTGCGTCTTCCTTTTCGACCGTCACGTACGCGTCCAGCTTCACAACGAGGAGCGCGCCCACAGCCGCGAGAGCGATGGCGAGGATGAGAACACCCCAGATGCCGAGCCAGAGGATCAGAAGACCACTCAGAATGTAGAAGGCGAAGAATCCGAGAACACCCGCGAGAAGGCGGAGAAATACTGGGAGAAAGTTCTTGTTCATGTGTTTGTTCCTTCCGGGAACGTCATTTTGATTTCCATATAGTTGAGACGCCAGTTCTTATCGCTTCGCGTCTCTTCAAACACAAAGCCTACACTAACGAGGCGCTTTTTCAAAGCTTTGAACGAGTTCCACTCGCACTTTGTAGTGCCGACTACCCACCAGGGTCCACCCGGCATACGGGAAAGGGACTTGTCAGTCACCAGAACGGGACCCGCGAGGAGTTCGTTGACGACACCCATCTGCCGTTCTCCACGGCAGCAGGCAATAGCCAGACGCCGCTCGATGCTGGCGTTCACTGCGGGCTTCAATGTGTCTCCGCCCACTTTGCCAGCTTGTTGGCGAAAGTCTTGCCGAAGCGCGCAGCCACCTCGAACAGGAAGTCCGGGTCGGACACGTGCATGTACTGTGCGGCAGCGATATCCGCAAGACTCTCGAAGCTTCGGGCTTGTACCGAGTCGATACCTTCTGCTAGTGCGCTCATTCTGTCTTCTCCTCTTGCGTGACCCAGACTCCTGTGACCCGCTTTACCAGCTTGTCTCCGGGAACTGCGTAGTGGTTGAAAATGCCGTGTGCGGCTTTGGTGTTCCTGATTGGCTCGACCGGGAGAACCTTCTCATCCACGTAGTCAATGCCCCACTCGACCTCGAATTCCCCGCCAAGCTTGAGCTTGTCGTACTGGAGAAGCCACTTCATGAACAGGTCCTTGGCCTGGATCGTCTCACCCGTGGCGAGTACGATCTCTTCGGGCACATCGTGGTTGTCCGCGAAGTTGCCCCACGTGAGGTCTACAAGGTCCTTATCCATACCCCTAGCTTACTCGGGGTCGTCCTCCGTGTCAACAGCCAATCCCGGCTCAGACAGTTCTTCGTGAAGCTCAGACCAAGCGTCCCACACCTTTTGGTGAACATCGTGCTCAACTGTCCCCTTCTTAGTACGCTTTCGTCCCAAAGACTTGACAACATACTCTAGGAGTAGTGCAGATTCAGCCTTGGTGAGTGTGATCGTACCAATTTCGCGGTCCATAGTGCCTTCCGAGCTTCATAGATACCTACGGATCATTCGGTAAATCCGAGGTAGACTGGTTTCATGATAGCAGAAGACATCCGTAACAATACGCAAACCAACGATACTGGCCTATATAACTACCGTCAGGGCGAAATGTTCGCTACGGTGGGCCTCACTCAGACCTCTCAGGGCTATACGTCGGAATGGTGGGTGTCTCGTATGGGTGACGGCTATGCTCAGGCCTCAGGGCACCTCAGCTTGCCTCTCTTCGGCATGACTGAGAGCATTGCAAAGCGCCGCCTAGACATGATTGCCTGGGATATTCTCACGCTTGTGGATCAAGCCAGCGGT
>Ga0247815_10000726_pt1 | contig 25829 bp, 23 predicted proteins | sample UWRJL194509B1_FD_181014 | JGI IMG/M metagenome (GOLD analysis project Ga0247815, IMG submission 181014) | Plant litter microbial communities from Arlington Agricultural Research Station in Wisconsin, United States - UWRJ-L194-509B-1 | ecosystem: Environmental > Terrestrial > Plant litter >...
GTGATGCAAATTTCATTTGCACAGGAAAGAACAGTTTCTGGAACTGTTACCGATGGAACCGGGTTACCCGTACCCGGTGTTAATGTGGTAATTAAAGGCACTACCACAAGTACCCAAACCGACTTTGACGGTAAATTTCAAATTCAGGCAGCGCCAAATGCAACGCTGGTTTTCAGTTATCTCGGAATGCAGACTAAAGAAGTATCTGCGTCGAACATTACTTTAAATGTTTCACTACAAGATCAGGCAACAGAACTGGAGGGTGTAGTGGTAACTGCAGTAGGTATTAGGCGGGAAAGATCTTCCATTGGTGCTGCGACCACTACGCTTAAAGCTTCAGAAGTTATACGCGGTGAGCAGGCTAACATTTCAGACGCTATTAAAGGTAAAGTTGCGGGTGTTGTTATTAGCAACAACTCTACAGACCCGGGAGCTTCTTCAAGTGTAATGATCAGGGGTATTAAATCTCTTAGTGGCAGCAACCAACCGCTTTATGTTATAGACGGTGTTCCGGTGGGTAACATATCTAACTCTTCTTCCAGCCTATCAGGCGGCAATGACTTTGGTAATGGAGCAAACGACGTTAACCCTCAGGATATTGAGAGTATGACAATACTAAAAGGTGCTTCTGCGACTGTACTTTATGGATCGAGGGCAGCGAATGGAGCAATTATCATTACCACTAAAAAAGGTAAACAAGGTAAAATGTCAGTAGATTTTACTACGACAACCACTTTTACCCAAATTAACCGTACCCCAAAATACCAAAACCAGTTCGGACAGGGTTGGGATGGTATACACTATCTTGGCGAAAACGGCTCGTGGGGGCCACGATTTGACGGACAGCAAAGAGTATGGGGTAATGTAGTAAATAACAGCCAGCTCATAAAGCCGTATTCATTCCAGAAAGACCAGCTTGAGAACTTCTTTACAACAGGTACTTCACGTATTAACTCATTATCAGTTTCAGGTGGACAGGGCGACTCAACGGTACGGCTTTCTTACTCCAATACAGCACAGGATGGTATCTACCCTACTGATGCAGATGCCTATGAAAGGAACAATTTAACCCTGTCAGGATCAACTAAATTTAAGAAACTTAGTGTTAGCGGTAGTATGAACTATGTAAATACTAATGGCAGCTCTGTAGCTACCGGACAGGGCCTTACAGCATATAATAACTTACTACAGATACCTACAGATATTCCTATCACGGAGTTCAGAGATTATACTAACCCTTTTCATAATGTAAGCAACTATTATACTCCCTATGGTGTTACAAACCCCTACTTTACATTAAATGAAAATGGGAGCAAGAGCGTTAAAGAACGTTTTTACGCAAGTACGGAATTATCTTACGAAGCTACAAAATGGTTATCTTTAACGTATCGTGTGGGGCTTGACTCTTTTAACGAAAACACTAAAGTATGGACAGCAAAAGTAGATGCATTGCCGGGGAGCCCGAACGATGGTACTACAACAGAGTCGCCGGGTAGCTATGCCGAGACGAGTTATAATTACAAGCAAGTAAACCACGATATCCTTGCGAACTTAAATTTTGACATAAGCGAGAAATTTAATGTACTCTCTTCTTTTGGTTTAAATATTAATGATGTAACCACAGGAGCGCTATCTGCATCAGTTGCTTCGCAGGATATTGCAGGATATTATAATTTAGCAAACAGTGCAGAGATACCGGCAGTTTCGACCACAAGACAACAAATTAAATTGTATGGTTTATATAACACCACCACTCTTTCTTATGATGACCAGTTATTCTTAACAGGTAACATCCGTAACGACTGGTTTTCTACATTACCGGCTGCTAACAGGTCTCAACTTTATGCCGGTGGTAATGCAAGTTGGGTATTTAGCAGGACGTTCCCGGGTATTGAAAGTGTAGTTAATTATGGTAAATTACGTGCCGGTTATGCAAGTGCCGGTAATGGTGCACAGGCATACCAAACCTTTGCAGATAATATTTCTACTAACGTAGGTATGGGTTTTGGTAACCTTACTTTCCCAATCAATGGAATCAGTGCTTATGGAATAGGCAACAGGCTTGAAAATCTTGATTTGAAACCTGAAATCAAGAAAGAATTTGAGTTTGGTCTTGAGTTAGCATTATTTAAAAACTTTATTACGCTTGATGCTACATATTTTAATGCAAAATTAGAAAACCAGATTTTGTCATTACCTCTTGCTCCATCTACAGGTTTTACATCCCAAACGTTGAATGTGGGTAATCTAAGAACCAAAGGTTTTGAAGGTTTAATTACATTCAACTGGGCTAAGGACCCGAACGGTTTTGGCTGGAGCACAAGTGTAAACTACACAAAAGCGGAAACAGTCCTTGAGGAGCTTGATGCCAGGATACCTCAGGTAGAACTTGGCGGCCTTACCACCTATAATTACCTTGCAATAGAAGGACAACCTGTGGGCCAAATACAGGGTAATGTACCCTTAAGAGATCCAAGCGGAAATATAGTTGTTGATGCAAATGGTATACCCATTGCATCTTCGCAACAGGAAATATATGGCGATACGCAATATGATTATACTATGGGGGTTACGAACAACATTAGCTGGAAAGGCCTGTCGTTAGATTTTACATTTGACATCCGCCAAGGTGGCGTAATGTACTCACGTACAGCTGATATTACCCGTTTTACCGGTAATTCAATTACCACTACGATTAATGACCGTCAGCCATTTATCGTGCCTAATTCTGTTACACAAGGCGTTGATGATGCAGGCAACACAGTGTATACACCAAATATTAAACCAGTTAGCGGCGAGTATATGGACGATTATTATCGCGCTGAAGCTAACGCACGTGCTAATATAATAGACAAATCGTTCGTTAAGCTTCGTGAGGTGGTATTGAGCTACAAGTTGCCTTCAGAATTCCTTAGGGGCACTTTTATGAATTCTCTTTCAGTATCGGTTATTGGCCGTAACCTGTTTCTTTGGACCCCAAGCAACAACCAGTATATTGATCCGGAAGCTTCAACTTTTGGAAATGACCTTGCAGGACAATTCGGTGAATTTAGCGCTAACCCTTCTACACGCAGTGTAGGTTTTAGCCTTAAAGCTAACTTCTAATAAAAAAACTATGAAAAATCTAAATAAACTATTTTTGGTACTGATATTAGGACTACTGGTATCCTGCGACGATAAGCTGGATATTAACAGAAATCCGAACAACCCTCTTGAAATTAACGCAGGGCTTGCCCTTACCTCTGCGGAAGCAAATCTTGCAGCTGTAATGGGTGGCGAATGGATGAATCTGGGTGGCTTCTACGCACAATATCACACACAGTCACCTTCTGCGAGCCAGTTTGAGAATATTGATTCTTATAACTTAAACACGATTTACGCTAATACACCGTACACTCAACTCTACGCAGGCACACTTACCGATTTAAAGTTTGTAACGGATGAGTCTGCTGCGGTAAATGATACGGGAACAATGCTTATAGCTGAAGCTTTAAGGGCGTATACATTCCAGGTACTTGTTGACCTTTTTGGGGATGTACCTTACACTGAAGCTGTAAAAGGAACAGAGGGTATCCTTACACCAATTGCTACACCGGGTGCAGAGATATATGCTGACCTAATTGTGAAGCTTGACGCAGCTGTAGCGGCGTATGAAGCTAACCCCACAGAAGCTGAAGTTGGCATTCAGGATGTAATTTATAACGGTGATATTGATCGCTGGATACAGTTTATCAATACGCTCAAGCTAAAAATGTACATACGCATGGCATATACACCTCAGGCTAATCCTGCTGCTGTAAATGCGCTGATAGCAGAGAACAACTTCCTTACAGAGGATGCTACCTTTGCAACATTTGCAACATCGGCGAATAAAAGAAACCCATTTTTTGAGGTGTTTCTTTCACAAACCGGCCTTGGCGACGTAAATCACATTGCCAGCAATACATTGTTTGAGTTTTACAATGAAAATGAAGATCCTCGTGTTAATGCCGTATACCGTACTAGTATAAGCGGAGCAAGTGCGGCAATAGATCAGGGAACGGGAAATACCTTTAATAATACCGCTACTGCTTATTCGAGGCCGAATATAGGAGCTCAAACACCTGTATTTCTTCTAACGGTTACTGAAAGCCATTTTTTAAAGGCCGAAGCACTAATAAGATATGCCGCAGGTTCGGGTGCTAAAGTGGAATACGATGCCGGTGTTGCTGCATCATTTGACTTGTATAGTACATATTTTGGCCTGACGGGAGGTGTTGACGCTGCAGACCTTACAGGACCAGGCGGGGCATATGAGTATGTAGCTTCTACAAACGTAGAAACTGCTGTAAGGCAGGTAGCTATCCAGAAATGGGCAGCGTTACCCTATGTAAATAATGTGGAGTCTTATATTGAAACTACAAGGACTAAATATCCTGAAGTAGTACCCTTTGGCTCTCAGGATTATAGTATAGGCAACAGGGTACCATCAGCATTGTCTGTACTTGCCGGCACCCAGGTGCCAAGTATATTGTTCTATCCGGATGATGAAGTAACAAGAAACCCTAACATCACTCAGCATACATCGCTTACGCAAAATGTTTGGTGGGACCAAAAACCTGAATAAAAATTAGCTTATGAAAAATGTATTTAAATTAGGGATTTTTGCATTGGTGTTGGCAACAGGCCTTACATCATGCGACAATGAGGATCCAATAGGATCTAAGACAACATTTTATCCTTTAATTGATGTAATAGGAGATGGCCTTCTATTTGCACCACAGGATGAAACTTTTACAGACCCCGGAGCTACTGCCACCATAGATGAGGCAGAAGTACCTGTAACCACCACTTATGTGGGCAGGTATCAGGGCGAGACATACACTGGAAACTTAGATACAAGTGTACCGGATCTTTACACTGCTAACTACACAGCTATCAACGCAGATGGTTTCCCAGGTACGGCTACAAGACAGGTATTTGTTGGAAAGACAGGAGACCTTGTTAATAGTATTGAAGGATTATATACGTCTACAGTATTTAGAAACGGTGCTCAGGGTGCCCCTGCTTCTGCATATACAGATATTGAATATATCATAATCTGGCAAAATGAAGACGGGTCATATCAGATATCCGATTCATTCGGTGGATGGTACTTGTTTGCTCGTGCGATAGCCGATTCAGAGACACCTGGTGCCAGGATAATAGCTAACGATATTTCGACAAACAGCTTTACTTTTCCGGGTACACAATCAAATGCCTATTTTGGAGGTTCTGCTAAAATTACGGGCTTAACCGTTAACGCTGCAGACCGATCTCTGGACTTAGTTACCGTTTGGCAAGCTGATGCTGCTACCACGTATACTTTTACAGTGCACTTAGAACAAGTTCAATTATAAAAAGATAATTAAGATGAAAGATATTAAGTCAAATCTAAAATATATAATCCTTCCTGTGGTTGCAGCGCTTTTACTTGTTGCATGTGATGAGGATGGATATGATGATTACGATCCGGGAAACACCCCTACTGAGTCTATGAGTGGTGAGTGGTGGATCGACATTAGCGATGAAGCTACCGGTACACTACAGGTACAACATGCACTGCACCGTACCTATGATGATAATAATGGCGGTCTTTGGATAAGCGACCGTGCTTCTGCTACTTCTTTTACCGGCTGGTATCTTGAGTCAGTTGTACAGCCGGATGTAAAGAACCTCACCTTTAGTGGTGCTGACCTGCCGAATCTTGCTGATGATACTGAAGTTACCATTATGGAAGGCAAGATCATTAAGAACGGTGGCCATTCTGCAACAGGTGTTGTGGTAGATAGTATCTACTTTAAAGGTGTCTTTAATTACGACCCTGAAACAGTGCTTATCTTTGCCGGGCATAAGCGCACGGGTTTTGAAGAAGACGAATATTAGACTTATTATATTAACTAAAAACCACTTTTTTAAAGGGTGGTTTTTTTTTATACCTTTGCCCCATGGAAAAAGAACACCAGATATTTGGCATCAGGGCTATTATAGAAGCTATACATGCAGGAAAAGAAATAGATAAAGTTTTTATACAAAAGGATGCCCAGGGCGACCTTATGAAAGACCTTATGAAGGCCATGAAGCAAAAGAGCATAAACTTTAGCTACGTGCCTGTAGAAAAACTTAACCGCCTTACTTCTAACAACCACCAGGGTGCTGTGGCAACCATTGCCCCTATTGCTTTTTATACTTTAGAAAAAATGGTTGAGGAAGTTTTGGAAAGCGGCAAGGTTCCTTTATTCCTTATCCTGGACCAGTTATCTGATGCACGTAATTTTGGCGCTATCATCCGTACTGCAGAGTGCACCGGCGTTAATGGTATTATTATACAAAAACAAGGGTCGGCACCCGTTAATGGGGATACCGTAAAAACATCGGCCGGAGCTGTATTTAATGTGCCTATTTGTAAAGTGGAGCATATTAAAGATGCTATTTTTCATTTGCAGGGATCGGGTATTAAGACCGTAGCTGCTACCGAGAAAACTGAAAGCAATATATATGACCTTTCATTAGCCGAGCCGCTTGCCATTATAATGGGTAGCGAAGACCGCGGTATTAACCCATCGGTACTAAAAATTGTTGATGAAAAAGCAAAGCTGCCTATGTTTGGAACAATAGGCTCATTAAACGTATCTGTAGCCTGTGGAGCTTTTTTATATGAAGTAGTACGACAAAGACAATAAATCCGGATTATTGGATTTTTAGAAATATAGATTCTAAGACACAAAAAGGATTGTTGAATATAAAATTTCAACAATACCTTTTTTATTTCAGTATTTCTTAATATGCCCTTATAAGTTCTTTTATAAGCTCGCGCACTTTAGGTTCGGCAGCGCGGGCAGCAAGCAATACTTCTTCATGGCTTATTCCGGCAACATTACTTTGGGTATCACCCATATCCGTTATTACAGAAATACCGAAACATTCCATATTCATGTGGCGTGCAACTATAACTTCCGGTACGGTACTCATGCCCACACAATCTGCACCCAGAATTTTTACCATACGGTATTCTGAAAGTGTTTCGAAGGTAGGGCCTTGTAGCCCTAAATAAACACCGTCTTTTACTTCTATATTTTTAGTAATGGCAATTTCTTTAGCTTTTGCTATCATGGCATGGCTGTATGGCTCGCTCATGTTTACAAAACGGGGGCCAAAGCGTTCGTCATTGACTCCTCGTAGCGGGTGCTCCGGAATCATGTTTATATGGTCGTGGATGATTACTACATCGCCCACCTTGTAAGTTGGGTTCACCCCTCCTGATGCATTACTCACTACAAGCTTTTGCACTCCAAGCTGTTTCATTACCCTAACCGGAAAAGTAACCTGCTGCATAGTGTAGCCTTCATAATAATGAAAACGCCCCTGCATTGCCACTAAACTAACAGATCCTATCTTACCAAAAATAAGTTTACCGCCATGTCCGGCAACCGTTGTTACAGGAAAATTTGGCAACTCTTTATAAGGTATAGAAAATTCAACATCTATATCATCGGTAAAGTTACCAAGGCCGGAGCCAAGTATTACACCATATTCCGCTTTAAAATCATATTTATCGGTAATATATTTAACTGTTTCCTGTACTTTATCCCACATAGTTTAAAATCGTATTATTAAAATCGTCTCCGTTAGTTATAAACTCGCTTTTTATTGGCAGATAATACAACCTGTTTGCTGGCAATTTACCTTTAAGGCGCATATAATCTTTCTCTGTAGTAATTATTATTTTAGTATGAGCAATTAAACTTAACTCCTGAACCTCAATATCAGAAAAATCATGATGATCAGGGTAGGTTAAACAATCATCGCCGGGTTCCATAAGATGGTCAAAGAAAGGTTGTGGTTTTGCAATTCCTGCCACAAGCACTTTTTGTGTATCAGACAGTGTTAACAAGTCTATTGTTTCTGTTTCAGAATATACTGCATCATCATAAGCAATAGCTGTAAAATATACTTTTTGATCAGCAGTTGGCCTAAATTTATTTATGATTACATTTTGCTGTTCGACAGATAAATTAGGCGGGCATTTAGTAACAATAATAACTAATGCTCTCTCTGCTCCACTCCTGCTCTCACGTAGGTTTCCTGCAGGTAAAATATAATCATTGACATACAAATCACCATAAGCTGTAAGCACTATATATAGCCCCGCCTTTACGCGGCGGTGCTGGTAAGCATCATCAAGCAATATAACGTCCGGCTTTGGCAATAAAGACAGTAATTGCTCAATCCCATTTTTTCGGTCGGCATCCACAGCCACTCGGATATTTGGGAATTTAGAATAAAACTGGTAAGGCTCATCACCTAAAATCTGCGCATTACTGTTAACATCTGCCAATACAAAACCTTTAGATTTGCGTTTATAACCACGGCTCAATACAGCAACATTATATAAAGGCGAAAGTAAACGGATGAGATATTCTGTTTGTGGTGTTTTACCGGTACCACCGGTACTAAGGTTACCTACAGCTATTACCGGCAAAGGAAAAGTGTATGATTTAAACACCCCGGTATTGAAAAAAAAATTACGTACAGAAGTTATAAACCAATACACTGCTGAAAACGGAAATAAAATTTTTCTTAAAAAATTCATACTGCTAAGATACTATATTATTTAAACAGCAAAGAATGTAAATAATAAGCTGTTGTAAATTGCGATTTATGTAAATGTAGTCAAATTAAATTAGTGTTAATTTACAATACGGCTTGGTTTTATAACACAAAAAATATTTATATGCTAAAATGCATAAACTTTTATAGGAAACATTTGGATATGAAGCGCGTTTTTCATTTTTTTGCTGTGTCACATTTTAAATTAAAATTGCTACCATGAAAAAACTTATCCTTTCTGTTGCTTTATTAGCCGGAATAACTTTTATAGCCTGTTCTGACGAAGATAACGTATTCCCTACGGTAGCGTTTAGCGGGTGCCAGACATGTGAGATAGCAGCCGACTCTTTATCTAACCTGCCTAATGAAAACTACGACATATGTGTAGGAGCAGGAGATACTCTTGTATATGTGGGTGGCGCTAATACAGGAATACGCCCTGAGCGTTACTTTCAGCTATTTTGTGACAATGCGTATGGCGAAGTTACCGATACAGTATCACCGGGCCCAACAACTCCTAATGTTAACTGTGTAACATGCCAGTCCTATTTAGATACAGTTAATAACGTTACCGTACCTATTTATGAAGTTTGTAAAGCTGCAAACGGAAAAGCTATTAAAAATGGCGATACCTTAGCACTGGATTATGACACTTATATTGCAGCACAAAGAATTGTTACTACCTGCCAATAATTAAAATTACTATATACTAAACTGCCCCTATGTGGGCAGTTTTTTATTTATAAATTAGCCCAATATTATATATGAAGATAAAACATATACTTGACGTTCTCCAAAAAATGGCTCCACTGGCTTATGCCGAAGATTTTGATAATGTTGGGCTTCTAACAGGCAATACTGAAACTGATGCTACAGGAATTTTAGTATGCCACGACGCACTGGAAGATGTTATAGACGAAGCCGTTGCCAAACAGTGTAACCTCGTAGTATGTTTTCACCCAATATTATTTAGCGGGTTAAAAAAAATTACCGGTAAAAATTATGTAGAGCGCGCCGTAATAAAAGCCATAAAAAATGACATTGCCTTATATGCCGTGCATACAGCATTAGACAACCATAAACAGGGCGTTAATAAAATATTTTGTGATGCGCTGGGATTAACCAACACCAAAATATTAATTCCAAAAGAAAATTTTATACGCAAACTTGTTACCTACACTACGCCGGATAATCACGAAGCTTTGAGGCAGGCTTTATTTACTGCAGGCGCAGGCAGTATAGGCAATTACAACAATTGTAGTTTTAACAGTACCGGCACCGGCACTTATAAAGGAAACGAAGACAGCAACCCGCGGGTAGGCAATCGCGGTGAATTGATGCAGACCGAAGAAATTAAGATTGAGGTTACTTTTGAGAAACACTTAGAGGGCAGCATACTAAAGGCACTTTTTACCAATCATATATATGAGGAAGTTGCCTACGAAATTTACTCCCTTAATAATACCCACCAAAATATAGGGCTTGGCATGGCAGGCATACTTCCAAAGCCTATGGATGAAAAAGATTTCCTACAATTTGTAAAACACAAACTGAATGCGCATGGTATAAGGCACAGTACTTATACCGGTAAGCCGATAAGCAAAGTAGCAGTACTGGGAGGATCTGGCAGTTTTGCCATTAAAGCGGCAATAAATGCCGGAGCAGATGCTTTTTTAACTGCCGACCTTAAATACCATCAGTTTTATGAAGCTGAAGGCAAATTGCTGTTAGCCGACATTGGCCATTATGAAAGCGAGCGTTACACCCAGAATTATATTGCCGGGTATTTAGGGGCACATACGCAGGGAATAAGCATTACTATAACAGAGGTAGATACCAATCCTGTAAAATATTTGTAATTAACCTATGTAAATAACATATTCCAAACAATTTTAAAGCCATCAATAAACCCTACGATAACCAGTATTATAGCCAATAGCAATAAGCATAAAACTGCATAGCCAACTATTTTTGATTCAAGCGTTTGTTCAATTTGATCACTTGGAATATTAGATCCAAAATTCTTTCTTTTATACGTGGGTACAGTACCTGCAACCTGTTTGCTGTTAAACTCCAAAGCCTCTAGCTTGCGTTGCCCATATTCAGACAGCTTGGATTTATCGCCCCTGAATATCAATTCTTTTAATATTTGGTTTCCTGAATAATTCACAGATTTCTCATACATTTCAACACATTTTTTTATGCGCTCTTCGTCAGGCTCGGTTAATATCCAGTATTTACCCGCTGCGTCATAAAAGCCGGATTCATAATAGAGTTCTGCAAGCTTAAACCTAATTTGGGATTCATCAGGGTAATGACCTAATAAATTCTTCAGTCTGTCGGCAGCCCTAAGCTTAAGTCCTTTATTTATTTCTACATCAATTTCAAAAAGTTTATCCTTTAAATCCATCACGAAATAATTTGGTAATTAGCCGTAAATTTATAGAAATACAAATACATTTAACCCCCTTACCTGTCAACTTTAAAACTCCATTACACAAAATATTATATAGTTGTTTATCTTACGAAAAAAATCATTAATTTTGCATTCATTTTATTGGGAATAGAATACAAATCCAGTTAAGTACATATAAATATGGCGAATATCAAGGAACTAAGTGTGGAAGACAAGTTAAGGGCACTTTATGATTTACAGTTAATTGATTCAAGAATTGATGAAATCAGGAATGTGAGGGGCGAATTACCGCTTGAGGTAGAAGACCTTGAAGATGAAGTGGCAGGATTAAGCACAAGGCTTGAGAAACTTAAAACCGACCTTGAATCTATAGAAGAGCAGATTAAAGAAAAGAAAAATGCTATAGATGACCACAAGGCAGCCATAAAAAAATACACAGAGCAGCAAAAAAACGTACGTAACAACAGGGAATTTAACTCTTTAACTAAAGAAGTAGAATTTCAGGAGCTTGAAATACAACTTGCTGAAAAACACATTAAAGAGCTTAAAGCTTCTATTGAGTTTAAAAAAGATACTATTGCACAGTCTCAGGAAAGGCTTGACTCTAAAAGCAACCACCTTGGTCACAAAAAAAATGAGCTTGACGCTATAATGAGCGAAACTCAAAAAGAGGAAACTTTTTTAAGCGAAAAATCAGCTGAGTATGAAGCTCAAATAGAAGAAAGGTTGCTTGCTGCTTACAAAAGGATTCGTGGCAGTGTAAGAAATGGCCTCGCAGTAGTAAGTATAGAAAGAGGTGCATCTGCAGGTTCTTTCTTTACAATACCACCGCAAACGCAAATGGAAATTGCTGCACGTAAAAAGATAATTACAGATGAGCACAGCGGGAGGATACTGGTAGACAGTTTACTTGCCGAAGAGGAAAAAGAGAAAATGGAGCAATTATTTGCTAAAATATAATACTAAAAGCTCCGCATACCGCGGAGCTTTTCTTTTACTGCCATGCAAAAAATAATAAAGTTTATTGTAGCCAAACTTTTAGGGCTTTATATTAATATTTTAAGCTACACCCGCCCTGCAAAGGCCAGCCGCCTGGCGTACAAGTTTTTTAGCGAACCCCGCAGCGGCAGGCTCATTAAAGACCAACTTCCGGATATACTTAAGGAAGCAGAAACTGAAATTATTACGCATAAGGACAGCGTTTTTCAAACCTATACCTGGAAAGGCACTACAGCCGCCTGTAAAGTAATACTGGTGCATGGCTGGGAAAGTAACGCATCGCGCTGGAAACTTTTTATTACCTACCTAAAAAAAGCAGGCTGCACCATTATTGCTATAGATGGCCCGGCTCACGGATTATCATCGGGTACAGAGTTTACAATACCGCGCTATGCCGAATTTATAGATATTATAGTACAACGGGAACAGCCACAGTATATGGTGGGTCACTCTTTGGGAGGCAGTACCGTTTTGTATTACCAAAGCCACTTTCCTAATGTAAGCCTGCAAAAACTGGTAGTTATGGGTGCTCCATGCGACTTTACTATGGTAGTAGATAATTACATTGGGTTGCTTAGCCTTAACAGGAATGTATTTACTTTACTAAACAAGCATTTTTTAGACAATCTTAATATTAAAACCGAAGAGTTTTCGGGCAGGTTATTTGCTTCTCAAATTAAAGTAGCGGGGTTAGTTGCCCACGACGAAGATGATACCACAGTTGCTTACACCGAGGGTAAAAAAATAGCCAATGCCTGGCCACAATCCCAATTTGTTTCTACTAAGGGATTAGGCCATAGTATGCATAGCGATGATTTATACACGAAAATATACTCGTTTTTGTTTAATTAGTTCGACATTCGCGATTGCCTTACACCTTCAAAACACTACTCTAAATTACACGCTCTCAATAAAATATTTTAACTTTGCACCATGGAAGAATTAAAGCGCCTTAATAAATTTATTGCCGAAACGGGCTACTGCTCCCGCAGGGAGGCCGACAGGCTTATTGAAGAGGGACGCGTTACCCTTAATGGTGTTGTGCCAGAGATGGGTACTAAAGTGGGGCCGGATGACGAGATACGCATTAACGGCAAACTAATTGTTGAGAAGAGAGATAAACATATATACCTGGCTTTTAACAAGCCTGTGGGTATTGAGTGCACTACAAACCTTGATGTACATAACAACATTGTTGACTACATAAATTATCCTAAACGCATCTTCCCTATCGGTAGATTAGATAAGGCAAGCGAAGGCCTTATTTTTATGACCGATGACGGCGATATTGTGAACAAAATTCTGCGCGCACGCAATAACCACGAAAAAGAATATATTGTAACCGTGAACAGGCCTATAACCGACAGGTTTATTCAGCGTATGGGTAATGGCGTGCCTATACTTGACACTATAACCCGACACTGTAAGGTAGAGCAGGTAAGCAAATACATTTTTAAAATTATACTTACACAGGGCCTTAACCGCCAGATACGCCGCATGTGCGAATATTTGGGTTATGATGTTACAGCACTTAAACGAACCCGAATTATAAACATATCACTTGATGTACCTGTAGGCCGCTACCGCGAACTTACCGCTGCTGAAATTAAGGAATTGAACACCCTAATAGAACCAAGCAGTAAAACAGAAGAAGCGAGCTTACCAAAACCTGAGAGCAGGCCGGTTATTTCTCCCAGAAGAAATTTTGACAGATAGATTATAACAAACAATACCCGCCGCTGTCATTGCGAGGCACGAAGCAATCTCTTTATTTTATTTATGTCAATTATTCAATAAGATTGCCGCGCTGCGTTGCACTTCGCTCGCAATGACGGTTGTGTGAAGAAAATTACCCTGAAATTTGTGTCATTGATGTAACACATAACAACCCTACAAACTAAGCATTTCTTTAAATAATGCCGACTGGCGACGTGAAATCTCTACCTCTTCGCCACTTAATAGTGTTGCCTTTAGCTTACCATTAAACCAGTTATCTACACTCTTTATGTATTGCAGGCTAACAATTTGCTGGCGGTTAGCCCTAAAGAACAGGTTTTGCGGCAGGCGTTCTTCAACCTGGTTTAGCGATTTGTAAATTAAAGGTTTGCAATCCTTAAAATATACACGTGTGTAGTTGCCTACAATTTCGAAAAGATGGATATCGCTAATCTTTACAAGCCAACATTTTTCGCCATCTTTAATAAATATCTGGCTGTTTTCGTTAAGGTATTGTACTGCAGCAACCTCCTGCGCTGCAATTTTTTCTTTTACTTTCTCTACAGCATCGCTAAAGCGCTTTTGGTTTATTGGCTTTAACAAATAATCCAGCGCATTGTATTCAAAAGATTTTATAGCATATTCGTCAAATGCTGTGGTAAACACAACCGCCGGAACATCTTCCAACATTTCCAACAGGGCAAAACCGTCTTTTTCGGGCATATTAATATCCAGAAAAATAAGTTGCGGCTGTAACTGCGTTATCAGCTCATAAGCGGTATCTACATTTTCGGCTTCGGCAATAACATCAAGCTCAGGATGTTTTTTAATCAACTCCTTAAGCTCGTTACGCGCCAGTCTCGAATCTTCTACAATAATAACTTTTATGCTGCTCATGCCAGTGGTATCGTGATTTTAGCTTCTACAAAGGTATCTTTTTCCCTCAGTGTAAAATGGGTCCTGTTGCCAAATAATAGCGAAAGACGCTGTTTGATATTCTCCAGCCCTAACTTTGTATTACCCTCTCCCATAGAAAGTGTACCCGAATTTGCAACACATATAAACAATTGATTGCTGGTTTTATCTACATCAAGTATAATTTCGCCTCCCTGTTTCAGGTTGCTTATACCATGCTTAACAGCATTTTCTACAAGCATCTGTATAATCATGGGGGGTATAGAAATATTTAGTGTTTCCGGATTAACATTAATAGTAAACTTTAGCCTTTCTTCAAACTGAATTTTAGATATCTCTATGTAATTATCTACTGTTTGCAGTTCTTCTTTTATAGATATTGTATTAACATCATTTTTAGTAAGGCTGTAGCGCAGCATTTCGCTAAGGCGGGTAATCATGTCGCGGGCTCTGGTGGCATCTTCTAAAATCAGCCCTCTTATATTATTAAGGCTGTTAAACATAAAGTGCGGATTTATTTGCCCCTTTAATGTATTAAGCTGAGATTCACGAAGGCTCGACTCTAATTGTATCTGGTTAATTTTTACCTGATTAATATAATGGTACAGCTTAACAGCCGTTATAATAAACATCCATATAAAAAAAATAGTGGCAAAATAAGGCACATTTGTAAGCCTCATGATAAAAGGAATATCAAGATCTTTTCCTAAATATTTTTCATAAACAATAGTTAATAATGGCCATACAAGCAGGCTGTAAAAAATTTGCATTATTAAAAATACCGCAATAATAGCCCATATATTTTTTTTTCGAAGATTGCCAAAATCTATCTGCCTTTCAAAACAATAGAGTATAGGCATAGAGAGCAGCCACGCTAAAGACCCGCAGGCAATGCCTTCCCATACAAAGTAGTAAATATAATTTATGTATTTATCTACAGGCAAACTTTCTGCACGATAAGAAATTTTATCGAGCGTTAGGGTAAACAATACATAAAAAACAAAGCCGGTAAGGCTGTAAATATAATACTTGGGGCTATGTAATAACTTCATTCTTTAATTGTATAAAAATACCGGGCAACTGGGTTGCCCGGCTTATAATAAATATGTTACAGATGGTTGATTAATCCTGCTGTATACTGAATATTTAGCCGAAAACTAAATCGGCTTTAAAACGATAATACTGCCCGCTTCCTGATTGATGATTGTTGATTATCGTAGTTTATAAACCCGTTAGCAAAACAGGCTTACAACATAAACGATAGACTTGGCTACATAAACAAATACTGTTACCATAATAATAGTGTTTTAATTGGTTGATTGGTTGGGTCAAAAGTACAGCATTACTATTCTTACAAATACTACTTTATGACGAGTGGTTATTTTTTTATGACGAATGGCAAAAGCATTTGTTACGATGAAAATTCAAATAAATATAGAACTATATATCTTTAATTTACTTAATTTGATATAAACATAAATTAGCAATTATTTCCTTAAAAATTTAATCGTGCCAATATATACCGATTCTTACTATTTAGTAGACAACCGCAGCAAAAGTTTTATATTTAGATTTATTGATGAATACATCCCAAATGCTATAGAAACTTCTGATGAATATCCAGTACCATGGTTTGCGGAAAGCCCTGTAAATATCTTTTTCAATATCGACGACATCTTGAAATATTTAGAAAACAACCTACACTCTGAATATGCAATTTATTGGCGAAATCCTAAGGAAGATTTAGATATAAAGCACTTCATGATATTTTTCACTGATGATGGTAAAATGATTTTTGGCGTCTCAATAAATGGAGAAGAACCTAACACAGCAGTAAGCATAAATGTATTTAAAGAACTTTCGGGATTTTTGAATACTAAAACCGGTTGCATAACAGTTGAGGAACCCCCTCCTACTAATTCGATTGAATTTATTGAATTTTGTTCAAATAGATTTATCCCGACTTTGTAACATTAAAAAAATTACAACCCAATAATCAAATATATTATCTTTGTTTGAATAACGCAATTTTATATGGAAACGCAAAGCCTGGAAGAATTTTACAGAGAAAAAATACAAACATCTGTCCCTGTGGGAATAAACAGCAGCGTGGGCCACATGAATGTTTTTAGGATCGAAGACTGCCTGCATGGCGCGCCAGTGCGTTATGCGCGCCGCGACTATTATAAAGTTACACTTATAAGAGGCAAAAACCGTTACCATTATGCCGACAAAAGTATTGAGGTAGAAGGCACAAGCCTTATTTTTTTTAATCCGCAGGTGCCATACACATGGGAGTCGCTTGGTGATGATACTACCGGTTATTTTTGCATTTTTACCCCTGCCTTCTTTACCGAGAAATCGCGTACATTATTAGCAGACCTGCCCATGTTTGCCCTGGGCGGTAAACCATCTTACGTACTAAACACAGAACATGAGCAAAAAATCAGTGAACTGTTTGAGAAGATGCTCGAAGAAATAAACAGCGACTATGCTTTTAAATATGACCTGCTGCACAGCTACCTTAACGAGATGATACACCTTGCTCTTAAAACTGAAGCAGCTGTTAACATTTATTCACACCCTGATGCTAATTCTCGCATTACGGCTGTGTTTAATGAATTGCTGGAAAGGCAGTTCCCTATTGAAACCCCTGTGCAGCGGTTTACAATGCGATCTGCGGCAGATTATGCCAGTAATCTATCTGTACATGTTAACCACCTTAACAGGGCTATTAAAAACACAACCGGCAAAACCACAACAGCCTTAATAAGCGAAAGATTATTAAGCGAAGCCAAGGCATTACTTAAGCATACCGACTGGAATATTGCAGAGATTAGCCAAAGCCTTGGCTTTGAAGAAGCTGCCCACTTTAATAACTTCTTTAAAAAAGCCACTACCCTTACCCCGTCAAAATTTCGTACTGTTTGAAATGCGCAATCATTGGTTTGATGCTCGTAATTTAAACTGATTACCAACCGCTTAACTTTGTACTACAATTTAATCAGTACATAGTTATGCAGGATAAGACAATAAAAACCTGGTTTATAACCGGGGCATCTAAAGGGCTTGGCCTTGCCCTTGTAAAACAATTATTGGCAGCGGGGCAAAATGTTGCTGCAACTTCGCGGAACATCAATGAGCTTACTAAAGCTGTTGGCACCACTAATAAAAACTTTTTACCGCTACACGCAGACCTTGCAAGCGATGCTTCTGTAAAACAGGCCATAGAGCAAACTAATACCACATTTGGCTCTGTAGATGTTTTAATAAACAACGCCGGCTACGGCATAGGCGGAAGTTTTGAAGAACTTACCGATGCCGAAATACGCACTGCTTTTGATGTGAATGTTTTTGGCACGATAAATACTATTCGCCATGCATTGCCCATTATGAGGCAGCAGCAAAGCGGGCATATTATCAACATTTCGTCTATTGCAGGTTTTTCGGCGGCTACGGGCTGGGCTCCTTATGCAGCAACCAAGTTTGCCATTACCGGCCTTACAGAGGTACTGGCAGATGATGTAAGATCTTTTGGCATTAAGGCAACAGTGGTGGCACCGGGCGCTTTTCGCACCAGCTTTTTAACCGATGACTCACTTGCTTTACCCCAAAATCCTATAGCTGCTTATGCAGATATAAGGGCATCGCACGAGCGTTACCTTACTATGAACGGCCAACAGGCAGGCGACCCCGAAAAAGCGGCTGCTGTTATGATAGAGACCGGCTTTAACCCTAACCCGCCCGTTCATTTATTTTTAGGCAGCGATGCATACAAACGTGCATTACTAAAAATAGAAAGCCTTACTAAGGAGATAGAATCGCTTAAAGAACTAACAACATCTACAGATTATTAATCAACACAAATTAAACAATTATGAGTACTAACAAAACATGGTTTATTACCGGGGCATCTAAGGGCTTTGGTTTACTTTTTGTACAACAATTACTGGCTAAAGGCGATTATGTTGCCGCTACGTCGCGCAGCATAGCAGACCTTGAAACTGCCGCGGGAACCCATCCTAACTTTTTACCTCTTGAGGTAGACCTTACTAACGAGCAAAGCGTTTCTACAGCCATTAACGCTACTGTTACTAAATTTGGCAAGCTGGATGTAGTAGTAAACAACGCAGGATATGGGTTGCTTGGTACACTTGAAGAACTTAGCGATGCCGAATCGCGCGGTAACTTTGAGGTAAATGTTTTTGGGCTACTAAACGTTATCCGCCACGCAATGCCGCATTTAAGGACACAAGGCAGCGGACATATTTTTAACATATCCTCTATAGGCGGGTTTACAGGGAACTTTCCCGGCTTTGGAATTTACTGCGCCACAAAATTTGCGGTTGCAGGATTATCTGAATCGCTGGCTGCAGAGGTTAAAGAATTTGGCATTAACGTAACTATTGTATTGCCGGGTTACTTCCGTACCAGCTTCCTTGAAGCAGGTTCACTGGCTGTTCCTAAAAATACTATTGAGGCTTATAAATCTACAAGAGAGTCTCAGGAGGCACATCAAAAACAAATTAATGGTAACCAGGCAGGCGACCCGGAAAAAGGTGTTGCAGAGATCATTAAAGTGGCTGATGCTCCTAACCCACCGTTATATTTATTTCTGGGTAGCGATGCCGTAAGTTTGGCTCATACTAAAATTGCAGCCGTTGATACCGAAATTGCAGAGTGGAGAAGCGTAAGCGTTTCTACTGATTTTTAATTTAATCAGGTTTATCTTAAATTTAATAACATTTCTTAGACGAGCCTCCTTTATAAAATGGGGGCTCTGTTTTTTTAGTTAAATTAGATAGTTTTTGGAATTTTAAGCAGAAAAGACCTTAAAAGCAATAGTCAATAATACCATTATATAATTCTTACAAGATAAATTTTGATTACATTAAGTTAATATAGTACCTTTTATTGTGATAATCATATAGTTATAACGATTTTTCTTATTAAATATAACACAAATATTAAAAATAGTTATATTTATAAAACACTCATTTTTAATTAGTTAAGTTTATATATTTGATTACCAACATATAATAACTTAAGCTATGAAAAAAATTACTTGTTTGGCGACACTCTTAATGCTGTTGCCTTTTGCCGTTTCGGCTCAGGACTGTGCTGCTGTTGCACCACCGTACACTATCGACTTTGAATCGGTTACAACACCTGCCCTACCTGCCTGTACAACACAGAGCGTAGGTTTTGGCAGCCAGTGGTCTACCGCCGAGAATCCCGGGAACGGATTTACAACCAAGGTACTAAAACGTCCTGCAACATTTGAAACTTCTCAGTCTATATTTGTAACTCAGGGCGTACAGCTTACTGCAGGAACGTACTATAAAGTACAATATACTTACGGTAACGACAGCACCACAACTACAGAGAGCCTTATAACAACCCTAAGCACCAGCGCAGATGGGTCTGTAACGACCGGTACTATTGGCACGCATGCAGCTATTACAGGTGGTACACCAACAACTTTTAGGGCAGATCCTCTTATAGTTACAACGTCCGGCGTTTATTATCTGGCATTTAATGCTAACAGCGCACCTGAGCAGGGCAACCTTTATTTAGATAATATAGAAATTACAGAATGGAGCTGCCAGCTGCCTGTTAATGTAACCGTTAGCAGCTTAACTACAACTGCTGCCACTTTTTCATGGACACCGCCTGCAGATAATACCAGCTTTCAGTATTTTTACTGGTACAGCGAATCGAGCGAAATTCCGGCAGGCGGGCCTCCGGTACCTGCGGGAGTTACGAGTGTTAGCGTTACAGATCTTGAACCAGGCACAACATATTATCTGTTTATAAAAAACCAGTGTGGCCCAACGATGAGCGACTGGACAGAGCCACTTGCTTTTACAACCCCAACCTGCGCAGCCGCAACTGCACCTTACACCCTGAATTTTGATTCGGCTGTAATACCTGCATTGCCGGAGTGTACGTCTGTAGGTACTTTTGATACCGGAAATAACTGGCGTACGGCGGCAAGCCCCGGATCTGGATTTGACAGTAATGTTTTATGGTATCCTGACAGCGACGAACCGGCAGACTCATGGTTCTTTACACAAGGTGTAGAATTAGTAGCGGGTACAGCCTACAGGTTTTCTTATAAATATGGAAACGACAGCACAACCACTACCGAGAGGCTAAGGACAGTAATGCTAACCAGCCCTAACGCAGATGCCGTTGAAGACAATTACCTAACAGACCACCCGGAGGTAACCGGCGGTGTACCCGTTGAGTTTAGCTTTGGCAGCCCAATAACCATAAGCACTACAGGTGTATATTATTTTGGCTTTAATGCATACAGCCGGTCTGAAGAAGGCAGCCTTTATGTAGATAACATTGTAGTTGAAGAATGGATTTGCGGCACACCTCAAAATGTAACTGCAGATGACGTTACAGATACTACTGCAACCCTTAACTGGGAAGCGCAAAGCGAGCCTACAACAATAGGTTACTTTTACGGTTACAGCACAACTAACACCCCACCTGAAGATATACAAATGGCTACAGGCACAGGCCTTACTGCAAGCCTTAGCAACCTTGCCCCTTTCACTACTTACTATGCTTATGTAAGAACATTATGCGGCCCTGTATGGAGCGATTGGGTTATTACTGAATTTACTACAGATGCTCTTAACGGAACGACCAAAACAAGTTTTAATAACTTTAAAGCATACCCTAACCCTGTTACTAATATCCTTACTATAAATAATGCCACAGCTATAGACAAAATAGAATTATACAACCTTACAGGGCAGCTGGTACTTAAAAAAAACATAGGTACTGCAAGTGCAGATGTTAACCTTGAAAATTTATCATCCGGTGTATATTTACTTACAGCTTATGCAGGGGAATTATCTAAAAAAGTGAGAATTGTGAAACAATAATTTACACATCTATTACACAATACATTATAAAGCTTTTGCCGTTGTGCAAAAGCTTTGTTGTTTTAGACACATTATATGTTTAGGTAAAATCAGCGCAATGTTATTATTACAATTCCTGTTAAAATACCTATTGATGGGTATTTTTTATTTATAAACAATATCATTACTTTGCGGCTACAAAAACCAATTAACTCAAAAAAATGAAAAAAATTATTTTATCGGCTGCCTTGCTAATGGCAGTTGGATTTTCGGTAAATGCACAGGAAAGCATTAAATTTGGTATAAAAGCAGGTGTAAACTTTTCTACATTTGGCGGAGATGCAGACAATGCAGATTCAAGAACCGGTTTTCATGCAGGTGCAGTAGCGGAATTTAAACTTTCTGAAAACTTTTCTGTACAGCCGGAATTATTATATTCTCAGTTGGGCGCGAAAACAGAATATAACGAAAGCGATGGATTAGGGATTTACAGGGTTGAAGAAACTGCAAAGTATGATTATATAGCACTGCCTATATTAGCCAAATATTATATCATTGAAGGATTAAGTATTGAGGCAGGTCCACAGGTTGGCTTTTTAATAAATGCCAAAGGTGAAACAAAAATATCTGCAGGTGGCGAAAGCGGAACATCAGAGGCTGATGTTAAAGACCTTACAAAATCTGTAGATTTTGGCGTAGCAGCCGGTCTTGCTTATGATTTACCTATGGGAGTGTTTTTTCAGGCGAGGTATTATGCAGGCCTTTCAAACACTTATGATGGAGAAGGAAATGCCGATATCAAAAATTCTGCTTTTCAAATATCTGTAGGCTATAAATTCTAATGAGGAATTAATTTTAATATAGAGCCCCACAAAATTGCAGGGGTTCTATATTTTTAAGATGTACAACAAAATAAACATCAGACATTTACCATATTTATAACAATTTTGCTTACAATAATTTAAAAATACCCACTAATAGGTATTTTTTATGTGACAAAAAAACCATTACTTTGTTACACCAACAATCTTAAAAAACAAGTTATAGGTAAAAACATTCTGATTTAGTATTTTAATTTGAGTTAAAAGCCTTCCTTAACCGGAAGGCTTTTTGAATTTACAGAATGTTTTATTTATTTAGCAATACTCAATAATTTTACACGGCATACATAGTGCTGCGCAGTAATATATAAATACCCGTTTTCACCAAAAGCGCAATTACTTGTTGGCACACCTGTTTCTATTTTTCCAAGCAGCTTTCCTGAAGCAGATATAACAACAATACCATTAGCTGCCCCGGCATATACATTTCCGTTAACATCTACCTTCATACCATCAGCTGCGGCATTACCAAGCTTATCTTTTACGGTATTAAAATCAAAAAATATTTTACCCTTACCTACAGTACAGTCTTTATTTACCGGGTAAGCCGTAATATAAGGTACAGACCCATCGCTTTGGCTCACGTATAACAGCTTTTCATCGGGCGAAAGTACAATGCCGTTAGGACGTTTCAGGTCGGCTATAATTTGCTTTACAGTACCATCCGGTAAAACACTATATACGCCATTTTGAGTGATTTCGCGGTTAGCGGTATCTTTCTCACGATTAGGTAATCCGTACGGCGGATCGGTAAAAAAGTAAGTACCGTTGCTGTGCTGGCAAATATCGTTAGGCGAGTTAAAACGCTTTCCCTGCCATTTATCTGCAATTGTTATTTTGCCGCCCAATTTAAAATTCATTTTAGTAATACGGCGGTCGCCATGCTCGCAGGCTACGAGTTCGCCGGCAAGATTTACCATAAGCCCGTTAGAACCCGGCTCATCGCTGTACTGCCCTAACCCTGTATAACCGGATGGTTTTAAAAATTCGGTAAGGCCTGTTTTTTCATCCCACTTAAAAATAGCATTGCGCGGTGCATCGCTAAATAGCAGGTAACCGCCATCTTTAACCCATACCGGCCCTTCGGCCCATTTAATATTACTGGCAATAGCCTCTACTTTAGTATCGGCAGTAACAATGCTGCTAAAAGAATTATCGTAGCTTATTATTTTACCCATTGCAGGATATACCTGTTGCGCTTTGGCACTAAATGCGCCAAACAAAATAAGCGCTGGAAGAAGTATTTTTTTCATTAGAGATAGATGTTTTTTTGGACTCGCAATTTAAAATTTTTAAAGGCAGAAGCCCATTAAATTAGCCCTAAATAAATAATGTTATGATTGCAAATCATATTTTAAAAATTCTACATTTGCCGCATCAATAAAAAATCATCAATTACAAAGAATGAAAAAAATTATTTTATCGGCAGCGATGCTGCTTGCTATTGGCTTTACAGCTAAAGCACAAGATATTAAGTTTGGTATTAAAGCCGGTTTAAACGTAGCTACCTTAACGGGAGATACTGGTAACGATGTTAAATCAAGAACAGGTTTTCATGCAGGGATGGTCGCAGAATTTAAAGTAACTCAACATTTTTCTATCCAACCGGAATTATTGTATTCTGAACAAGGAGATAAAGAAAAAGGATATACCTATACAGATGGTTATTACCTTGACTATACTGCGACTACAAAACTTGATTATATTAACCTGCCAGTTTTAGCCAAATATTATATTATAGAAGGTTTTAATATAGAGGCAGGACCACAGGTTGGTTTTCTTGTGAACTCTAAAGTTGAGGGAGAATTTAGTGGTCCGGTTAGTGGGACTATAGAATCTGATATAAAATCTCAGGTAAAATCGGTAGATTTTGGCCTGGTGGGTGGCCTTGCATACAATTTTCCTAAAGGTTTATTTTTTCAGGCACATTACAACGCAGGGTTATCTAAAGTTAACCAGGGATACGGCAAAGCAAAAAATGGTGTAATCCAGTTTTCTGTAGGATATAAATTCTAATATGCAGCGCATTTAGTAAACAAGCCTTTCCTTAACCGGAGAGGCTTGTTTGTTTACAAACTTTGCTAAATTATTGCCTGAAAATGAGGACAACTATTAATAATTCTGAGTTTATTTGCAGCAGTTTTAATTCCCGTAAATGAAAGTTATTATTTTACTGCTCCTGCTGCCATTACAAATCATCTTTGCTCAGGAGGTTGTACCTGTTCCCTTGCCTTATGTGGAAGACTTTGAATCGGAAATTGTAAACCAAATCCCAAAATACACCTACAGGGAAACCATTACCGGAAACAGTTGGGTGGTAGCTCCATGCCTAACCGGCACCTACAACGGCAAAGTACTTAAATATACTCCGGCTTATGAAAGAGCCAACGCATGGTTTTTTAGTAAACCTATTTACCTTATTGCCGGGCGTAGCTATACCATTGATTATTTATATGGAAACAATAGCCCTATGACTATAGAAAAGTTTAGGGTTACTCTGGGTATAAAGCCTAATGCAGCTGCAGCAAAAATTATTATAGAAGAACATACAAATGTAAAGGGCGCCAACCTAAACCGGGAAATATGTTCCGGTATTACTGTACCACAAAGCGGCATTTACTACATTGGCATTAATGCTCGTAGTGCTTCGTATCAGGGAGAATTGTATATTGATGATTTGAGGTTGAGTGAATAATTTCTAAAACGATTTAATAACTATTGAAATGAAACACTTATAATAATTTTAACTTTATTTGCACAAACAAATACCACCAATGAAAAAAATTACCTTTTTACTATTACTGGCATTAACCACAAAAGCAATAGCCGGACCGGAATATTTATATAAGACTATATTTAAAGATACTTTTAATTGTGTAGCTGCTCATGTTCTTCCTAAATGGACTTCAACAGATATCATGCGCGGTAATGACAGGATTTCACAGCCAAGCTTTATTAGTATGGCAATAAGCAATATGGAAGAATGTGACAGGCCATTGCAATCAAGAGTAAGTAATACATCTGATACAAGTGCACTTGTAATCTGGATGAATTCGCAAACACAGGGAACTGTTAGCGGCTATACTTATGCTTATAGCACCAGCAGCAGTTTACCGGATAACTTATATACCACAACAACAAACAATGTTCAATTAACAAACCTTGAACCTAATACTACCTATTACTTTTTTGTGCGCACTAATTGCGGATCGGTTAACAGTGACTGGAATTCTTTCCTTACGTTTACAACAGCGCCATGCCCGGCTGTAAATTTACCCTATACTATAGATTTTGAGTCATCAACAGCACCGGCATTTGATGAATGCCTTACACCTGTAGGTAACGAAACGTACATGCCTTATGTAGAGAATAATCCCGGATATGGTTTTACAA
>Ga0247815_10000727_pt1 | contig 25798 bp, 57 predicted proteins | sample UWRJL194509B1_FD_181014 | JGI IMG/M metagenome (GOLD analysis project Ga0247815, IMG submission 181014) | Plant litter microbial communities from Arlington Agricultural Research Station in Wisconsin, United States - UWRJ-L194-509B-1 | ecosystem: Environmental > Terrestrial > Plant litter >...
TTTTCCAAATAAATGGCTTAATATTCCCTTAAAGTGGTCTAAACCCCGTAAAATACGATACAATTTCAATATATTCTCATTGAATTAATGCTATTAGGGTTTTTAAACCTCTTTAATTGTTACACTTACCTTTACACACGTCCACCCGTTTTTAAGCCATGAGCGCCATGTGTAGCAGCCTACGAACCAGTTTATGCAGGACTTCTTTTTAATAGCCATGCTGCTCTCTATAAACTTTCCTGATGGGTCTTTTATTACCCACATTTTTAATGTTTTCATTGGTTAGTTGCTTAGGGTTATGGGTTCGCCTGTGTACAGTTTAAAGTCTGATTTTTCGAACAAATTGTTCTCTCCTTTCCTTTTATGAGTATAAAATTTAGATTCCTTAACTACAGAAGCATAGAAGTTCTCTTTATCCTTAGCTAAGGTAATTGGATCACTTAACACTAAATAAGGATCTCCTGTGCCTTTATATTGTAGTACATTAGATATATTCCAATTTATTTCCTCTTTAGCCGGCTCTATTATTTCTGCCCAGATGCCATTATTGAATAAGCAACACTCAGAATTGTACCAAAGCCTATCATGTTGGTAAAACATATTTTCTTGTCCTAATATTTCAGTTTCGTTATCGTAAACATCAATTATTTTGCTTAAAGGATTATACCCACGCTTCTTAGCCTCGTTTATTAAAGCGGTTTCAATTTCTTTAGGAGTGGCTAAAACCAAATCATGCATGAGCTTAATTAATGCCTTACCTGCGCCTATCCATTTTCCGTCCATACTAAACCCATATACCATAGCATTTTTATCATTGATTGAAGCTATATATATTAGGTAACTGTTTTTAACATCTTTATACCACTTCCCAACCTCCAAAACATTTTCCTTAAGCACTAAGCGTTTAAAGTCTTCGGTGGATATTTCGATACTTTCATTTTTATCGAACCCCTCTAAGCCTGACCATGAAACGTCTTCATGAACATATAAGGCTCTGTTTAAATGAGTGCCTATCCACTTTTGTAAAACCTCCTTATTTTCGCTGTTAATGGCTAAATGCCACTTTTCAGGCAATTCAGTAAGCGGCTGCGTAGGCTCTAATAGTAATGCTTCGGTTTCAATGTTGTTTATTTCCTGCGTGAAGTCGCTGCCTTTCTCTAATACCTTTACCCGTGCTTTAAGATTAGAAACAGCCTTTTTTAGCTTTGATTTTTTAGGTAGGAACTCGGATGCGGGATAAACTACTGATTCTATATCTGCAAAAAACCAACAGTTATCCGAAAAAGAAATAATATCCCCTATGCGCACTTTCATATCTGTCATTTTATTGAATTTACGCGCATCTTTCTTAGTGCTAATTTTAATAGCCTCATTCGGTTTTAAATCTTTAATGTTTCTCATAATTTTACATTTTAATTAACCATTCTTCTACTGAGTGGTTACAATTGTCTTTTATCTCTTTTGCTCTGCTATTGCTTTCTAATTCTATTCTGAATGCACACACCCAATCTAATGTTTTTTGTGCAATTTCAATTTGTCTTTTAAACTCCGATTTAGATATTTTTTTTACAGTAGAATAATACTCTACAGTAGCTAAATTGCAGTCTAATAAGTATAATAATGCTTGTTCAGGATTTATTACTTCACTTGACCTCATAATATTTTGTTTTATATTGTTGGTTTTTCAGGTAATGGCATCCAATGTGTTGGAAATATTTTAATCATGTCGTCGCTATTTTCAGTCCATCCCCATTCTTGAGTTAAAACACATGTAAAAATGTTTTTGTATTTACCACAATATGATAACACTTCAATTTCTGTTTCCGGCAACCTATCATTAACAGAAATCCATACCTGCATTGTTTCCCTTATGTGGGAAAGGTTTTCGTAGTCATAAATAAAACGCTGTATTACGTTTTCAAATAACCCTGTTTTATGATTGTCGTTAACGTATTTTACAAGTTCCTGTATTTCATCCATACTCAACGGAACTACATTAGCGCGTTCCTTTTGGTGTTCTGGGCTGTTATAATGTATCATACGTGTTCTTCTTTTAGTTGTTCTTTAATCATAGATTCTACTTCATCAGCAAAGGCGTGGTTTAAGGGTGCAAACCAGTCATATTTAAACATAATTTCGCATATACCCTGTTTAGTAATCATTGGACTGTTTACAATTTCATTCAAAAGTAAATATTGTTCATTACCACTAACATCTATATCTCGAATAGTATATATTTCATCTTTTATCGGCATTTTTAAACCATCATAAAATGTATTAGATAAATCGTAATTTGGAATTTTAATTACACAAACAACTTTCTGCCCTACTTTAAAATTACTCATTGCTTTTAGTTTTTAATTGGTTAATATCTATATGCGGTCTTTCAGTTTCTTTAAATTGTTGTTCAGGTTCGTAGTTACCATGTTGTGAACGCATGTATTGCTTCTCTGCTGCCTTATCGTACTCTTTAAGCAACATACTTACCCTTTCAAGTTTTTGGCGCAATACAGGCTCTAATTCTGGGTTAAAAAGTATTTCCCTGCTTAGTTCTGAATGTTCTTTACATAATGCCATGTAACCATCAGAATTACGGTTATACATTGGCTGTAACGGGTCATCGGTAATTAACCAACGCTTATCTTTATTCTTCCATATTAAAGAGCATAGAAATACTATAAAGAAAAAGAATAATACTGTGTAGTCAAATAGGTTTAATTCCATTATTTTAATTCTTTTAAAAGTTTTTTAATTGTTTCGCAACGTTCGTAATCTTGTGTTTGTATAGCTTTATTAAGTATATCTGTCAAAACATATTTCCTTAATTCAACGTCGTATATGTCCTTGTGTAAATAAGCCTCTTTTAAATTATTTATTTGCTTAGTGAAATGGCTAAACATAACTTGTATTGCAACTACTAAAAAAAGGCATATTATTATTGCTGATTCAGATAATGCTTGGTTCATTATTTTAATTGTTTAAGTAAGTTGTTTAATCCCCTGCCATCGTTTATGCCTTTGCCTGTGTGCCAACCGCTATATGGATAAAATGTAATTAAATTGCCTTTAAAATTAAATCGTATCTGTGTGGAATCTTGGTAAACTATTTCTAATCCCAAAGCTTTTATTTCTGCTATAGCTTTATTTATTCTAACTGGCTCTAATTTTTGTTGGCGTTCTATATCTAATCTTGCCATTATTTTATACTTTTTAGAGAATCATTTTTAAGATATGCCATAACATCGAATGTTACACCCGATTCATTGCCGTTAACCCTTGTTTTGTGGATTAAATTACCGTTCATGTATATGTAAACCTCGTTGTTGTTTTTTACTGTGTAGACCATAATTAATGATGTTTACTTTGTTTCCATCCATCCTGCAGTAAACTATTTATTTTATCGGGATGTACCTGTTTTGAAGTTTTACCTTTTATTACATAAACCCAACCTTTTAAAGCCCTGGTTTGCTCTAAAAGTTTCGCGGTAGGCAAAGCATCGGTAGCAAGTACTTTATTGGCTGCGTTAAGCTTATTACCTATTGCGTTATCCCTGCTTACTGTCTTAGCCTTACTGCGTATTTCCTTTTTAATTGCAGCCGCTTTCTTTTCCTGCAACTTCCACTTAAAACCCGCTGATTTACCTATTCTCCCCGCTATGCAATTTGCTATCGATGTTGCTGAAACTTTATTTTCAAAAGCTGCTTGATTTATGCAATCGTACTTTTTAAGTACTTTGCCGGCATCATCTAATTTAGATACCGGCTTTGTGTTGTTTAGATATGACATAATTTTATTTATAAGGATTGTTATTATCGGTTACTGGTATCCATGAGCCTTCGGGTAAATCAAGAGCGAAATGTAATCTTTGCATATCTATAACCATGTGGTTTGGCAACATTAAATAACCGTTTGTTTTCATATTATACCCAAAATTCACTCTTCCATTCATTACTTCTAAAAAACCACTTCTTTTTTTAAATACCCAGGGCTCAGATTTAGCGATATTCCAGTAAGCAACGAGAGAGCATTTTTGAGGTCCGTTACACTTTTCAATATCTTTATCAATATCAGTGTTAGGTCGGGCTAATATGTGGTACTCAGTACCAATTAAATCATATTTAATCATTAAAGCTCTAACACTACCATTTAGATTATGTTCACACATAAACCCTTCTTTCCATAATTCTAAAATAGAATAAACCCTTCCCTCTTTATCCTGCAACACATAACCATTGCCGTATAAATCCGCTGCTATTTTTTTAGTTATCATTTTATAAGCTTTTTAAATTCCTTAACGTCGACTTCTATATCTCGTAATTTAGTACCACAACAGGGGCAATTTATATATCTAAAGTTAGTGTTGGGTATATGCATCATAAAACCTCTATTTGTTGCTGTTTCTGATGTATAAAGGTTAACGGCCCCAATAGCTATTAACGCTTTAAAGCACCCACATAAATCTTTTACTTTTGTTATAATGGTTTTGTTTTTTCAATCATTTGTGATACAAATTCCTTTCGCTGCTTAGTGCCTGTTTCTCCATCTTCAAACCAAAATGGAAAACCTGCATTTTCAGGTTTATTATGTTTAAAATCATCAAACAATGATTGTTCTTCTTCTGTTGTAAAAATACCTATACCCCATAAACAAAACGTGAAAAAACATAGTCCATCGTTTAATTCTTCCATATCCTTTATTTCCTCCCAAAGAAGTAAATAAAGCTCGTGTAGTGTTCTCATTCGGTTGCTTTTTAAAGTTCAATGAATATTTTAACCCTGTCTATACACTCCGAAGTACATAGATTTAAATCAAAGCATCTTAACGCTATATCATTTAACACTGATAAGGTAACGCCTATTTTAAGCCATTTTAAGACATCAATATAGTGCTGTAATGTATTTCCTTGTTTGTTCATAATTTTTAGTTTAAGCAATGTTTAAATATTTTTAAATCCTGTGCGCTGTAGTATTTGTGATTTCTAAACGTAAATAAATACCAATACTCATATCCATTGTGTTCTTTATAGTTTTTGGACTTTTTTCCTGTAAAGTTTAGTATTTGCGTTTTAGATTCCCAAAACCTTTCATAAGGGTAAAGCATTAAAAGCATATCGTTTGGATCTGTTATTTCGGATATGTGTTTTACCTGCATCCAAGTTGTAGTGTTTTGCATAATTGATTGTTTTTTACATTAAAATTAACCCTATAGCCAATATTAAAATTATAATCCCCATTGCTATTATTATCTTTTCACGGTGTCTTAAAACGAATACATTTAACCGCTTCTTAGTTGTTTTCATGATGCATGTTTTAAACTATATCCCTTAAGGCATTTAAAATCCTTTCTTTAGGTGTTTTTCCAGTTAAATGCCTATTTAAATTATCATCGTTTATTCGCCATACATTATTATGCGTTAAAACAGATGGGTCTGCTGAAAATCCAAACGCCATTTCATGATAAGATGAAAGAATATTTGATAAAGCCCAAGCCTCATCGGTATATTCATTTTCATCATCATCGTTTAGTTTAACACCGCAATGCCCTAAAGCGCAATGGCATTTAGAGTTTAATTCAGATGTTAGGTAAACAATAGTCCAAAGGTTATCTGGTATTGCTTCAAATTTTTCAATAAAGTATTCTCTTGTAAATTCCATTATATTATTTTTTAAAGGTTTTTAAGTTCTCGTTTATAAGCCTGTATTTCGTATTTTAGTAAATAACGGTCTACAGTATCAGTACTGGTTAATAAACTTGCCTCATGTAAGCTTATTAGTTTTAAAAGGTATGTTTTCATTGTTTAGTTTTTAGAAATTACAGTACTATCCAATTTACCGCCGTTTACCAATGCATAAGCATCTGGGCTATCGTAAAGCGTATCATTGATATTTATGTGATCCTGTTCTACTGGAGTACCTTGTTTTACATTGATGCTTTCAACGTGTAGAGTAGAAAATTCAGACGCCTTAACACATGAGGTTAAAGTTGATAATAAAATAAGTGATGCTATAACTGTTTTCATAATGATATATTGTTATTTGTTACTGTTTTAATTCTTTAACAAACCTAATATATTTTATGTTTAAAACCTAATATATTTGTGGTTTTATTTTGTTGTAAAAGTAATATATTTTTAAAACCCTTTATTTTATTGGTGTTTTAAGGCAAATTATTTTTAGTAGCAACCATAGCAAAAAACCCCTTTTGGTAGTTAGAATAAATCCATCCTGCTGATTTTTTCATTTTAAGTGCCTCGCCAAAAGTCATATCTTTTATAATTACCGTTTCGCCTTTAGTAGCTACTACGGTAATCATTGTTTCAAGTGGTAAAATGTGGTAATCTTTTGGTTGAGGCTTTTTAGATGCTGCCATTTTCAATACGGCTTAATGTATAACCTTTGTCTTTTGCCCATTGCGGATTGCGCTCAACATAATCGTGTCCATCCATAGATAAAGCTATCCAAAATCTAATATCTAAAAGCAATGGGATATCATTTAATCTTGCAAATTCATCAGCATACCCCAACCTCCCTTTTTTGTGATGTACTGTAGTGGCTTCATTTCCTGTTATCGGGCAAATCTTGTTTTCCGGCTTACCAAGATATTCAATTCTTAACACCGTGTACTTTGCATTTAGTATAGCCTGCTTTTTAGACACCTTATTAATCGATTTAAACGGCTTTAGCGGCTTTTCTTTCTTGTCTGAATACATACACTCACTTGAACAATAACGGTCTGTCGTACGCGATAATTTAAACTCTTTGCCGCATACCTTACATGGTTTATGTGTTTTAGGAGGCATGATTATCTTTAGCTAAACTTAAAGCCATCTTTAATCCTGCCAAATACCCATCGTCAAAAGTATCCCATGCAGTTATTTGATTTATTGTGTCTTCGAGTTGTTTTATATATTCTTTCATATTTTTAATAATTAAGGGGCTGTTACGCCCCTGTTTATGTATTTAGTCGATAAGGCTCCGTTTGGGCGGTTTTGTTGTACTCATATTTATATTTATTTAATAATTAGCTTTAAAGTAAGCGTATTGTTTTTTTGTTATGGCAGGTATAGTATCATCAAAGTCTGTAAAAGATGTATATTTATTTTCGCTATCTTTTAATTCAGCTAATTGTTTATCCATTAATCCAATTGGATATTCACGGCTCCATGCGCTGTTGTTAAACCAGTAATGAGAAACATCATTGTTGGTTTTAATTTCTGCATCTAAGTTTTTTTCTTTAAGCCATTGTGAATATTCTAAAGATTCTTCATGTGATGCTAAAGATTCAATCAATTCATTACTTGCGAATTCGTTAGAATAACCTGTTGGATAAATTGAGTTTTCCATTTTTATAGTGTTTTATGTTTATATGTATCTTTAACATCGAAGTGATAATATATGTTTTCAAAATCCCTTTGCGTGTAGTTTACGCTTTCAATTCTGCCAAACTCAATATAATTATATTCTATTTCTTTTGCTTCCGAAAGTAAAATATACTTTTGGTACTCGTCGTAACTTTCGCTGTATTCGGCTGAACTAAATACAACTTCCCTTTTGCCTACAATTACTAAATAATAATATTCAGGTTCGGTTTCGTGGTCTGAATGCTTGTAGGCTTCGTGTAGTAACATTTCGTCGTGGTTCATGAAATGCTATTTAATATTTATAAATGAACCTGAACTGCCTGTAGTAGTTGTGGGTAGCTTACCATCCCATTTCTGTATTTTCATGTATTCAATATACAAAGGGGTAAGCTTCTGTTCTTTTAGCTGAACCGCTTTAGCTTCGGCAAGTGCTTTGATTACAGTTTTAGCACTATCAGCCTGTGCTAACGCAACGATACGCTCTTTGTCTGCCCTTGCTGCGCTTGCTTGTGCAGCACTTGTTATTGCGTCCTGTGTAGCTTTTGCCTTTGCCTCAATGCTTTCTGCAATACTTCTCGGTGGCTGTATATTAGTTTTAAGTTGGCTTATTTCAAACCATTTACCAACACGCTTATTTGCTTCAACTATAATAGCGGCCTCAAACAATGAGCGATTATTAAATATATCCTCAATAGGATAAGTATTAGCAACATCATTTACAGCACCCAAGATAGCGTTCTTTAACCATCCCTGTTCTACAGCCTGTAAACCGCCTGTTTTATATGTAGAACGTAAATTAGTAAACATATCCGCTGCCATAGGGGATTTTACAGAATAATTTAAAGCGGGGCTTATGTCACATGCAAAACCACCTTTAGCAACAATAACGCTCTTTCCATAATCAATATGATGTTGGTCTAATGGTATTTGTTGTAGTTCCTCTGTGTAGGAATTATAAAGTATTAACCCTGACACTTCTTCAATATTTGAAGCCCCGCGATTATCTCCCACAAGATTAACCCTTAATCCTTTATAACCTGCCTCAATTTTTTTCATTGAATACGGCTGCAAGAAGATAAACAAAATACCTAAAATTAGAAATACTAATGGCTTATAGTTAAACTTAACTTCCTCTCTGTAACCGCCCCTAACATTAACATCGGCAATACTCTCCTTTGATAATATTTTAAAACGTGTTTGTGCAACAAAAGCACCCCAAATAATTAAAAAAACGACTAATAAAATAACTGTTACCATGATATATGATTTTTTAAAATACAAAAAACCCATACTATCCGAATGCTTCTCACTTCATTCTTCAAATACGGGTTTTGTTACTTTTTAAGTTGCTATAGTGTGAGAAGGCAACAGATACAAATATATAAAAGTTTTCCAATTCAATACTAAAAAAGCTAAAATATTTTACGTTTGTATTTTACCAATTAACCTACCCTCAATCCAATACCAGTCATTTAAAACTTTAATGCGCCCGAAACTCATAATACATAATGCATCGGATATTGCTAATGTAACCTTTATTTCAGGGTAATTTTCTTGTGCTAACGCTTTATACCTATTTTTCCTTATCTGCTTGCTTTCGCCCTTAATACGCTTTATTAACGCTGTTTGCCATGTAGCGGGATGAACCTCACAATAAGGCAGCCTATTAGTCTCTAATAATGTTTTAAGCTTAGTGTAACCATCCATCATTTTAGCTATTGCGAATTTTTTTCCAACAGCATCATCTGCACCCCCTGAAAAGTGACTTACCTTTTCTAAAAATACCAATGGGTTTTCAAAGTTCTCTTTTATGTAAGCAAATTTGTCATTTAAATCAATCGAGGCTTTTGGTATTTTAAAGGCTTCAATATTTCCATTGTCGTAAATCGCAATCCCTCCGCTTGCGCCTGGATCTATTCCTATTATTGTGTATTTCATTTTTTGGGCAAATTTTTAATTGAATTGTTTACTTTTTCTTTTAGGCACTCATCATTATATGCTATAGCTTGTCTATTTAGAATAGTAAGCTTTTGAGCACAGAAATAGTGACGCCAATTATTTACCCTTAACATCTTTGTTAGAAGATTTAATATATTATGTTTATTTTTATGGATTATTTTTGATTTACGAACAGTTATAAGTTCGCCATCCTGAAAGTATATTAAACCCATATAAGGCTTTAAATCACTTTCTAATATAATTCCCTTTCCGTTTATAAGCGGGCATACATAGGTAAAATAATTAGGCAAATATCTCGATGACAGTTCGCTTTTTGATTCTAAGCACCAGTTAATGTATTGCCATTTTGATTTTTTAGCATCAGCCCTAAAATCAGAACGGCTTACCTTTACTTCAAACTCTGAAACATAGCCACTTTTAGCTAAAGAAATAACATCAAGTTCTCCCCTAAAAAAGTAGTTAAAGTTTTCAGCAACGTGATTACCTTTATGTATTTCTGCTTTACAGATAGTTTCTTGTATTTCTTTAGTTAAGTTCATGTTTTAAGGTTTTGTAAATTCTACAGTAGTTGTTTTTTTTACGGGTTTATCTTCTTTTACCGGTTCATAATCTTGCATTACATAAGGTAATCTTTCATCGTTTACATTTAATCCAAAGGTTTTAAATTTCTTCCCTCGCGAACGTTGGCATATAACCTCTGAATAATCCCCCATATCTTTTACTATAAGTACAGTTTCGCATTTTTGCTGCAATATTGTTCCTAAATGCCCCCTTGCTTTGTCTGTGCCTGGATTAATGTGTAAAACTCCTGTAATATGGCAATTAGCCATTGTGGTGTATTTCATTAATCTTTGAGTAAATTCCATACTTTCAGTTAGAGAGTTAAAATCAGCAAGGAAATCAACATATCCATCTAATGATACAATTCCTAATTTATCCTTGTATTGACTTTTTGTAAATAACCACTCTAAGTATGCTATTCGTTGAGGTGCGCTGTATTCACGCAATTTAACGCAAATGTAATAACTATGTATTCCTCCCACTGCTCGCCTTATCCTATCTGCTGTATTCCAACTGTCATGAGCATCCTGTTCGGTGTCAATATCAATAATATACTTACCCACTAAATCATGGCCTTTAATGTCAGGGGCGTATAAGTTTGCAGTACCTCCAATTGCACACGCTAAAATTAAACTCTTTGCCCATGTCTTACGACTTTTTTCCTCTCCCTTAATCATCGATATATTTCCAAAAGTGCCAAACCTTAAAGGGTAATGGATGCCATTATAAGACTTATCATCTAATCCGATTGATATGGCTAAAGGCGGTCTTGTTGGCTTTGTATTTAAATCAACTGTGCTTTTTTTATGTACATCAGCATAATCTAATTCTTTAGGCTCATCTTTTAAAGCTAAGTCTGGTGTTATTTTTTGTATTGCCATATTTAAAACATTTTAATTTGACTTTCATGTTGTTTTAGACGTTTTAAAGCACTTTCATAATAATCCTTATCTAATTCACATGCTGTAAGGTCAAAGCCTAAATTATGGCATGCAATGGCTATGCTGCCGCTTCCTAAATGAGTGTCTAATATCTTGTCTCCATTTTCAGCATAATTCATAAGCAACCATTCATAAAGCTTAACAGGTTTTTGAGTAGGGTGTATTCTAACCTCTTTATCTTTCATATTTCCTTGCAGCATACCATTCCACATAAAAATAAATTTATCTACTATAACTCCAAATGAATGACTGGCCAATTCACATTTTGAAAATGTACTGCTTTCATTTTGCTTATCCCAAACTATCCTCCCAACATTAGGTATATATTTAGCGTAATAATTGCATCCCCAAATTATTTGATGCTTGCTTACCCTGAATAATTCATTAAAATAAAACTCATTAGGCACTTCCCAATTTTGTATTTTTTTAGTTTGTCTTTTTACTCCGGTCGTGGATATATCATTACCCGTGTAATTGGCTTTGCCATAATCTTCGAAGTAAGGCGGGTCTACAATTGCTAAATCGAAATGTTTATCAGGATAACGTGCCATTAAAGCCATGTTATCCTCGTTTGTTATTTGTATCATAGTTAAACTCTATTTGTTTTCATACCTAATCAATAATTCGCTTAAAAAGTCATTAAGCTTATTTGTAATTTCTTTTTCGCCCCACGGGTTTAATGACTTTAAAAGCTCTTTTTGGTTTTCCTTTATTATCTGCCTATCTGTATTTTTAATAGCTTCTATTTCTTTAGGCGTTTTTCCATTCAATACATGCTCCATGTTCAATCCAAATATAGAAGCGGCATCATACCATTCTTTTATATTCATTAACGTTCTAAAACGTTCGTAATGGTCTTTTAACGGTTGTTCTAATAATTGCTGTATTTCCTTTTCAGCTAAAAACTTATCCCATGAATAACGCTGTAATAAATCGCAATAATAAATAACTGCTATTTTGCTAAAATGATGGTTACGCGATAATCTTTCTTCTTTAGCTAAATTAATCCACTCAACAATATCATTAAAAGCAGCTACATCTGTTTGGTTTGGCTTATTACCTTTTGCTATTGTATATGCAAGTCTGTTCATTGATTTTTCTATATTCATAGGCTATAGTTTAATTTAAGGCTGTCTAAAGCTTTTTTCTAAGTTTTAGATGCCAATATCCTTGTTATATTTTTTCGTAGGTTTGAAAGGCTTAAAACGGTTTTCTTCCAAAACAAATCATCATCGTTATTTAAGTAATCATAAGCAGCAACTAAGTTTTCAATACTTACACCATCGCTTTCTACCATAAGCCGTATTTCTGTAACGTAGTTTTTATAAACTGCCTTTTCCTGATTATTAGTTGGTAGCTGTTTTTCTTTAAGATTTTTAATAAATACTTTTCTAAACTTATCAGCCATTACAAAGTACATTAATTCCTTTTCGGTAACTTCAATTTCGGTGTCTTTGTATTTTAAATTATTACCTGAAATTGAAATATCGGACATCTTTATTTTTAATAAAGATATATATGGTTTATTATTTGGTATAGGTTGGCGATTTCTGTCTGTTCCATTTGCTAATTCTCGCTCCTCCATTTGCGGTTTTTCGCTAATGGTTGATTCTATTGGGATAGAGTACCATTTTGTGCGGTCGTAACCCTTTTTATTATGGCTGCTAACTAATATTAATTTAGCCTTATGTAAATTTATTAAACAGGTCTTTATTTGACTTTCCGTAAGCCATGTAAATTGCTCTGTAAAGGCTTTAATACTATTAAAAGTCCAGTACTGACCATCATGAAAATTAACCTTATTAGAGCGATTAAAATCAACCCAATAATCAATGTTTGATAATATAATAGCGGCATCAGTTCCAACTAACTTAGCTATTTCTGGTTCGAATGTCATTTTAACTTTACTCATAACGTTAAAACTTTTGGTATTTAACATTATACATTTTTCTCATTTCTATTAGAAGCTGCTTATATGAAGTAATAAAATTCATGTCGATTGCAAAAGCCAATTTTGTTTGAATATCATTTATTTCATTTAGCTGACTTTCATTAGCACTTTGCCTTAATTCCTTACCTGTTTTATTATACACAATCCATTGAATAGCCTTTGCAACCTCTTGGAATGAGTAACCGTTAAGCTTAACTAATGAGCTTGATAAAGTTTTATAATTATCGCCTGCTAAATTTCTTTGTTGAATAAGCTCATCATAAACAAACTTAATTACAGAAAGTTTAAACTTAGGGTTAAGCCACATCGCGAAATCAATAAATAAATAAGGGTGCATCCATATTTCATCTTTAGTACGCCCCTTTGCTGTATTCCGACCCTTTTTTTCTTGAATAGCCATAACAGAAATTTCTGATTGGGCTATTTCCTCATTAAGAGCTTCAAGAAATTCAGTAGTTGCTTTTGATTTAATGAAATCCTGCATATTCTTTCTTTTATTAGTTGGTCTTTCATTCCAAGCAGATAATAGAAAGTTTGCATCGAAGTAACCATCTTTTGTTCGTTGTAGTATATCAAAACTACCCATTTTACGAACCATTGTAACTGATGTTATCATAATGTAAAAACAAAAGCCGATATTATCAAGGCTTCCAGTCCTATCAAATAATCGGCTTGTTTAGGTTAAAGTGCAACCTATAAATATCTTATGTGTAGCTGGAAGTCTACGAGACAAATATACAAATATTATTTAATTGTAATATATATTAAAATCAATTTTGTGTTTAGCGTAATAAGAAAGCACTCTATTGCTTACGTTTCCATGCTTGCTTAACTCCTTTATTTTACACTCAAAACTGCCGTCTGTATGCACGGTTATATCTGTAACAATACCTAATTCTCCTTTCTTAACCATTTTTACTAAATTTCCTTTTTTAACATCCAAAGAAGATTTGTATTCATCTGTTACAAGAAGTAATTCTTCATTTATTTCAGATATTTTATTTCTTAGGGATGCTACTTTTTCCCAGTATTCTTGTTTATTCATTTTTTTTAATTTGTAAAGTTAGAATTGTTTTCCATTTTCTTTAATGCGGTTTTCAATTTTGTGGTCAGCACGATTAGCATTGTACTCTAACTTTTCCATTACAGCCCCGCCAATATCATAACCCCAGCGTCCGCAATAATCCATAATCCTAATTACAGCGTCTGCCATTTCTACTTCTGCCATTGGTCGGTTATGTAAATGGTCATCCATTAGGTTTTTACGTTCTCCCTCCATAGCTTCTGATAATTCACTATGTATTAAACATATCATTTCGGCTTTGTTACGCTCTTTTAATTCGCCTGTATTAATATCTGTGTGCCACCCTGCTAATAGAGAAGCGTTGTAGCAGATATCTCTTATACCGTTTAATTGAGCATCATAATCTGATAATTCAAAAACCCATTTTACATCATAACCCCGAACACCTTTTGCGCCTTTAGTTTCAATTTCATAATCAACATGATGAGAGAGGCATTCCAAAAAACTTAGTTGGGTTTCGTCAATATCATTACCTACGCCAATTATTCCATTTATTTGTATTGCGTAACATGAATACCCTGTATTTGTTTTTTCAACTATAACCGTTAATTCTTCCATATTTTTAATTTGTAAAGTTTAAATTTAGTGTCCCAGTTTCTTTACTCGCGTTTTTCTGCTGTTTTAAGCGCATTTCTTTGCTTATCCACACCACAATGTACTTAGTCTTGTTATTCGGTCGCTTAGCCGCTACAAATGGATTTACAGGGTGTTTAAATATTAATTCCTGCTTTGCTAATTGTTGTAAAGCGTTACCCCATTCGCTGCCATTGCCTGTAATTTTACCACCCGCCATTTTATAGGCTTGTTTGAGGTCTTCTACTGTAAATGAAATAAACCTTTTGCTTACCCATTTCTTTGAGAACTCGTAAGGGGTTAGATTATTCATTTTTTAAGTTTTACCCATCCATATTCGATTTCAATGCCATTTCCTAAATAATATCCGTTTTTTGTTAAAAAGTTTATTACTTTGATATATGCATCTAAGTCACAATCTTCTGATCCACCATTTATAAAATCCATAGCGGCATTTATCTTTATGTTATCATTACCTACATATCCAAGAATAGCACCAAGTTCAATACATTCTTTTCCAGATATTGATGAAATCGGGTTTAGAATTAAATATTGTGTGTGCTGTAATGATGCTTCAATCCAATATTCTTCGGTGTTTTCGCAAATAGCATTTCCAACAGTTAAAACATCCTGACCGTAATACTTTGCAAAGAATTTAATTTTGTTACTTATATTATTTTTCATAATTATTATTTTTAAAATTTATCCCAGTTTTCTTGTACCCATTCATCACAAATAATTACACGGGCGTTAATGCTTTCAATTACTTCTCGGTCATATTCCATTTCAAAAGTAATTAACCTTTTTTCCTTTGGTAATTCAATGAAATCTGATGTGTCATGAGTGCCAAAAACATATCTAAATTCATTTAACGCGTCTTTCGTATAAACATGGTTTTTAACAATGTCGTAAGCTACTTTTTCGGGTATTTTATCAAACTCAATATTGTTATTCCACGCCCACGATTTAAGTTCTTTCTCAATAAGGTAGGCGGGGGTATTATTAAGCGTGTAGCAAAGCTTAAAATGCCTTTTGCCGGTCAAATCCATGTAAGCATGTCCCTGGTAAAAATAATCCTTGTTAGTAATTTCAGTTTCTCCAAAAGGAAAGGTAAAAATTGTATAGCTGCTTTTGTTGTCAATTACGGTATCGGCTATAACTACATCGGGTCTGCCGCACTTGTACTCATCTTCAAATTGCTGCGTGTTTGAATGCAAAAAATTATTTGTGTATAATAACTCATTAATCAATCCAAAACCATCCTGCTCAGTTAAATTCCCTTTATCAGTAAACTTACTTGCAAACTCTTTACGCCTGTTATACTTCTGCTCAATAATCCATTCCTTAAGATATGTTTTGCATGTTTCAGATAATTCAATTATGTGCTTTATCTTGTCGTATTTTTCAACATCTGCTTTTGCTTTAGGTAGTGAAACTTCTCGTATGCCGGTAGCTAACTTTTTTGTTTTATCTACATACGCTTCATAACGCACAGTTAAATCAATAATCTTTTGTTTAGCGGCTAAGTATTTTTCATAATTAGTTAAACCCTTTGCCTCGGTCATTATCTTACCCACCATTGATGCTCGGCACTTAAATTTTACTGGCTTCATGCTGTAATATTTTTACTTTCTGTTTTTTTAATAAGTCCTTGTTTTCCTCGCTTAACTGAACATCTTCATTATCTTCCAACTGTTTTAATTGGTCTATAGTTTCAGATTTTTCAATAAACTTTTTAATACGTTCTTGTTCCTGGTCTTGTTGGGTTTCAGGTTTAGCCTCATCATTGGCATTATCTTCTTTTTGCTTATCATAAGCCTTTGCGCTTTCAATACAAATAGCAAAATGTGATTTAAGTTTTTCCTTTTCCTCTTTATCAAGAGTTGACCATAATTCCTTAACTGCTTCAACGCCATTTTCACAAGCCATTAAAGCTTCTGATTTAATCTTAGTTATTTCAGGACTTTCTTTTTCTCCCTGATTAAGCCATTCACGTATTTTTATCCCTGCGTTTTGTCCTATGTAACCATTTCCATCGCCAAAAGCTTCTTTTAAAAATGATGGAATTTTAAGGAATGATTGATTTTTGCCCTCGTTAAACATCATAAGAGATGCAGTTAATTCAAACATGAAATTCTTTTCGCAAATAGGCTGTATGCCTAAACTCACAGGCTTATTAGGGTCTTTAAAATCGGTTTTCTCCCTTGCACGTATGCAGCAAATAATATCCATGTTAGCCTGTAAAAGTACATTCATGAAATATTTATTGCTTCTTTTAGCCCCTATCCAGTTAGCTACTTTACGCGGACTTCCATCTGCTTTTGGAGCATTAGCAATGTCATCAAGACCACCTAACCCTTCCATTAAATGGCTAACGCTATCTATAACTAATATCTTAACTCCTGCATCTTGAAACTCTTGTATAGCGGCTGCATATCGTTCAGGGCTAAAAGGAGGGTAAAGGTCAGCTATCATAAACTTATCATCTAAGATGCCCGCGTATAATGAACCCCTGCCGTTTTCAGTATCTAAAAATCCTATTTCAGAAGCTTTATTTACCATTCCACGCGCCATTAGTAACGCACTATAAGTTTTACCACTACCGCTTATTCCTGCAAGCCCTATGACTACTTTTGATTGACCTGATTGAACGGGTCGTATATTTAATATTGCCATGTTATTTATTTTCTACTGTTATAAAGTCATTTACTTTCAATTTTGATATTTTAGCTAAATGCAAAACATCTGAAACTACTACCGGTGCATTAGAATTATTATAGTTCCTTAGAGTAGCATCACTTAGCCCCATATCCTGCGCAAGTTTAGCCTGTGTCAACTCTTTTTTATCGGGATTATTTTTATTGATTGTTTCAATAACTTTTTTGATGTCAATCTTAACCCCTGTTCTGTTCTTTTCGCTCATGTTAAATTATTTTAATTTATTAATTTCAATATCTATAGAATCCGTATATTTTTTAAGTAATGCTAAATTTAACTTGGCTTGCTTGTCGTGTTTTTTATAAGTCCTGTTTAACTTCGTATTTTCTGCCAGAATATCATCCATTTCATAATTACCTGACCTTGCTTTAGCTTCAAGTACAGGCTGCTCAAATAACACTATATCTTGGCAAACATCAAAATGTAGCTGAACTACCGATTTTATGCTATCTGCTTTGTGTTTATATAAATCCAATTTAATAGTATTCACTATAGGCGGCTCATAAGCTAATTTTACAGGTAGTTTTTCCAGTTTATAATCGTTACATGAATACATAGCGGCTAAGCCAATTAATAATAAGCATTTCATAGTTTATTGTATTTTAGTTAAACATATTCTTACATGAGCCCAATCGTAAGTTGTATCGTATGAATCATGTTTAAATTGGACTCTAATTCGTGTCTTAAGTACTAATATAACTTCTCCCTCATCATTATTTTGCTTAAACCTGTCTTTTACTTTTACACCTTGTTTAAATATTTCTTTGGATTCTTGTGTTGTCATAATTCATTATTTTTAGGTTTTATGGATAACCAGTTTTTATGCTTTATAATTCCCAAAAACTAAGTTTTCCTTTTACATTTAAAATTGGCTCGTCGTATAGTACAGCATTAGCAAGTACCCAATTGTAAATAGGTTTTTCTCCTTCGGCTGCTTTCTCTGCCCAAATGCTGCTGTGGCTTATTACGCAATCTATTATATCTACTTCGCCTATTATTGCGCCATCAGGCCTGTTAGGAAGATAATCGGCAGTCCACTCATGACCTACATGATTAAGCTGTTTATCTGTTAGCAACTCATACAGAGAGCCAGCGGATTTAGCTGCAGCATGTATGTAAATGCGGCCACGGAACGATGTTTTCCACGTGCGGTTTTCTATGTTCTTGATGCCGTGGACTATCAAGCTTGCCCACGGCTGTTTTACAGTTATAGCTTTCATAATTCAATTATTTTTTCGTAGTTAGGATTTTGCCCGTAATCTGTAAATAAATTACTTAAAGGCATGGCGTAATTTGGATCTGGGTGGGTTTGGGTTATTTCTATTGTTATCATGGTTTAATTATTTCTGCATTAATAATACATGGCTTGTAAGCCCATTTAAGTATAGAATCTAAATGCCTGCCAATAGTTTGAGGATCTTTAGTGTTTTTAATTACTGTACCCCCGAATGTGCGCTCTGTGCAACTGCCATCAGTAAATATAATTATAGTATGGTTGTCTGATACTACCGTTTGTTTTATGCTCCAATCCATAATTGTTTAATTTTATTTTATTACTTCTTTAAATGATATAACACCACAAGCTATAGGGTATTTAGTATCACAATACAAACAATCCCCATGTAATGATGGTTTTCCGTGTATAAAAGAAAAAACCTTATGCTCGCCATGATTAAATTCAACGTCTATAAATTTTTCTTTATTTTCACATGATGTTATACAAAACATAAAAAGGATTATGATAAATGTTTTCATGCTATTTTTTATTTAAGCTTATTCAATAACAATTCGCCTTCCTGTTTTTTAATATTCATAAGCTTACTTATTGAATCAGCCGATACTGGTAACTTATCACTCCATATTTTTATTATATTCCCATCGTGATATACAGTGGTGTATAAATAATCAGCATCAACGTTTGGTAGCATTTCCTGTTCTACTCTGTCTGAGCTTTGTAATATCACGCATTTGCAATATAAAACAAACAAAAGGACAATAATTGCATAGCCTAAGTACTTTAATTCTGTTCTCATAGTTTATAATTTTATAGCATTTAATTTATTGTTTGCATCAACAACCGATTGCCTGGTTTCAATAGTTGGGTTTTTAAGATAGGCTTTTATTGCCACGCCTCTTGATTGTAATTCTTGGTGTAATGTTTCCATGATTATTGTTTTAAGGTTATATTTTATGATCGTTAAGGCAAATATCCATTTCGTCAAACATATCACTATATAATGGCAAAAATAATACAGCTTTAAAATTAATAGCTTCATTCCTATACGCATCAGCCATTTTACTATTAGTAGATACAGAATACTTTATATTAGCAATACGGTCACATATTTTAACGAAAGTTGCATACTTGCAATCACGAATGCCTTTGTAGTATTTTGCGTTAGCGCGTTCTTTCCTGTTTTTGCCCTTTTCATTAGTTACAGCATATACTATTTCAGCAACATTAACACCTGAGGTTTCTTTAACGTCATTATATGTTTTCCTGCAATCTTCTATTAAATCATGACACCAACATGCTTGTATCACTATTTCCAAGTCCTCAGGTGGTATAAGATACGAAAATTGTTTAGCCGTGTTAGCTACCATTTCTAAATGCAATTTATACGGTTTACCATCGTATTTATGATTGGTATCTTCGTGGCAGGATATTGCCCATTCTTTTATTAGGTTTGTCATGATTATTCAGTTTTTAATTTTATCCAGTTGTATTCAATTTGTTGTTCTACAGATAAATCTAAGTAAGGCAAAGCATAACCTTTTGAGCGTAGGTAGTCGCTTGCAAACCTATCGTAAATTATATGCACTTCAGCAGATTGTATTTCATCACCCCAATAATAATCAAGTTGTATTAAATTGCCGTCTGATTTTACATTAAAAGCTGATTTTTCTAAATTATTAGCCACCTCAATAGCATCTTCATCGGTAATTGATGAAAGGGGTTTTAATTCAAGGTAATAACATTCTTGTAGCCTTAATGAATTTAACTGCTCTGTTTTTCTCGTTTCCCATAATTTATGCCTAACAGTTATTGTCCCTAAATACAAACCCATAAATCTGATTTGATTTTCAATTGTATTTTCCATTGTTATAATTAATTATTGTTTTTCTATACAGCAAACCTAATATATTTTAGCTTACAAACCTAATATATTTTATGTTTATTTTAATTTAAAGCAAAAAAAATACCGCCTACTTTCGTAAACGGTAATAAAAACAATAGAAAATAAATAGAATTAAATAACAATATCAGTCGCAAATATAGTAAACATTAGCGACAAACAATGTATTACTTATTCCTTAGCTCATTAAACATATTAGTTACATTAGAGGCATGTTTATTCATTGTTCGGTACATCAGCAACATTGCTACTATAAAAACTACTACAACGCCCCCTATTAAGTATAATATCCATGTAGAGTTAAATTCCTCTATCTTGGTTTTTTCCTTTTCCTTTGTTGTTTGTAAAAGTTGACTATTGTATTTAGTAATAACATCGATTAAAGCTGCGTTACAGTCTGCTTGTTGGATTATTCCTTGTTTATCATATATTACCTTAAGTTGAGTGCCGTTAGTGCCTTGTACGTATATTGTCGTGTCCCTGTAAATTATGTTTGCGGGTGGAATATATGTAGCAATACCACCATCGCGCTTTTCTGTAGTTTCAATTTGCTCTTTAAAGTCGGTATCGGTTTTAGTCTTGGATGCTTGCTTTTGTATATCGCAGGAAGCTATAGAGCATATTATTAAAATAAAAAAGAATATTATTGAAGTTTTCTTAATTACCATAATTTTAGTTTTTTATTAATAATTTCATCCTATAATCAACACTATCATCAAATGGTTTAATAGTATCATTTAAAAAATCTATTGTTTTGTCACTCCAGGTTTCTAATGGATAAGGGGTGTTTATTATATTCAGAGTATCCCCAATAGTATTGAATATATATGGCTTATTGCATATACATTTCTTACCACAAGATGTTAAAGACAATAATGTCATGAACATAATTAATAATCGTGTTTTCATTTATAGGGTTTTTAAGTTTAAACAAAGTTAGTCAATTACTTAAACAAAAAAACCGTGCATCTCTACACGGTTTACCAACCCCTTAAAACTTAATCATGAAAATTACTCTACAAATATATAAATATTTCCCTGCTTATTGCTTAATAATGTTTTTTATGTATATTTGTCCTGTAGTTAAACGCAACTTAACTCAAAAGGAAAATATTTAGGTGCTTATTAAGCCTTATGGTTTATACATCTACTACAAAAATCCCAAAGACAGTTGCGTTGTCTGCGGGATTTTTCTTTTTATCCCTAATCAAATTAGATCGGTTGTTGTGGTTTGGTATAAAATACGGGCAGCGCAATAAACTTAAACTGTTACTGAAAGGGGTCTATATGAAGCAGACTATGGCACTAAGGTATGAGTAGTATATATAGCGGTTAGGCATTTATAACTGAAAGTTGATACCAATCCAATGAACTATGCCGTTACGTTGGACACTTTACGGGAAGTCATGGCTCCGAAAGCAAAGATTATTCTGTAATAGTGAGTGATAACTTATATTGTAGAATATAGGGGTAACTCACTATGCACATTAACAAAAAGAACATTCACCAAAAGCAATTAACTATATAAATATAAAATACAATATTATGGAAATACTTAAAATTATTGAAACTGAACAAGGTAAAGCGGTGTCAGCACGTGAATTACACAGTTTTTTAGAAACAGCAGACCATTTCACTCAATGGTGCAAAAGAATGTTTGAATATGACTTTATAGATAACGTTGATTATAAGGCGGTTAAGGAATTCGTTGCTGCCAAAAATGGTATTGGAGGCACTTATAAAACAGATTACGCATTAACTTTAGATTGTGCAAAAGAATTAGCTATGCTACAAAGAAGCGATAAAGGTAAAGAAGCCCGTAAGTATTTTATTGAATGTGAAAAAAGACTTAATGGACTAAATCCTAAAATTCCAAAAACATTTTCACAGGCTCTAATGTTAGCAGCCAAGCAAGCCGAACAAATAGAGGTTCAGCAAAAACTATTAGAAGATAATAAACCCAAAGTTGAGTTTTACGAACAGGTTACAGGCAGTAAAGATGCATTCGATATGGTGGATGTTGCTAAGGTTTGTAATTTAGGCGTTGGGCGTAATAAACTGTTTGAGTTCTTAAGGGATATTTCAGTACTAAGAGAAAACAACACCCCTTATCAAACATACATCGATTCGGGTTATTTTAGGGTTATAGAAAGCAAATACAATAAACCCGATGGCAGCGTAAACATTAGCCTTAAAACAGTAGTTTATCAGAAAGGTATCGACTTTATTATTAAAAAATATAACCAATCAAAACAATAAATATTATGAAGCTACAATTAGAAAACATACAAGGGTATTTAGCGCATGGGTTGAAAGTTAAAAATCTAAATCCTTTTAACGATTATTCAGGAGGTAAAGAAATATTAACTATTGATGGTACTTACTATCTTTATCCTGAAAGCAAAGAGCCTATATTTTCCATGTCTTTTAAGGAATATTCTACAGGTAAAAGTTTTGATTCATGCACTCCAATCCTACGCAAATTAGAACTTACAAAAATTATTAAGGTTAAAGGTGTTGAAATAATCCCTATTGTAGAATTAGCTAAGATAGCCTTCCCTTTGCAAAATTGGGAATTAGGGGTTTATGTGGCTGTTGCTGAATACATAAAAGATGATATACATTTTTGGTATGTTAATTCAGTTAAATCATTTTCAAACAATTTTAAAATATATACACCTAATCAACTACAACTATTCAAATGGCTATACGCTAATTTATACGACGTAGATGGGCTTATTGATGCAGGTTTGGCAATAGATGCCGATACACTTGAAATAAACCCTTATAACAGCTAAAAAACATATTATGACAAAACAGCAAAAGGCTAACCAGGACAAAAACAGGTACTTTACAGATACAGGCGTTGACATTACAGAACGAATAACAAGCGGTAAAACACTATTCTTTGAATGGCGAAATGAAGCCGCTAAATACGCTGAACAAAAAAGGACTTATGTATTTGAAGTATTTAACAGAACCGAGCAGATAGGCTTCGGGGTAACAACTTAAGATTATGGCATTAAAAGCAAGTGAATTAAGAATAGGTAATTATGTTTCTAAAGGAGATGAAATAATAAAAGTAGATAGTATAGATGAAGTAGGTATAAATCTATATGCATGGCACACAGGCGGAGAATGGGGTAGTTCGGGTCATATAGAACCAGACTTTAATCATTTAGATATTTTAGGAATACCAATAACAGAAGAATGGCTTTTGCGTTTTGGGTTTCAAGATCCATCGGATAGTCACGGGGAATATTTATCATTAACATATAGAGGTCAAACCTTATTTTCAACTGATGTGAGCACAGCCTTTAAATATGTTATATATACTCAACATAAGGCAATAGGGGAACTTGAAATACATTACGTACACGAACTGCAAAACCTTTATTTCGCACTCAAAGGCATAGAACTAACTTTAACTGATAAAACCAATTAATTATGGATTTACAAGAAGCTATACAAGTATTAGAACATCATCAATATTGGTGGAAAGGCACTAACATTCCAATCGGGGATGTGCGTAAATTAACCGAGGCTTTGGATATAGCGATTGAAAAGCTAAAAGAGATTAAACAGTAACAATAAAATATGGCAAAGGCAGTATATACTTTATTTAGGGTTTCTAAAAAACTAAGGACTACAAAAAAAGATGCTTTTTTAATATTGAGGCATCTTAAAATAAAGGTTTTGTGGATTTCATATCATCCAATGTTTTTAAAACATGATATTGATAAGATAAAATTAATATACCCGATAGTAGCAAAGCCTAAAAAGCCTTATTTTGAGTTTGCAGAAGTAATTATAAAAAGTAAAAATATATGTGGGGATATATAATTCAAGGAATAGGTAATTGCTTAGGCTTTATTATAGGTATAGTTTTGTTAATAATACCATTCATTTTATCTAAGGCTATAAAAGGCACTAAGTACAAATTAACAGAACTTAAAAAGGCGTTTATTAAATATAAGAACAAGTGTCTTAAAGATAGTGACTATAAGGATATGCATTTAGTAGATAAAGTTATCGAAAACCTTAACAACGACATTCAGATTAAAGAAGTAAATAGCTTTAAAATAGAATCTGATAAAAAGTTTAAGGTTAATAAAAAAGGACTTAAGCTATTAGTGAAATATAAAGTAAAAAGAAAACAATAATTATGAAGAAACATAAAAAGCTACATGCTAAACGTAAACAAAAATTTATGGCTTATTGCCGTATTGCAGGAAGTAAATGTTATAACCCATTTTGTGCATTTGGTTGCATGAAATAAAAATAGCCTCCATTAAGGGGGCTTTACTTTTACTACAAATCTGATAATAGCTTTTTATAATATTCAAACTTCTTTAAAACTTCTTCTAATTACATCTTATGAGATTAGTTTTATTTTTATTCTTACCATTAAGCATACACCTAAGATATACTTGGTTTATGTTATATGTTTCTGCTGCATCTTTTGTATTATAGTAAAATATTCCAGTTTCTAAATCTAATATAGGTATAGATCTAGGGTTTATTGAATTGGTAAATCTTTTTATAGCTATTTCCTTCATTTTACTAATAGTTTCAGGCAAATGATTTTTACCGAAGAAAGGATTTTTATCCCCATCATACCTACCCTTCATCGCCATAGATTGTGCATGTTTCTGTTCTTCACTGACTTTTGATGTTCTTCCTTTTGAGTACGAATTACCTATATTAGTTATTCTATATGCTTCTCTTGCCTTTTCGTAGTCTCTTGCTGAAAAACTCCTTTTCATATATTTAGTTTTAGATATCATTTTATGAAAACCCAACGCCATTTGTCTATCTCTATATATTAACCATAGTAACCAATGTGCTAGGAAATGTTCTCTTGATGTTAAATATACTATGTTATGTGTTTCATTATTTCCTCCTTTGCACTTAGGTATTATATGATGTTTTTCAAAATAATACCCACTTGATTTCAGGATTTTTCTTTCTTCTTTTAGTATTAGCCTTGTGTATATTAATCTATCGTATATTATATTATAGTCCATCAATTATTTTTTTATATTCTATGAATTTATTCTGAACGTGTTGTAAACCTATTTCTCCGCCGTTTACAGCCTTTCTAACGGCTTTTACGCTTGCAACATCACTATATAGCATCTTGATCCATAACTTAGCGTGTGTAAAGAAAAATATAGCTGATTCCCAAAAGTATTTTGTTACAATTAAATCGGGGTTTGTCATTATAGCGGTATCCTGGGTAAATTTAGAGAATGCCTTGTAATTATCCCTAAAAGTTAATTGAATTCCTCCACGCCCTCTAAAACGCCAACCATCGCCACTTTCTACACTTCCATTACCTAGACGATTAGCATAAGTATAATTTGCTATTAATTCAGGTTTACGACTTATCTTTTTAGCCAAGGCATTTGGTTTTCCGTTTAATGCATATCTTGATGGCCATGTTTTGGCTAATCCGGCACTACTATAATTAAGGTTCTCGTATGCAACGGTAAAGTTTCCAGTTTCATTATCT
>Ga0247815_10000729_pt1 | contig 25771 bp, 39 predicted proteins | sample UWRJL194509B1_FD_181014 | JGI IMG/M metagenome (GOLD analysis project Ga0247815, IMG submission 181014) | Plant litter microbial communities from Arlington Agricultural Research Station in Wisconsin, United States - UWRJ-L194-509B-1 | ecosystem: Environmental > Terrestrial > Plant litter >...
GGGTTCGCCGACGCCCCAGCCCTGAGAGAGGTCGCGACATATCTGTGGGACATCTGTGTAGTAAGCCCACACCACACCACTGCCGGGAAGGCTGAATAACGGGGAAGGAAGGTTAGCCGGGCAATGCCGGTTGATAATGAGGCGAGCCCCATTAAAGCCCGTCAGGACGTCGCTCGGAGGTGGAATAAGGCTTTACAGCACACATAGACGCTGTGAGGCATACATGGCGGGAATGGCATGATTGGGATCAACCGCAACGACTTCACAACCAAGAGCCGTCCGCCACCCCCAACTTGAAACCCCAAGCGGCGCACTGGCGGTCAAGAGAAATTATGACCTTACTTATCCATGGTTTCGCGGATTGCCTGGTGGAGGCCATCGAACGGGCCAAAGAGCGTGTCTTTGCCGAGGACGAAGGCAGGTGCGGCGAGCGCGAGGCTGGCGACGAGGAACGACGCGCTGAACATGGCGTGGTGCTCAGTTTCCTCCCATGACCCACTCTCCGAGTATTTAACGTACCCCTCATGACAATACGTCAACCCTTCGGTGTTCTTGAGAAGCATTGGCAACACATGCTCCCATCCTTCTCGCGGCGACTCGCCCACCATGTCTAGATACGAGAGAAGACAAAATTGAGATCGAGGTCGTGTCACAACACCTTTGCAAGAGATTCAGCCGTGGGGACAATCAAGCATCTGTCTAGGTTGGTGGACATGTGAGGTGCATCGGGATGTTCACCTGCCAGCATCGAGAAGCGGACTTGAAGGCTTAGCTCTTTAACCTCGTTCCATTGCCTTTGTAGCATCCCCACATTGCGCGAGGGCTTCGCATCTAAACTACAGCCTTGATCCTTTGCTGACGTGCCCATCAAGAGCTATATAACTGATGCACGATCGACATCTGTATACGCTCGTTCGATTGACAGTCCAGCAGCCGAGACCACCAAAGTTGCCAGCACAAACCCTGGCGAGGCTTCTATTTACACAGACCGCATTCCAATTGCCCTGAAGATTTATCCGTCAGGTTGCCCAGCCATCTGCACCGACCGCTCTTACGGCCGCGTTTCGCACTTGTCTCATTTCTGTTCCGAACAACGGCTGGGTGTCAATGGGCTGTCCGCCCTGACCCGCTCGTTGTCCTCTCGCTCAGCACCTCCCGGGCTGCAGTGTGCGCATACCGCTCTGTAGCGTGCTTCTGTGGTGTGCTGCGGCTAGGGGTCATGACAGTACCGCGGCTTCGCTTTACGAAGCTCGGGTTAGAGGACAGCGACGATGCCGAAAGCATCGTCCAGCTTCTGAGGCACAGCGAAGCACACGAGAAGATATACCCTGTCTTCGACGAGAAGTACTCTATTGGCGACCGTGGACAGTCAAAGGGCCATATAGCCCCGACTGGCCGACGAAGTACCGTCGCGCAGCTGTTCTTTGTGAGTAGGCCGACATGTTCTGTTTTCGAATCGAATTCACTCATCTCTTTCCTCTTGTGTTCCACAGAAACCCGGTTATATTCCATATACGGCGACAGACGCGTCTGTGTTCGAGGTGGTGGCAGTTGTCCCGCTGGACGCCATCCTGGCGGAACCACCACCAACTAGATTAACCATTGCGCGTCACCGCAGCACAGGTGGGCTGTACCTCTGCGGTACCCTCGACAAAACCGGCACACCGCACCGCGTACCGCTCGTTCCTCTTTGGGCGCACGCGTTTCCGGAGGTCCAACGACGGTTCCCACGACCCACAGGCCACTACGCGTCGCGTATCGTCGCGCAAATGTACGTCTTCAATAATCGCGTATATGCCGGTGCGGCACCACCATGCATGTCTCCAGACTGCGCGTTGAAGCGTGGGTTGCGTGTGTCGTGGGTGCGTCGGCTCTGCGAGCTGTGCTGCGTGTGTCCGGGTCGTCCGCATGCTGTGGGTTTGCTCTGGGTGCAACCCGACGCGGAGGCAGGGGTGGAAGCGGCGCTACATGTGTACTCGCCGCAGGAGGTGGAACGTTTTCCAGCAAAGCTGGAAGTTGCCTCGAAATTGCTTGGGACAAGCGATGCGAGGTTTGGCGGGCGTGTTGACAGGTGGCACCTGGGACTGGCGACACGGACTACTGGGGGCAAGTGGCGGTCGCCTGTGGCGATCTTGAGGAGCTGTTTCGGCCCGCTGAGGCAATCTCAGACAAGGCAGAGTCGCACGGTGTATTGAGGACAGTTGACACAGTCTAGATTGGACGAGTACTGTATTTCGGGCCTGGACTTCAGATGTGGCAATAATGCGCTTGGATGCTCTTATAGAGCATGATGTAGTCAACTTCCCCAGCTTCCCCAGATTGCTCAGACCCCTCAGCGATATAATATACTGTCCCGAGTCTCCCCGATCATTCGGAAGAGATCGCGATCGCCAGGATCACGTGAATTCCCTTTGAATCCGCTTCCTAATTCGCGTTTCCAGATTCAAAGTCCTTCACCTTGTCCTCCTGTCCTTTTCCCCACTTCCCCCTTCCCGCACCCCTTCGTCATGGTAGGCGCAATGCATCCCTAGTCTAGGAGCGTGTGAGAGACTGATTATCGATCTTTCGGACGTGCAGGCCGAGGCAGAGGGATCGATCGCAGTGTCTCCTGCGCCTGTCACAAAGAATGCGACGGCCGAGATGATCAAGTCGTTCATCGCTGGCGGCTTCGGTGGTGTCGCCGCTGTACTCGTTGGGCATCCCTTCGACCTCACCAAGACGCGTCTTCAGACTGCACCGCCAGGCACATATACTGGTGCCCTTGACGTCGTGAGGAAGGCGTTGGCACGCGACGGTATGACTGGGTCCGTCGCGTTTTTTCTGAACCAAAACCGGAAAGGCTTTGCTCATGATGTTGGTCAGATTGTATCGCGGTGTTGGACCGCCGTTGTTGGGCGTGACGCCGATGTTCGCGGTCTCGTTCTGGGTATGTTGGTTGTCGAACTGGACTCAAGTCATGACTCTAACACCCATTTCTCTCTCGTGAAGGGCTACGACCTGGGAAAGAAGCTCGTTCTGTCTGCGACGCCGAACAGGACATCGAACACGCTTACCATCCCTGAGCTAGCCGCCGCTGGCTTCTTCAGCGCTGTCCCGACCACCCTTGTCGCCGCACCTGTCGAGCGTGCCAAAGTGCTGCTCCAGGTACAGGGCCAGGGCGGGTCCGAACAGAAATATAAGGGCATGTTCGATGTGTTCCGTGCGCTTTATAAGGAGGGCGGTGTGCGGTCCATTTTCCGTGGAAGCTTCGCCACTCTGCTGCGTGACGGTCCTGGCAGCGCTGCCTACTTTGCCGCCTACGAGGTCGCCAAGAAGGCACTGACACCTGAGGGTTCAGATCCATCGCAACTGAACCTCGGAGCGATCGTGGTCGCCGGTGGTACAGCGGGTGTCGCAATGTGGTCGATTGCTATCCCTCCGGACGTGAGGCAACCTTGTCCAGATACATGGGAGAATATGCTGACACATATGGTTACAGGTGCTCAAGTCGAGGTTGCAGTCGGCGCCGACGGGCACGTACTCGGGTCTGTTGGACTGTGCGCGGAAGACTATCGCAGCGGACGGCGTTGGTGCGCTGTGGAAGGGATTCGGCCCGGCGATGGCTCGTGTGCGTGGCTCATTTGCGGTGCTATTGCGCTTTGAGAAACTAACGGTTGCTTGATATAGGCATTCCCGGCAAACGCAGCGACGTTTGTGAGTGATCTGGGGTACGATGTCATCAGCTTGATGCTGACACTTGCACCCAGGTTGGCGTGGAGATGTCACGAAAGCTGCTGGATGGGATGTTCTGAGCTGTTTGTGTGGCGTGGTAATATATTAGAATGTGACTGCCACTGGGAGCAAGGGTTGTGTCTGGTAGATTGGCTGAGCGATGAGGACTTCGAGTAAAGTTGGCAGTAAGGCCTGCGGCCGCGGGGCAGGGGCCTGACGATCCGGCATGGTTGTACGTGGGGAGGCAGGAGAGTGCCCCCGCGAAGGTAGGTGGTGTGCATCGGTCCGAGTGAGCGACATTTCGGCAAGCCGGGCAAGGTGCCGGGTGCGGTCCGTGCGTCCGATGAGCACATATGCGTCCGCGGCTCTGCGGACGTGCAACGCGATTCTGGAGCAGCATTAGCATCCAGAGGCATCGCATGCTGCATTTCGAGTCGAATGTACGTGCGAAGAGTATAGACACGTTATTGGGTGCGACAGGCTTCCGGGCCGGAAGCGAATCAAGAGGCCTCGCTCTCTCCCTTTTACTCACTTTGTCTTGACCGCTGGCTTTTAATGGACGGCGGCCCCGGCTCGCAGATGCTCGGCCAACACCACAGCCAGCTCAGCCCTGGCGAGTATATCATGGGCCATGGATCACAAACTCCAGATTCTTCAAATGGTCATTCAAAGCAGCTGGGCGGCGGCGGCGGCGGCAGCAACTCGGGCCCGTCTTCCGACAAGCCGATCAAGACGCTCAACCGTGTTCCTCGTATGTATATTCGATTAAAGTCTTGCATTTGATGCTTACTGCGAGACCACCGCAGGCGCCTGCGTACGTGCCTTGTGTTCCCGCGTGTCCAATGTGCTGTGCGGCCTGCTTACACCTGCCTCACACTGCTTTCTCTCTATCACCTCGCGTCCTCTTGACTCATGCAGAATGCTTGTCGCAAGCAAAAGATGCGGTTAGTCTGCTCGTCTTTCTCGTTGCTGTTGGTACTTCCCGGAACGGCGCCGCCTGACTCTCGCACCCCCACGTGCCCAGCTGCATCAATGCGGAGGACCCGCCCTGCAAACGATGCCGCACTGCTGGCATCGAGTGTCTCTTTGAGAAACCATCTCGAGAGGCTGGTCTTACAGGAGAGGCTGGTCTAGAGTAAGTCCCACACGTCTATGTTCCGGCGCGCGCGCTCGTTTGCCCGCCGAGCGTTGCCCAAGTGCTAATTTACCGCACCATGCTAGACGCATCCGCAACCTTGAAACCCAGGTTGCAGATATCGGACAGTCGCAGCGCTTCATACAGAGCACACTTATGGATCTCGTCTCCCAGCTGCGCGGCAGCCCAGGCTCGGCCAACGGCGCATCTTTCTCTGTACCGCCGTTCGCCGCTTTTGGTCCCCAGTCACCGGTTGAGAGCCACTCTGGCATTTCCGTGAACGGAGGCTCCCATTCGCACCATGGCTCTACTGGTTCCGCAGCTATCGACTCTGCGATGCAGGCAGGAGGCAGTTTGCCGCCAATGCATTCGCGTGGTGGTCCTCAGCGTTCATATTCTGCTCCAGGGCGTGATGACTCGTTCGCACCGAACGGCCACTCGTACAATGGCGCCGGTCAGCCGCTGCCACCGATATCTACACTTCATGACGGCATGCCCCCGCCCCCGCCACGAACCGGTGGACTCAACGCACCGCCCACGGGCGTTAGACGCGGCCGAAAGTCAAGATCTAGCGCGTTCACGAGCAACGAAGAGTCTGAAGACGAGGGAGAAGGAAAAACTGGCATTCCTGCGTCGGGTCTCGTTGCGCCCTGGGAGGTGCTTCGTGGCCTTGCGGAGGCGGCAGCGGAACGGGCCGCCAAGGTGCGTCCGTGCCTCGCACCGCCGTTTCCGGTTCCGACCCACAACAAGTAGCTCGTACTCATCGATCTCCCCCCTCCTCCCACAGGAGAACGGCGGTCCTGAAATCAACAGCACGGAGCCGCCGAGCAGGCACAGCCGCTCGCACAGTCCGTTCAGCCCTGATAAGGGCGAGCGACCGTCTAAGCGGCGCAAGCTCACCCACGGACCCTCACGACCGGTCCTGCATCCCGATGGTGCGTGAATGAATGTTTTTGGCGTGGCGGTCTGCTGACGCCGAAACACGTGCAATTAAAATAGTGGTGTCGAGGAACATCATCTCGGAAGCAGAGGCCCGCGAGCTGTTTGACATGTGCGTGCGCCGACCCGCTGGCTCGTTCAGAGTCAACAGATGCTAACGATTGCTCTTGCGTCTGTGCGTAGATTCTACAAGGGCTGTACGACGTTCCTGCCGGTCTTTGACGGTCGCGTGGATACGTACGAGTCGCTGCATGAGCGGTCGCCGTTTGCGGTCAACTGCATCTGCATGGTTGGAGCAAAGGTTCGCGATGGTGGCGGTCCGCCCAGCGACACGTACAACAAAATCTTGGAAGAAGTCCACCACATCGCAAGCAAGACCCTCTATATCCCCGCGGCCCGTAAAGAGGCTGTGCAAGCAATGCGTACGTCCATTCGCAAATGCACGTAAACGTTTGTCTGACGTACTGCAGTCCTCTTGTCTGGGTGGTCTGATAACGGCTGGCTCACTGGCGGACACGCTGTGCGCATGGCACTCGAGTTTGGTATGCACAAGGCGTGGCCAAAACTGCTCAAGCGCATGAAAAGTGGCAAGTGGATGCCTTCGAACGAGGAGCGCGAGCTCGTCATCTCGACAAGAACGTGGTTCTGCCTGTACCTCTTCGAACACCAGTAAGTTGCAGCCAGGCGCGAACGAGTCTCCAACTAACGCTACGTGTGTTTCAGGATGTCGTTTGGAACTGGCCGACCTGCAATCCTGCGTGAGGACGAAGGAATCACAGACTGCCGCTACCTGCTGCAGCATCCTCTTTCGATCGAGGATGACACACGCCTCGTATCGACAGTCGAGCTTATGATCTACCGCGAGCGCGTGCACAACAGCCTCGGGATGCAAGAGCCCAGCTTGAGCGATGCGACGTTCCAAGTGCTGCGCGACGCCGAGGCGACCTTCCGCGCCTGGTACGATACGTGGGACGCACGTCTCGCAAAGCAGTACGGTGAGAACAACTTCTACCGCCAGAGCCTCCAGATCCAGCAGTTGTACGCGATGCTGTTCCACAACGCGACGGTGCTGCGCGGAATCAAGGGCGCGGACGACGTCGCGAACATGCCACCGGCTCAGCGCCAGCTCGCGCTGCACTCAATGGAGCTCGCGAGGCGGGGAGTTCACATCTGTTTGCGCTATCCATCATATCGCGAGGGCCTCAAATATGGTGCGTGCATGTTGGCGGTTGAATAGTTCTCGGCCGGGAGTGTGCCGTCCCGGTCCGAGGCGAGGTGAAGAGGTTGCTGACTTGGTTATCACAGCGGTCCACTACACCCACATGTCGGCTACGTTTGCGGCGTCATTCCTGCTCCGGCTCGCACGGCTGTTGTATGTGCCACATTTTCACGATGTCCGGGCCGGGCCTGCTGACGCCCTGCCTTTTTGTGTGTTATCTAACAGCCCAGACGAGTGCGACCTAGCTACGATCATGAATGAAGTCGAGGAACTAGCCGGTTGTCTGTCGAAGAGTGAGCTTATCGTCCGGCTTGCTCGAGAACGTCGATTGCTGATACCAATCCTGTAGTTCCGGCGACCCGGTACGCACGCACGCTGCGCATCATGCTTCACGCGCATCGCAAGCGTCGGAACGCGTCCCAGTCTCCCGACGTCTCTCTGGACCGGAGCCGGCCGTCCATCACCATCCGCCCACCATCCGACCTGCACATGACTGCCATCGGCCCGGGTTACCCTAGCGTAGAGGCCGTCGGGGTGAACGGCGGTGCCAATGTGGACACGCCGGATGGCAGCATGTCCTCGACGCATGGCTCGCTGTCTGCCGGACCGGTCGCGGCCGGTGCATTCCCGATGGCTGAAGGCGCATTCGACTACTATATGCGCAACCTTGACCCACAGAGCGGAACAGAAATCCCTCTGTGGCTGAACGAACATAACCTCGGCGACGCGAGCATGCAAAGCCACAGCCTCGACGCCTTCATCTTGCCCGTCGACTTCGACCAACGTCTCGTCCCACAGATCTGGTGATCCCATATCGACAACTCTCGTTTACTCGTCTCGTACATCTCAATACCTTCCTTCTTTCTCTCGGGTGCCCCATTGTCTTGCAATTACCCCCTGTCCCTGCCTCTCACAATCGGTGCTGTCCTGGATCCGTATATACGCATGGCTTTACTAGTGCGTTACCCATCAATCCCTGGCTTGTTCTTACTCTCTGTATACTTCCTGTGCCTGTTGTGTGTCCTACTCTCGATCTTTACCGGTCTCGGCTGGATTTGTACCGCGTTCAATAGGGTGTGGATGGCCTACACGATGTCATTACGCCTGCTATCCGACCAACGCAATATGCAACGACTACTGTTTGTACTACATGCGAGGCGGGGAGATACACTGCGGTATAGCAGACGGGGCGAAAAGTACACACAAGGAGGCAAGCGAGAGACTATGAGTGATGATGTCGGTGGATAGGGTAACAACAGGAGCAAGAGCAGGGGAACAAGGGAGATAACGAGACAAACAGAAACAGCAAATACAACACCAGTCCGTTGACAGCTCAGCTGCCGAAAAGGGTCTGCAGCTCGTGCAAGCGCTGCTGCATGAGCTCAGTCTTGCTAGGCGCACCAGTCGTCCCTGACAGCGTAAGGTTGGCAATCTCGGTCTTCTTGCGCTGGACCTCGAGGAGGCGGGCCTCGATCGAGTTCTCTATGATCAGCTTGACCGTCGTCACCGGGCGAGTCTGGCCGAGACGATGTATCCGGTCTACGGCTTGGTTCTCGACCGCCGGGTTCCTGCACTAACGGTCAGCGGCTGCGAGCTGTATGTTCACATGCTACGGCCGACGCACCAATACGGGTCCATCAGGTAGACGCGTTGCGCGGCGGTCAAGTTCAGACCGACGCCGCCGGCTCGCAGGCTGACAAGGAGAACCTCGCAAGCAGGGTTGTGCTTGAGCGAGTCCATCGCCTTAGTGCGATCGTCGCGCTTCATCGTTCCGTCCAAGCGGTCGTACTGGATACCCGCGAGCTCGAGCGCGTCCTCGATCTTGTCCAACATACTAGTCCACTGTGAGCTGCAAAGATATCGAGTCAGCTAGACAGTGGGGACAGGACAGTTGTAAAACGCACAAAACGACGCTCTTGACGATGCTTTCAGTCGTCTGGTTGCCGTCAGCGTCGACCATCTCAAGCTCAAGCGACTCCCGATCGTAGTTGACTGAATGCGGGTTTGCGCGCGAGAACTGCATCAAGTCCGTAAGGAGCGAGTTGACCTTTGTCGACGCATGGAAGTTCTGCGCGTTGACAACGCCTTTCTGCCGCTTCTCTTTCTTCGCCGTCTTCTTGCGTACACCAGGCAGCGACATCGACGCGTCCGGGCTGACCTCGATCGCATCCCCCGGTAGTGCGAGCTCTTCCTGGCACGTCGAGCATGAATACGTCACGTCTCCTTGAGGCGGTTCCGGCCACTCTGGGTACGCAATATGGTGGCGGAAGCAACAGCTGCAGAACAGGTGCCGACACTTGGTGATGACTGGTCGCGGTGCTGCAGGTGCAGACGGGCTGCTCTGGCGTGTCGCTGGTGCAGGATTCTTGGGTTTCCGCCCACGCTTGACGGCTGTCGATGCCATGCACTGCGGGTCGACGTCCGGCGCGTCGCGCTCCCACGACTCGTTCGAAGTAGACAGTTCTATGCTGCACTCATTGCACTGCGTCGTCCCGCTCTCGCGCAAAAGCCCAAATACGACCGATGCGCTACACATCGTCAGCGTGTCGTCGATGCTCTCGAGGATCTGGTCGACGCCGTTGGCCGTGTCGACAAAGTCCTTCGCGTCTGGCGGTGGTGCAGCCTGCTCAACAAGCTGGTAGTGATCACAAATCTGCCGCAGCCGTAGGATCTTCTGCAGGATGCCCACGTAATTCTTCATTACCTGGTTTGTCCGCGTCAGCTGAGCAAACTCGGCCTTGCTTTCGTCAAAGAACGAGTTGTAGATCGCAAGCTCTTGCTCGTCAAACTGCAGGTATCGCAACTCGTCACGACGCATCGGCAGGGACAGGATTGGCTTTCCATCCGGGGTTTTGCTGTCCTTGGTTCGCCGAAGGGTGATGCAGCGCATCATGGTCTGCAACCGTACGACGCCAAGAGACTGGCCATACTTGACAGGATTGCCAATGTACTCCTGCCACTGCGACTTGTCGTCAAAGGGTTGAAGGCGCATGAACTTGATGAGAGCGTAGACGTCATCGAGTTTGTTCTGAACGGGTGTGCCAGTAAGGCAGATGCGGCGGTCCGCCATGAGGTCGCAGCACGCCCGACACCCGACGGTGTTGGTCTCTTTGATTGAACTGCGACAAAGACGCCGTTAGAACAACCGCACAGGAGCTCGAGGGCAAAAGAAGACGCACTGAGCCTCGTCAAGAACAACGCGGAACCAGTGAACCATCTGCAGCGGACTTGTCCCGTCCATTCCAGGCACAATGCGCGGCTTCCGTTTCTTCACAGGCTTCTTCTTGTCGCCGTCGACGTCCATCGACGACGACAGGCCGCCATCGCTGTTGGTCTCGTCCTCATCCGCCAAAGCAGCTGACCTCGTCTGCTTCGAATATTCACTCGCAAGCGTTGAGTATGTCGTAAGCACGACGTCAAAATCGGCGAGGAAATGAGGGTCCGGCCGCCTCGCGTTGCCGTGGTAGATGTAAATACGCATTGGCGTCCCGTCGCGTTTGTACCCCTGGCTCTTCGGCGAGGAGGCGACCGATGACGGAGCCGTACTGTTCGGCTGTGACATGCCGACCTCGTTGATTGCCTTCTGTAATGACGCCGTGCTCAATCCGCCCGCAGTTGTCGAGGCGGATGTCGAGGCTGCAGGTGCAGGGGCAGGGCAGTGTCCCGCGCCACCGCCTACAACTGTCACTTCACCACCCCAATGCTCGCGGAACTGGTCCTCCCAGTTAGACACCGTCGAGAGCGGACAGACAATGAGCGTCGCCCGGGACCGCGCCTTGACCAGAGACGTCCTCGCATTCTCCTCATCTGCCTTGCGTTCTAGAGCAGCCTTCTTCTTCCCGTCTTTAATCGAACCCCCAAAGACGGGTGTTTCGGCCTTAACCTCTGGCATGCCCCAGACACGGCCCGCGAAATGCGATGCTGGCACAGCAGACGACGATCCACTCGCGATCCTCGGTGGTGTGCCGCGTTCCAAGGGTTGTTGTCCAAACTCTTTCGCACGGTGCAGGGTAGCGGCGACCAGCGACACGCACGAGATCGTCTTTCCCAAGCCCATCTGGAATTGCAAAGTTAGCAAAAGCTGACACAAGGCTAGAAGCATGGTGTCTGCGAGGCTCGAAACTCACATCGTCTGCAAGGAGCGCGGCTCTGCTCTCCAACGGTGGGACACGTGACTCTTTCTGCGTGACGATGTTGAGGTAGACGGTCTGGCCGAACGCGTCCCGTCGTTCTTGCCACATGGACGATGTGCGGCCGTCGGGAAATCTGATCTCCTGCTCGCGTTCGAGCAAGAATGTGAGCGCCTTCTTCTGGTGTGGATAGAGTCGGGTGGCAACGTCGTGTGCTGACGGGACGCTATGATCAGCGCAAGGTTCGGCGAAGATCTGCGCGCCTGACGAATGAATGAAAGCAAAACTTACTTGGCTCAGTTTCCGGCAAGTCGTCGCCACCCTGCATGTTCTTGAACAGCTCGTCAACCTGGCTGCGTTGAACTTCGACATTACGAGCGCCTGTTGTTTGCGATGCCCAGCGCGAGGTGGACGCGTGGGGGTTGCGCGCGTTGCGGAAGCCACCGGGCGGGGGATTATGCGGGTTTGAGTAGAGGATTTGGCCGATTCGGCCGCTGTTATCGGGTGCTGGATGGTCGAGAAGCAATCCTGCGTTCTTGAAGAAACCGGATACTATCTGGATGTTGCCCTTTGGAGTAAAGACGAGCATCTCGAGTGGTAGAATAGGTGGCAGCTGGAATGGGAATAACTGTGAGCCGATACAGCACCGCCTTAGGACCTTGTGGCGCGTGCGACGCACCTGAACTGCTCGACGAACGCGCGCGTCGACCTTGATGAGAGCCTTTGAGAGCATCGGTGCAAGGACGTTTGCGACCTTCTGTTCCACGACTCCAAAGCCTTCACCGCCACGAATCTGACCGTCTGGTAAACGAAGCTGCGGGACATGTATGTGGATCGTCTCGTCGCCATTTTTGCGTTTCTCAGGGTCCTCGCAACGAAGCCGGACGGGAGCCCACTCGTCTGCCAGCGGATTGGGTGGTGTGGCGGTGGGATCGATCTTGAGGTAGTCTACGGGATAGAGGACAAGGGCTGTAACGGTCACCTGACCAATGCACACCGGCGTATTCGGCGGCGTTTCTGCGAACGACGGGCGTGGTGGCGGCGAAGGCGTGCGGCTGGCGGTGAGGTCGATGACATGGCGTGAAGACGAGGCGATGGGTGGACCAGCATGTGCGGAAAGCTGCCCGCCATGCATCGCCTGCACCTGTTGCGCCGCTTGTTGTTGTTGTTGATACCTTGCCTGCAGCATCAGCTGTTGTCTGTGAAGCTGCAGCTGTTGTAATGCAAGCTGCTGGTGCTGTTGCTGCTGCTCATATTGAAGTCTCGGTGGAGATATTGATGGACCGAGGGACCGCGAAGCATAAAGCGCATTGGACGACGAAGCCAGAGCAGGTGCAGCATTGGCATAAGGGTAATGTGAGGACAGGCAGACTCGCTTTGAAGCATGCATATCATCATCTTCGTCGTGTGTCAAGTCAATGTGGGCCGCCATTGCGAGGCGAGGTGACGGACGGGTGGAATGGAAAGAGGAAGAGAGGCGCGGGCCGGAGATTTCGAATGAGCCAAGTCCGCGCGCGCTCGCCCGTCTTCGTGAGCTCATTCCCGTCTTCCTCGGCTCGCTGCTGACTCTTCCTCCTATTACGCTGACTCACCACTCGTAATGCCCGCACACACCGCCATCCTCGGACCTGCTCACTTCTGACCCTTTATCAAGCGTCTCTTCACGTTCATGCAGGATCGCCCCCACCTGTTCGGGCACCATGACAAACTCAGCCCCCAATCCCAGTACAGCCTTTAGAGCGCTCCTCCCGTCCGCTTTGTTCGTTATTTTGCCACCCGCCGAGCGTTCCGAATCTGTTGTCCTCCCGGTCCAATCGCCGAGTCACCACGGGTGTGTCGCGCTTCGGTACTGTAACCGTCCGGTCAGGGCTCAGTTTCCAATCCGAGACAAGTGAACCCGGCCCACGCCCGCTTCCTTTGAGCCAGATGTGACCGTGAAACAGCACCAGGCATCTGCGCAGACACCATCTTTCCCGTCCGATCGGATGCCGCTGACAAAGCCCTGCATGAGCGCTTCGCCATGGGACGCATAACTTAGTCAGCACCCGTGGCATGCCTTAATCTTAAGAACATCGTCATTTGATAACGATATCAGTGGCCACAGAGCTCAAATCGTAGTCACTGGCATCTGAATATACTTGCGAGTCTCAAAAACTGTGGCAAATGGGTCACATGATATATACCGGAGCCTTGTGGCGGCCGCCGGTCGAACTCTGCCGTGTGCAGCGGGCCCCGATTATCGCGCAACATGACGCGAGAGGACGAGACTAAGCACATCAAGTGGCCATGGAATATCAATTCCTTTCGCATTGGGCGAAATGCAAGCCTCGATATACCGATCTTGCGGGCTCAGCACGACCCCTCCTCACTTAGCCGCACCCACCCCGGCCACGATGTCACCGTCATGCACAACCGGTGCCACGATGCCGTCCACCTCGACCTTCTCGACGTCGCCAGCAGTGCGCTTTGCTGGTGTGACAGTTCCTGTGCCTACTGCGCTGTCGATTTGATTTGAAGACTGCCGAAGTGGTCCGCCAATGCTGACTAGTGTCCCCGGAGCATTCGCCGTGGGTGCGTCAAGCGCTTCCAGCTCACTTTCCGTGAACCACCACGGAAGGCAGAAGTGTCGGAACGGAATGAGAGCTATGAAGATCAGTGGGAAGCCAATCGCAGCTGTCGCAACGCGTCGTCAGAATCAGCATCCTCGCGTCAGCACTGCCGGACGCACCCAACGTCTGCGAGATCCCAAAGCTCGCCCCAAACACCACCCACTGCACCGCAACAAATTTTGCCACCTGGGACTTCTTCACGTCCCTCAACGGGTGGTCCGCTGCCACCGTCCGTTGCTCTCGGACCAACCAAATTGTGTTGTGCAGGATTGGGTTCTGCTCAATGCTCGCCCAGCCGACGAGCAGAAAGATGCCTGCAAATACGGCGCGCGGCATGAGACTGAGCACTTGAAGTAAAGGCCCAGTCATTGTGCCGAGGGTGAGCAGGCCCATGGCAAGCTGACTGATCCGCTGTTCAACGACGCGCGTGCGAACCACAACGGCGCGTGTTTCGTTCTGAGGGGATGTAGAGGACATCGGCTTGGATTCAGCGTCAATAATAACGAGTTTCTTGACGCAGAGACTCTCAGTGTGAGCAGGTGCTTGAGGGACAAGACCATTCGGTGCCGGTAGACCGAGGAGGCCAGACACCAGAGTCGTAATTCCCAAGAGGAAGAAATCCTGTTTGCTGTTAGTACCCTCCCACGCCATCTCACGGCTAAGATCTCGACGCACCCAATGAAACCCTGCAGGTCGCTCCACAGGGAAATGCCTCGCCTGGGTCATCAGCGACGACACGTTGTGATCCAGGTAAAACAGTAGCGTCAAGAGCAAGCCGAATGGGATTGAGATGAACACCCATGCTACGTCGAGTCGCCAAAAGGGAACGAGCCAGCTCCTGTCGAGGGTGGGCTCAAACGCCTTGGTGATGGTGAGCGTGTCGACGTTAGCATCGCGAAGGTGACCAGGGAAGTGCACGAAGCCGGTGAAAAACAGTAGACCGATAAACAGAGCCCAGTCTTCAAGAATCTACGCGGAGGCGATAAGTGCATAGATAGATCCACTGGCAGCAATGCGTACGCACTCGACGCAAACTGAACGGAATAACAGATGACTGGGAGGCTCGTTCCAGTAGATAAACTACCACCGCGAAGAGAACTGCGACAAGGACAGAGACCCAAGCATTGCTTTCGCCAACTTGGAATTCTTGGACGAGGATTTCGACGCCTTTTTGAATGTAGCTGTACAGATGAATGGTTAGCCAGCCAGCCTGTTCCTCCTTCTCGACACAAGAACTCACACAACGCCGACGTAGAGTCCAAAAGTAGTGCATGTCTGGTCTGTGATAAACCTCGTGTAATCACAACCATTGAATACGGCGATGACCAGATGCATAATTGCGGCCCAGATGAGCATCCATGCTTGGAAGTGCTGATACTGGTCTACATTAAGACCACAGCGTTCGAGGATATCGTAATTCGTGTAGCTGATATGGCGAGAGATTAGTGGTGTGATAATTTGTGGGCGGAGCCACGCACTTGAAGAGGTTCGCGAGACCTGTGAAACCACTATGAGACCTTCATAAGCAAGCGCGTTATGCGTGAAAGCTTTTGAGAGCTTACACGATCGTAAGTGGCTGCACAGAAAAGAATGACGAGACAAGCAGAGGCTGGGCAAATGTCAGATTCGTGAATACTCTCTCCGAGTCGCTTTTTAGAACTCACCAGAGCAGTGGCCAAGAGCACTTCATTTAGACCATACACGCCATGTGTCCGGTGATTCATGTCTATCATGTACGCAATTGCAGGCGCAAGATTAAGGAAAAACCTGGCCGTTCAGATAATGCGCTTTCAGTTTGCTAATCCTGCATCACCACACACACACCAAAAACGTACATCCGTAGGCTCGCAGCAGTTACGCGGTACAAGTTTCGCTTTTCGAACCTGTTGACGGATCGCACAAGCCCATGGTCAGCTGAAAGTAGACGGTATTATGCGAGAGGGTTCCGACGCAGTTGTCCAGTCAACCCAGAAGTACGGTATTCGTCGCTTTACATCCCAGTACATGCCACGGAATGGACGTAGCTGATACATCCAGGTCCTTTGTGACCATGGCAAGTCGTCGTCATCTAGAACTGGCGTGGCAGGTTGCGAGTTGGTTATAGACATCGAGTACCTCGTGAATCTCGAGAAGCGGTGCAATTATTGGCTGAAAATCAAGCACGCCGAGCAGGAAGGGTACAGGCGGCGAGGAAACACCGGGACGCGCGCCAGATGGAGTGGCAAGAGGCGAAGAGCGGCAAAATTTAGAGCACGCCAAGCACGGCGTCGGCGGCGTGCCGGCTAGCCTCGGTTCGGCAACCTCGCAACTAGATGGCGAAATATTTTGTTCGACTGATCCAGAGTGGGCAAGTCGCGCAAGTTCGGGGCCGAGGGAGTGACTAAGAGGTCCCACGGAGACATGTGGCGCGGATGCAGATCCTGCGCTCACTCCTCTTTCTCCCAAATCTTTGACAAATATGGTCTGTCGCTTGCGTCATCCACTGTGTACTCAAGCTCATTTTTACTGGTAATTCAGGCTCCTCCGAATAAGGCTAAGAACAAGTCTTCGGGACTTGGACGGGCGATTATCAATCGCCGGGTAGCTGAAGCGCACAAGCCAAAGGACTTTCAGCTCGTACGCGCGACCTTCTCGATGTCGACGCTGCTAGAATACTAACACTCATTAACAGTATACAACAGATCACGATCAGCGTCTCCAGTCTGTGACCCAGGAACGCGATCTCGACGAGTTCCTCAATACCGCGCAATTGGCTGGCACCGACTTCACCGCAGGCATATTATTCGTCTGACCTCTTACCAGTTGATAGCTGATGCGACCATCAGAGCGACAAAATGTTCAGATCATCCAAGCGCCTCAAGCGCGTGTAACAGTGCAGAACCAGTTCTTGCTGTCTGAGGAGGATGAGAAATCTGCAGCGGACAGACACGAACAAAACAAAGGATCTTTGCTCGTACCCAGGAGGTGGGAAGACCTCAAAGTTTGGCTTGTGTGTGTTTATTCGTCGATTATACAGACCAGCCTGGAAGAAAAGCATGACGGCACAACAGCTGGATCGGCAAGAACGCGATGCTTTCCTCGACTGGCGCAGGGGTCTTGCACAGTCCGTCTTCTTCTCACACTTCTGCTTCCTCGTCGCTAACACTTTACGATCGTAGAGTTCAAGAACAAGAGGATCTCGTTCTCACGCCTTTCGAACGTAACATCGAGGTCTGGCGCCAACTGTGGCGCGTTATCGAACGCTCGCACCTCGTCGTTCAAATCGTCGACGCTCGCAACCCGCTCCATTTCCGCTCCGAAGATCTTGAGAGCTACGTCCAGGACATTGAAGGTTCGGAGGGAGAGGCAGGTACCGGGAAGGGCAAGCGTAAGAGCCTGCTGCTCATCAACAAGTCCGACTTACTCACCTCCGAACAACGGTCCGTACCTATGTTTTACGAGACAGTAAGACTGACAGTGAGCGGAATTATAGGAAGCAATGGGCAGATTACTTCGATTCCCAAGGCATCGCGTACGCATTCTACTCGGCTGCGAATGCGAACGCCATCCTCGAGGCGAGGTTGCTTGCAGCACAGCAAGCCGCAGAGCAAGAGGGATCTGCGACGACTACTCTCCCTGTCCTCACCGCCTCGATCCCTGCAAAACCTTCTGCCAATGAAGGAGTGGCACCCGCCGGCGAGCCAGGGTCGGTCGCTACTGGTAAGAGCGAGGAAAATGCAGAGGAGGTGGAAGATGAGGAGGAAGATGAAGACGAGGAGGAGGAGGAGGATGAAGACGAGAGCGATTCCGAGCGCGGCCATTTCATGCCTGTGGATGAGGGGGAGGATCCACAGCAAATCGATCCCAGAACGCGTGTCCTCAGTGTCCTCGAACTCGAACAATTGTTCCTTTCTTCTGCACCATCTCTCACAGGTACGCGCATTCCCACCACTCAATACACGTCTTACTTAACCGCCACGTAGAATTCACCGATCCCAACGGCGGCGTCGCCACTAAAACCATTGTTGGCCTTGTCGGCTACCCCAACGTCGGCAAATCCAGCACGATCAACTCACTTGTTGGTGAGAAGAAAGTCAGCGTCTCCGCGACGCCAGGCAAAACCAAGCACTTTCAGACTATCCGTCTCAGCGATACCATGGTCCTGTGCGATTGCCCTGGCTTGGTTTTCCCGCAATTCGCGACGACCAAGGCAGATCTGGTGTGCGATGGTGTGCTACCGATTGACCAGTTGCGCGAGCACACCGCGCCGGTGTCGCTTGTTACGAGAAGATTGCCGCGGCCCATCCTGGAACTCACGTACGGACTCACGCTGGCGAAACGGTCGGAGAGCGAGGATTTACACGAGGACCATGTCACTGGGGAAGACTTGCTTGTCGCTTATGCTGGTAGGCAACCAGTTGTTAAACTCCTCTGTCGCATCTGTAACCTTAACCTCCTCCTCCTCCTCCACAGTCGCTCGTGGCTTCGCAAGGTCCGGGCAAGGCAACCCCGATGAATCTCGCGCCGCTCGGTATGTTCTGAAGGACTACGTCAACGCCAAGCTGCTGTTTTGCCACCCGCCGCCCACTGCTGGCTCCGATTTCAACGCACGCAGCCATGAGGCCATTCTCGACCGCCTCCTGCGTTCTTCTAAGAAAAAGGCGCCACAGACCCGCGTTGGCAAGTCCGCCGACACATATATCCCGACCGCGACGGACGGCGGCGACCCGCGGGAGGCGCTGCCGCTGAACCGCAAAGCACGGGCGATCGACCAAGACTTCTTCCACTCGGCGTCAGGGCTCTCCGCGCACGCTTTTGTGCAAAGTGGGGGCATTCGGAACGGGCAGTCGTTCGCGCGGGCTAAATTGTACCCACACCAAAACTCAGTGGCGGATGACGGGACGCCGATCGATGCGCGCAGGGCAAGGATTGCATCGGTGCTGAATCAGGCGGGAGGCATGCCTAGCGAACACACGAAAAGGCATGACAAGGGCAACAAAAGGCAGAAACAGCGGAGCGGCAAAGGATACGATTGACGAAGAATCTACCGGCCAATGGATACAGTATTGTAGCGAATATTATGGATCGGCATTGGATATCAGTGACACCAAGATGAAGTCAAACGCTCGTTCACGGCAAGAGCAGCTAGTCGGAGTCGTCGATCTCGATCACATCGTCAGGTGGTGGCACGAAGGATTTGCGTCGTACTTTCTTCGGAGGCTTTGCAGGAGGCGAGGACGACTGTGCCATTGAAGGTGCAGTTGGTTTGGGCGATGCGCTCGCTTTCTGAGGATCCGGCATTCCCTTCGCGCGGAACGCACCGCTGATGGCAGTCTTAATCTCGGGCGTGAAGTTGGCGGGGTCGCGCTTGAGGCGGTTGTATGCGTTATTGAGCGCAGTCGCCGAACCTTGCACAATCACGGGACATTGCTTCGGAAAAGCGTCAATAGTTAGATCATTATGTGGAACACTTTAGGCGCACCTGGATGGGGTGGTTAGGCGAGTCGTTGCAGACAATGCAGGCAGACGTCGAAGCACCCGCAGCCGAGTCCCCTGTCTTGGCCTTGGCAGTTGAGGCGGAGCCATCTTTTTTCCCGAACGCGAGAGTGGTCTGTCGCATGCTGCCAGGCGTAGACGGCTGGCCGCCTGACGCAGTGGCAGCTTTCGGGCCAGGAGTTGAAGAGGGACCTTTCTGTATGTCACTGGCACCGCTGGCAAACGGATTGACTGAAGGAGTGGTAGTTGGTGAGTTGCTTGCCTTGCTGGCTCCTTGGGTGGAGACAGACGGTCGGGCGGACGGCTTGGTAGAAGACGATTCATCGGGTGGTTGACCCGACGAGGGCCGCGATGCACGCTTGGCGGCTGATAGCTTCGGGACAGAAGCCTGCACTGGTCCTAGCTCTGTTGCGGATTGTTGAGCGGCTGCTTTCGAAGGAGCTGACGCTGACTCTTGCAAGGGAACGGGCGCGGGAAGCTGTGAGAGGGATTCAGGCTGTAATTTGCCGGCTGGGACAGCAAGTGGAGGCTGAGTCAGGCTGATCGCGGAGGTCGAGGCAGTCGAGGCAGTCAACGAAGCACCAGATTGACCAGGTGCCAGACTTGAATCTGTGGCAGGAAGTGGCCCCTGAGCGAGACCAGGCTCTGCGGTCCCGGCAGCAGCAGCAGCAGCGGCGGCGGCATTGATATGCCGCTTGCGGGTAGAAAGCGCCACTTCTGCAGGCCGCGGGGGCATTACCGGAAGGCCCTTGAGCCTGTCGCTGTGGCCATGTTGATTCAAATAACGGTCTATCGCTTGAACGGCACGGTTCTGCGTCGTGTCAACGGCAAGCCTACAAGGTCAATGAGAGACGGTCAACGCACCCGCATCTCGTACGGCTCGTCGTGGGTCGTCGAGAGAATAATTGCGCGATACTCGAGCAGGTTGTTGATGTTACTCGTCACTGTGTAGAAACTGGTTAGCAAGTTGATAGATTCTTTGACCACTAGCAAACGCACGATAGCATGATTTGTCGCCATGGAGTGAGTGACAGAGGCCGCAATACTCAGCATGCTGGCTAAGCTCTGCCTGCGTGTTCGCCTTTTTCCGCGGTGGTGCGTTGACATCTATTGACGTCGACCCGCCGGGTGGATGACCCGAAACCGCCACAGCTACCTCAGGAAGGTCCAATTCCATACGATCGCCCTCATGGCGGTCAGCTGGACCACCCTCGAACGACGAGTCACTATCACTGTCGCCGCCGTCTCCAAGCGTGAAGTCGACGTCCATATCGTCGCTATCGCCATCAGTTGCACTTAGATGGCGCTTCTTCTTCTTGTCCGCAGGGGTGTTCATGACATAATTCTAGTTGAAAGTGGCGTGAGTATCAACGGAGAAGGTTACAAACGCCCAAGACTACTCACAACTTCCTTGCGTCTTCGAGCGCCGCGACCCATCTGTGCCTCCTTCTCACGTTCCTTGGCCTCCTGCTCGGCGGCTGCCTGGGCCAGATGTTTCGCCCAGAAGTCGCCGTCCTCTTCTTCGGTTGGCTGTGCAGCATCCTCGACATCTTCTAATGCGCCTCCTTGACCAGGCAGCCAGACCTTGGCAAATTCGAAAGAAAGGGCACCGTCACCGCCGTTCGCTTCCTCGGCAACAGCGGTCTCGTTCTTCTCGATCAGTTGCAGGACATCTTGGCTAGAATCTGGAGGCGGCTCATCGTCAGCTTAGGAATCATGACTGCTTTTTGTACCAAACATACAGATGATGCTCTGTTGCGTCGCCTCGTCATCGAATAGTGCCTTGGCACCATGTGACAGCATGGTCTGAACGTCTTCAGTGGCACCGTTGTCATCATCCATGCTCTGCACAATGAGGTGATCAAGCGCGAGTTTCTTCTTGCCTGCCACCATAATCTTCTCTGTAGTGAAAGTATGAGTGATATCCAGAGAACCAATGGCAACGGACCTTCCGCGCTGTCCTTCATCATCAACTTGAAAACGAGGACAGTCTTTGTTTGGCCGAAGCGATGTGAACGAGCGATAGCCTGGAGACTGAAATTCGATAAGTTCCCATGTAGCTGCTAGCAAGCGCTCTGCATACTCTTGGTGAGGGTTGTAGTCTGGGTCGAAAATGATGACCGTATCCGCTAAGAACGGCGTAAGCCCACGAGTCCAATCCGAAGTTATAAGTTCGTTCAGCTCACCCGTGAAAAGGTTGATGCCAACACCACCCGCACGAGTCGAGAGAATAAAGATGAAGACATCCGACTCCGGAGCATTGAAGTCGTCCATACACTTCTGGCGATCGGTTTGCTTGGTCTCACCATCCAGCCGCCTGAACTTGTAGCCTTCCTCCTTAAGGAAATCCTCAATAATGTCGAGCGCAATGCGGAACTTGATGTGTGTCAACACTCGTCTAGTCCGAAAGAAACAAGCCCGGACAGACCTGGCTGAAGAGCAGGACTCGATGTCCGCGTGACTTGAGTTGCGGCAACATCATCTTGAGCAACTGCAGCTTTGCACTCCCATCCACGAGGTTGCGGTGCATTTCAGCGCGAGGGACTCGCCTATCCTCAAGTTCCGGAGAAACGAGATAAGGATGCTGGATACATTTGCGAAGCTGCATGAGGATATTGTTGAGCTTGCTCTTCTGAGTTTTGGCACCAGATTTGCCGCGCAGGAGAGCCTGTAGCAATTCTGCGTTTTGCCCTGGAAGAAGGGTTAGAACTAGACCCAGACTCCGCAGAAGACTTGATATACCAATGACCGTCTTGTACACCGTCTTTTGAAGCGGTGTCATCGTCACGGGTACAATGAGTTCGTTCTGCGCATATTATCAGTAGGTGCCCGAAGCTCGCAGCCACATCTCAGTACCTTTGGCGGAAGGCTGAGGACCATTGCCTTGGTGCGACGCAAGAAGTACGGCTTGAGCATCTCGTGTAGCTCGCTCAGCAATGACTCGTCTAACGTCTCGAATTTCGCCTCAAGCCCAGGCAGGTCGTCCCAGTTCTGAGGATCGAGGAAGTTCATGAGATTGAATAACTCGCGGATGTTGTTGTTCAGAGGCGTCTGAGATTGCGGTTCGTCAACAACACATTCGGGCTGCATGTGCACGCACTCCTGTCATGAGGACACGGTAGTGAACCTTGAGTTCGTTGAGCCGCTTGAACAACAGGCTACTGTCGCTTTTCACTGAGGCAATTGCATGAGAATTGGCTGGTTCGAGTTAACGAGGTACGCACAGCGTTGAGCCTCGTCGACGACGATGGCCTCGTAGTATGGGACCGACTTAAAGACAGAGAAAGCGTCCTGAATGACCATGGTGAGCAAACACATATCTCAAGGTGGTCCGCAGCTCACCTTGACGTTAGTAAAGGCCTCGTATGTTGCCAGCAGCACATGGAACTTGTGTGTCGTGCAGCCTCTCGGAGCAGTCTCGTGGTGCAGCTCGTACTGCTTGATGATCTTACGGCTGTTCGCGTCACCATAGAATGGCACCACTCGGACATGTGGGGCCCAACGTTCGAACTCTGCGTGTGTTATGAGTTCCTCTGACGACTGTAACCCAAATTGAACGGACAAACCTCGAACCCAGTTCGTGAGCGTCGAGTTAGGCACAACAACCAGGATCGGCGATGCTTCGTGTTTCTTCACCATCAATCCAATGAGAGTAGTCATCTGAACAGTCTTGCCCTTTGCGTGCGTGAGCTTGAGTTGCTGCAACCGAGAAGTGCGAACATACCAGCCCCATTTCGTCAGCGAGGATGGCTCCGGTTTGTCCCTTCCACCAGCTGTACATGAGCCAGTTGATTCCATCTATCTGGAAATCGCGTAGTTCGAGCTTCGGATCGCTTGCGATGCGAGGTTGGCCTTCCATTTCCTTGAACTTGCCGACACGACCGACGACCGCACGCTTGGCCTTAACGAAAACGTTTCGAGAGTCGAGGTATCGCTCGAAGGCACGACGGAAGGCAGGAAAACTCGGATCAGAGGCGTCGGGTGGCGTATCCCAAGTTGCTGTGATAAAGGGTAAGCTGTGAGTGACAGTGATGGACAGTTTAAAACTTACACTGGTCGTAGGTCAGATCTCCCCATTTGAAGTAGCCCCAGACGACGAGACCAATGTCATCTACTGTCAACGAGCGACCATGCTTCTTCTCCCATGCCACAGGGTCCTTCATATGCCTATCCTTTGGGGCGGCGCCCTCCGCCCGTGCTGAACCCATCGCCGAGACGTAATCAAGGTCCATGGTATTCGCCTCCTCGCTGATCTCATCTTCCTCGTCCTCCTCATCCTCAATGACTCGCCTCGAGCCGCTGTTTCTTGGCTGATTCTGGATCTTGTCGCGAGGTTTGCAGCCTGGCGGACACCAAATCCATACGCTGAGGACTCGGTCGATTGTTCGCCATGCGTTCGGAATACGCTTCATGGCGTCATCGCACGCCTCGGGAGGACCAAGCTCAGCCTCCCCGTCGTTGTCCGAAGGGGAGGGTGTAATGCGGGGGTCATCTTCTAGAGCTGGTGTCGACGCCTTCGACGGTTGCGCGCTCGCGTGTTCGTCCAGCAGTTTGACAAGCGACCCACGAGTGAGAAAATTCTTAAGCTTGCTCTGGTACTTGGCGAGCAACCACATGTGTGGGACCCATTGCACGCGCGTAAACGCACGGCCTTCCCACTTGACGAGATACTCGCGAGGTAGCATGGTGCGGTAGTCAGCGATGGCGCCTACTCCGAGCGGAGGCTCGACCGCATTCGCGGGAAAGGGACGCCATGCTAAAATGTTCTCGAGGTTGTACTTGTACGATGAGCAGTCGGTGCAGGTCCAGTCACGCTGCTGCTGGTACTCGGTTGCGATCTCAGCGGCATTGGTGGTATCTTCGGCGGGCAGATGGTCATAGTGAGCTGCCCGTTTGCACGACTTGCAGCGAAAGAGCAACGAATCCTCGACGTCCATCGTCTGTTCTGCGGGCACGTTCTGTGGGTCGAACTTTTCGATGGCAACCTCCTTGCAGCTGAAGCAGACGGCGCCCTTGGAGCAGTAAGAGCACGCGAACTCAGTCGTCTCGAAAACCTCGAGCTTCTTGCGTCTGGGCAATGGCTTGCCGTCCTCGTCCTCGGTTGGCTCTTTCTCGCGAACCGCGCGGAGTATCTCGTCGCGTGCTGCAATATTGAGGCACTTCCAATGCGAGACGGTGCAGCACTTGAGGCTGTAGGAAGATCAGTACACATACCCGGCGTCTAACCCGGGCACATACCATCGCACCCAACCACCTAGAGCATCAAACTCGGCCTCTTCCTCGGACAAGGACGAGTCGTCGGTTGGCGGCTCTGGGTTGCGTTTGCCGTTGCGTTTGTTCTTCTTTCGCTTCCTATAACGGTGTTGTGCAAGTTGGTCATGAGCAGGCGCTGTGCCACACTTGTCACACAGATCACGGTGGGTGTGCAGTGGATCGTCGTTGTCTTCAGTGTTGAGTTCGCGAGTGTGGCGGATGTTTCCATACCTGCAAGAGAGAATTGATGTTAAACTTCTGATGCGACCAAGCTTAAAAGACACATACGCAGGACGCGAAGCGACTGTCTTCTTGACACGAGTAGTTCCAGCAGCTTTCTTCGGCTTGGCCGCCGGAGCCTCATCGAGCATCTCAATATCCGAATCATCGACAGCAACCTCCCTGTACGACGAAACCTGGTTGCGCTCGCGGTTGCTGGCACGCTCGCCAGCTCTAGCCTTGCCTGGGCGAACGCCTTCATCGGCAGAAGAAGCATCGGTAGAGGGCGCTCGCTTGGTTGTACGAGCTGAGCGGGTGATACGAGGTTTGCGAACTGGCGAATCTGGGTTGTCATAGTCGCTGTCGTCGCTCGCATCCCGTTCCTCGTCCGATTCGGGTGACTCCTCGTCAGAGTTGCGGTAATCGACTGCGGCGGTTGGTTTGTCCTGTTTCTTCTTCACCATCTTCCTGGTTGGCCGCCTCGGACCCTCGTCAACCTCGTCTTCTTCTTCACTCTCAGGCGGCTGATCAGATGACAAGGGCGAAGGAGGTGCTAGGTTGTTGGCCTTCCGGCTCGTACTCTGGCGCGTCTGGCTTTGCTTGGTGTTTGGCTGTCCTTTGCTGGACAGAGAAGGCATATCCACGTGCGCAAGTACCATCCGGCGACGCGCAGAGCTCGCTTGGCCTGCTGCACGCGACGCGAGCGACGCAGGCGTTGACAATGCAGCTGGCACCGCGTCTTCGGCTGCAGAATGAGACGAGTCCTCGAGCTCTTTCACCATGGCCCAATAAGGGGAAAGAGATCAAAAAGTAATTGCATCCGGAGCACGCTTTCAACTCCGCTAAGAGCTCGCTCGGTAATTTGCCGGTCAAAACCCAGCCTCGGAAAGCCGCGCCGCCACCATTGAGCTGTGATCTAACAAACTTGACGTCAGGTAATGTCACGTGGTGAAATTTGTAGACGCACTGATGGAAAACGCGTGCGGGACCTTCAAGACCGACAACCGCTCAGATGCTCCAAGCACTTCAACGACCACTGCTTCCTGCTCGCCCACCCACTCATCATTCTCCGCGAACACAG
>Ga0247815_10000731_pt1 | contig 25747 bp, 29 predicted proteins | sample UWRJL194509B1_FD_181014 | JGI IMG/M metagenome (GOLD analysis project Ga0247815, IMG submission 181014) | Plant litter microbial communities from Arlington Agricultural Research Station in Wisconsin, United States - UWRJ-L194-509B-1 | ecosystem: Environmental > Terrestrial > Plant litter >...
TCGCGGTGTCTCCGCTTCCATCACGAGCTATCCGGCCATCCTCGGAAACGAGTTCAGCGGAATCGTCGTCAAGGCACCGTACGAAGCGCACCCGATCAAACCGGGCGACGAGGTCTACGGAGTTACCCCGGTTCCCCGCGTCGGCGGAAGCTACGCCGAGTTCGTCGCTGTTCCCAGCCTCAACATCTCGCGCAAGCCGAACGCCCTCTCGCACGTCGAAGCCGCCGGCGTTCCGCTCGCCGCGCTCACCGCGTGGGGAATGGTCGTCGAGATCGCCAAGGCCCACGAGGGCCAGCGGATCCTGATCCACGCCGGCGCCGGCGGCGTCGGTCACTTCGCCGTCCAGTTCGCACGGTTCTTCGGAGCCTGGGTCATCGCCACGGGATCCACGCGCAACCTCAGCTGGCTCACCGAGCTCGGCGCCAACGAGGCGATCGACTACACGGCCCAGCGGTTCGAAGACGTCGTCGACACCGTCGACGTTGTCATCGACCTGGTCGGCAATGTCCACGACGACACCGGAACGCGCTCGCTCTCGGTACTCCGCCCCGGCGGCATCCTGATCAACGCTCCGACCGGCAGCTGGCCGACCGTGATCGAAGACTGCACGGCCGCGGGCGTTCGCTCGAGCTCGTTCAAGGTCGCGCCCGACGGTGCGACCCTCGCGGTCATCTCCCGCCTGCTGCAGTCGGGAGACGTCAAGGTCTACGTCGACCAGGTCTTCGAACTCGAAGAAGCAGCGGATGCGCACCGGGCTCTCGAGACCGGCCACACTCGCGGCAAGATCGTGCTGAAGGTCAGCGACTACTAAAGGACTCGCTCCCGCACGAAGTCGTCTTCCCACTTGCCGTTGACGAGGAACTTCTTCGTTCCGACCCGCGCAAACCCGTTTTTCTCGTAGAACCGGTTGGCCCGCGGGTTGAATTGGTTGACGCCGAGCCAGACGGCGGCGAGGCCACGTTCAGTGGCCGCCGCGATCGTTGTCTCCATCAGGGCGGCGGATGTCCCGGCGCCGTGATGCACGGAGAGTACGTAGAACTTGCTGAGCTCTGCCGTCGGGCGGGTCGTGATCGATGCGAGTACGTCGGCATCCGCTGGTTCGCCCTCGACGAGCATCGTGTAGCCGGCGTCAACCCCGTCTACGGTCGCGATGAACAGGTCACGCGCCGGGTCAGCAAGATAGGCGGTGAACTTCTCGAGCGACAGGTGTTCGGCGACGAAGGCATCGGCCGACTCCGCGGTGGTGCCGGGAGGGCAGGCGAGCAGGAAGGTGGCCGCAGCGAGCGCGTGAAGTGCCCCGGCATCCGCTGCTCCCGCCCGTCGGACAACGGCGGTCGACACAGAATCAGTCACAGGGGTTCCTTTCAGGGGATGCAAAAAGGGCCCGCCGAAGCGGGCCCTTTCAGTGAAACACAACTACTGGTTAGACCAGGGCGTTGATGTCGAGCGGGATGCCAGGACCAAAGGTCGTCGAAACGGTTCCCTTGGTGATGTAGCGGCCCTTGGAGCTCGACGGCTTCGAACGGACGATCTCATCGAGAGCGGCCTTGATGTTGTCAGCGAGCTGCTCCTCGGTGAAGGATGCCTTTCCGGCGACGAAGTGCACGTTGGAGTGCTTGTCGACGCGGAATTCGATCTTTCCACCCTTGATCTCAGACACTGCCTTGGCGGTGTCCGGGGTCACGGTGCCGGTCTTCGGGTTCGGCATGAGGCCGCGCGGGCCGAGTACCTTACCGAGACGACCAACCTGGCCCATGAGCTCGGGGGTCGAGACGGCTGCGTCGAACGCGGTGTAACCGGCTGCAACCTTCTCGATGAGCTCAGCGCCACCGACCTCGTCTGCGCCAGCGGCGATAGCAGCTTCAGCTGCCGGGCCGGTTGCGAAAACGATGACGCGGGCGGTCTTACCGGTGCCGTGGGGCAGGATGACGGTTCCACGAACCATCTGGTCGGCCTTGCGCGGGTCGACACCGAGCTTGAGGGCTACCTCAACCGTGGAGTCGAACTTTGCGGAACCGGTCGTGCGAGCAACGGAAACTGCCTCGCTCGGCGTGTAGAACTTGCCGTCTTCGATCTTCTCGGCGGCAGCCTTGTAAGCCTTTGAATTCTTAGCCATTATGCGTCCACCGTGATTCCCATAGAGCGAGCGGTGCCCGCGATGATCTTCTCTGCGCCTTCGATGTCGTTGGCGTTGAGGTCAACCATCTTCTGCTCCGCAATGGTGCGGACCTGCTCCTTGGTGAGACGTGCAACCTTGACGGTGTGCGGCGTCGAGGAACCCTTGGCGACTCCGGCAGCCTTCTTGATGAGCTCGGCTGCGGGCGGGGTCTTGAGGATGAACGTAAACGAACGGTCTTCGTACACGGTGATCTCAACGGGGATGACGTTGCCACGCTGGGCTTCGGTCGCTGCGTTGTAGGCCTTGCAGAATTCCATGATGTTCACGCCGTGCTGACCAAGTGCCGGGCCGATAGGCGGGGCGGGGTTAGCGGCGCCGGCCTGGATCTGAAGCTTAATCAGACCCGTGACCTTCTTCTTCGGTGCCATTTTTCCTTCTTTCGTATCGAAAATCCGCTATTTCGAGCGGATGTTCTCCCGCAGGTCCGGTAGTTCCGGTTGCGGTGGTTTGTGGGGGCTGTGCAGCCCGTGCGTGTTAGAGCTTGGTGACCTGGTCGAAGCTGAGCTCGACTGGGGTCTCGCGCTCGAACAGTGACACGAGGACCGTGAGCTTGCCGCTCTCGGGCTTGATCTCGCTGATCGATCCGGGAAGTCCCGCGAACGAGCCTTCCTTGATCGTGATGGTCTCGCCGACCTCGAAGTCGATCTCGGCGGGGATCGAGCGGCTGACGCCCTTGCCCTTTGCACCCGACGTCTTGGTGACGGGGGCTTCGACGATCTGGACGAGGCTCTTGAGCATGTTGAACGCTTCTTCGAAACGAAGCGGCGTCGGGTTATGCGAGTTGCCGACGAAGCCGGTTACTCCCGGCGTGTGACGGACAACCGACCATGAGTCTTCGTTGAGGTCCATGCGAACGAGCACGTATCCCGGAATGCGAACGCGGGTGACGAGCTTACGCTGGCCGTTCTTGATCTCGACGACGTCTTCCATCGGTACTTCGACCTGGTAGACGAAGTCTTCCATCGAGAGGCTTACCTTGCGGTTCTCGATGTTCGACTTGACGCGCTTTTCGAAACCGGCGTACGAGTGGATGACGTACCACTTACCCGGGAGGAAGCGCAGTTCCGAGCGGAAGGCCTCGTAGGGGTCGACCTCTACGGGTTCACCGTTCTCGTCGAGCGCGGGGGTCTCGTCGTCGCCGAGCTCCGGTCCGTCGTAAGGCGTGACGTCGGGGACCTCGTTTGCGAGTTCCTCTTCTTCGATGTCCTCTTCGTCGTCGACGGCGGCAACGGAAGCGTTGGCCTCTTCGAGCGAGTCGATGTCGAGGGCGTCATCGATGATGGCGTCGGCCTCGGGGTCTACCGCAGCATCGAGTGCTTCGAGAAGTCCGGCGAGGTCGCCTTCTTCGTCGGACTCGTCTTCGACATGCAGGGCCTCGTGTTCCGCCGAGTCGACCGAATCTTCGTCGGCTTCGAGCGAGTTGCCCTCCTGGGCTTCGTCCTCTTCGGACGACTGCTCTGCTGCCGTCGCGAGGTCGATATCGTCGCGGTGGTTCTCAGACACTGGATCTCATTCCATTTCGTTGCTCTCCGGGCTACCGGAAAATTGTGGGCTCGGCGACGGGCTAACCCGTAATTAGGTCGCCGTTGCCAAACACGTAGTTGACGAAGAGTGCGAACACCCAGTCGAGACCGCCGACGAGCGCCATCATCACAATGACGAACACCAGGACGACGAGCGTGTAGCTCACCAGTTCCTTGCGGGTCGGGGTGACGACCTTCTTCAGTTCTGCGACTACCTGGCGGATAAACAGGGCAAGGCGCCCAAAGGGACCACGCTTTTCGGCGCGCTCCTTCTTGGCGTTCGCTACGACGTCCTCGCTTGGCTCGTCGATGATCTTCTTGGCCACTCTGTTACCTTCCGACAGTTCGTCGATCTGGGACAGCTCCGACCGAAACCCTGATTTCCAGGACTTCGATTTTCACTTTTCCCCGGCTCTCGCACTGGAGCGTACGAGGGGACCTGCAGGGCGGACAGGACTCGAACCTGCAACCTGCGGTTTTGGAGACCGCTGCTCTACCAATTGAGCCACCGCCCTATGCGTTACATCCACAAGGGTAAGCCCCTCAAGAATATGCACTGCATAGCGGAGGTGGAAACCACATAGCTCTACACGCTCGATCTGACGGGATTGCCAAAATAGGCGCGCGAAAGCTTGGCAGATTTCCACTACCTCCACCAGTGTAAGGCATCCGGGCGCATCGCAAAATGCGAGCGCCGCAAACCGCTGGCCCGGCTCCCCTCGCCAGTGCAATCCCGGCATGGATGCTGCCCTCGGCCGGTTTATCGGCCCGCCGAAAAAACATTAAGAGTTTTTTTAGTCAATCCGCGTCATAGATCGATGCTTCCCCCGTCTCTTCCCATAAGCAGGCAGAGTTTCTCGGCCCAGCGTTTGTCAAATGACAGGCCCGCTTACTACTTGGAGTAAGGAAGGTACGAATCGTGACTAAAAACACGTTCATGAGGATCGGAGCGATGACGACAGCCGTCGTCTTCAGCGCCGGTCTCGCGCTCGCGGTGCCGATGGCGGCATCCGCTGCGCCGGCGAAAGCCGGCAGTGCAGCCAAAGGCCAGTTCCTTTCCGGTTCAATCGCCGGTATCGATCTCGCGGCAGTCGCCGAGGTGAAGGCGGCCAGCGCAACGAACAATGGCAACCAGTCGACCCAGACCGACGTCGACCCGCTCGCGCTCAAACTTCTCAGTGCCGTCGAGGTCAAAGCTGACCGCATCAATCTCACCCCGGAAGAACTCGTCGATATCGGCGAGAAGACGACCGGCGGCATCCTGTCGCAGTACGCGAAAGCGAACAACGACGGGTCGGCGCTCGGCGCGAGTGGAACGATCGGCGGTGGCGGCGCGATCGGACCGAACGCGAGCAACCCGGGCGGATCGCTCAAGCTCGACATCGACAGCCTGCTCAACTCCAAGTTCGACGCGGTCATCAAGGACCTCAGCCTGGAAATCAAGGCGGTGGCAGCCCAGGCACAGGGCAGCGCGAGCGGAACCTCCGGCAGCTACTACATGGAGGGGCTGACCCTGAAGTTCACGAGCCCGGTCATCGGGCAGCTCGACTCGATCATCGACGACAGCCTCGAACCGATCGAGGTCAAGCTCGACGCTCTCGCCGGGTCGGACGGCGAACTCGCCGATGACACCCTCGGTCTGCTGAAGGCGCTGAACCCCGCCCTCGACCTCGCCGGTTCGAAAGCCGAGGTCAAGGTGAGGATCAAGGCCGACATCGACGGCATCCTCGAGGACCTGCTCGACCACACCTACGGCAAGTCAGGAATCAAGATCAACCTGAAGACCGGAAAGGTCGCGGTTGACCTCGCCAAGATCGTGGGCGGAAACCTCAACGGCAAGCCCGTCGGCTATGACGTACTGAACGACGGCGCCGTGCAGGACATCGTCGCGGCCCTGACCGACACCGTTGCTGACCTGGCCGACGACGTCGTGGACCGGGTGGACAAGGCCCTGCGCAACGCCGAGGTCGATATCGACGTCGACCTCGAACTGCTCAAGAAGCAGCCGGATCTCACCAAGAAGGTCTGCGAGGAAGTGCCGGTTGAGAGCGACGGCGGCCTCGTCGGCGACCTGCTCGGTGGCGTTGGCGACCTGCTGACCGAGATCGTCTGCAAGACGGTTTCGATCCCGCAGAAGTCGCTCGAGACGAGCGTTCACGTTGACGTTCACGGCACGGTGCAGCAGATCCTGAACGGCAAGTCGCCGGTAACGGCAAAGGCGAAGGTACTCGGCATCCCGATCTCGATCTCCACCGGCAAGCTGCTGAACGTGCTCGATGACTCCCTCGTCGACACCCTGTTCGACTCGAACGGTGCGGTCAAGTCACTCGCTTCGGCGCTGCGCACCAAGGTCGTCAACAACGCAAACGATGATCTCCTGGGCAGTGGAAGCCTTACCTCGGTGCTCTCGAGCGTTGTGTCGATCAAGCTCAACCTGCAGGCAAAGTCGGGCTCGACCTTCACCGAGACGGCGCTCCGGGTGGCAGTACTGCCCTCCGTTTCGTCCGGCGGACTGACGACGATCAACCTCGCCGCGGCGAGCGTCAGCCCGAACCTCGCGGTGACGGACGACCCGGACGACCCGACGGACCCGACCGACCCGACGGACCCGACCGATCCCACGGATCCGACCGACCCGACTGACCCGACGGATCCGACTGACCCCACGGATCCCACGGATCCCACCGATCCGACCGACCCCGATGACCCGGACGACTCGAACAACCCGGACGACGGATCTGACGATGGTTCGGATGACGGATCGGACGACGGCTCCGGAGACGGCTACGTCGACACCAGCGCAGACGGTTCCCTCGCCTTCACCGGCATGGACCTGGTCGCCCTGCTGGCCCTGATCGCGGCACTGCTCGCCACCGGCACCGCGCTGGTCGCCCGTGAGCACTACCGTCGCACCCACTCCGTCGACGTGGATCTCACCACGGAGGCGTAACAAACTCTGGTCGTGCCACTCGCCCAAGTCGGGTGGCACGCCCAGACCAGACCCGGTCACACCAGTCGCCCAAGTCGGCTGTCACCACCGGACCTACCCGGTCGCATCGTTGGTCCCCCCGTCCACGATGCGGCCGGGTTTTCTCGTGCTCGGTTCTCGTTTGGGCAGACCCTCGACGCCTTAAGCTTGACTACGTGCCTGAAGCCTCCACGAGCCCCGCGTCCTCCGCAAGAATCTCCCGTCGCATCGCCGCGATCGCCGAGTCAGCGACCCTCAAGGTCGACTCGAAAGCGAAAGCGTTGCAGGCTGCCGGGCGACCGGTCATCAGCTACGCGGCCGGCGAACCCGATTTCGCCACCCCCGACTACATCGTTGAGGCGGCATCCGCTGCGGTTCTCGATCCGAAGAACTACCGCTACACGCCCGCGGCCGGCCTGCCGGAACTGCGCGAGGCGATCGCCGCGAAGACGCTGCGCGACAGCGGGCTCGAGGTGACCGCCGCGCAGGTGATCGTCACCAACGGCGGCAAGCAGGCCGTCTACCAGTCGTTCGCAACGCTGCTCGATCCGGGCGACGAGGTCATCCTTCCCGCTCCGTACTGGACCACGTACCCCGAGGCGATCAAGCTCGCCGGTGGTGTTCCGGTCGAGGTCTTCGCCGGAAGCGACCAGGGTTACCTCGTCACTGTCGAGCAGCTCGAGGCCGCTCGCACCCCGCGCACGAAGGTGCTGCTGTTCGTGTCGCCGTCGAACCCGACCGGCGCCGTGTACTCCGAGGAGCAGACGCGCGCGATCGGCGAGTGGGCACTCGCGAACGGCATCTGGGTCATCTCGGACGAGATCTACCAGAACCTGACCTACTCGGCGACGGGTGAGGGCGAGGCCCCGAAGGCGATCTCGATCGTCGAGGCTGTTCCCGCGCTCGCCGACACCACGATCCTCGTCAACGGCGTCGCCAAGACCTACGCGATGACCGGATGGCGGGTCGGCTGGATGGTCGGGCCGCTCGACGCGATCAAGGCGGCATCCAATCTTCAGTCGCACCTGTCGTCGAACGTGTCGAACATCTCGCAGCGCGCGGCGATCGCCGCGTTGACCGGTCCGCAGGATGCCGTGGAGACGATGCGCGAAGCATTCGACCGCCGCCGCCAGACGATCGTCGCCGAGCTCAACAAGATCGACGGTGTGCTGTGCCCGATGCCCGAGGGCGCGTTCTACGTGTACCCGGACGTCACGGGCCTCCTCGGTCGCACCTGGGGCGGAGTGACCCCGACGACCTCGCTGGAGCTCGCCGACCTCATCCTCGACCAGGCCGAAGTCGCCGTCGTTCCCGGAGAGGCCTTCGGCCCCTCCGGCTACCTGCGCCTCTCCTACGCGCTCGGCGATGCGCCCCTCCTCGAGGGCGTGAAGCGCCTCCAGGCCCTCTTCGCCTGAGGGGCGCCCTCTTCGACCGAGTTGCCCACTTTGGCCCCAGATTTCGCATAAATCGGGGCCATTTTGGGCAAGTCGGTGAGGTTGTGGACGAATCAGGACGGGATCGGGCAATCCGGCGCACTATTGCGCGATGGATGCATCAGATGCCGCTGGCAGGATCGGCCCGTTCACGACTCGTGATGCGCTCGATGCGGGCCTGACCCGAAAACGATTGCGCGGCCCCGGGTTCGATCGCTCGGTCTGGGGCGTGAGGTCGCCGTCTCAGCGAGATGCCACCGATTGGCGAAACGATGTCATTCGCCGAGCTCGCATGTTCGCCGTACGGATGCCGCTCGACGCGTTCTTCAGCCATGTGACCGCCGCGACGCTTCTTTCCATCCCGCTCCCCTATCGACTCGAGCGACGTGATGTGCTCGATATCGGCGTTCCGGCGCCAGCCCGAGCACCGCACGCTACGGGGATCAAGGGACACGCCCTCACGCTTTCGCAGTGGGAAGTCGCAGCGACCGAAGGACTCGCACACACGAGTGCCGAGCGAACCTGGTGCGACCTCGCATCCATTCTTAGCATCGCGGATCTCGTTGCAGCCGGCGACTTCCTCATTCACTGGAGACAGCCGCTCACGACAACCCTCGCCCTCTATGAAACGGTGAAGAAGTTCCCCGGAAAGCGTGGGCTGAAGAAGATGCTCGAAGCACTTCCCTGCCTCAATGCGCGATCGGAATCGCCACCCGAGTCGAGACTGCGGTATTTCATTGTGATTTCGGGGTTGCCCGAGCCGCAGGTGAACTACGAAATCGTCTTGACCGACGAAGGGCCCGGCGTCCGGACTGACCTCGCGTTCGCGAAGTACAAGGTGCTGCTCGAATATCAGGGTGACTACCACCGCAGCAAGGAGCAGTGGCGAAAGGATATGACCCGCCGCTCCCGGTTGGAGGCGCAGGGCTGGTACGTGATGGAGATCAATGCCGACGACCTGCGGGACCCTGTCGAACTGATCGCCCGCATCCGCTCAATCCTCGTAAAGCACGGATGGCGCCCCGCTCGCTAACCGAGTCGCCCACAATGGCCCCGAAAATCGCTGAAATTGGGGCCAAAGTGGGCAAGTCGGTTACTGAGTAGCCCCTCAGAGGAGCTTGCGCTCCAGGGCCCACGCGGTGAGCTCGTGGCGGGAGGAGAGCTGCAGTTTGCGCAGCACCGCCGACACGTGCGTCTCGACCGTCTTCACCGAGATGAACAGCTCGGTCGCGACCTCTTTGTAGGCGTACCCGCGCGCGATCAGCCGCATGACCTCGCGCTCGCGGGCGCTCAGCCGGTCGAGTTCCTCGCTCGATTCCGCCTGCTCGCCGGCGACGGCACCGAACGCGTCGAGCACGAACCCCGCGAGCCGCGGCGAGAACACCGCATCTCCGCTCGCGACCGCACCGACCGCCCGGCTGACCTCGTCGCCCGAGCTGCCCTTCGTGATGTACCCGCGAGCGCCGGCGCGGATGACGCCCACAACGTCTTCGGCCGCATCCGAAACGCTCAGCGCCAGAAAACGCACCCGGTCCCGGTGTGCAGAACTGGAAGTGATGACCTCGGCTCCCCCGCCGCCCTTGCCTCCCGGCAGGTGAACGTCGAGCAGCACGACCTCCGGCAGCAGCAGCGCAATGAGCGCAACCGCTTCGTCGACCGTCGCGGCCTCGCCGACCACGGTCAGCGACTCGTCGAGGTCGGCGCGCAGCCCCGACCGGAAGATCGAATGGTCGTCGACAATGAGCACACTCGTCATGGTGTTACCTCCAGGTGCAGGTGAACTTCGGTACCGGACCCGCCTACGCCGGGTCGCATCGTCGCGCTGCCGCCGGCGCGCGACATCCGCCCGATGATCGATTCGCGGATGCCGAGGCGGTCGGCAGGGATATCGTCGAGCAGCACACCCGGGCCGCGATCGCGCACGAAGACGTCGATCGCGCTCGCCGAGGTCTCGAGGTACACCGACACGTCACCGCCGGCGTGGCGGGCAGCGTTGAGCATCGCCTCGCGAGCGGCCGCGATGATCGGCGCTGCGGCCTCGACGGGTTCTCCGGTCGTCACGATGTCGATGCGCACGGCGTGGTCGAGCTCGATCGCCGCGGCGGTATCACGCAGCTGGGTAGCGAGATCCATCGTCGCCGGGTCCTCGCCCGCAAACAGCCAGTCGCGCAGCTCGCGCTCCTGCGCCCGCGCGATGCGCGCGACCTCGCTGGATGCCCCGGCCCGGTTCTGGATGAGCGCGAGAGTTTGCAGCACCGAATCGTGCAGGTGCGCGGCGATCTCGGCGCGCTGCACGTCGCGAACGCGGGCGGTGCGCTCGGTCATCAGTTCGGTCCAGAGGCTGACAACTCGGGGGACAGCGATGGCCCCGATGCCGAGCACGATGAGCCCGACCGCGATGACGGTGTTGGCCGTTCCCGGCCGCGAGACCAGCGCGACCGCCCCGGTGAGCAGCATCAGGCCCGCGATCGCGATTCGCGGAACGGCACGGTAGGCATCCGACCGGCCGGGGTCGGTGCGATCGAAGACGAGATTCCAGAAGACCGTCGCCGCGGCAAGCACCGCGAAAACGACGAGGGCCGGCGTCGCACGCAGCCCGTAGCCCTGCAAAAACTGTCCGCACGCGACGAGCGCTGCCCACAGCGCGAGCACCCCGACACCGAAGACCATGGGCACTCGGTGACGCACTCCCGGCTGCTCGTCCGAGCCGAGCGGATGCAGCGGAACGAGCGCCCACAACCAGCCGTAGAGCAGCACGCCGGCTCCACCCGCGAAGGTCAGCGCGACAAACGCGACGCGGATCCCGGCGGTGCGAACACCGAGGTGCGCAGCGAGCGCCGCGCTCACCCCGCCGACGCTCACTTCGCGCGGCCGCAGCAGCGGCGGGCGCGTGGCGGGCGAAGCGGCGGTCGTCATCTGCCAATCCAAACAGACAACCCGCCCACCGCCGCTACCCCGGAGGGTAAATCAGGGTCGGGTCAGGGTCGTACCCCATAGAGCGGATGCCGTGGACACGCCACGATCGGAGCATGGCTCGAAAGACTCCCACCCCACCGCCCGCTGACGCCGCCGCCTCCGAGGCTGCTCCGGAGGACACGGCACCAACCGATTCCCCGGACGACCCCACGCCGCCGCCGCCCGCGCAGTCCCGGTTTTTCGGCTGGCTGCGCTCGATCGGCGTCTTCCGCCAGCCGGGGTGGATCGGCGGAGTCTGCGCGGGCATCGCCGCTCGCCTCGGCATCGACCCGATCATCGTGCGCGGCATTTTCGTTGTCGCCGCCGTGCTCGGCGGCCCGGCGATCCTGCTGTACGCCCTTGCCTGGCTGCTGCTCCCGGATGCGACCGTCCACGACGACGCGGGTGGCAAGATCCACCTCGAGCAGGTTCTCCGGGGTCACTTCGAGTCCCCCGTCGCGGCCATCCTCGGTCTTGCAGCGCTTTCGATGCTGCCGATCACGCAGGGATTCTGGTTCGTCGGGTCGTCATTCTGGGGTGACCCCGTCCTGCCGAACTCGATCGGGCGGGCGCTGTGGACGATCACCGTGCTCGGCGCTCTGACCTGGTTCGTCGTCTGGATTGCGCGCCGCGGTGCCAGCCAGCCCCGAACCAGCAGGGCTCCTGTACCGCCGGCCAGCGCCGATGCGGCCGCCACCGCATCCGGGACCACTTTCGTCGCGCCGGCAGCCGCATCCGCGCCGGCCGACACCACCGTAAACACCCCGCCGCCGCCCGGAGCCCCAGAAGCCGATTTCGCCGCGTGGCGCGACCAGCAGCAGAAGTGGAAGGCCGAGAACGACGACTTCCGGCGCCAGGCTGCGGAGGCGAACCTGCGCGCCCAGGCCGAGTATCGGCAGCAGAGACTGGATGCCGCAGCTCGCGTCGCCGAACGCAACCGGGCGTGGCGGGCGGCCAATCCGCGGCTGCGCGGCTCGATCATCGCAATCGTCGTCGGGCTCGCCGCGATCTCCGGGGCGATCGGCTCCCAACTGGTGACCGGCCAGCACGTCGTCGTCGGGCTCGCGGTTGCAACCCTCATAGTCGGTTTCGCGATCATCGTCGCCGGAACCTTCCGTCGCCGCAGCGGCTTCCTGAGTTTTATCGCCGTAATCCTGGTCGCCTGCACCTCGATCGGAGCGTTTCTTCCCACCGATCGACAGCTGCTCTTCACCAGCTCCATCGACCTGGCAACCTCAGGCAAGTACTCGATCCTGAACAACTCGGCGAGCATCTACCTGGCCGAGGGTGTCGATGAGGGCGAGCTCGTCAAGGCCGGTACGGTCATCGACCTCTGGCACGGCGTCGGCGAGACCTCGATCGAGGTTCCGCGGGGAACGAGCATTCGCGTCATCGCCGACGTGCGCAGCGGAACGGTGCTGCACGACAGCTGGACCGTCGACAACGTCAGCCCGAAGCTGAAGAACGACTACAACCAGGACAGCATCGTCGACGAGCAGGACGACATGAACGGGGACGGCGTCGTAACCCTCGCCGACGGCGTGCTCGTCGCCCAGGTCACTACCCAGATCGACCCGGTCGAGTTCGGGCGCGGCTACAACTCCGACGACAGCTACGACTTCATCATCGGCGACGCAGCGACTCCCTCGGCCACGATTCGACTGTGGCAGGGCGTCGGCAACGTCTATATCTACGACGCCTACCCCGAGCAGGACGGACAGTGAACGACATGAGCGAGACCACCGAAACACAGCCGATCGTGGATACCGAGGCAAGGGACGACACCGAAGCGACGGGGGCCACCGAGCCCACCGGGCCCACAACATCCGCTCTCCCGACCGCGACACCGCGCGTGCGGGTCGGGGCGATCGCCTGGGGCCTTGTCGTCTGCATCATCGCGGCGACCATCCTCGCGATCGTGACCGACACTGCCCGCAGCATTGCGGTGGCGACCTGGCTCGGCTCGATCTCGACCGGCAACATCTGGATGATCGTGCTCATCCTGGCCGGCGCACTCACCCTGCTGATCGGTGTCGCGAGCTTCATCGGGCAGGCCCAGCGCAACCGTCGCCGCTAAGACGCATCAACCGGATGGTGGATGCCGGATTCACCCGGTGCACGGCTGCCGCTCCGCCGCGATTGCGACGAGTATTGCTGGCATGACACCAGACCCGCCCAACCCCGACGCAGTAGTCAGCGTGCGCGACCTCGGCAAGACCTACGGAAAAGTCACCGCGCTTACCGGCGTGAGCTTCGACATCCACCGCGGCGAGACGTTCGCCCTGCTCGGCCCGAACGGCGCCGGCAAAAGCACAACGATCGAGATCCTCGAGGGCTACCGCGACCGCACGAGCGGCACCGCGACCGTGCTCGGGGTTGACCCGGGCAAGGGCGGTCTCGACTGGAAGGCCCGCCTCGGCATCGTGCTGCAGTCGACCGGCGAGAGCGGCAACGTCACGGTGCGCGAACAGCTCACCCACTTCGCCGGCTACTATCCGAACCCCCGCGGCGTCGACGAGATCATCGCGGCCGTCGGCCTCGAGAGCAAGGCGAGAACGCTCATCCGCAAACTCTCCGGCGGGCAGCGCCGCCGAGTGGATGTCGCCCTCGGCATCATCGGACGCCCGGAGTTGCTGTTCCTTGACGAACCGACCACGGGCTTCGACCCGGAGTCGCGCCGCCAGTTCTGGCAGCTCATCCGCTCGCTCAAGAGCGAGGGCACGACGATCCTGCTCACCACCCACTACCTCGACGAGGCCGCCCAACTCGGCGACCGTGCGGGAATCATCGCGGGCGGGGAACTCATCGACATTGGCGCCATCGATGAGCTTGGCGGAACGGATGCGCGCATCCCGCTCGTCCGCTGGCGCGAGAATGGCGTCCTTCGCGAAGAGCGCACGAGCGAACCCGGGCGACTCGTGGCACACCTCGCGCAGGCCGGCACCGAACCCGACGAGCTCGAGATCGTGCGTCCATCCCTCGAAGACGTCTACCTCAGCCTGGTCTCGCAGTACGAGGCCACCCGCGAACTGGAGCCCGCACTGTGACAACGACAACCACGCCCCTGGCGAGTACAGCCACCATCCCGCGCCTCCCGGCCGGCCGCACCATCCGTCTCGGCGCGAGCCGCATCGGCTATGAAGTCCGCACCTACTTTCGCCAGGGCGACTCGGTCTTCTTCACCTTTTTGTTTCCGCTCGTCATGCTCACGATCTTCTCGGTCGCGTTCAGCGAGCAGAGTTTCGGAACGGATGCCGCTGGCAACGACGTGAACGCCGCTTCCTACTACCTTCCGGGCATGCTTGCCGCCGGGCTCCTGCTCAGCGGACTCCAGAACCTCGGCGTCGACATCGCCGGCGAGAAGAGCGATGGAACGCTCAAACGCTTCGCGGGCACCCCGCTTCCGGTGATGAGTTACTTCATCGGCAAGATCGGGCAGGTTCTCGTGACCGGAATCCTGCAGGCCGCGCTGCTGATCGCGGTCGCCGGCATCGTCTTCCGGGTCGCTCTTCCCACCGAGCCCGAAGCGTGGGCGACATTCGCCTGGGTGTTCCTGCTCGGCGTGACGACATCCGCTGTGCTTGGAATCGCGGTGAGCGGGCTCCCCCGCAGCGGCAAGAGTGCGACGGCAGTGATCATTCCGATCGCCCTCGTGCTGCAGTTCATCTCGGGGGTCTACCTCGGCTTTGCCCAGTTGCCCGAGTGGCTGCAGAACTTCGCGAGTGTCTTTCCGCTGAAGTGGATGGCGCAGGGAATGCGCGCGGTGTTCCTGCCGTCGAACTACGAGTCGCAGGAGGTCGGCGGTACCTGGGACCTCGCCAACGTCGCACTCGTCACCGGACTCTGGCTCGTGGTCGGACTCGTGCTGTGCCGACTGACCTTCCGCTGGATCCGCAAGGACAGCTAGCAGCCCGGGAATGCGCGAGAGTAGAGCCATGACGAGCACACGCTGGTGGGACATCGCGGTCGCGGGCGCGACCGCCGTGTCTGTCGTGCTCCTGGTGGCAAACCGCGTCGAGGGTGCCCGGCTGGTTGCGGCTCTCATCGTGCTCGCGGTCTACGCCGCCGCCTGGATCCTCGTCGGCCGCAGTGCAATGTGCAACCGAACGCGCACCCGCCTCTACGTGGGGATCCTCGTCGTCCTGACCGGCCTCGCAACCTTCATCCACCCGTCGCTCGCAACGGTACAGACGATCACCTACCCGCTGGTCTGGATGCTGCTGCCGACACTGCGCCGGGCGATCGTGGGCAATATCGCGGTCGCGATTGCCGTCGGCATCGGGTACGCCTTCAGTTTCGGGCTGACGCCCGACTCGGCCGGAGAAGCAGCAATCGTCGTCGCCCTCTCACTCACCTTCAGCCTCGCTATGGGCGTCTGGATCTCGCGCATTTTCGACGTCAGCACCGAGCGCCAGCGGCTCATCGACGAGCTGACCGCGGCCCAGTCGAGCCTCGCGGCGCTCAACCGGGATGCCGGAGTCACGAGCGAGCGCGAGCGACTCGCCCGCGAGATTCACGACACGATCGCGCAGGACCTCACCGGGCTCGTGCTGCTGTCCCAACAGGCGAGGCGGATGGTTGCCGCCGCCGACCTCGACGGGGCGGACCGGCAGCTCGCCCTGCTCGAAGAGAGCGCAAGGCTCGCCCTCACCGAGACCCGAACGCTGGTCGCGACCTCCTCTCCGCCGACGCTCGATGACGGCGGGATCGCCCCGGCGATCGAACGCCTCGGCGCACGGTTCGAGCGCGAGACCGGCATCGCGGTGGCGGTGCGCACCGACGTCACCGCCTCGCTCGATCGCGCCACCGAGGTTGTACTGCTGCGCTGCACGCAGGAGGGCCTCGCCAACATCCGCAAGCACTCGGGCGCCTCGGCCGCGACGGTAGTGCTGATTGCGAGCGACCGCGGCACGACCCTCGAAATCAGCGACGACGGCTCGGGGTTCGACCTCGAGGAGCCCGGGGACGGCTACGGCCTGAGCGGCATGCGCGACCGGCTCGCGCTGGTTGACGGTGCGCTCGATGTCTCGTCGAGCCCCGCCGGAACACGGCTCATCATCACGCTGCCGGCCGAGCCGGTCGGCATCCGCCTCGAAACGAGTGTCGAATGATCCGCATCGTTGTCGCCGACGACCATCCCATCGTGCGCGGCGGAATCGTCGCGCTGCTCGACTCCGCTGACGACATGGAGGTCGTCGGCCAGGCCGCGACCGGCACCGAGGCCGTCGAGCTCGCGCTGTCGCTGCAGCCCGACCTCGTGCTGATGGACCTGCGGATGCCGGAACTCACCGGCGACGAGGCAACCGCCGCGATCCTGCAGGACAGCCCCGGCATCCGCATCGTTGTGCTCACGACCTATGAGAGCGACGAGAACATCCTCACTGCGATCGAGGCGGGGGCAAGCGGCTACCTGCTGAAGGCCGCGCCGCAGGAAGAAATCCTCGCCGGCATCCGCTCGGTCGCTCGCGGCGATGTCGCCCTCGCGCCGTCGATTGCAGCCCTGCTCGTGCGCCGGGTCAAGTCACCGGCAATCACGCTCAGCCCGCGCGAGACCGAAGTCCTGCGGCTCGTCGCTGCCGGTCACAGCAATCCATCGATCGCGAGATCGCTGTTTCTCAGCGAAGCGACCGTCAAGACGCACCTGCTGCACGTATTCGAAAAACTGTCGGTCGGCGACCGCACGCGGGCCGTGACGAAGGCGATGGAGCTCGGGCTGCTCTGAGTCCAACGAGACCGATAGTTACAGAAACACACCCACGAGCACGGGTTCGGCCTGCAGGCGCACGCCGAACTCCGAGAAGACGCGGGTCTGGATGTAGCGGGCGAGCTGCGAGACCTCGTCGGCCGTTGCTCCACCGGTGTTGACGATCGCGAGGGTATGTTTGCTCGAGATGGCGGCCTTCGAGCCGGGCAGAGCGAAGCCTTTGGTGATTCCGGCATTCTCGATCAGCCAGGCCGCGGAGAGCTTGATCCGGTGGTCGGTGCGCTGCGCCGGAAGGGCCGGCTCTTCGCCGAGCGGTACAACCCGTTCGACCGGCTCGGGCTCGACGGGCCAGCGCGGAGTCGCCTCGGGAAGCGTACGGGCGAAGTTTTCGCCGACGATCGGGTTGGTGAAGAACGAACCGGAACTCACTGAGTCGGGATCGGCGGGGTCAAGCACCATTCCCTTGGACGCACGCAGGGCGAGGACCGCGGCGCGCACGTCGGCGACGGGTACCCGCGCACCGATCTGAACACCAAGAGCGGATGCCAGCTGCGAGTACTCGATCGGACGCCCCAGCCCGTCTTCACTCGCGTAGAGGTCGAGCTCGATCGCGACGACGAGGCCCTGGCGGCCGGCCTTGAGCGACGACCAGCGGTAGCCGAGCTCGAGGCTCGCCGCGCTCTCGCGGGCGAGCTCTCCGGTGAGGTAGTCGAGGTACTCGATGGCGACGAGGGTTTCCGAGACATCCTGCCCGTAGGCGCCGATGTTCTGGATTGGCGCTGCACCGCTGGATCCGGGAATGCCGCTCAGTGCTTCGATGCCGGTGAGTCCGTGCTCGACGGTGTACGCGACGAGGGCGTCCCACGGTTCGCCGGCCTGGACCCGGAGGCGCACGCGACCGGGAGTTGCGGCATCCACTCGTTCGATTCCGCGGGTGGCGACGCGGACGACGGTGCCGTCGAATCCGTCGTCCGCCACAACGAGGTTGGAGCCACCGCCCAGGATGAACCACTCGTCGCCGCTGTTCCAGGCGTCAAGGGCTGCTTCGACCAGATCAGCCGGCGTCGTCGGTTCGACGATCCGGGTCGCCGGGCCACCGACGCGCATAGTCGTGAGGTCAGAGAGCGGTGTGGTCATCGGGTCGATGTTCTCCTCAGGGTCAGAGCGACGCGAGGCTCACGCGAGCCTGCGCCTTTCCGAGAACGGTGGAGCCGTTGTAGCTGACGGTGAGGTCGATGCGGGCTTCGGCGTCGTCGAGGGCGCCGACCTTCGCGACGACGGTGACGGTTGCACCGTCGGTCGGGTCGACGACGATCGGCCGGGTGAAGCGCACCTGGTAGTCGAGGATCCGGCCGCTGTCTCCGATCCAGTCGACGACGGGCTGCACTGCGAAGCCCATCGTGAGCATGCCATGGGCGAGTACGCCCGGAAGACCGACCTCTGCGGCGATGTCATCGCGGTAGTGGATCGAGTTGAAATCACCGGATGCCCCGGCGTAGCGCACGAGGGAATCGCGCGTGAGTTCGTACGTTTTTTCGGCGACGACCTGGCCGAGCTCGGCGATCATTCGTCTCCCCTTACTACCAGTGTCGAAATGGCGGTGACGACGTGCTCGCCGTCGGCGTCGACGATCGTCGATTCCGCGGTGACCATCGAGTGGCCGCCGAGCGACTTGATCGCGGTGACCGCGAGGGTCGCCGTGAGTTCGTCACCGGCGACGATGGGGCGCGTGTAGGTGAACCGCTGGTCGCCGTGGACGACGCGCGAGAAGTCGATTCCGGCATCCGGCTCCGACAGCAACTGCTGCAGCGTTGACTCCTGCACGACGACCGGGAAGGTCGGCGGCGCGACGATGTCGGAGTACCCGGCGGCGCGAGCGGCTTCCGGATCGTGGTTGATCGGGCTCTCGGCGAAGACGGCGCGAGCGAACTCGCGGATCTTCTCCCGCCCGACGAGGTACGGCGCGGTCGGCGCGAAGGCGCGTCCCTGCAGGTCTGGGTTCACTGGCACCCCCACAGTTTAGTTGCGCAGGTTTGGCGTCGGGGTTAACAGTAAAACCCCGGTCACCGTGAGGTGGCCGGGGTGTTTACGGGGGTCTTTAGAAGTGAAAAGCGCCTACTGGCAGCTGTCGCACTGCAGAAGATCCATTGGGTCGACGGGAACTGCGTAACCGCCGACGTTGTCGTCGTTGTCCATACGATCCTCCTCTGACTAGTAGTTGTGTGATCGCTGCTGTTGCTGCGAGGGTTCTCACTATATAACGGGAATGACATGGATGTCATTCCACTACATCTAGTGTTTTCGGCGTGTCGCGATCTATTCACATTATTGCTGTAGCCACTGACACCGTGATCCGCTAAAAGCCGCGGAACCCGATTTCTTTGCCCCAGTTTTCGCCCTCGTACCACCCCGCGCGTGTCGCCTTTAGCCGGCACGGCTAGGTTGGAGCGACTGAAGGAGCGAGAAATGCGCAACATTCCAGAATCGATGGATGCGACGATCGTCGAGCAGATCGACGACCGGCTGGACGGGGTAGCGCGCGGGCACGATGTCGTGATCCCCTGGGCAATCGAGAGCGGGAGTCGGGCCTGGGGATTCCCCTCCCCCGACAGCGACTACGACTGCCGCTTCCTCTACGTACATCACCCGGACGAATACCTGTCCCTGTGGCCGAACCGTGACGTCATCGAAACTCCCCTCGACGAGATCTTCGACGTCAACGGGTGGGATCTTGCAAAGGCCCTCCGCCTTGTGGTGAAGGGCAACGCCGTCATCTCTGAGTGGCTGCGGTCCCCTATCGTCTATTCCGGGGACGTGACATTTCGCGACTCGCTTCTCACCCTGGCTGAAGACGTGAGCGACCGCGTTCTGCTTACTCGCCACTACCTGCACGTCGGACGCAACAAGTGGCCGGACGACACCCGCGACGCCTCGCTCAAGAAGATTTTCTACTCGTTGCGCCCAGCGGCCACACTGCTGTGGTTGCGCTCGCATCCGGCGTCCGTCCTTGCACCGATGAATCTGCACGACCTACTCGCTGAAACCGAAGTAGCGGATGCGGTGCTGCGCGAGACCGCGGAACTCACCGCCCTCAAGGCAGTCACCAGCGAGATGGGACGCGGAACCGTGCCACCTGCAATCGCTGCGTTCGTCATCGCCGAGTTCGAGCGGGCCGAGGCCGACGTCGATGGCGCGGAACTGCTGCCGCGCACGGAGACAACAGCGCGGGTTGACGAGTACTTCCGCTCAACTCTGCGTCACCTGTACGCCTAGCCGACTAACGCAATGCGGGCGAAGAACGAGGACTCCGTGAAAAGGACAGCTCTTATCGTTGCGGTAGCGGTTGTGCTGGTTGCGGCCACAACAGTTGTGCTCGTTGCCCGTATCTTCGGGCCCCACAGCGACGGCCCCCTGACCGAACGACCGGCCCACGGCTGGGCGGTGCCAGCTGAGCCGGGTCAGGTCATCGTCGACGGGCTGGAGGTGCTGACGACGGACGAGGGGGAAGCGACGATCACATCAGTCTCGATAGATGCGGACCCGTCGGAGGTCGAATTGATCGGCGCAATGGTTGCGGGTTCGGGACGCGAAATCGGTGCGGTGCAACTGATCAGGACCTGGCCACCTTCGGCCGCCGAAGGGCTCGGCGAACTGAGGCCGGCCATTGGCGCGGTCGTCACCACAGAGGCGACCGAGCCCTGGGGCCAGGAACTGATACTCGCTATGAAGACCACGAAGCCGGGGCATTTTCTTCGCAAGGGGATCACCATCGAATACGAAGTAAACGGAAAGCACTACACCAGCTACCTGCCGGGTGAATTGACGTTCTGTTCCGCCGATTTCATGAACGGGGACGAGTGCCCGTTCCTCGGGGAAGGCCCCTGATTAGTCAGCGCCGTCCCCCGACTTCGATGGCGGTTGGGTTAAACACGAATGCCCACCACGCCTTGGGCGCGTGGTGGGCAGGTTCGCGTAGCTAGGGCTTAGGAAGCGGCCTTTGCGGTGATCTTGGCGATTCCGACGACGAGCTGGTCGGTGACCGCGTCGGTGCCGAAGGTGCTGTTCAGCAGTCCGGCAGCGTCGGGGCTGACCAGGACGGTGGTGCCTTCGAGGACAGCGTTGCCGTCAGCGTCGGTCTCGAGCGGGTTCAGGGTCGAACCGTCGAGGTTGAAGATGTAGATGTCGTCGCCGACCTTCTCACCGTTCGCCGTGACCGTTCCGAACAGCTGCGAGGTTCCCGGGTCGATGCGGAAGTCGGTCAGCTCAACGACGGTGTCGCCGGCGGTGAGGGAGATACCCGAACCATCGTGGTCGATCTCACCCTGCACGTACGGGCGGTAGGAAGCCTCGGGGTCGTAGTAGTCGACGTTTCCGCCGGTGATCGGGAAGGCGAGCACTCCGGCGTCGGAGAGCGTCGCGGTTCCGAGAACGCCGGGGGTCAGGCCCAGGGTTCCGAGGGCTTCAACGAAGCCGGCGTCGAGGGTGACCTGGGTGTCAACACCGTCGAGGGCGGGGATCGAGGCGATCGGCTCCGGGGCGGCTTCCTCAGAAGCGGACGGGGACTCCGAAGGCGTCTCTGCCGTCGGGGCGCAGGCCGCGAGGCCGGCAACGAGGAGGCCAGCGGTGGCGATTCCTACGGTCATCTTGTAAAACTTGCGCATGATTTGTCCTCTGTTAGGGATGCTGCGGATGTAACAGTGGTTCGGCGCCTGCCCACAATCGGATTGGTTGTGCATTTGCCGACCGCCGCATCCGCTGACTGTCAACCCGCCCCGATCGCTGTTACCGTGCGGGAATGGACGCCACTGAAAGCACCGGGAATTCGCACGACATCGGCATGACCGACGACGAAAAACGGCACGACGAACTCACGCGTGCACCCAAGTCAGACGAGTCGGATGCCGCCCCGCGCATTACGACCTCGACCACCGAGGGCGGCGCAACGCGCATCGACATCGCGGAGACCGCGGCCGTGCGGCCGGGCATCGACCCGAAGGACAAATAGCCAGCGGGCGGACTCTGCCACTCCGTAGATGCCGGCCCCGACTGCTGGGATCACCCGGGGCCGGCTGTTAGGCGTGCGCGTGGGTCAGGTCGTGCCGGAACCACGGCGCACCCAACCCCAGATCGCCGTAGCGAGGAACAGGACGATGCCGACGATCGCAAGCCAAAACAGGCCCTTGATCGTGATACCCACCACGGCGAGGATGAGCCAGACGACGAGCAGTGTGATGACGAGTCCGATCATGGCGGCCACGGTACGCTCGCTCGCACTCACAATCTTCATCTGCGGCTGACTGGCCGCCGACTCTCAGGAATTGCGGTTCGGTATTCGCCCCGCCAATGCGCGTTACTGACTACGCGACGCGCAGGAACGCGGGGTCGGCGACCTTGACCAGCTGGCGAAGCGCGTCATCCATTGTCGAATGGATTCCGAGTGAGATATTCGTCCAGTCGCGGGCATCGAACCCTGCTGCGATCCGGAGCACGTTGCCGACAACGATGATGGTGCCGCGGTAGCGGACTTCCCAGCGTCCCTGCCCGGCCTCGATGAGGTCGAAAGCTTCTGCGAATGTCATTGCTCTCCCTTGCTCGAGTTATTCGTGCACCGAAGGTAACCCCGCCGGGTTAACGCGCGAAAAACAGCGGATGTCGGGCGGGCGTTCGCAGGCAGCATCCGTGCACGCACCATCCGCTCGCGCACTAAAGTCGGCAACCCCGCCGGACACGCCGCTCGGCACCCTCCCCCGACGGCGCGTCGCGAGAAGTTGCCGACTTTGCGGTGCGGCGGGGTGGCGGTCCGAACGGCTCGAAAACGTCGATCCTGTTCGCCAGCTATGAATGGGTGAAGCGAGCCTCGTTCCGCGCCGGGACGCGCCTACATTCGGTGCATGACTGCTACCCAGCCCCGTGGCCAGATTGTCACCCAGTTTCCGATGCCGCTTCCGGCAGCTCGCGGCGCAGCGAGCGAGCTGGCGCTCGCCATTCTCACCGGAGCGCGAGAACCCCGGGAACTCGTTCCCATAGTCGACAGCGCCATCGCATCCAGCCCCGACGTGATCAGCGACGACGACCTGCAACTCACGCTGTTCTGCCTGTATGAACTGCACTACGGCGGCATCATCGGAGCGGATGACGCCCTCGAGTGGAACGCCGAGCTGATCGCGGCCCGCACCCTGATCGAGACCGCGCTCGAGGCCGCCCTGCGCGAACGGGTCGTCGTGCCGGACGCGCCCGAGCCGCAGGCAGACGCAGTGAGTGCGGCCCTGTTTGAACTGACCGCCGCCGATACCGGGCCGAGCCTCTCTCGCTACATCGCCCGCAAGGCGAGCTTCGAAGAAGTGCAGGAGTTTCTGGTACACCGCTCGATCTACACGCTCAAGGAAGCCGACCCGCACAGCTGGGCCGTGCCGCGGCTGTCCGGCCGGCCCAAGGCGGCGCTCGTCGAGATCCAGTCGGACGAATACGGCGAAGGCCGCCCGCACCGCATGCACAGCGCGATCTTCGCCGGCACCGTCCGTGCCGCCGGGCTCGACAGCGCGTACGGCACCTACGTCGACCTCGTTCCGGCGATCACCCTCGCCTCGGTCAACATGATGACGATGTTCGGCCTGCACCGCCGCCTGCGCGGAGCGATCGTCGGGCACCTCGCCGCCTTCGAGATGACCTCGTCGATTCCGAACCGCTTCTACGGCGACGGATTCCGGCGGCTCGGATTCGACAGCGACGCGACCTGGTACTTCGACGAACACGTCGAAGCGGATGCCGTGCACGAACAGATCGCCGGTCGCGACCTCGCAGGTGGCCTGGCCGAGGCAGAGCCGGAGCTTCTCAACGACATCCTGTTTGGCGCGGCCGCGTGCCTCGCCGTCGACGGGTGGGCGGGCGAGTACCTGCTCTCCAACTGGGCCGAGGGCGAAAGCTCGCTACGGCATCCGCTCTTCGAGGTCGTGGACGCCTGATGGGCGGCGCCGACGAAGTCGAGATCGTGGCGTACCCGAACGGACCGTTCCTGGTGCGCGGACCAATCTCGCTGACCAACCCGGACGGAGAGGAACTTCCGCGGGATCGACGTACCATCGCACTCTGCCGCTGCGGCAAGTCGGTGATCAAACCGTTCTGCGACGGCACCCACAAGATCATCGGGTTCCGGACCGAGCCGGAACCTCGAGCGGACTAGGCGCCGAGAGTCGTTTCGCTGTGTGAATCCTGACTGTCCGCTGGACGGTTCGCGATCGCAACGAGGCCGCGAATACATTCGAACGGTGACCGACACCATTTCGCGAAAAGCCGCCATCGTCTACAACCCTGTCAAGGTCGACCTCGACGCCCTTCGGGAAGCGGTGAATTCTGCGGCGAGCGATGCCGGCTGGGGCGAGACTCTCTGGCTCGAGACATCGATCGAGGATGTCGGACAGGGCGTGACCGCACAAGCGCTGAAGGCGGGCGTCGATCTCGTGATCGCTGCCGGGGGTGACGGCACCGTGCGCGCGGTCGCTGAGGCCATGCGCGGATCGGACGTCCCGATTGCGCTGCTTCCGTCGGGAACCGGCAACCTGCTTGCCCGCAACCTCAACCTGACCCTCAACGACGTTCCCGGCTCCGTCATCGCCGCTTTCACGGGCGACGAGCGGGCGATTGACCTCGGTGTCATCGACATCGAACGCGAGGACGGCACCCGCGACCGGCACTCCTACGTCGTGATGGCCGGAATGGGCATCGACGCGAAGATGATCAAGAACACCGACGACGATCTCAAGGCGAAGGCGGGCTGGGCCGCGTACGTGGACGCGATCGTGAAGTCGCTGCGCGATCCGGATGAATTGCACGTGCGTTTCGAACTCGACGACGGCGGCCCCAAGCGCGCAACCGTGCACACGCTCATCATCGGAAACTGCGGCTCGCTGCCGGCCAACATCCTGCTGATGCCCGACGCCGTCGTCGACGACGGGCTGTTCGACCTCATGATGATGCGACCGGGTGGATTCATCGGCTGGCTCAAGGTGTGGACGAAGGTCGCATGGACGAACGGGGTCGTTCGCCGCACGAAAGCGGGTCGCGCCCTCGCGGGTGAGCACCGCAACGACCGCAACCTGCGCTACGAGACCGGCAAGAAGTTTGTCGCGCGGCTCTCGAAGCCCGAAGAGATCGAACTCGACGGCGACGGATTCGGCAAGGCGGTCGCCTTCAAAACCTGGATCGAGCCCGGAGCGCTCAAGGTGCGGGTGCCCGCCGCCGCGTAGTGGCCCACCCGTCCGGGGCGCCTGATTCCGACCCCGCGCCCCTTCGTTATCAGTGCGGCCTCGCAAACCCCCGCACCGACAACAACCCGCCGCACGGTTGCCGACGCGTCAGGCGGGATCGGAGGGGCGGATCGGCGCTTCCGCGGCAGTGCGCCACTCGATCGAGCTGAGGGCCTCGATCCAGGTCGGCATTGCTCCCGTCGCACCGAGCCCCAGGGTCGCGAGGATGTTCGCGCTTTCGGCACCGGGACGAATGGCCAGGTCCTGAAGGGCACCGGCAACCGAGTTCAGAACCGAACGCTCTGAGCTTCCGTAGCTGCGCTGAGCACTGCCAATGGCTGCGAGTACCTTGTCCCCCGACCAGTTCACGAATTGCAGTCGTGCCGCGGCCGTCTCGATTTGGACCCCGAATGCCAGGCCCGAGCGGTACTTTCCCGCTGACGTAATGGCGGGTATCGGGATCGAAAGCACGCCCCGAAGACGATTGAAGGCGTGGGCCTGGAAAGCTACTCGCGCTGTCGTGATGTGCAGCTGGCCGCCGATCGCTTCCCGATTCGCCATACCGACGAGTCCGAGCAGGTGTCCGGCGGCGAATTGGGTCAGCCCATAGTCACTCGGCACGACGATCGCGTTCGCTTTGCTCGTGAGAAGTACCGATTCGCCGGGAAGCAGATCGAGCGTCATGAGCGATCACTTCCGAGCAAGCCCACGGCAGCGTGCGAGTTCGACGACGACGACCGGT